>Ga0070661_100000156_pt1 | contig 55675 bp, 54 predicted proteins | sample KBSC43metaG_FD_64663 | JGI IMG/M metagenome (GOLD analysis project Ga0070661, IMG submission 64663) | Corn rhizosphere microbial communities from Kellogg Biological Station, Michigan, USA - KBS C4-3 metaG | ecosystem: Host-associated > Plants > Roots > Rhizosphere > Soil ... | reverse complement strand
CCCCGGCGAAGGCCGGGGTCCAGCACGTCCGCCTCACCTCCCGGGACTCCGCCTTCGCCGGAAAACACCGGTCCGAGCCGCGGCCCCCCGCCGGGGCGGGGCTCGCCGCCGCCGCCCCGCACTACCTGCTCCCCGGCGAAGGCCGGGGTCCAGCACGTCCGCCTCACCTCCTGGCCTTCGCCGGGACGCGGTCTTCCCCTCGTCGGCACCAGGCATGGCCTGGACCCTAGCCGACCCGCTTGGCCTTGACGCCGCGCTGGCCGGCGATCTTCATCAGGTAGCTGCCGAGCGGGCCGCGCTTGATCACCACCGTGTCGCCGGCGCGGGGCACGTCGATCGCCGAAGAGCCCTCCGTCGTCTGCCACAGGGCTCCGTCCTCGAGGCGGATCTGGTATTTGTCGTAGCCGATCGGGCCGGCGGCGGCGATCTTCGCGGTGATCTCCTCCTGGGCATCCTCCGCCGTATCGTCGCCGCTGAAGAAGGGGACCCTCGGAAGGCTGAAGCCGAACAGCGAGCGCCGCACCCGGCGGACGTCCTCGCGCTCCACCACCACCACCTTGCCGCTCCCCGCCGCGTCGGTCAGGGCGGCGGCCGCCGCGTCGAAGCAGCGCAGCCGCGCCGCGTCGTCGCTTAGCGTCCGGCACTGGGCGAGGCCGCGAAGGAGCGGTGACTCGGCGGGCTTGGGCTTGGCCGCGACGGCGGCGGAGCCGAGCAGAAAGGCCGCGGCGATCGCGGATAGACAGGCGAGCTTCATTCGACCCCCTCGAAAGCCACACTCCGGCGCAATCTGGCACGCCCGCCGGGGGAACGCCATGTGTTGCATTTGCAACAATGCTACATTTTCGTTGCGCCCGCGCAGTGATCCGATTGCTCCTTCCCAGCCGCTTCCATACACAACAGGGGGCATGCGACCGGAAAATCGGCGCAGGGACCGGATTTTTAGGCGCTGGGGCGCCGGAGCAAGGGGACTAAAATGGCTACGAAGTTTATGAAGGGTGCTCTGCTGGCGTCCACCGTCATCGCCGGCCTGGGCATGGCGAGCCCCGCCTTCGCGCAGGACACGACCACCGGGACCCCCGCCGGAAACGGCGCTCCCGGCACCCCGGATGAGCAGACTCCCCCGCCGGGCGTCCAGACCCAGGCTTCCGCCGGTCCCGCCGAGCCGACTTCGTCCGGCGACATCGTCGTCACCGGCACCCTGATCAAGAATCCGAACCTCGTCTCCTCCTCTCCGGTCAACGTCGTCGGCCGCGAGGAAATCCAGCTTCGCCAGTCGAACGTCGCCGAAGAGCTCCTTCGCGACCTTCCGGGCGCGGTCCCGAGCATCGGCTCGGCGGTCAACAACGGCAACGGCGGCGCCGCCTTCGCCGATCTTCGCGGCCTCGGCAACTTCCGCAACCTCGTCCTCCTCGACGGAGTGCGGGTCACCCCGTCCAGCTCGATCGGCCGGGTCGACTTGAACAACATCCCGCTCGCCCTGGTCGAGCGCGTCGACACCCTGACCGGCGGCGCCGCGACCACCTACGGCGCCGACGCCGTGTCGGGCGTCATCAACTTCATCACCCGCCAGGATTTCGCGGGCGTCGAGATTTCGGGCAGCGAGCAGATCACCGGCCACGGCGACGGCAACGTCTTCCGCGTCGACGCCACGATCGGCGCGAACTTCGACGACGGCCGCGGCAACGCGGTGCTGTCGATCGGCTATCAGAAGGCCGATCCGGTCTATCAGGGCGCTCGCCGCTTCTCGGTCAACAACTACACCTCGACCACCGGCGCCGTCGGCGGTTCGGGCACGACCGTCCCGGCCCGCTTCTCGGTTCCCAACACCACGGCGAACGGCGGCTTCCGCCAGATCAACCCGACGTCGGGCGCTCTGGTCAACCCGGTCGTCAACTTCAACTTCAACCCGTACAATCTCTTCCAGACGCCGTTCAAGCGCTACAACATCTACGGCGCGGGCCATTACGAGGTCGCCGACGGCATCGAGGTCTACACGCGCGGCATCTTCTCGAAGAACACCGTCAACACGATCGTCGCGCCGTCGGGCATCTTCAGCTCGGTGCTGGTCATCCCGGTCAGCAACCCGTTCCTGCCGGCCGCCGCCCGCGCGACCTTCTGCGCCAATAACGACTTCAATCCGAACGTTGTCGGCAACCAGACGCTGACTCCGGCCGAATGCGCCGCCGCGGCTCTGGCGACCTCGCCGACGGATCCGAACTTCCGGGCGTTCACGACCACGGTCGGACGGCGCACGACCGAGGCCGGTCCGCGCGAGTCGGAGTTCATCACCCAGTTCTTCGACTATCGCGCCGGGATCCGGCTCGGCGTCACGAAGACGACGAACCTCGACATCTCCGGCGCCTACGGCGAGTCGCAGAACGAGCAGACCCAGACGGGCTACATCCTCACCTCGAGGATCCGCACCGCGGCCTACACGACCAGCGCGACCACCTGTAATCTCGGCGCGTCGCCGACCATCGCCAATCCGAACCCGCTTCTTCCGCCGATCGCCCAGCCGGGCGCCAGCCCGACGGCCGGAAGCGGATGCGTCCCGGTCAACATCTTCGGCGGCGACGGCTCGATCACCCCGGCGATGCTTCCGTATCTCACGGCGGATTCGAGCAACTCGCAGCGCACCAGCCTGGGTCAGGCCCGAGCGCTGTTCAGCGGCGACTTCGGATCGGGCTCGCCCTGGGCGAACGATCCGATCGGCTTCGCCGTCGGCGCCGAATATCGCAAATATACGGCCGAGCAGCGGGCCGACCAGCTTTCCGCCACCGCGGGCGAGCTCGGCGGCGCCGGCGGCGCGGTTCTGAACTTCAAGGGCTCCTACGACGTCCGCGAAGTCTACAGCGAGCTGATCGCTCCGCTGGTCCAGGACAAGCCGTTCTTCGAGAACCTGACCGTCGAGGGCGGAATCCGCTACTCCAAGTACAAGGTGAACGCTCCGGGCAATCCGAAGTACAACACCACGACCTGGAAGCTGGCGGGCACCTGGGAGCCGGTGAAGAGCCTGAAGCTTCGCGGCAACTATCAGCGCGCCGTCCGGGCGCCGAACATCAACGAGCTGTTCGCTCCCACGGTGGTCGGCCTCACCAACCTGTCGACCGATCCCTGCCGCGGCACCCGCCCGGTCGGCAACGCCGCGCTCACCGCGGTCTGCCTCCTCCAGGGCGCTCCGGCCACGTCGATCGGCTCGATCGGCAACCCGACGGCGGGCCAGGCCAACGGCACCTTCGCCGGCGGAACCTACCTGCGGCCGGAGACTTCGGACAGCTTCACGGTCGGCGCCGTGCTCCAGCCGGTCTTCGTCCCGGGTCTGTCGATCACGGTCGATTACTACCACATCAAGATCAAGAACGCGATTTCGCAGCCCACTCCGGGCGACGTCAGGGACGCCTGCTTCGGCGATGCCAACGGCAGCGCGATCACCGCGGCGAGCGTCAACAACCCGACCTGTCTGCTGCTCCGGCGCGATCCGGTCACCGGCCAGCTCTCGGGCGATCCGGCGACCACCGGGGGGCTTATCTTCGCGGCGTCGAACTCCGGAATCATCCTTACCGATGGTATCGACATCGGCGCCAACTACCGCCGCAACCTGGGCTTCGCCCGCCTCAACCTGAGCTTCAACGGCAACTATACGCACCGTTCGCGCTTCCAGGCGGTCGGCCCGGGCTCGATCATCCCGCCGGGCTTCCCCGGCGCCGGCGGAGCGTTCCCCGCTTCGGTTCCCCGCGAGTGCGTCGGCCTCTACTCGTCGAACTGCGGCTCGCCGGGTTCGGCCGGTCCGAACTCGGCTCCGGGTTCGCTCCAGCCGAAGTACAGCTTCAACCAGCGCACGACCCTCACCTTCGGGACGATCGACGTGTCGCTGCTGTGGCGCCACATCTCGCACATGCGGGCCGAGGCCGGCGTCGTCGCCTTCGCCGGCACCCTGCCGGGCCGGGTCACCGGAGTTCCGGGCGCGCTCGACGGCACGAAGGTCAACTTCGGGAAGATCCCGGCCTACAACTGGTTCGACCTTTCGACCCGCATCGGGGTGAGCGACAATTTCGACTTCACCATCACCGTCCAGAACCTGCTGAACAAGAAGCCGCCGATCGTCGGCTCGACCATCGGCTCGACCAGCTTCAACAGCGGCAACACCTATCCGTCGACCTACGACACGCTTGGCCGCCGCTTCGCGGTCGCCGGCCGCCTGAAGTTCTAAAGGCGGGTTCGACGCACTATCCGGGGCGGCCTTCGGGCCGCCCCTTTTTTTTGCCTTTTCCGGCCGAGGCGGATCGCGAGACCGGCCGCTGTCAGCGCTCGAAGCCGAGCCGCTCCACCCACGGGTCGAGGATCGGAAGCACCGGCGCCAGCTGATCGGCATAGCGGCGCCAGCGCCCGCCGCCGTCGTAAAGCCCGCGGCGGACCTGAGTGGCGCTCGCCGTGCGGACGCCCCGCGCCTTGGCGGTCCGGTCGAAGCGGTGGAAATCGTCCGTCCATTCCAGGCCGATGAAGTCGGCCATGGCGCGCACCGTCGTCTCGAAATCGGCGACCAGGCGGTCGTAGCGGACGTCGTGGAAGGCGAGCGGCAGCCGCTCCCGGGACAGATCGATCAGCCGCATCAGCGCATCGTAATGGCGCCCGGCCTCGATCAGGTCGCTGAACGCGTAGGTTCCCGGGCTGGGCGTGAAATTGATCCGGAAGCAGCTTAGCACCACGTCCCGCGGGTCGCGGCGCATGATCAGGATCCGCGCCTCCGGGAAAAGCCGAGCGATCACCGGCAGCTTGATCCCGTTGAAGGGATTCATGTCGACGAAGGTGCGGCCGGCCACGTCGCCCGCCATTCGAGTCACCCGGGACCAATAGCCGGCGCGCAGCCGCGCGATCAGGTCCGGGTCGAGCGAGTCGAGGTCCGGCATCGTTCCGTCGTTCGAGACCAGCGTCTCGTCCGTGTCGGCGAGGGTGTCGTGCTCCTCGAGGGCGACGACTCCGGGAGCGCTGGCGAGGATGTTCTCGACCAGGGTGGTCCCCGACCGCGGATAGCCGAGCAGGAAGACGTGCCGCGCCGCGGCGCCGGCAGCCGGCGGGGGCGCCTCCGCCTTGGAGATCGCCCCCGCCGCCTCGACCTGTCCGGCGATCCTCTCGATGAAGCTGCGGTGCGAAGGCCGGCCCGGACCCGGCTCGAGCATCGGCGCCCATACGGCGCGAAACGTCCGCTGCGCCTCGGTCCAGGCCGCGAACGCTTCCGCGCAGCGATCCTCCCGGTCGAGGGCGTCGCCGAGCAGGGTCAGGGCGCGGGTCCGGTCGTCGGCCTTGAGGCTCGTCCTCAGCAGGGCCTCCAGCCGCCCCGCCGCCGCCGCTCCGTCCCGGTCCTCGATCTCCATCGTGGCGAGCGCGAAGGTCGCCGAAGGGTTGGCCGGGTCGATCTCCAGCGCGCGCTCGGCCTGGGGCCGAGCCGCCTCGCGGTCGCCCTTCTTGGCCGCGATGTCGGCGAGCTTGCCGAGCGCCGGCGCGAGGTTCGGGTCGATCGCCAGCGCCCTGGAATAGCTCTGGGCGGCGCCCGCCTCGTCGCGAAGCGCCTCCAGCGTGTAGCCGCGCTCAAGCCAGGCGGCGACGTGGCGCGGCTCGGCGGCGACCACCTGGTCGAGGACGGCCAGCGCCTCGTCGAGCCGGCTCTCCTTGCGCAGCACGGCGCCGATCGCGCCGAGCACGGCGACGTCGCCGGGCGCCAGCTCCAGCGCCTTGGCCAGCAGGCGGTGGGCGCCGGCATAGTCGCCCGCCTCCTCCCTTCGCCAGGCGGCGAGGTTGAGGGCCATGGGATCGGACTGGCCGAGGCCGAGCGCGACTTCGGCGAGCATCGCCGCCCGCTCTATGTCGCCCTGGGCGAGCGCCTGCTCGATCCGAGCCCGCCGGGCCGGGTCGAGCCCGCCGCGCCGGGCCGCTTTCGTTCTCTTGATACGATTCGACATGTCAGAGGCAATGCTTCTATCCTGCGCTCCGGGATGAGCCACGGAGAATCGACGCCGGGACCGACGACCTCGTCCGGCACGGCGTCAAAGCCTGGGTAGGGAGCCCTTGTATGAAACAATCGATGATCGCCTTCTTAGCTCTGTCCCTCTCCACCGCAACGGCGGCGCAAGCGGGGCCGCGCCCCGCCGCGGACGCGCCCGAAGCCGCCGCCGGAGCCCGCGACAAGATCGTCTGCAAGCGCTTCCTCAAGACCGGATCGCTGGTCGACGGTTACCGCACCTGCAAGACCAAGTGGGAATGGGAGCGCGAGCGGGAGAATGTCCGCCAGCTTAGCGTGTCGGATTCCTGCCGCGACCGCGCCAATGGCGGCGGGGAGTGCCTCTAGGACGCTGGGCCCCGCCCAGCCGTTGAATCCATTGGGCTAATTGCTGTACAATCTGCCGCGGGGCAGGCAGGATGCTGTCCGAACGGCCCTTGTCCGAAAGGATCTTGAACGTGCTTCGATTTGCTTTGATCGGCGTTTGTGCCGCCCTTCTCGCCGCACCCGTCTCGGCCGCGCCGCCGAAATCGGACGTGGAGAGGGTCGCCGACGCGGGCGACAAGATGATCTGCAAGCGGTTCGCCAGGACCGGCTCGCTGGCGGACAGCTACCGCACCTGCAAGACCAAGGCGGAGTGGGACCGCGAGCGGGACAATGTCCGTCAGATGACCGCTTCGGAATCGTGCCGCATGCGCGGCGAGGGCGGCGGCTGCTGATCAGCCGGCGGCGGCGGCGAGCGCTTTGTCGATCCGCCCGCGTTCCGCTATCGTCCGGCGATGAACGAGGAGGATGTCCGGCGAACGCTGGAGACGGCGCGGCAGCTTCGCCGATCTGGGCGCGGCGGCGAGGCCGCGAGGCTGCTCCATGACCTGATCGCGCGCGCCGGCGAGCAGCCGGCGGCGCTCAACGCGCTCGGCCTGCATTCGCTTTCCCAAGGCGAGCGGACGGAGGCGGCCGGCTTTTTCCAGCGCGCCATCGCGGCCGATCCGGCCTCGCCCGAGCTTTGGATGAACCTCGCCAAGGCGCACCGCGAGGGAGGGGACGATCAGGCCGAGCTGAAAGCGCTGGAGGGGGCGCTTGCGATCGACCAGCGCCACTTCATGGCGCTGGTGCGCATGGCCGAGCTGTTCGAGCGGACCGGCGACGAAGCCCGAGCCGCCGAACGCTGGGCCGGGGTGGTCGCGATGTCCGACGGCATCGAAGACCGCTCCCCGGCGCTGGACGCGATGCTGGAGCACGCCCGGACCCTTGTCGCACGCCAGCGGGCCGGTTTCGCCACGCGCATCGATAGCGAGCTGGAGGCGGCGCGAAGCGCGGTCGAGGCGGCGGAGCGGCGCCGCTTCGACGCCTGCGTCGACCACGCGCTAGGGCGGCGCCGGATCTACGCCAATCAATGCGCGGGCATGCACTTTCCCTTTCTCCCGGCCGAGGAATATTTCGAGCGCCGCCATTTCCCCTGGCTCGAGCGGATCGAGGCGCGGACCGACGCGATCCGGGGCGAGCTGGAGGCCCTGCTCGAAGAGGATGAAGGCGCGCTTCGGCCCTACGTGGCGATGGACCCGGGAACGCCCGCCAACAAATGGTCGCCGCTCGACAACAAGCTGGACTGGAGCGCGCTCCATCTGTGGAAGGACGGCCGGCGCGACGACGATGTCTGCGCTCGGGTGCCGCTCACCGCCGCCGCGGTCGAAGCCCTGCCGCTGTCGGACCTTCCGGGGCGGACTCCGACGGTCTTCTTCTCGCTTCTTCGGCCCGGCACCCACCTCCCCGCGCATACCGGAGTCAGCAATGTTCGGACGATCATCCACCTTCCCCTGATCGTCCCGCCGGACTGCGGCTTCCGGGTCGGCGGAGAGACCCGCGAATGGCAGGTCGGCCGCGCCTGGGCGTTCGACGACACGATCGAGCATGAGGCGTGGAACCGGTCGGACCGGATCCGCGCGATCCTGATCTTCGACGTTTGGAATCCGTACATCACCCCCGCCGAGCGGGATCTGCTTCGCCGATTCTACGAGGTCGCCGGAGCGGGCGGCGACTCCGCCGGAGGCTCGATCTCGATCAGCGACTGACGCTTAGGCTTGCAGCCGCGCGTCGGCGATCGCGGCCTGCGCCGAAGCCGCTTCGGCGCCGCCATTCCTGTCGATCCAGGCCTGCGCCTCGTCCAGCTCGGCGGTGAGCGTCGCCTCGGTCTCGGCCCGTCGCGCCAGCCGCGCTTCATTGTCGAAGGGGAGGCCGGGATTCTTCGAATAGGTGGCGAAAAGCGGCCCGGCGACCGTCGCCGCGGCGGCCGGCTCGTCCATCGGAACCCCGAGGTGCGAAGCGGCCGCCTTCAGCACCGGCCCGGGCGCGGCGAAGAACGCCTCGGAATCGAGCGACCGGCCGTTCGCCATGCCGGCCAGCGCCGACTCGAACGCCCGGCTCTGGGCCAGCCACAGGGCGGCGCAGCGCTCGGCATCGGACAGGGCGGAAAGGTCGCCCAGCCAGGCGGCGAGCTGCTCGGTGACCCGCCGTAGCCAGTTGCGGTGGTTTTCGCTGCGCAGGATGGCGAGCAGATAATCCCGCAGCGCGCAGTGAAGGAAGATCGCCGCGGCCCCGGGATCGCTGGCGGCGATCCGCGGCAGCAGGAAGTTCACCGGTACGTTCGCCTTGACGATCGTCGGCAGGTCGGCGCGGTAGCGCTTCGACAGCATGGCGAGGGTCAGCGCAAGCCGGGCGGGGTCGCGGGCGAACGCCTGCTGGCGAAGCGCCAGCGGCTCGCGAAGGACGAGGTTCGAAGCGGGGTCGTCCAGCGCTCGGGCGAGCAGGGTCGAGCCGCAATGGGCGACGTGGAAGATCCACCCGGTCCGCTTGGGCGCGGGCGGATTGGCGGCGAGCGCCGCCGCCGGAAGGTGCATCGACTGGTCGGACGCCGGCGAGATCCGCCCGTCGAGGAAGATCGATCGGCCATAGGCGGCCCGGTCCATCGGCACGAACAAGGCGGAATCGCCCTCGAACGAATGAAGATAATGGTCGGGGGAAGCGAACAGGTCGTCGAGCGTCAGCGCCATCATCTGACCTATAGCTCCCTCCCGGTTCATCGGCTATCCCTCGCCGCCGCCATGCCGCACGTCCAATTGCCCGAGCCCGGCCGCCCGCAGGTGGTGATCGAACCCGACCGGGAAGCCGGCATCCTCGACGTCGATCCGGCGCCGCTCATCGAACTCTACAAGGCGCACGGGGCGCTTCTGCTTCGCGGCTTCCGGCTCGACGTGCCGGCTTTCAACCGCTTCGCCCGGCAATTCTGCACCACCTCGGTGGTCAACGAGAGCCCCGGCCGAAGCCCGATCGACCCCGACAACAACATCCACACCGTCGACGGCGGAACCGGCGCCTTCTCGCTCCATCCCGAGCTGTCGCGCGAGCCGTGGAAGCCGGACGCCGCCTTCTTCGCCTGCCTCTCGGCGCCCAGCCGCGGCGGCGCCACGACCTTCTGCGACGGGGTGGAGCTGGTCCGCGCCATGCCCGAGGCGGTTCGCCGAGGGCTCGAGGGGCGGCGCCTCCTTCACATCAAGCAGACCTGGCCGGAGCTCCTGGAATTCTGGCTCGGGACGGCCTTCCCAGACGACCGGCTGCTCGCCAATCCGCCCGCTTCCTGCCCTTACGAGTTCCGCCGGATCGAGGGGGAGATATTGCGCATCTTCACCCGGCCGGCGCTTCACCGGCCGATGTTCGCGCAAGGGCCGGCATTCGGCAATTTCCTCCTTTTCGCCCGCTTCAACAACAAGAGGATCGGCTACCCTTTGCTCGACGACGGCAATCCGGTTCCGGACGAATGGCTGGAGGCGATCCGCGACACGGGCGAGCGTTTGAAGTCGCAGGTCGACTGGCGGCCGGGCGACGTTCTGATGCTCGACAACAGCCGCTTCATGCACGGCCGGACCGCGATCATCGATCCGGGCGAGCGCCTGATCGCGACCTTCTTCGGCTATCTCGGCTTCGCTCCGCCCGATCCGGAGGAGCCGGCCGACCCGATCTGGCGCCGCACGGATTTCTGCCCGCCTTTGCCGCCCAGGCGGCGGGCCGGCTAGGGCGAGGCTAGTCCAGCAAGGGCGAGGAAAGGCGGACCGGGACTTCGGCGCCGGCGGCGACCGCCTCGGCCCAGATCGCCACCTTCTCGATCTCCTCGCCGTGGATCTCGGCGGCGCTGCGCTGCCCGGCGAGCCGATCCTCGCGGTCGAACTCGCCGCCGAACTTGGCGTGGCGGCGGAAGACGCGATCGACCGTCTCGTCGAGCAGGCCAAGCTCGCGCCGAAGCCCGAACAGCCGGTCGATCGCCGCCAGCGCCTCGGCCGGGCGGGCGAGCAGCGTCTCGCTGTCGAGGGTGCGGACCCTGTCGGGATATTGGCCGGCGAGGCGGGCGAAGAGCTGCTGCTGGGCGAGCCAGCCGACCGCGGCGACCTGGAGATCGGTCTGCAACAGATGGTCCTCGGGCTGGAAGCCGAGGTCGACGATTCCATCCCTTAGCTGCTTCATCAGAAGGTCGCGCACCCAGAGCCGGCCCCACATCCCCTTGCCCGCGATCGAGCCGAGGAAGACCCGAAGCGGCGCGTGGAGCAGAAGCGCCCCGGCGGCGGGACGAAGCGCGAGCATCGCCGGAGCCAGCCCGTTGAGGAGGTTCGAAGGCTTGACGACGCAGGCTTCGCCGGCCGCGAAGGGGCGGGCCAGGAGTCTTAGCGCCTGATCGAGAACCTCGCCGACCCGCGCCGGCGGGCCGCCGCGATGGCGCCAGCCGACCAGGTCGTTGAGGATGACCGGTTCCTTGAGGCTGGAAGCGCTTCCCGGCGAGTCGAGGGCGTTGGCGACGAGGGTCGAGCAGCAATAAGCCGAGTGGAAGACGAAATGGACCGGCGACGGCGGCGGCGCGGCGGCGATCGCCTCCTGTCGCCGGACGACGAGGGGCTGCTCCGCCGAGGGAAGATGCTCGTCGGTCAGGAAGGGGACGGCGTTGCGCAGCGCCCGCGGCGCCCGGACGAAGTGAACCGCGTCCGCCTCGGGATCGTAGCGATGCGCGAGCCATTCGGGATCGAGCCGGAGGGGCTTGGAAGGGCCTGCCATGGACCCCGTCTGCAACGGCGCCGGCGGCCGCGCAAGGACGGCTCGGCGGCGGCTCCTATTCGGCTATTCGGCCGCGATCGTCATCTCCGACCCCGGAACCTCGCCCCGCACCCCATCGATAAACTCGCCAAGAGCGCTTTCGAACGGACGGAGCAGCGCTCCGCGTTCGCTGGCGAGGACGGTGGAAAGGGGTTCCGGCCCCGGCTCGGGCTCGACCATGGCGGGATCGTAACCGGCGCCTTCGGCGACCCGGCGGGCGAAGTCGAACCAGCTGACCCGGCCGGAATTGGCGAGATGCGCGATGCCCCTTGCCTCGTCGATGAGGAGGTCGAGCGTGGCATGGCACAGGTCCGGAACGTAGGTGGGCGAAACCTCCGTCCGGTCGCACGCCCGAACCGTCTCCCCGCGGGCCAGGGCGCAGAGCACGTTCCACGCGAAATTGTAGCGGTCCCACGGGCCGAAGAAGGCGCTGGTCCGGACGACCAGCGCCTCGGGCATGGCGCCGAGCACCCGGCGCTCCATCTCGGCCTTGCTAAGGCCGTAGACTCCGGTCGGGCTCACCGCATCGTCCTCGAGATAGGGGCGGCCGAGCCTGCCGTCGAAGACGAGGTCCGAGGAAAAGGCGACCAGCTTGATCCCCGCCGCCGAGCAGGCGCGGGCGAGCTTCTCCGGCCCGAAGGCGTTGGCCGCGAGGCAGTCCTCCCGCTCGCGTTCCGCGTCGGCGACCCGGACGAAGCCGGCGGCGTTGAGGATCGCCCACGGCCGGTGCTCCTCGATCGCCGCGGCGATCGAGGCCTCGTCGCGAATGTCGAGTTCGGCGCGCGTGGTCAGGCAGAAGGGCAAGGCGCGCGAGTCGCAGGTTCGCGCGAAGGCGCCGCCCAGCGTTCCGGTCGCGCCGGTGATGAGCAGTTTTCGGCCGCCCCATTCGAAGGTCTTGCAGCGTCCGTTCCACGGGTAGAGGCGCGGCGTCCGGCGCCACCAGCCCGGGCTGTCGAGCACCGGATGGTCGAAATCCCGGCCCTTGGCATAGGCCTTGGCCGCCCGGGCGAGGACGGTCGGACGGGGCGTTCCGCTGCGCGCGTCGAACACGCCGGTATCGTAGAAGCCGTTGCGTTCGGTAAGGAGGAAGCGCCAGTCGACGTTCCCGAACATCGACCAGAGGGTGACGGCGCGAAGGTCGATCCCCTCCCCGCGAAGCTCTCCGCACGTCTTCCACGCTTCCGCGAACCAGCGCAGCTGCTCGTCCCGGTGGCAGCCGTGATGAACCTCCGTCACCGCCATCGGGATCCCGTAACGCTCCCAGGCCTCGCGAAGCCTCGGGCCGAGCCCGGTGTCCGGCTCGAGCCGCTTCACCCGCACCGCCTCGGCGTCGACATAGGAATCGCGGCCGTTCCCGCCCGCCGGCTGGCCCGGGTAGAGGCGCTTTCGGTGATCGAGGAACCGCTCGCTGGTGAGATAATGGTTGATCCCGATGAGGTCGGGCTTCGCCTCGCCGCTCTCGAACGCCTCGATTTCCGCCGGGCGGACGCCGGCCTTCGACAGGATCGAGTGCCAATTATGGCTTGCGTCGACGCGGCCGCAAAGGAGGTCGAGGCTGAGCCAGCGCCGCTCGTTCTCGTGCGCGGCCTGGTGGCGCAGCGGCGCCGTCGAGAAGGTCTTGCCGAGATCCTCGGTCTGGAGAAGCTTCGCGCCGGGAATGCGTTCGCGGATCGCCCGGATCGCCTCCAATGTGCCGAGGCATTCGTTGACGAGGGCGCGAAGGAAGGTCGGATAATCCCGGCCGTGCGGGTACCAATGGCCGTAGAGGCCGGAGAAGCGGGCGGTGGTGAGCGGCTCGTTCACCGGAGTCCATGTCTCGATCCACGGATAGCGATCGGCGACCCGGGCCGCGAAATCCGCGAGCTTCTTTGGAAAATCGGAGTCGAGAAGGTCGGTGTAGCGCGGTCCCGATCCGTGGTGGAGCAGGCCTCCGATGACCCGGATGCCGCGCTCGCGCAGCATCGCCAGCCGCTCGTCCGTCCAGGCGAAGTCGAGCCGGTCGCCCCGCTCGGGCGCGATCGCCTCCCACAGGATCGGATAGCGCATGGTTCGAATCCCCAGGCCCGCGATGAGGTCGATGTCCTCGCTCCGCCCGAGGTGGCCGGTTTCCGCCGTCTGGTCCCGATACTCTTCGCCAAGGCGAACGATCGTGCATTCGACGCCGCCCCACAATTCCAGCGGAGCCGTCGCGCTTCGGTCTTCGATCATTCCTATGGGGTTCTCGCTGTTGCGGACGAGTAACGAAACACGCCCCGCCGCCGCGCGGTTCCTGTCAAACCGCTTTCGGTTAAAGCAGATCAGGCAGAATCTTCCGGCTTGTAAGGGGAATCGAAAGGCTTGCGCGCCATGCTCGGTCGAATCGCAGGGAGACCGACATGGCCGCTGAGCACAAGGTCGCGAGCGAGGCGAGCGACTCCGAGCGCCGCGCCGAGGCCCGCCACGAAGGATTGGTCGAGAGCGCGATCATCTGGTTCAGGGGCGCTCCGCACGACGTTCCGGTGCTCAACATCTCCTCGCGGGGGACCATGGTCGAAAGCGCGATCCAGCCTCGGCTCGGCGAAACCGTGCTGGTCGAATTCCCCGAATGCAGCCGCATCCACGCCTTCGTCCGCTGGGCGCGCGAAGGGCGGATCGGGCTCAACTTCGGCCACGAGATACTGCTCGGCTAGGCTCGTCGCTCCGGTGGAGGCCGGGCATTCCTCGGGATTGGCCTCGGCGCTTCCGATCACCAGAACCCGGCCTTCGCCGGGATGACGGAAGCGGGAATGGCTAAGTCGTCGATGCTCTCGCGGCCGTGCCGGCCAGCGCCTTCGTCACCGCCGGCAATATTCCCGCCACCATCCTCGCCACGCCGGCGGAATTGGGATGGACCCGGTCCGGCAGGTTCAGCTTCGGATTGCCGGCGACGCCCGCGAGGAAGAACGGGTAGAAACCCGCTTCATATTCGCGCGCCAGCTCGGGGAAGAGGGCGTTGAACTCACGCGTGTAGCGTTCGCCGAGGAACGGCGGGGCGAGCATTCCGGCCACCACCGTCGCTATATCCCGTTCCTTCAGAGTGCGAAGGATCGTCGCCATGTCCTCGCGGGTCTCGCTCGCCGGGATGGCGCGGAGCATGTCGTTTCCGCCGAAGGCGACGATGGCGAGGTCCGGAGGGGCGGGAAGGCGGTCGAGCACCCATTTGATCCGGACGCTTCCGCCGCCGGCGGTATTGCCGGACACCCCGGCGTTGATCACGCTCGCCTCGATGCCCCGAGCCCGAAGCGCCGCCTCCAGCTGCGGCGCGAATCCTTCGCTCCGGGGGAGGCCGTAGCCGGCGACGAGGCTGTCGCCGAAGGCGAGGATGACGGGTGCGTGGGAGGGCATGGTCCGCCTCAAAGCGCGAGACGGCGAAGAGTTGCGGATCGCGCAGGTCGGTCTTATTTCGAAACTGAACAGGCCGGAGCTTTTCCCATGATCGATCTCTACACCGCCGCCACCCCGAACGGCTGGAAGGTCTCCATCGCGCTGGAGGAGCTCGAACTGCCCTACGCCCTCCACGCGCTCGACATGGGCAAGGGCGAGCAGAAGGAGCCCTGGTTCACCGCCATCAACCCCAACGGGCGGATCCCGGCGATCGTCGACCGGGACAATGGCGACTTTCCGGTGTTCGAGAGCGGCGCCATCCTCCTCTACCTCGCCGAGCGGACCGGGCGCCTCCTTCCCGCCGACGAGAAGGGCCGGAGCCGGGCGATCCAATGGCTGATGTTCCAGATGGGCGGAGTGGGGCCGATGATGGGCCAGGCGAACGTCTTCACCCGCTACTTCCCAGAGCAGCTTCCCTCGGTGATCGATCGCTACCGGCGCGAGAGCCGGCGCCTGTTCGAGGTGCTCGACGGGCAGCTGGCGAAGACGGAATTTCTCGCCGGCGATTATTCGATCGCCGACATCGCCAACTGGTCGTGGGTCCACACCCACGAATGGCCGGGCGTGGACGTCTCCGGCCTCGACCATCTCAACCGCTGGATCGCGGCGATCGCGGCTAGGCCCGCCGTGCAGAAGGGGATCGTCACTCCGCCCCGGGCGGAAGCGGTGAGGACCGTCGAGACGGCTCGCTCGATCCTCGCCTGACCGCTATAGGCCCGCCCGAAGGAGACTTAGCGCCATGAACGAGATGACCCGCCTCGCCGCCCAGCCGGAATATTCGGAAGGCGCCCGCAAGGCTCTGGCCCGCGAGCCCGCCTTGTTCATCGACGGCGAATGGGTGGCCTCGAGCCACGGCAAGACGATCCCGGTCTACGATCCGTCGACCGGGAAGGAGATCTCCGCGATCGCCGACGCGAGCGATTCCGACGTCGACCGCGCGGTGGCGGCGGCCCGGCGGGCGTTCGACGACGGCCGCTGGTCCGGCCTTCCGCCCTACAAGCGCGAGCGGCTGATGGAGCGGCTCGCGGCCCTGCTCGAGGAGCACACGCCCGAAATCGCGGAGCTGGAGTCGATCGACAACGGCAAGCCGCGCACCGCCAGCCAGGGCTACGACCTTCCCAAGTCGGTTCAGACGCTCCGCTACATGGCGGGCTGGGCGACCAAGATCACCGGCGAGCATGTCGAGCCGGCGGGTCTTCCCGGCGGGTCGGTTCACGCCTATGTGCGGCGCGAGCCGATCGGGGTGTGCGCCCAGATCGTGCCCTGGAACTTCCCGCTGATGATGGCGGTGCAGAAGATCGCCCCCGCCCTCGCCGCCGGCTGCACGATCGTTCTCAAGCCGGCCGAGCAGACCTCGCTCACCGCGCTCCGCCTCGCCGACCTGATCGCCGAGGCCGGGATCCCGGCCGGCGTGGTCAACGTCGTCACCGGCCTCGGCGAGACGGCGGGCGACCGCCTGGTCCGCCATCCGGACGTCGACAAGGTCGCCTTCACCGGCTCGACCGAGGTCGGCAAGATCATCAACCGCAACGCCACCGAGACCTTGAAGCGCGTCACCCTCGAGCTCGGCGGCAAGTCGCCGGTCATCGTCCTTCCCGACGTCGACATCCAGCGCACCGCCGCCGGCGCGGCGCGCTCGATCTTCGCCAATTCGGGCCAGGTCTGCATCGCCGGCTCTCGCCTCTTCGCCCACAAGGACGTGTTCGACGCCCTGCTCGAGGCGGTCGCCGCCAACGCCGCGCAGTGGAAGGTCGGCCCCTCGCTCGATCCCGGAACGACGATGGGGCCGCTGGTCTCCACCGAGCAGCACGAGCGGGTGCTCGGCTATATCGACAAGGGGCGCAAGGAAGGCGCCTCGGTGCTGGTCGGCGGCGATTCGCCCGGCGGAGACGGCTATTTCGTCAACCCGACCGTGCTCGTCGACGTGAAGCCCGAAATGTCGGTCTGCCGGGAGGAGATTTTCGGGCCGGTGCTCGCCGCCCAGCGCTACGAGGACCTGGACGAGGTGGCGAAGGCGGCGAACGACACGCCCTACGGCCTCGCCGCGAGCATCTGGACCCGCGACGTCTCGGCGATGCACAAGCTCGCCGCCCGCCTCAAGGCCGGGATGGTGTGGGGGAATTGCCCGTCCGGCGCGGACGTCGCCCTACCGTTCGGCGGCTACAAGCAATCAGGCTTCGGCCGCGAGCAGGGCCGCTACGGCATCGAGGCCTATACCGAGCTCAAGACGGTCGCGATCGCGCTGTGAGGGTGGCGGGACTGCTCGCGGCGGCCGCCCTGTGCGCCGCCGCGGCGCCGGCAGCGCCCCGCCTCAAGCCGGCCGAGGAGGCCGCGATCGTTCGTGCCGCCGAGCGCGGCGCGCTCCTGTTCGACATCGACCGTGCCGCCTGGGTGACGACCGACGACCTTTTCGACCAGCTTCACGCAAATCGGGAAGTCCCGATCAAGGGCTGGGTCGTAGAGCGCGAGGGGTCGGTCCCCGGCGCCTACGTAGTCACCTATTACATCGACGGGCCCTCCGGCCTGGTGGCGTGGTATGTCGGCCATGTCCGCGATAACGCGGTGGTATCGAGCATTCTGCTGCCGGAGGGCGAACGGCCCGCGCTGACGCCGGCTCAGGCGCGGATGGCGCGCGCGATTCAGGTCGCGGGGGAGCGGAAGGGGCTGCTTCGGTGCACCGACAGCCGCTTCAACGTCGAGGCCATTCCCCCCGCTGCCGCCGACGCCCCGATCGACGTGTACGTGTTGAGCGCCATGACCGAAACCGACGTCTACCCGTTCGGTGGCCATCATCTCGTTCGGGTCGGGGCGGACGGCAAGGTCCTGTCGTCCCGGGCGTTCACCAAGAGCTGCGTGAACATATCGTCGCGCGGCACGGACAAGGAGGATATGGCGGCCTTCTCGATCACCCACATCCTCGATCCGGTCCCGACGGAGATCCACGTCTTCCTGTCGCTGTGGAGCCGCAAGCCGATCGCCGTCGGGACCCGGACGGGCGTCTGGTGGGTCGCCGGGAATAAGATCACCCGACCGGAGTGAGGCTCGAGCCGCTCAGCGGCCCCTTGGCTCGGGGCAGCGGGCAGGATCGAACTGCCGCCCCATTTTGGCGGCGCGGCGCTGTTCCTTGCCCAGGCATTCCTCGTGCTCGCGCATCGCCCGGCCGCGCTTCTCGTCGGCCTCCGCCTGGCTGGTGGTCAGAACGTCGACCGTCTTCGACGCCGCCCGGACCGGCAGGGTGACGACGTCGACGGCGGTCCTGGCGAGGCAGCCCGGCAGGGCGCCGGCGAGGAGGAGTGGGAGGAGAAGGCGGCGCATGGAGGGAGTCCCGAAGAAGCGAAGGCGGATATTGACCGACCGGCGCTGATCGGCGCCTGAACGGCTCGCCCCTGTTTAGGCGCCGTCCGCCCCCGGCGCCAGTTCGGCCGCCGCCATTGCGAGCCGCGCCGGCCGTGCCTAAATGGGCGTCCGGGGAGGCTCCATGCTGCTCGTTTCGCTGATCGACGTCGCCATTCTGCTGCTCACCGTGCTGTGGTGGATCATCATCCTCCAGGCGGTGCTCTCCTGGCTGGTCGCGTTCAACGTCATCAACACCTACAATCACGGCGTCCGCGGCTTCATCGCGGCGCTCCAGCGCCTTCTCGACCCGCTCTACCGGCCGATCCGCAAGATCCTGCCCGATCTCGGCGGCCTCGATTTCTCGCCGATGGTGATCCTCCTCATCATCATGGTGGTGCAGAAGCTGCTCGCCGGCGTTCAGGCCGACCTCATCCGTTCCTACGTCACGTGAGCGCGGCGCTGATCGACGGAAAGGCGTTCGCTGCCCGCCTGCGCGACAGGGTGGCGGCGGCGGTACCCGATTTCGAAGCCGCCGCCGGCCGCGCGCCGGGCCTCGCCGTCGTCCTCGTCGGCGACGATCCCGCGAGCCAGATCTACGTCCGCTCCAAGGGCAAGGCGACGGTGGCCGCCGGCCTCGCCAGCTTCGAGCACCGACTTCCCGACACGACGACCCAGGACGCGCTGATCGCGCTGGTCGAAGAGCTCAACGACGACGACCGGGTCGACGGAATCCTAGTCCAGCTCCCGCTGCCCGCCGGTATCGACGACAAGGCGGTGATAGACGCGATCGACCCCTACAAGGACGTCGACGGCTTCCACATCGCCAATGCGGGGCGCCTCGCGGTGGGCGAGGAGGGGCTGGTCTCCTGCACCCCGCTCGGCTGCCTGATGCTTCTCAAGGACCGGCTAGGCGACCTCTCCGGCCTCGAGGCGGTGGTGGTCGGCCGCTCCAACATCGTCGGAAAGCCGATGGCGCAGCTCCTCCTCCAGGAGAATTGCACGGTCACCATGGCGCACAGCCGGACCCGCGACCTCGCCCAAGTGGTCGGGCGCGGCGACATCGTCGTCGTCGCCGTCGGCCGGCCGGAGCTGGTCAAGGGCGATTGGCTGAAGCGCGGCGCCACCGTCATCGACGTCGGGATGAACCGTCTCGACGGCGAGGACGGCAAGACCCGGCTGCTCGGCGACGTCGACTTCGCCGGCGCCAGCGAAGTCGCGGCGGCGATCACTCCGGTGCCGGGCGGGGTCGGCCCGATGACGATCGCGGTCCTGCTCCGCAACACCCTCGCCGCCGCCTGCGCCCGGGCCGGCCTGCCGGCGCCGGAGGGGCTGTGATCGAGCGCGGAGATCCGTTCGTCCCGAGCGACGTCGAGGGGCGCTGGCACGGAGTCATCACGCGCGCCCCTCGACTACGCTGGGGACGAACGAAGTTCTTGCGGGCGCCGAAGCCATGATCGAGCTTTTCGTCTCGGCCTTCGTCACCTTCTTCGTCGTCATCGATCCGCCCGGCTGCGCGCCGATCTTCGCCGGCCTGACCCGCGACTGCCCGCCCGCCGAGCGGCGGATGATGGCGGTCCGATCGGTTCTCGTGGCGAGCGGAATCCTGCTCTTCTTCGGGCTGCTCGGAGAGGATCTGCTCCGGCATCTCGGGATCAGCCTCGCCGCCTTCCGGATCGCCGGCGGGATCATGCTGTTCCTGATCGCGCTGGAGATGGTGTTCGAGCGCCGGACCCAGCGCCGCGAGAGCCGGGCGCAGGAGGTCGAGGCCGATCCGGAGCATGAGGACGTCTCGGTCTTCCCGATGGCGATCCCGATGATCGCCGGCCCCGGCTCGATCGCCTCGGTGATGCTCCTGATGGCGCGGAGCGACGGCCTCGCCCAGTCGCTGACCGTCCTCGCCGCATTGGCCTCCATCCTCCTCCTGACGATGCTGTCGCTGCTCGCGGCCGGCACCTTGATGCGGCTGCTCGGCAACAAGATGGAGGCGATGCTCACCCGTCTGCTCGGAGTGATCCTGGCCGCGCTGGCCGCCCAGTTCGTGATCGACGGGATCGCGGTCAGCTTCAAGGTCTGACGCCGACGGTCCCGATCGGGAGCGTCACCCCGGACTTGATCCGGGTCCATCTTCGTTCGCAGAGTAGGTGAGAAGAAGGGGGATGGCGGATCAAGTCCGGCACGACGCCCTGCTTTTTCGAACTTGGCGGGAAAAACTCAAACCGCCGGAGCGGTGCCCGGCCTGAGGTATCCGAACATGTGCGGCACGAAATCGGCCTTGCCGAGCGGCACGCCCGCCTGGCGGAGGAGGGCGTAGGCGATCATCTGGTGGAAGGCGGCCTGCGGAAGCGCCCAGTCGCGGACATATTGCTCGCGGGTCATGTCGAAGGCCATTCCGTTGGGCAGCGCGTGCGCGATCGGAGCGTCGGCGTCCGAGTCGAACTCGTTCGGGCCGACCTCCGCCAGGAGGCTCGAGGCCTCGGCCAGCCGGTCCCGCGCCCGAGTCCAGGTTCCGGGAGCCTCGCCCCCGTCCCGGCCCTCCTGCCGGACCCGAAGCACCGCCTCCGGCACCTCCTCGCCGCGAAGCCGGTAGACCGGCTCCTGCGCCTGGAAGCAGAAGAAGCGCAGCTGAGTGGTCAGCGGGAACATGTCGGGCGCAAGGCGAAGGGCGAGCAGCCGGTCGGGACTCTCGCTCCGGGAGAGGGCGAAGGCCTCGGCCTTGTCGAGCCAGCCCGCGAGGGCCCCGAGCTGGTTGGAGAGGGTGGGAACGAGGAGCGCGGTAAGCTTCATTTCATCTCTTTCGAAAGGCCGTCGGGGGAATTTCCGGCGGGCCGGGCGCGGCGCCACCACAGCGAATGAACGACCGCTCCGAGATAGACGGCGGTCGCGATGACGAACAACAGGGACGCCTGGAGCATCGGCCCGCCGAGCGTCGCGTCGAAATCCGGAGCGCCCGCGACGAACGCCATGGCCCTCGATCCGGCGATGAGCAGGACAAAGGCGCAGGGCAGGAAAAGCAGGTGCAGCAGCCACGGCCTCGAAACGCGCTTCGCGAACCGCCAGAAAGCGACTGCAAGACCGAGGGGCGCGAAGGTGGCGACCAGCCAGCCCAGTATGCCGAGCGCCTGCAGGGCTTGCGGGATTCGATTCATGCCGAGATAGGCCCCGGCGGCGTCGAGCGTGGCGTTGAGGCACAGCCAGCTCGTTACCATCACCGCCACCGCCGCGATCGCATCGAGGCGGTTCAAGTCCAGCTTGGCACCCATCGGGAAAGCATAACGCGCCGCCTCCGGGCGCGATAGCGCCGACTCCGCCGGCCCGGCGGATCAGCGCGCAGGCGCCGCCGCCGTCGCGCCCGATACCACCCGCCACATCCGGAATGGCGAGTCCTTCGGCAGGGGCACGGGCTGGAGCCAGTCGGGAACCTTGCCCCGGATCAGCTGCATGTAGAAGCCGTTCTTGGCCTGCGAGGAATAGATCGTCGTTTCCGACATTCCCGGGCAGATCAGGACGTAGTCGATCCGCCGCCGCTGGACGATCTCGTGGGCGAATTCCGGGGTGCCGCGAAAGGCGAGCATGACGTCGACGATGTCGCGGCCGTTGCGGTGGTAAGGCCCGGCGACGGCGTCGTGATGGGTGACGGCGATCAGGCGCGGACCCAGGTCGACATGGGTGAGGACATAGCCCTTGGGGACCTGCGCCACCGGGCGCATCCCCCACAGGCTCCAGCACAGGTTGTTCGCCCGGTTGATCGATTTCATCGCCCGCCCCGTCGCCGGCTGCGGGATCAGCCGAACCGCCTGCTGGGCGAGCAGGCCGGAGGCGAGCAGGAAGGCGCCGACGGTGCCGACCACGCGCACCACCATCATCCGGCTGTTCATCAGCAGCGGCAGGAGGATCCAGGCGAGGCCGGTGGCGCCCGGCACGGCGAGCAGCTGCGCGGCTGGCCCGGCGCGCGCCTGCCAGAGGAGAAGCAGAGCGGCGAGCAAGGCGGGCGCGGCGACGAGGCTCCAGCGGATCAAAGCCTCGGGATCGCGACGGCTTCGCCACAGCATCACCGCGTAGCCGACGAGGCCCATGACCGGGAGCGCGCAGACGATGATCGCCGTCTTGAGCCCGTGAAGATAGATCGGCCTCGCCTCGCGCACGTTGACCAGCCACAGCCGGGTCGCCTCGGGCGAGACGTTCTCGAGCCGGCCGAGGCAGTGCGGCCAGGCAAGGGCGAAGCCGGCACCCACCGCCACCCCCGCCACGGCGGCGGCGGCGAGGCGCGGCGGCCACGACTTGAGCCGGAGCAAGGCGAGCAGCACCGCCGCCGCGCCGGCTCCGGCAAGGGCGGAGAGCCAGACCGGGGAGAGGGCGTCGCAGAACGGCGCCCGATTGGCCCAGGAGGCGAAGAGCAGGTAGCCGAGCGCGGTTCCCCCGGCGAGGCTAGCGCCATAGGTGGCGAGGCGCCGGCTTTCGCTTGGGTCGCGCACCCAGAGAAGCACCGCCATCGCCCCGGCCAGCGCCAGATAAAGCAGCATCTCCAGGCCGATCACGACCGACAAGGCCGTCGACAGGCCGAGCACGAGCCCGCCGCGCGCCCGCTTCGGGTCGAGCAGGCCGGCGATGGCGCAGGCGAGGAAGGCGAGCTGCCAGCCGTGATGGTCGATGCGCAGCGGAGTCCACATCGCCCGAGGCGACGCGGCGCAGAGCAGGATCGCGACCGAAAGCGCGAAGGCGGCAGGCGCGATCAGGCGCCGAGCGGTCACCGCCACCGCCGCCATCGCGACTCCGAGCGGCAGAAGCGGCGCGAGGGCCACCGCCCACCGCTCCGCCGCGGCGCCGCCGATCAGGGGCGCGAGGGCCAGCTTGATCCCGGCGATCGGAAGGTCGACGAGCCGCGACCAGTGGATGTCGGCGCCGAACGGCGGATTGAGCCGATATTGGCGCAGGTCGTACCAGGATTGACCCGCGATCCAGGCGCGGACCTGCATGATCCGCATATTGTCGTCCGTGTCGCCCAGGTCGAAGACCCGGATCCCGCCCCAGCGGCCGTAGATCAGGAAGGCGCAGGCGCACAGCCAGAACAGGAGCAGCCACCATCGCCAGTGCTTCTCCAGCCGCTCCAGCTCCTCCATGCTTTCCCCTTTCCAACCCGCGGCACCGGGATTAGTCGCTCCCCCGGAAAGGGCAAGCTATGCCTCGGGAGAACGCGCTCAACATGAAGGACGACGGCGCGCTCCGAGCCCTGATCGGGCAGGTGATCCGCTTCGGCCTGGTCGGGCTGTTCCTGACCGGGGTCTATGCGACGGTCTACTGGCCGCTCGCCACCTACGTCATTCATCCCGTCGCGGCGGTGGTGGTCGCCTTCGCGGTGGCGGTCACGGTCGGCTATTTCCTCCACAGCCGGTGGAGCTTCCGGGGCCATGAGAAAGACGAAGGGTCCGCCGCCACGCTCGGCCGCTTCCTGCTCGTCCAGTCGATCGGCATGTTTCTCAACATGGCGTTCACCTGGGTGCTGACCGGGCCGCTCTTCCACGGTCCCACCTGGTGGCCCTTGGTTCCGGCGGTGCTGGTCACGCCGTTCGCCACCTTCGCGCTCAACCGCTGGTGGGTGTTCGGCTGATGGAACGGATCGTCTACGACCGGATGGCCGAATATGCCGACCGCCACTGGTGGTACCGCGCCCGCCGCGAGATATTGGCCCGGCTGATCGAGGATCGGATCCCGCTGCCCAAGGACGCGCGGCTGCTCGAGATCGGCTGCGGCACCGGCCCCAACCTCGACGCGCTCGGCCGCTTCGGCCGGCTCGACGCGGTGGAGATAGACCCCGCCGCCCGCGCCATCGCCAGCGCCCGCCTCGGCCGGCCGGTCCACGATGCGCCGCTTCCCCACCTCCTCGGGATCGAGGACGGCGCCTACGACCTCGTCTGCCTGCTCGACGTGCTCGAGCATGTCGAGGCGGACCGCGAGGCGCTGGTCACGATCGCGAGGAAGCTCCGGCCGGACGGTCGGATCCTCATCGCCGTTCCGGCCCACCCCTGGATGTGGAGCGCGCACGACCGGGTCAACCACCACAAAAGGCGCTACACCCGAAAGACCCTGGAGGCGGTGATCGCGGCCGCCGGCCTCAAGCTCCACATGATGAGCTACTTCAACTCCCTGCTCTTCCCGCTCGCCGTCACGCAGCGTCTCGCCAGCCGGCTGTTCGGGAAGGAGGAGGGGGAGGAGGACAGCGCCGACAAGCCGCCGCCGCCGGCGTTGAACCGGCTTTTCGAGGCGGCCTTCCGGCTCGAACGCTATGCGATCGGGCGGCTTCCGTTCCCGCCGGGGCTGTCCATCGTCGCGATCGCCTCCGCCTCGTGAGCGACGTGGCCGAGGGTGGCGTGGCCGCCCGTGCGCCCGGCGATGTCGGAAACGATGTAGAGCGGCCGGCGCTTCGCCTCGATGTAGAGCCGGCCGATATATTCTCCGATCATGCCGAGGACGAACATCTGGACGGCGCCGAGCAGGACGACGAGCAGCATCAGCGAGGTCCAGCCCGGGATCGCGCTTCCGCTTAGGAAGCCGACCGCGATATAGACGAGGATCAGGACCGAGGCGGCGACCAGCCACAGGCCGAAATGGCTGGCGAAGCGGAGCGGCGCGGTCGAGAAGCCGGTGACCGCGTCGAGCGCGAAGCGGACCATCTTGGAGAGCGGATACTTGGTCACGCCGGCGTGCCGCTCCGCCCGGTCGTAGACGATCGGCACCTGCCGGAAGCCGACCCAGGCGACCATTCCGCGGATGAACCGCGCCTGTTCGGGCAGGCTTAGAAGCGCGTCCAGGGCCCGCCGGCTCATCAGCCGGAAGTCGCCCGTGTCGCGCGGGATCTCGATCTCGGCGAGCTTGGAGAGGCCGCGGTAGAAGAGCTTCGCGGTGGCGAGCTTGAACGCGGTCTCGCCGGCTCGGGCGCGGCGGACGGCGTAGACGACGTCGGCCTTCTGCCGGTCCATCTCGGCCAGCATGTCGGGCAGAAGCTCGGGCGGGTCCTGGAGATCGGCGTCGATGATCAGGATCCGCTCGCCCGTGCACAGGTCGAGGCCCGCGGTCAAGGCGAGCTGGTGGCCGTGGTTGCGCGAGAGGTTGATCGCCACGACCCGAGGGTCGCTCCTCGACAAGGCCTGCATCGCCGCCCAGCTTCCGTCGCGCGAGCCGTCGTTGACCAGGACGATCTCATAAGCCTCTCCGGCGACCCGGCGCGCGGCGGCGGTCAGCCGGGCGTGGAGCTCGCTTAGGCAGGCTTCCTCATTGAAGCAGGGGACGACGATCGACAGCGCCGGAGCGGCCATTATTCGGAGCCTCGGGAGGGAGGGGGTTTCGGTCCACCACCCTATAGAGCACGCTCGCCCCGTTCCGCCAGATGGGCGCGAGGCCCCGGGTGAGCGCCGGATCGAAGGGCGGAGGCCGGATCAGCCAGACATAGTCGAAGGTCTCGCGGGGGAAGCCGCGAAGCGACTGTTCGAGCGAGCGCCATTCCTGGCCGGGGCAGACGATCGGCCCGGTCTGCTGCGACGGGTCGTAGGCATAGCCGCGCGCGCCGGCGAGGCGGCTCGAGAGCATCTGCCCGCCGGGCAGGATCCACTGATCGTTGGCATAGGCAAGCTTTCGGACGAGGGCGAGGCCGGGAAGGTGCTCGACCCGCGACATCATCCAGGACGGACGGCAGGGCACTCCGACGAACGAGACGAGCCGAGCCCCCGGCGGCAGACGGTCGACCGCGGCAAGCTCGGAATCATAGGTCCGGTCGTACATCCAGAAGCTGATCGTGTTGGAGCCGATCCGGACCGCGACGAACAGGCTCGCGGCGATCGCCAGTCCCTGCGCGAAGCGGCGGCTCGTCCCCTCCTTCAGCCGGATCGCGATGACCGCGACGGCGAGCAGGTAGGGCATAAGCCGCATGTCGGCATAGGCCGATCCGAAGACGATTCGGGGCAGAAGGATGTAGACGAGGAGGAGGAAGAGGGCCGAGGCGGCGAGGTTTCGCGAGAAGCCGAGGCGGGGGCTTCGGATTCCGCCGGCGATCAGCAGCAGGATCACCACCAGCGACAGCAGGTCGAGGGTGAACCAGCGGTCGCGGAGCGCCATGATCAGCCAGGTATATTTGGCCTGCCAGTTGAACCAGTCGCCGGTGAATCCGCCGACATGGTGGCCGCTTCGCCACAGCAGCATCAGCAGGATCGGCGGCGCGATGGAGAGGCAGTGGATTCCGGAGCGGATTGCGGACTCCACGAAGCCTCGGCCCTTGTCGTGCTGCCTCACGAGCTCGGCCGAGAAGGCCATGACTCCGAGAGTGCCCCAGCCGAAGGTGTGCGTGAACCAGATCGCGATGCCGATCGGCACGAACAAAGCGGCGCGGAGCCACGGCCGGCCGAGCCGCGCCAGCCTTAGCCAGAAGGCGAAGGCGAGCATCGCGAACGCCATGGATAGGGCGAAATTGACGAAGCCGAACATGAACGGGTGGCCGTAGGCGAAGGGGATCGCGAACAAGGCGGTCGGCGGCACCCGTCCGTGCACCTCGCGCGCCACCCACAGGAAGCCGGCGACGGTCATCACCGGGATGGCGAGGACGATCAGCTTCACCGCAAGCTCGAGGCCGAGCAGCTTGCCAAGCGGGATGATCAGTAGGTCGACGCCGAGATTGCCGATGATCCCCCAGCGAAAGCTGTAATATTGCTGGAGAACGGACGAGGCGGCGATGTCGAGCTCGACCCGGTAGCGGCCCATATGGCCCGGAAGGTCGACGAGCGGCGGAACGTTGGGCCACAGCAAGGGCAAGGCCGCGATCAGCGCCAGCGCGGCCACGGCCCAGCGCCGCTCCCACCAAGGCGCATCCGTCCGGTCCACCTGCTTCCCCTCCGCCGTCGGCCAGCCTTGCCACAGGGGCGGCGGCCCGTTCAAGGAAGATACAGCCGCCCGGCTATAATCGGCGCCATCAGATTTCTTCGTTCAGGAGCACCGATCGATGAAGACCCTGTTTCTCGCCGGAGCCGCCCTCGCCGCGGCGGCGGCCTTGCCCGCTTTCGCGCAGCCCGCCGCCTCCCGCTCTGGCGTTGATCGCGTTCTGACTCGCGCCGAAGTCCAGGGCCGTGTGCAGGCGCGCTTTGCCCGGGCCGATGCAAACAAGGATGGATTCGTCACTCGCGAGGAGGCGCAGGCCCGCCGAGTCGACGGACGCGCGCGAATCCGGGCCGGACGGGGCGAGCGCCGGACGGCGCTCTTCGCGCGGCTGGACGCCAATCGCGACGGAGTGCTCAGCCGCGCGGAGTTCGAGGCGCCCCGGGCGCGCGGCGGCGACGGCCCGCGCGGCGGTCGCTTCGGGCAACGCATGCGCGGTCGCGGCGGAGCGATTGGAGGCGGACTCGTCGGCCGGGGCTTCGCCGCTCTCGACTCGGATCGCGACGGCCGGGTCTCGCTTCAGGAAGCGCAGTCCGGAGCGCTCCGGATGTTCGACCGCGCCGACGCCAATCGCGACGGCACCGTCACCCCCGAGGAGCGCCGAGCCGCTCGCGAAGCCTTTCGCGCCCCGCGGGGGTAAGCCTTATCCCCCTCCCCGCGTGCAGGGAGGGGGGACTCGCTACTCGGCGGCGAAACGCCATTGCGGCGGCGCTTCGGAGTCGCGAAGCCGGGCTTCCTCCTCGAACATATAGTCGCGGGTGATCGGCAGGGCGTCGCGGCGCTTCACATATTGGAGCTGCCAGTTGACCAGCCCGCCGTAGCGGAACGCCGCCTCGGCGCCGACCAGATAGAATTCCCACATCCGGTAGAAGCGCTCGTCGTAGAGCGCGACGATCTCCTCCTTGTGCGCGACCGTGCGGCGGTACCATTCCTCCAGAGTATGGGCGTAGTGGAATCGAAGCCCCTCGACGTCGGTGACCATCAGCCGGTGCCGCTCCGCCTCGACCACCAGCTCCGACAGGGCCGGGATGTAGCCGCCGGGGAAGATGTACTTGCGGGTCCATTTGTCGGTGGTGCCGGGAACCCCCATCCGTCCGCAGCAATGGGAGAACATCACTCCGTCCGGCTTCAGAAGCCGGTGCATGTGGGCGAAGAAGCCCGGATAATGGGGCGTGCCCAGATGCTCGATCAGGCCGACGCTGGTGATCCGGTCGAACTCGCCCTGTACGTCGCGATAGTCCATGAGCTCGAACTTCACCCGGTCGGCCACTCCCGCCTCCAGCGCCCGCTCCTTGCAGAACTGGATCTGGTCCGGAGCGAGGGCCACGCCGAGCACGTCGACGTCGTAATGGCGGTGGAGGTAGAGCGCCCAGCCGCCCCAGCCGCAGCCAATGTCGAGCACGGTCATTCCCGGCTTCAGGTTCAGCTTGGCCGCGATGTGCGCCTTCTTGTCGAGCTGGGCCTTTTCGAGGCTGTTCGACGTGTCGCGATAGTAGGCGCAGGTATATTGCCGGTCCTCGTCGAGGAACAGCTCGTAGAGGCGGCGGGTGAGGTTGTAGGTATGCTCGGCGTTACGGCGCGAGCGGCTCTTCCAGTTGATCTGGTCGACCCGCCCGGCGACGTAGGACAGGCCCTTGCGGACCGGACCCTTGGGGTTAAGCCTGCCCTTCTTCTCCCACGGCGCGTTTTCGCGGATGAGGAGGACGAGGTCGCGAATGTCGCCCTCCTCCATGACCAGCCGCTCGTCCATATAGGCCTCGCCGGCGCCGATCCGGGGATCCTTGGCGATGAAGAAGGCGGCGCCCCGGTCGGTGAGGCGGACCCGGACCGGGCGCCGCCCGTCCGGCTGGCCGTAGCGATATTCCTTCCCGTCATGGTCGACGACGATCAGCTCGCCCTTTTTCATGAGCTTTCGGAGCATCTTGTCGAGCAGCCACATTCGAAGGTCTCCCGGCGGTGGAACGGGGCGCACTGAACGAAAGCCCGCCGCCCCGGTCAACCCCTAACCGAAATGGACCTTTCGGGTTCGGGCCGATCCCTGGAGTTCGTCCTGTTCAGGTGGAAGCACCGGTTCCCCGGCGAAGACCCGGGCCCAGCGGCTCGGACGGTGCGGCTGGATCCCGGCCTTCGCCGGGAAACGGATATCGTCATGGCGGGGCAGACCTTAGCCGGCGAGTGCGGCGAGGGCCTGGCCGAGGTCGGAAGCCCGGAACGGCTTCTGGAGGAGAGGACGGTCGCGGAACGGCTCCTCGATCCCGCTTCGTCCGTAGCCGGTGGCGAACAGGAACGGGATCTCGCGCTCGGCGAGGACCGCCGCGATGGGAAAGCTGTTCTCCCCGGCGAGGTTCACGTCGAGCATGGCGGCGTCGATGCTCGCCTCGGCGGCGAGAGCGAGTGCGGGGGCAAGGCGGCTGGCGATCCCGGCGACCTCGTGGCCGAGGTCGAGCAGCATGTCCTCGATGTTCATCGCGACGAGCATCTCGTCCTCGACGATGAGGATTCGAAGCCGCCGCTCAGCCACCCTGCGCCTCCTCGCCCAGAACGCTCGCGAGCGACGCGTCGATCCGGCAGCGCAGGCCGTCGGGCTCGAAATCGAGCCGAGCGGTTCCGCCGAGGTCGGACGCCAGGCCCTGCTCGATGAGCCTCGAGCCGAAGCCGCGCCGCTCCGGAGCGGCGACGGGCGGGCCGCCGGTCTCCTTCCATTCGAGGTGGAGCATTCCGCCCTCGGACCGCCAGGCGATCGACACCTCGCCGGTGTCGACCGACAGCGCACCGTGCTTGGCCGCGTTGGTGCCGAGCTCGTGGAGCGCCAGCGCCAAGGCGAGGGCGGCACGGGGAGAAAGCCAGACCGGCTCCCCCGCCATCCGGAAGCGGGCGCGCTCGCCGCTTAGATGCTCAGTCGAGTCGCTCACCACGCGGTGGAGGGAGGCGCCGCCCCAATTCTGCTCGGTGAGCAGGTTGTGCGCCCGCGACAGCGCCATCAGCCGCGCCTCGAACCGGGCTCTCGCTTCCTTGAGCGAAATGTCTCCCTTGAGCGTCTGGAAGGCGATCGCCTGCACGGTCGCAAGGGTGTTCTTCACCCGGTGGTTCAGTTCGTTGATCAGAAGCCGCTGATGCTCTTCGGCGACCCGCCGCTCGTGGATGTCCTCCGTGGCTCCGTACCAGAGGCGGATATTCCCCTCCCTGTCGCGGCGGGGGAAGGCGCGGGACCGAGCCCAGCGATAGCTTCCGTCGATCATCTTGACGCGGTGTTCTATGTCGTACGGCTCGCCGGTGGCGACGCTGTGGCCCCAGGCGGCGAAGGTCCGCTCGCGGTCGTCCGGATGGAGGCCCTGGGCCCAGGTGTCGCCGAGCCCGGTCGTCCCCGTCCAGTCGTGCCAGCGCCGAGCGACCCGGTTGAGCTGGCCGTCGGGCATCGCCGTCCAGGAAACCTGCGGGTTGAGCTCGACGGCATGGCGGTAATGATCCTCGCTCGCCCGAAGCCGCTGCTCGCTTTCGGCGCGCTCGACCGCCGCCCAGGTCCGCTCCGCCGCGTCCCGCGCCATCGCCGCCTCGGAGCGCCGCCATTCCCGCGGCTCGGTGTCGTGGACGTAGAGCAGGGCGGCGAGGGCGCCGTCGCGGACCAGCGGAACGGTGATCACCGCCCGGGCGCCGAGAGTCGCGCCCAAAGCGGAGTCGGAGGCGCTGCTTCCCCGCGTGAAATTGTCGACGTCGGGAAGGGCGAGCACTTCGCCGCCGCGAAGATATTCGACCGCCGCCTTGGGAAGCTGCGAGAACATGCCGGTGCGGCCGTGAAGCGGCTGGACGCTCTCGCCGCGCCGCCATTCCCCCGCGACCGAGATGGTGTCGGCTTTCTCGTTGATCTCGGCGAATCCGACCCGTGCAGCGCCGAGATAGTCGCCGAGCATCGCCGCCGCGGCGGATTTGACCTGCTCCGGCCGGTTGAGCCCGCGGATCCGGTCGGCGAGTTTCACCTGGAAGGCCAGCCGCCGCTCGGTCACCACCGCTCGGGTGACTTCATTGCCCTGGTTGAACACCCCGGCGATCTTCCCGTCCTCGTTGACGATCGGAGTCAGGCTGTAATTCCAGTAGGTCTCCTGCTCCGCGCCCTCGCGGACCATCGGAAGCATCTGCTCGAAGGTCGAGATGCCCTCGCCCGTCTCAAGCACCTGCTCGAACTGCGGCCCGACGATCGGCCAGATGTCGGACCAGACCTGCCGCGCCGGCCGGCCGAGCGCCTCGGGGTGCCGCTCTCCGGGAATGAACGACCAGGCATCGTTGTAGAGGAGCCGAAGCTCCGGGCCCCAATAGACGGCGGTCGGGAAGCTCGAATGCTCGCAGATGTTGAGCGCAAGCTTCAGCGCGGACGGCCAGCTCTCCATCGGTCCCAGCGGAGTGGAGGCCCAGTCGAACGCACGGATCAGCGCGCGCATTCCCGCCTCGTCGATGGTCTCCGGCTGGAGATTGGTCGACGCCATATAAACTTAGCTCTCCCCGGTGATGCAGCGCCTGATAAGCACAGCCGGCGAGGAGCGCAAATACGATAGGGGCCGACGCCGGACGAAGAACCCTAAGCGAGCGCGGCCTGCTTTTCCTCGGCGATCCGGTCGAGCTCGGCCCGGCTCTTCTTCTCGGCGGCCGATTTGAGCTGGCCGCAGGCGGCCATGATGTCGCGGCCGCGCGGCCGGCGGATCGGCGCCGAAATCCCGGCTTCGAAGATGATGTCGGAGAATCGGGCGACCCGGTCGGAATCGGAGCATTCGTACGGCGCTCCGGGCCAAGGATTGAACGGGATCAGGTTCACCTTGGCGGGAAGCTTGTACTTGCGGAGCAGCCGGACGAGCTCGAGCGCGTCGGCGTCGCTGTCGTTCTTGTCCTTCAGCATCACATATTCGAACGTGATCCGGCGGGCGTTGTTGGCGCCGGGATAGGCGGCGCAGGCGGCGAGCAGCTCCTCGATCCCGTATTTGCGGTTGAGCGGCACGATCTCGTCGCGCACCTCCTTGGTGACCGCGTGGAGCGAGACGGCGAGGTTGACCCCGATCTCCTCGCCCGCCCGGGCCATCATCGGCACGACGCCCGAGGTCGAGAGGGTGATCCGGCGCCGCGACAGGCCGAGGCCGTCGCCGTCCATGACGATCTTCAAGGCGTCACGAACATTGTCGAAATTGTACAAAGGCTCGCCCATGCCCATCATCACGATGTTCGAGAGCATCCGCCCCTCGGGCTGGCTGGGCCATTCGCCGAGGCTGTCGCGGGCGAGCATGACCTGGCCGACGATCTCGCCCGGATCGAGGTTCCTCACCAGCCGCATCGTGCCCGTGTGGCAGAAGCGGCAATTGAGGGTGCAGCCGACCTGGCTCGAGACGCAGAGCGTGCCGCGGTCGGCGTCGGGGATGAACACCATTTCGTAATCGTGGCCGTCGTCGGTCTGGAGAAGCCACTTGCGGGTTCCGTCGGTCGAGACCTGCTCGACCTTGATGCGCGGCCGGCCGACCTTGAAGCGCTCGGCGAACCAGGCGCGCTGCGGCTTGGCGATGTCGCTCATCGCGTCGAACGAGGTGGCGCCGCGATGGTAGATCTGGTGCCAGATTTGCTTGGCGCGAAGCTTCGCCTGCTTCTCGTCGAGCCCGGCTTCGATCAAGGCCTCGCGGATCTGCGCCTTCGAACGGCCGACCAGATCGACCCGCGGATCCGCGCTGGCGAATGCGGGGCGCGGGACGGGAACCGGGTCGATATGACCGGGGATGGGCATCGGCGCTGTCATGATGCCGCCCATGTAGTCGGGAAGCGGCCGGATTTCCACCCCGCCGCGGCTCGTCAGCCCGGGGCCTCGAGCAGTGTCTCGACCCCGTCCGCGATCTCGACCATCGCCCCCTGCGGAAGCGCCCGGGCGACCGGCGCTCCGCAGTCGGGATGAGGCGTCTCGCCGGTCAGAAGGCCGCGAAGCACCCGCGCGGCCATCCCGTGGGTCAGGACGAGCCGGTCGCCCGGCGGCTGCGCGGTGTCGTCGAGCCAGTCGCGCAGCCGGTCAGCCATCGCCTCATAGCTCTCGCCGCCGGGCGCTCGGCGGGTGAACAGCGACGTCTCCGGGTCGTAGATCGGACCGACTTCGGCGATGACGTCGCGATAATAGCGCCCGGTCCACTCGCCCATTCCGATCTCGACCAGCCGCGGGTCCGTGCGCGCCGCGTGCCAGTCGAGGCCGAGCGGCTCGACCGCGATGGCGAGGGTCTGGAGCGCCCGCCCCGAGGGCGAGGACCATAGAGCGAGCTCCGGCTTCGGCCCAAGTCGCGCCTTCAGAGCTTCGCCCATCGCCTCGGCTTGGCGAAAGCCGGCACGGGTGAGGGGGGTGTGGCCGTGATCGTCCTGCATCCGGCCGGCGGCGTTGAACACGGTCTCGCCGTGGCGGGCGATGAAGAAGCGGCTCACCGGCCCGAGCAGCCGATCGCGGCCGAGTCGACGGCCGAGGCGGCACCGCGAAGCGGGTAGACGCTGCGCAGAAGCCCGCCATTCTCGGCCCTTGTCTCGACCGTCATGGCGAGGCCGGTTCGCATCGCGGTGACGATGTCGGCGTCGGCCCGGGCATCGGGCGCCCAGGCGTCGGCGCCGCCGCCGATCAGCTGGAAGGTGCGCTCGTCGACCCGAAGCAGGATGGCGGAGCCGGGCCGCTTGCGGCGTTCGAGCCGGAAATGCACCTGGCCCCGGATGCCGCGGCCGGGCCACCAGGAGACGGCGGCGAAGGCCGCTCCGCCGCTCCGGGCGGCGCCCTCGGGAGCGGCGATGGCGTAGCACCGGCCCGGCTGGCGAAAGGCGCCCCAGGTGCCGAAAACCCCCAGCGAGCCTTGCTGCGCCGCAGCACCCACGGGCGCGGCAAACGCGGCGATCAAGGTCATGAGCAGGCGGCTCCACGTCATGGCCCGCACGATTCCGCCGTTTGTTGCCGTTTTGCAACAGCCAATCTCGTTGTCTGACGTTCATGAAACCTGTTGCAGTGCAGCACGCTTGGGGGACACGAACGACAACAACCAACGGAGTTACCAATGCGCATTCTCATCCTCGCCGCTCTTGCCGCCGGCGCCTTCGCCGCTCCCGCGCACGCGCAGGACGCCGCGCCGTTCACCGGCCCGCGCGTCGAAGGCATTGTCGGCTGGGACCGCAGCCAGGTTCCGGGCGACCGCACCGACGGAGTCGCCTACGGCGTCGGCCTCGGCTACGACTTCCAGGCCGGCAACGCCGTCCTCGGGATCGAAGCGGAAGCCGCCGATTCGACGTCCGACAAGTGCGTGAGCGGCGCCTTCCTCACCACCGACACGCTCTGCGCCAAGTCGGGCCGCGACCTCTACGTCGGCGGCCGGATCGGCGCCGCGGTGGCGCCGTCGACCCTGATCTACGCCAAGGCGGGCTACTCGAACGCCCGGGTGCGGATCGGCTACGACACCGGAGTCGCGGGCAATGTCGGCGACTTCACCACCCACGGCAATTACGACGGCATCCGCGTCGGCGCCGGAGTCGAGCAGAAGATCGGCGCCAACGCCTACGTGAAGGCGGAATATCGCTACACCAACTATGAGCAGGACCTGGTGAAGCACCAGGCCGTCGTCGGGTTCGGCTTCCGCTTCTGACCCAAGCGTCCGCGCCGGTCGATCCGGCGGGGCAAAAGGAAGGGCCGGGGCGGAAACGCTCCGGCCCTTTTTGCGTCCCCCTCGACAACCCCCTAGCGGGGGCGCGCGCCAGACCCTAAGACTTGGCCAAATCGGAATTTCGGGGGACCCCATGAAGGCGACGATCGAACGGGCCACGCTGCTGAGGAGCCTCGGCCACGTACAGTCCGTGGTGGAGCGCAGGAACACCATCCCCATCCTCTCGAACGTCCTGATCGAGGCGACCGAGGGCGGCGGCCTGCGCCTGATGGCGACCGATCTCGACCTCCAGATCAACGAGACGGTGGACGCCAACGTCAGCCAGGCCGGCGCCACAACCGTCTCCGCCCACACGTTGTTCGACATCGCCCGCAAGCTTCCCGAGGGCAGCCAGGTCGAGATCAACGCGTCCGAGGGGAAGATGCAGGTCAATGCCGGCCGCGCCCGGTTCAACCTCGCGACCCTTCCGCGCGACGATTTCCCGGTGATCGCGGAAGGCGACCTGCCGACCCGCTTCGAGCTTCCCGCGGCGACTCTTCGCCAGGTGATCGACAAGACCCGCTTCGCCATCTCCACCGAGGAGACGCGCTATTATCTGAACGGCATCTTCCTCCACGTCTCGGACGAGGCCCAGCCGGTCCTCAAGGCGGCGGCCACCGACGGCCACCGGCTCGCCCGGGTCACGGTTCCCCGGCCGGCCGGGGCGGAAGGAATGCCGGACGTGATCATCCCGCGCAAATGCGTCGCCGAGCTTAGGAAGCTGCTCGACGAGGTCGACGGGACCGTCCAGGTTTCGCTGTCCGAGACCAAGGTCCGCTTCGGCCTCGGCGCCGCGATCCTGACGTCGAAGCTGATCGACGGCACCTTCCCGGACTACAGCCGGGTCATTCCCACCGGCAACGACAAGCTGCTTCGGATCGATCCGCGCAGCTTCGAGGAGGGCGTCGACCGGGTCTCCACCATCGCCTCGGAGAAGACCCGGGCGGTGAAGATGGCGCTCGACCGCGACCGGGTGACCTTGTCGGTGACCAGCCCCGAAAACGGCACCGCCGCCGAGGAAGTCCCAGGCGACTACAATGCCGACGGGCTCGAGATCGGCTTCAACGCCCGCTATCTGCTCGACATATTGGGCCAGATCGAGGGCGACACGGTCGAGGTCCATCTCGCCGACGCCGCCGCTCCCACCCTCCTTCGCGAGAACGACAAGGCCCCGGCGCTCTACGTGCTGATGCCGATGCGGGTGTGACGGACTTGCGGACCGGGCTTCTCGCGGCCGCTCTGCTCTTCGCGACGTTCGGGGCCGACGCGCATGCTCGGCCGGCAGCGCCCGCGGCGGCGCCCGCCCCCGCGCCCGCGCCGAGACCCTATAAGGGCGAGGCTCTCGCTCGGCTGGTCAGCTCCTCCGACGGCATACTCGACCTCGAGGTCGTCACCGCGCGCCGCGCCTTCTTCGAGGCTTCCCGCCAGGATGCCGACATGGCGGCTGCGGAGCGGCAATATCCCGGCCTGGTGGACGCCATCTGGAAGGCGCTCGAGCCCGAGCTTCGGCGCGCATCGGCGGAGGATTCTCCGAAGCTCGCCAAACGGCTGGCGGCGATCTACGATTCGAACCTCACCGCGTCCGAGCAGGATGCGTTGCTCGTTTTCTATTCCTCGCCGACCGGGCAGAAGATGATCCACGATCTGTATGCGGGGGTCGACGGCACCCCCGTCGTCGTCGCGGCGATGAGGAATCCCGACGCCCCGGTCTCGGCGGAAGCCTTCGCGGCCCTCAACGAAAGCGGCAAGCGCAGTGCCGTCCGAGCCTTGGATGCTAGCGACCAGCCCGCGCTCGCCGCGCTCGGCCGTTCGCTTGACCTCGACAAGCTCGGCGCGATTGGCGAGCAGGTGCAGCGAACGACGATGGAATGGGTGAACGAACCCGATCCCGAGGGCGACGCGCGGATGGAGAAGATCGTCGAAGCGGCGGTCAAGCGGCACATTGCGGGCGCCGGCAAGCGCCGCTGAGCCTTCCGAGGCCACCGGCTTGCGCGCGGCCGACAAGATGAATGCATGATACGCCTCGCCTGCTCGAAAGGGTGAGTCGTCGCCTGGCCCGCCGCCCCCGCCGAGGCCGGCCGCGGCCGCCGGGTCGAGGCGCCTTAGGGGCTGGAGCCGGCGAGGGTCTCGCCCTCGGTTTCGGCCGGGGCCTCCGTGGCCCCGCCGGGCGCCTCCGCCGCGCCCAGCCATTGCTGCCAGGCGAGCATCAGCGCGGCCATGATCACGGGTCCGAGGAAGAGACCGACGAGGCCGAAGGTCTCGAGTCCCCCGAACGTCCCGACCAGAGCGAGCAGGAAGGGAAGCCTGACGGCGCTGCCGATCACCTTTGGCTGAACGACATTGTCGCCGACCGTCATCACCACCACCGAAAAGGCGAACAGCAGCGCGCCCGCCACGACATGGCCCTGCACCAGCAGGATGGCCGTCGCGACTCCGAAGGCGATCCAGGCGCCGAACGGAACCATGGCGAAGGCGATGGTCAGGATCGCGAAGAGAAGCGGCCGGGGCACTCCGGCGATCCAGTAGCCGAGGCCGATCAGCGATCCTTCCGCGACCGAGACGAGCACCGTGCCCGAGACGGTGCCGCGGACCGCCGCCGCGAGCCGCTCGAGGAACTGCCCGCCGAAGGTGCCGAGCACCCGGGTCGCCACCGCCTCCGCCTGCGCCCCGAGCCGGTCGCCCTGGCGGAGCATCCCGAACAGGGCGAGGAGGGTGATCAGGAAGAGCATCGAGCCGCGCGCCACCTCGCCGCCGATCGTCCGGGTCCAGCCGAACACCGCGCCCGCGTTCAGCCCCTGGATCAGGTTGTTCGCCGCCTGCGGGCTTCCGACATGCTGCTGCCACGCCACGTTGGCGCGGGCGCCGACCAGCGGCAGCGAGGCGAGCCAGGGCGGCGGCGGGAGTCCTGTCTTCTGCGCCTGGCCGAGCCACTGGAGGGCGGTCTGGCTCTCCTGCGCCGCGGCCCCGATCGCCAGCGCCAGCGGAAGCATCACGACCAGTCCGGTGCCGAGGGTGAGGACCAAGGCCGCCGCGGTCGGATGGCCCGGGCCGCGCGCCATCATCCGCCGGTAGAGCGGCCAAAGCGACACGGCGAGCACCGCCGCCCAGGCTAGCGGGGTGAGGAAGGAGCGTGAGACCCAGGCGGCCAGCAGGAGGATGAAGAAGGTGAGATAGCGCTGGCGGACGCGGATCGCCCGGGCCTGCTCGGCCGGCGGGTAGGGCGCGAGTTCCGGTTCGGGCGGCGGCGCGTTCATCCCCGGACCATGCCGCGTCGCCGCGAGCGTGCCAAGCCGTTCCCAACGCGGTCCAACGCGGCTAGCGAGAGCGCCATGCTGACGCGCCTGGCGCTGACCGACTTCCGCTCCTACGCCGACGCCCTGCTCGCGCCGGGTCCTTCGCTCGTCGTCCTCACCGGGGAGAACGGCGCCGGCAAGACCAACATCCTGGAGGCCGTCTCCCTACTCTCGCCGGGCCGCGGCCTGCGCGGGGCGAGCCTCGCCGACATGGCTCGGATCGGCGGCACCGGCGGCTTCGCCGTCGCGGCTCGGCTAAGCCCCTCCCACCCCAACCCCTCCCCTGAAGGGGAGGGGCAAGTGGACATCGGTACAGGCACCGTGGCCTCCGCGCCGGAGCGGCGGCAGGTGCGGGTGAACGGGGCGGCGGCTTCGGCGACCTCGCTGTCGGAGTGGCTGTCGGTGTTATGGCTGACCCCGGCGATGGACCGGCTGTTCCTGGAAGGCGCGAGCGGGCGGCGGCGTTTCCTCGACCGGCTGGTCCTCGCGCTCCACCCGTCCCACGCCGTCCACGCCGCCCGCTACGAGGCGGCGATGAGGGCGCGCAACAAGCTCCTCGCGGAGGAAGGCGCTCCGGACGAGGTCTGGCTCGCCGCGCTCGAGGCCCGGATGGCGGAGCATGGCGCCGCCCTCGTCGAGGCGCGCCGGTCGGCCGTCGCGGCGCTCGCCGGCCGGCTGGCGGAGGCGCCGGAGGGGCCCTTCGCGCGCGCCGGCCTCGCGCTCGAAGGGGGCGAGGAGGATCTTTACAGCGTGCTGAAACGGGAGCGGGCTCGGGACCGCGCGGCCGGCCGGACCCTCTCGGGGCCGCATCGCGCCGACCTCGCCGTCACCCATCTCGGCAAGGGGCGGCCGGCGGCGCTCTGCTCGACCGGGGAGCAGAAGGCGCTTCTCCTCTCGATCATCCTCGCCCATGCGGACCTGGTGGCGGAGCGGGCCGAGCGCCGGCCCGTCCTCCTTCTCGACGAGGTCGCCGCGCATCTCGATGCCCAGCGCCGCGCCGCCTTGTTCGACCGGCTCGAGTCGGCGGGCGGCCAGGTCTGGATGACGGGGACGGAGCCGTCATTGTTCGCCGAGGCGAACGCGGATCGCTGGCACGTCGGCAATGGCGGCCTCGCTCCTGCCTGATCTATTAAAGATCAGATTTCGCATCTTCTTCAAACTCTTGGACAAAGCCGCTATTCTATCAAGCTTGTGCGGCAGCAGGAGCAGCAGCGGCAGCTACTTACCTCTGGTTCCTCGGCCCTTCTACTTTTCTATTGTAGCCTAAAAGTAGAAGGTATATTTAATGTTGCGGCGCACCATCCGATGCGCTGCGGCTCCCCGCCTTTGGGAGTCTAGGGACTAACCGTCATGAAATCGTTGGACTTGTGGCTCGTCGGCTTCGGGCTGCGATGCGGCGCGCTCCTCGTAGGGGAGATCGCCTGCTTCCTGTTCGTCGTGCCGACCCTGTTCAATCTTCACAGCGACCTCGCCGACGCCGGCGCGGCCGTGCTCGCGCTCGTCGCCCTGGTCGGGGGATTCCTCTCCGCCCTTGCGCTGACCCGCGAGTTCACCAGCCTCCTTCGGAGCAGCGACCATGACTAAGCTTCTTCGTTTCGCGCCTTTGGCGATCGTCCCGCTGATCGCCATCGTCCCGCTCACCTCGTGCAGCCGGGTCGAGCCCGGCCATGTCGGAATCAAGGTCAACAATTTCGGAAGCTCGGCCGGGGTCTCCGCCGACGCGCTCGGCGTCGGCTGGTACTTCACGCCGGTCGGGACCAACATCTACGAATATCCGGTCTACACCTCGACCTACGCCTGGACGGCGAACCGCGCCGAGCAGAGCGACGTCGACGAGGGCTTCAACTTCCAGGACAGGAACGGGCTCAACCTGTCCGCCGACGTCTCGGTCGCTTATCGGGTCGATCCGGTGAAGGCGCCGATCCTGTTCCAGAAATATCGCACCGAGATGGCGGGAATCGTCGCCGGGCCGTTGCGCAACGCGGTTCGAAGCGCTCTGGTCGAGGAAGCCGCGAAGCTCGGCGTCGAGGAGATATACGGGCCGAAGAAGGGCGAGCTGACCGCCGCCGCCTGGCGCGACGTCTCGCGCTATTTCGAGCCCTACGGCCTTCACGTCGAGCAGCTTTATTGGGCCTCCAACATTCGCGTGCCGGACCAGGTGCTGACCCAGATCAACACCAAGATCGCCAACGAGCAGGCCGCGCTCGCCGCCCAGGCGAACGTCGCGACCGTCAAGGCCAATGCCGAGGCGGCGATCGCCGAGGCGCGGGGAAAGGCCGAAGCTTCGACGGTCGAGGGCGGCGCGCTTCGCGCCAATCCGGAGATCCTGCGCCAGCGCGCGATCGAGAAGTGGAACGGGCAGCTCCCCGGCTATCTAGCCGGGGACGGGCAGATCCCCTTCATCATGGGCCGATAAGCGCGACGGTCCTTCCGCCCGGGCGAAGGGGCCGGACCGGCTTCAGGGCAGCGCCTGAAGCCAGTCGATCACCGAATCCTCCAGTCGGATGCGAGCGCCGGACCAGCCATGGTCGGTCCCGGAGTGCAGCTCGGTGACGCGCGCGCCCGGCACGGCTTTGACGTTGGCGGCAAGGGCATCCGCCTCGGCCGCCAGCCCGTCTTCGGAGGTGAGGACGAGGAGCGGCCGCCTGGCCAGCCCGGCGGCGGCCGGGGTCCAGTCGAAAGCCTTCTTCCGTGCGATGACCTCGTCCGCCATGCTTTGGGGGGTCACTCCGGCGAGCGTCTCGCGATTATCGGCCATCAAGGCGATGACCTCCTTCCGCGAGGTCGGCGGCTTGCCCATGTTGGCCGCGGAGATGAGGATCGCGCCGGCGAGCGCTGGGTCGCGCTCCGCCGTCATCGCCGCCACCCAGCCGCCCATGGAATGGCCGGCGACGACGATCCTCGCGGAGTCGATGGCGAGCTTCGCCGCATTCGCCGGTTGCCGCAGGTAGGCGAGAACCGCCCGCGCATCCTCGAGATTGCCGGCGAAGCTGAACCGCCCCGGGCTTCCCCAGGAGCCGCGATAGTTGAAGGTGACGACCGACCATCCGGCCCGTCGGACCGCCTGGGCGAGGTCGAGATTCTTCTCGTTGCCGGGGAGGCCGTGCATCAGCACCAGCACCGGGTGGGGCCCGGGTCCGGCCGCCGTGTAGGCGACTGCGTTGATCCGCACCCCTCCGACCGGAATGTGGAGCACCTCCATGCCCGCCGGATGCGCCTTGTCGTGCGGCGGATCGGTATAGATGGCCGGGTTGATCTCGGCCGGCGGGACGTGAGCGGCCGCCGCCGTCGCGGTGGCGAGAAACGCCGTGATCCAAAGCCTCGACATTCCCGGTTCCTCCTGTCCCCCGACGGGTGCTGCACCGCAGAAAAAAGGTGCCGAATCCGGCCAATTTCCTTGGGTTTCGGCCCTTCGCCCGCTATATGCTCAACATGGCAACATCCCCCAGCGAAAACAGCTACGGCGCCGATTCCATCAAGGTGCTGAAGGGCCTCGACGCGGTCCGCAAGCGCCCCGGAATGTATATCGGCGATACCGACGACGGCTCCGGCCTCCACCACATGGTGTTCGAGGTCTCCGACAACGCGATCGACGAGGCGCTCGCCGGTCATTGCGACCTCATCCGCATCACCTTGAACCCGGACGGCTCGGTCTCGGTCGAGGACAATGGCCGCGGCATCCCGACCGGGATCCATGCCGAGGAGGGGGTGTCGGCGGCCGAGGTCATCATGACCCAGCTCCACGCCGGCGGTAAGTTCGAGAACACGTCCGACGACAATGCCTATAAGGTGTCCGGCGGCCTCCACGGAGTCGGCGTCTCCGTCGTCAACGCGCTATCCGAATGGCTCGACCTCACCATCTGGCGCGACGGCGAGGAGCATTACATGCGCTTCGCCTTCGGCGATGCCGTCGCCCCGCTCAAGAAGGTCGGTCCGGCCGGCGACAAGAAGGGGACCAAGGTCACCTTCCTGCCCTCGCCCGAGACGTTCAAGATCGTCGAGTTCGACTTCGACAAGCTCGAGCACCGCTTCCGCGAGCTCGCCTTCCTCAACTCCGGAGTGCGCCTGATCCTCACCGACGCGCGGCACGAGGAGGAGCGCGAGGTCGAGCTCTACTATGAAGGCGGCATCTCGGCCTTCGTCCGCTACCTCGACCGCGCCAAGACGGCGCTGATCCCGGACCCGATCTCGGTCACCGGCCAGCGCGACGATATCGGCATCGAAGTCGCGCTCGAGTGGAACGACAGCTATTACGAGCAGGTCCTCTGCTTCACCAACAACATTCCCCAGCGCGACGGCGGAACCCACCTCGCCGCCTTCCGGGCGGCCCTGACCCGCACCTTGAACGGCTATGCCGACAAATCGGGGGCTCTGAAGAAGGAGAAGGTCAGCCTCACCGGCGACGACATGCGCGAGGGGCTGACGGCGATCGTCTCGGTCAAGCTGCCCGATCCCAAGTTCGGCTCGCAGACCAAGGATAAATTGGTCTCCTCCGAGGTTCGCCAGCCGCTCGAGAGCCTGATGGCCGACAAGATGGCCGAGTGGCTGGAGGAGAATCCGGGCCATGCGCGCACCATCATCCAGAAGATCATCGACGCCGCCGCGGCGCGCGAGGCGGCGCGAAAGGCGCGCGAGCTCACCCGCCGCAAGGGCGCGATGGACATCGCCTCCCTCCCCGGCAAGCTCGCCGACTGCCAGGAGCGCGACCCGTCCAAGTGCGAATTGTTCCTGGTCGAGGGTGACAGCGCCGGCGGCTCGGCCAAGCAGGGCCGCAACCGCGAGGTCCAGGCGATCCTCCCGCTGAAGGGCAAGATCCTCAACGTCGAGCGCGCGCGCTTCGACCGGATGCTTTCGTCGAAGGAGGTGGGGACCCTCATCCAGGCGATGGGCACCGGGATCGGCCGCGACGACTTCAACATCGAGAAATTGCGCTACCACAAGATCGTCATCATGACCGACGCCGACGTCGACGGCGCCCATATCCGGACTTTGCTCTTGACCTTCTTCTACAGGCAGATGCCGGAGATCATCGAGCGCGGACATCTCTACATCGCCCAGCCGCCGCTCTACAAGGTCGCCAAGGGCCGCTCGGAAGTCTATCTCAAGGACGACGCCCGGCTCGACGATTATCTGGTCGAGGCCGGGATCGGCGCGATGGTGCTCGAGACGGCCGAGGGGCCGCGCTCGGGCGGCGACCTCCGCGACCTCGCCGACCATGCCCGGCGGATGCGCTCGCTGATGCGCTACGTGCCGCGCCGCTACGATCCGGCGATCATCGAGGCGCTCGGCCTTGGCGGGGCTTACGCGCCCGAGCTCGACCCTGCCGCCAAGGCCGCCGCCATCGCCCGCGCCGCCGCCTGGCTCCAGGCCGGCGACGAATCCTCGACCTGGACCGGCGAGATCGGCGCCGACGGCGATTATGTGCTTCGCCGGCTGTGGCGCGGAGTGACCGACCATCACATCGTCGACCACAAGTTCGTCGCCTCCGCCGAGGCGCGCAAGCTCCACACCCTGTCGGCGGAGCAGGCCGCGACCTATGCCAGCCAGTCCCGCCTGGTGTCGCTGAAGAGCGCCGCCGCCGCCGCTTCGGCCGACGAGCCGGAGCAGGAGGAGAACACGCCGGGCGCCGCCATCGATCCGGGCTCGGAGCGCGCCGCCGAGCGTGCCGCCGATCCGCGCGGAGTCCTTGTCCGCCGCCCGTCGGAGCTGCTCGACGCGATCCTCGCCGCCGGCCGCAAGGGCCTGTCGATCCAGCGCTACAAGGGCCTCGGCGAGATGAACGCCGAGCAGCTCTGGGAGACCACGCTCGATCCCGGCAACCGCTCGCTCCTCCAGGTCGAGGTCGCCCAGGCGGATGTCGCCGACGAGATCTTCACACGCCTGATGGGCGACGTCGTCGAACCGCGCCGCGATTTCATCCAGGAGAACGCGCTCAACGTCGCCAATCTCGACGTCTGATCGCGTTCGCCGCTGTTAGTCCCTCGTCATGCCGGACCTGATCCGGCATCCACCTTCTCTCTCCGGTGCTTGGGATAAGGAGGTGGACCCCGGATCAAGTCCGGGGTGACGATCCAGCGGTTGCGCGGCCCAGGCGTTCGACGGAGAAACCATGATCCCGCCCGAGACCCTCGACACGGCCAAAATCCCCGGCGGCGGCGAGCTTCGGCTGGTCCGGCGGGACGACGAATATCTGATCCTGCTCGGCGCCAATTCGCTGATGAGCAGCCGCCGAAGCGGGTCCGAAGTGGCGCTCGCCGAGCTTTCCTGCGCGCGGCTCGCCGGGCGGCCTCGGCCGCGGATGCTGATCGGCGGGCTCGGAATGGGCTTCACGCTTCGCGCCGCGCTCGAACGGCTTCCCGGCGACGCCGAGGTGGTGGTGGCGGAGCTGGTTCCGGGGATCGTCGAGTGGGCGCGTGGCCCGATGGCCTCTCTTCACGGCGGCAGCCTGGACGACCGGCGGGTCCGGATCCTTGTCGAGGACGTGGCTCGGACCATCGGCGGCGCCCGGCGCGCCTGGGACGCGATCCTGCTCGACGTCGACAACGGACCGGAGGGGCTGACCATCGAGGCGAATGACGGCCTCTACGCCGCCGAGGGCCTCGCCGCCGCTCGCGAGGCGCTCCGGCCGGGCGGGGTGCTCGCCATCTGGTCTGCCCATCCGGACCCGGGCTTCGTCGCCCGCCTGCGCCGAGCGAAATTCGCGGTCGAGGAGAAGGTCGTTCGAAGCGGCCCGGGCGGCAAGAAGGGCGCGCGCCACCTCATCTGGCTCGCGGCCGCGCCCCGGGGCTCGCGCTCCTGATCAGATCGTCGTGAGCGCCTCGCGCGAATCGTCCGTCGAGTCCTCGGCCGCGGCGTTGGTGGTCTGGCCCCATTGATCCGCGAGGCATTTGGCCAGCGAGGCCATCGCGCCCCGGCTTCCGGCGAGCGGAAGCGTATCGAAGCTTTCCCGGCCCTGGCTGATCCGCATCCCGCGCGCGCTGGTGAAGGCGGAAAGGAAGCCCGACGCGCCCTGGGCGCCCGGCTTGACGGTGAAGAGGAAGCCGGGGCCGTCGCCGTCGATATGCTCGCGCGCGGTGGCGCTGACCGGAAGGGTCTCGACCCCGAGGAAGTCGAGGCTGAGCTGCTGGTCCTTTCCGTCGCGCACGTTCCAGCCGCGATTCTGGAGCAGGAAGGCGATCTTGTCCTGGCCGGCGAAGCCCCAGACCGAGATCATCGTCCCCTTGGGCGACGTCGCCTGGACCATGCAGCCGTTGGGCATCGTGGCCAGCGCCCAGTCGCCGGAGCCTTCCGCCCGAGCGGCCTGTGCCTGAGCGACCGGAGCCTGAGCAGCCGGAGCCTGGGCGGCGGGAGCTTGAGCGACCGCGGCGCCGGAAGGGGCGGCGACCAGAAACGCAACCATCAAACGCCGGAACATACTGGGCTCCTTTCGGTCCCTTCCCGTGCAGCGCAGAACCGCCGGTCGAGGCTTTTGTTGCAGCTTTTCCAGGCACTCCGGCGATTTGCCTGCGGCCGGCGCGGCCAAGCTCGCGAGCGCCGCTCGGACGTCTCGGGGTAAGGTCGGGCACGAGGGTAGGGGACGCCGCCGGTCGGGGCGGAGGAGGGCACATGGAACCGCAGCCCCGGTGCGGGGTTCTTTTAAAATTAAATCGCCCTTTTTCTAACCTCAATCAAACTCTTAATCGTCGAGCAGCAGGGGCGGCCGTCCTGAGCCGCTGAACCTTGCCCAGCCGATACAAGTTCCATCCCCCCTTCGAGACGCGGTCCGCGCGGCTCGCTTCTGCTGCCTGGAGCGATATGAAGATATATGTCAGCGGCCTCTATTCGGGAGGCAATCCCCAGCCCGGGGTCGGAATCGTCCGGTCGCTAAGGCAGGGCTATCCGGACGCGACCCTGATCGGCGTCGAATATAACAATCGGGTGTCGGGCATCCATTGGAGCGACCTCGACGACCTGTGGGTGCAGCGGCCGTGGGACGAGATCAACCTCGAAGCCTATGCCGACAAGGTGCGCTCGGCGCTCGATGAAGGCGGCCTGTGGATCTCCGGCAGCGACCTCGAGGCGATGTGGCTGGCGAGCGTCTTTCCGGACGGACATCCCAACCTGCTCGCCCCGCCGGCGGGCGCGATGAAACGGATCGCCAAGCCGGCGGTCGAGGCGCACCGGGGATTGCCGGTCAAGATCCCGACCTACGTTTCCACCGACCTTCCCGACTGGGAGCTCCATGCCTTCTGCCGAGCCCATAATTGGCGGGTCTGGCTGAAGGGCCCTTATTACGACGCCGCCCGAACGCCGAGCTGGGACATCTTCATGGCGGCGCGCGCCGCATTGACCAAGGTCTGGTCGACCGAGCGGCTGTTCCTCCAGGCGCACGTCAGCGGCTATGAGGAATCGGTGATGCTCGCCGCCTATCGGGGCGAGCTCCTGTCCTGCGTCTCGATGCGCAAGCGCGACGTCACCGCCGAGGGCAAGACTTGGGCGGGCGACGTCAGCGAGGTCGATCCCGCCTTCGAGGCGACCTTGCGCGAGATGGTCAGGGCGCTGAACTGGACCGGCGGCGGCGAGCTTGAGATGGTGCGCGATCCTTCGGGCCAATTGTGGCTGCTCGAGATGAACCCGCGCTTCCCCGCCTGGGTTCACGGCGCGACGATCGGCGGCCACAACCTGCCCGCGACGCTCGTCCAGGGCGCCACCGGAGTGCCCGCCCGAAAGCCCGAGGTCCAGGCGAGCGAGTTCACCCGGGTCGTGCTCGAAGTTCCGGTTCGCGACGATTATCCGCTGCCCGCGCTGCCCGAGCCCTTCGCCGGCGCGGTCGGCCATTCGATGAAGCACCCATCCGGCCTCACCTCGCTCGCCAAGCGGCTCCACAAGTCCAATCCGGAGCTGCTCGAGATCGTCGCCGATGGCGGCCCGGCGGCCGACGGCAAGCCGGAGGTGCCGGAGAGCTTCCTCGCCGACATCGCCGCCTACGATCTCGCCGAGGTCGAGACTCCCCAATTCCTCTATTTCGAGACGACCGCCGCCGGCCTGTTCAAGCGCGCCGCCGACCGGGCGCATCGCTTAAGCACGAACGAGGTCGAGGTCGTTTCCGGTTACTCGATCAAGACCAACCCGGACGAGCGGCTGATCCGGCTCGCGCTCGACAACGGCTTCTACGGCGAGTGCATCAGCCTGCTGGAGGTGCACAAGGCGCTGGAGGTCGGCTTCCGGCCGGACCAGATCATCCTCAATGGTCCGGCCAAATGGTGGCCCGAGGGGATGATGCCGAAGGAGCGGATGCACGCCGTCTTCTGCGACAGCATCGCCGACCTCGAACGCTGCGTCGCCGCGATCGAGCGCGGCGACATGTCTTCCAGGCATGTCGGTATCCGGATCCGAACCCCGAACGTCGTCTCGCGCTTCGGCATACCGCTCGACAGCCCCGACACCTTCGCCAAGCTGGTCGACGCGGTGGGACGGCTTCCGAAGGACACCGCGTTCGGCGTGCACTTCCACATGGCGAGCTCCACCATCGGAGTCGCCGGATGGTGGCACCTGTTCGAATCGATGCTGAAATGGTGCCGCTCGATCGAGAGGCTGACCGGGCGGACGATCGAGATACTCGACATGGGCGGCGGCTGGTTCCCGGACGACTGGCATTCGGACGACGAGAGCAAGTTCGCCAAGGCCGTAGAGACGGTGAAGGCGATGCTTCCCGCCGTCCGCCAGATCGTTTCCGAGCCCGGCAAGGCGATGGCCCAGCCGTCGATGGCGCTCGCCATGCGGATCCTGGAAATCCAGGAGCATGAGGAAGACCATGTCGAGGCTGTCGTCGACGCCTCGATCGCCGAGCTTCCGATGTACGCCTTCCAGCCCCACCGGATCCTTCGCCAGTGCGGCGAGACCGGCGCACTCCAGCCGCTCGGGCGCGGCAAGACCCACCTCATGGGCCGGCTGTGCATGGAGCATGACATCGTCGCCTCGAACGTCTCGCTGCCGGAAGGCACGCGGGCGGGCGACGTGCTCATCTTCTGCGACGCCGGCGGTTACGACAGGAGCATGTCCTATGTATTTGGCAGAGGCTGACGGCGCGGCTGCCGGGCGAGGCGAAACCCGGGCGGCCCCGGCGCCGAAAGCGAGCGACCGGTGGGAGAGCTTCCCGTACAGCCGGTTCTCGCACCACGGCCGCGCCTGCTGCGACATCGCGCGCGAGTGGGTGGTCGGGATGGACTTCGCCCAGCTCAACGGCGGCGACCTCACCAGCGGCCCGCGCTGGCTCCGCGAGAAATATAAATGGGGTCCCTCGCCCTGGCCGATCCATTGGTGCGAGGCGGTCAAGCGCAAGTCGATCGACTGCGGGGCCCATGCCGCTTTGGCGCTCGAGGCGTTCACAGGGCGCGGCCTGACCGCCTTTCCCGCCCAGGTCGTCCAGAAATATAGCGAGGATTCGACCGAGCAGTGGCGCGGCAAATGGGCCGAGGAGGACGTCTCCTGCCACTGGCTGGACGGCGAGCACATCTATCACGAGGTGACCGCGCTTCTGGTCGGCGAGGACGCGGTGAAGATCTGGGACTCCAGCGCCGGAAGCTGGATCGGCCCGCGCCAGGCGGGCGGCTATGGCAGCCTCGTCGCGATCCGGATCTTCGCCGACGGCCAATGGGGCGGCGGCGACGGCCTGCGCTGGGGCGAGCGCCGGATCAAGCCTGGGACGTGGGTCCAGATCTAGGCTGAAAAAGGAAGTAGAAGACCCTCATCCCCACCTTCTCCCGCGAGCGGGAGAAGGGGCAAGGCCGGTTCCGCTCCGTTCACTTCCCCCTCTCCCGCCTGCGGGAGAGGGCAGGGTGAGGGTCTTCTCTTCTTCTTCTTCTTCTTCGAGTGCCGAAGCCCGCTCAGCTGTCGTAGATCATGGCCGAGAAGGCGAGGTGAAGCGCGACCAGGACGCCGAAGACGACCGGGAGATAGATGTATTTCTGCCGCCAGCGCCGCGTGCGGTCCCACAGGCTCGCCCGGCGTACCCCGTCGATGAACTTCATGAAGCGCAGATCCTCGGCGACTTCGCCCGGCAGGAAAGCCGGCGGCGCGTCGATCGACGCCTTGTAGCGAGGGCGCCGGCCGTCGAACCCTTCGACCGTACCGTCGCCGCGCAGGACGAGGTCCGGCGACTTGCCGGCGTGGCGAAGCACGATGAGGTCGCTTCCCTCGCCCTTGCCGAGCTCCGGGCGATAGCCTTTGCGGACGAGCGCGTGGAGGCGCTCGAGCACCGGCGAAGGCGGCGCCTCCGGTCCCAGCACCTCGATCCGCCGGGCGACGACCCCGGCTTCCGGCGAGTCCACCCGCTCCAACGTCTCGAACATCGCCTGCGTCCCCGCTTTTTGCGTCATTTTGCCGCTAGATAGCCACAGGTGTCTTAGCTTGGCAATCCACCTCCGCGCCGAGTCCGTCTCAACCCCAAAAGAAAGCCCCGGCCGCTCGATGGGAGCGGCCGGGGCCAGTCTTTCGCCGTGATGAGCGCCTTACTGGATCGGAACCAGGTTCACCGCGGCGGTCTTGCCGCGGCGGTCCACCTCGAGCTCGAACTCGACCCGGTCGCCCTCGTTGAGGCTGGCCATTCCGGCCCGCTCAACCGCCGAGATGTGGACGAAGGCGTCCGGCTGTCCGTCGTCGCGGCTGATGAAGCCGAAGCCCTTCATGGCGTTGAAGAACTTGACGGTGCCCTGCGCCTTCTCGCCGGTCAGCTGACGCTGCGGTCCACCGGCTCCGGCGCCGGCGCCGAAGCCGCCGCCCGCACGCGGCTCGCGCGGCGGGGCCCGATCGGTGACGGGGAGCGGATCGCCCTCGATCTTGAGGTCGGTCGCCGAGATCCGGCCGCCGCGATCGACGAGGGTGAAGCCGAGCGGCTGCCCCTCGGCGAGGCCGGTCAGGCCCGCCTGCTCGACGGCGGAGATGTGGACGAACACGTCCTCGCCGCCATCGTCGCGGACGATGAAGCCGAAGCCCTTCTGCCCGTTGAAGAATTTGACGACGCCCGTGCCTTCGCCGACGACCTGCGGGGGCATTCCGCCGCCGCCGCCGCCGCCTCGGCCGCCGCCGAAGCCGCCACCGCCGCCGCCGCGGAACCCGCCGCCGCCGCCGCCGTAGCCGCCACCGCCGCGGTCACCGCCGAAGCCGCCGCCGCCGAAGCCGCCACGGTCTCCGCCGCCATAGCCGCCACCGCCGCCGCCGCGCCCGCCGCCGAAGCCGCCCCGGTCCTCGAACCCGCCGCCGCCGCCACCGTAAAAGTCGTCGCCGCCAAAACCGTCGCGCTTATCTCTGCCGCGCCCGCCGCGCTCTCCGCGGCGCCCTCTGTCGAAACCCATGGTCCTTAGTTACTTTCCAGCGCCCCTGTCTCCCTTAGAACCACCGCGCCGGGCTGATCGCGCAAACGGCCTTCATGCGCCGTGAAACTTGGCGCACGCCCGAATCGCATAGCGCAAAAAGCGCAAGCGGGCGAGAGCTTTCGCGCAGCGGCGTCAAGAGGGGATTGAAGGGGTGGCCCGGACCCGCCTCGCCGTGCAAAAGCGGGCGCCTTCGACAATCATTCCAGAGGAAAACATGGCCGACATTCTGGGGACGTTCGCGCAGCCGGCCGCCTGGGCCGCGCTCGCCACCCTGATCGTCATGGAGGTGGTGCTCGGCATCGACAACCTCATCTTCGTATCGATCCTGTCGAACAAGCTTCCGGAGGCTCAACGGCAGAAGGCGCGGCGGATCGGAATCGGCCTCGCGCTCGTCATGCGCCTGGTCCTGCTCTCCACCATCGCCTGGATCGTCGGCCTCAAGGCGCCGGTCTTCGACCTCGGACTGCAGGGCGCCGTCGGCCCGCACGGCGAGCCGGGCTTCGAGACCCAGTTTTCGTGGCGCGACCTGATCCTCATCGCCGGCGGCCTGTTCCTGGTCTGGAAGGCGACCAAGGAGATCCACCACAACGTTCAGCCGGGCGAGGAGGACGACGTGTTCGACACGTCGAAGGCGGTGCTCGGCTTCGGCTCCGCCATCGTCCAGATCCTGCTCCTCGACATCGTCTTCTCGATCGATTCGATCCTCACCGCCGTCGGGATGACCGAAAGCCTTCCGATCATGATCGCCGCGGTGGTGATCGCGGTCGCGGTGATGCTGTTCGCCGCCGACGCGGTCGCCAATTTCATCAACCGCAACCCGACGGTGGTGATGCTGGCGCTCGGCTTCCTGCTGATGATCGGGGCGGTGCTGATCGCCGACGGCTTCGGGGTGCATGTCCCCAAGGGCTATATCTACGCCGCGATGGCCTTTTCCGCCGGAGTGGAGAGCCTGAACATGCTGGCCCGCCGCCGCAAGGCGCGCAAAGGCGGCTGACCCGACGGGGGTCGAACTCGTCATGCCGGACTTGCGGATCAAGTCCGGGGTGACGGTCAGGCGCCGGCCAGGAAACGCGAAGGGGTGACTGTCCGGCCGCAAGTCCCTATCTGCGCTCCATGACCGTCCATTTCCATGAAGAGGACCTGCCCGAGGGCGTCCTCGCGCCGGGCCCCGTCGCCGTCGACACCGAGGCGATGGGCCTGCTGCCCGGACGCGACCGCCTCTGCCTCGTCCAGATCTCCGACGGCGGAGGAGACGAGCATCTCGTCCGCTTCGCGCCCGGAAGCCGCTACGACGCTCCGAACCTCAAGGCGGTGCTCGCCGATCCGGAGCGCCTGAAGCTCTATCATTTCGGCCGCTTCGACCTCGCCATCATGCGCGCCTATCTGGGCGTCATGGCGGAGCCCGTCTATTGCACCAAGACCGCCTCGCGGCTGATCCGCACCTATACCGACCGGCACGGCCTCAAGGAGCTGGTCAAGGAGCTGCTCCAGATCGACATTTCGAAGCAGCAGCAATCGTCCGACTGGGGCGCGCCGGAGCTTTCCGACGCGCAGAAGGATTATGCCGCGTCCGACGTGCGCTTCCTTCATCAGCTCAAGGAGAAGCTCGACGAACGGCTTCAGCGCGAGGGACGGATGGAGCTCGCCCAGGCCTGCTTCGATTTCCTGCCCCACCGCGCGATGCTCGACCTCGCGGGATGGGCCGAGGTCGACATCTTCGCCCATGCGTGACGTGGATGGCTGAGGCCGATGCCGCCCGGCGCGACCGGATCGTCAAGCGCTCCTGGGCCCGCCCCGGCGGCTTTCACGACATCCTCGTCCGGCTGCTCAAGATCCTCCTTCCGATCGCGGTCGGCGGGCTTGTCGCCTATCTCCTCCTGTCGCCGCTCGGCAAGGACCGGGAGGGGAGCTTCCTCCTCGACAAGAACAAGGTCGACGCCTCCCACGAGCGGCTGAAGATGGAGACGGCGCAATATCGCGGCCTCGACAGCCAGGGGCGGCCGTTCAGCGTCGACGCGGCCAAGGCGATCCAGGCGACGTCGCGCGTCCCGATCGTCGACATCGACGGAATGGCGGCTCGGATCCAGCTGAAGGACGGCCCCGGCCTGATGCGGGCGGACCGCGCCCGCTATCACATGGACCAGCAGAAGGTGGACGTGCTCGGCCCCATCCTGGTCACCACCGGCGACGGCTATCGGCTCGAGACCAGAAACGTGAACGTCGACCTGAACAAGCACCAGCTGACCGGCGCCAACGGAGTCGAAGGCAAGATGCCGCTCGGCGCGTTCACCGCCGGAACCATGGCGGTCGACCTGCCGGCCCGGCGGGTGACGCTCGGCGGACGAGCCCACTTGCATATCGTTCAGGGCGGCCTCAAGGAAAAGGCGAAATGAACCGGCTCCTCCCCGCCTCGGCCCTCGCCGCCATCCTCCTCGCCTTTGCTCCGGCGGCGGGGCAGGTGTCGTCGCTCAAGGGGCATAACGGCAACGCTCCGGTCGACATCGGCGCCGACCGGGTCGAGGTCGAGGATCGCGCCGACCGCGCCGTCTTCTCGGGCAACGTGGTGGTGAAGCAGGCCGAGCTGACCCTGACCGCCGCCCGCCTCACCGTCGCCTATTCCGGCGGCGGCAAGGTTCAGATCCGGCGGATCGACGCGAGCGGCGGAGTGACCGTGACCAGCCCGTCGGAACGGGCGGTGGGCGATTTCGGAATCTACGACGTCAGCCGCAAGATCATCACCCTGATCGGCGGAGTGACCCTGGTCCGCGAAGGCAATCGGGTGAACGGCGGCCGGCTCGTCATCGATCTCGACACCGGCCGGGCGGTGATGGATTCGCCGGGCAGCGCGAAATCCGGCGGCCGGGTGACGGGCACGTTCACCGTTCCTCAAAGCGCCGCGCCGCAGAAGCCCGGCGCCTGAGCGCCGAGCGGCGGACCGCCCGCTTTTTTTGGTCCATGCACGAACCCTGCCAGTTGAGGCGCGGCGCTCACCCGCGTAAGTGTCGTCGCGGGAAAGGGAGCGTCAGGTGAACGAAGCCAGCGCGATTGAGCGGACGGACGGGGCGGCGGCGCTGGACGACGGCCTGTCGGTCGTCTCCATCGCCAAGTCGTACGACCGCAAGGTGGTGCTCAAGGACGTCTCGCTTCGAGTCGGGCGTGGCGAGGTGGTCGGACTGCTCGGCCCGAACGGCGCCGGCAAGACGACCTGCTTCTATTCGATCATGGGCCTGGTGAGGCCCGACAGCGGCCGGATCATGCTCGACGGCGCCGACATCACCGGACTGCCCATGTACCGCCGGGCGATCCTCGGACTCGGCTATCTTCCGCAGGAAACCTCGATCTTCCGGGGCTTGAGCGTCGCCCAGAACATCATGGCGGTGCTCGAGGTCGCCCAGCCCGACAAGCGCCTCCGCCGCGAGCGGCTCGAGCAGCTGCTCGGCGAATTCCATATCGAGCACCTTCGCGATTCTCCGGCCATGGCCCTGTCGGGCGGCGAGCGGCGGCGCTGCGAGATCGCCCGGGCGCTCGCCGCCGATCCCTCGATCATGCTCCTCGACGAGCCGTTCGCCGGGATCGACCCGATCTCCATCTCCGACATCCGCGATTTGGTGAAGGAGCTGAAGAAGCGCGACATCGGCGTGCTCATCACCGATCACAACGTGCGCGAGACTCTCGAGATCGTCGACCGGGCGGCGATCATCTACGATGGCCAGGTCCTCTTCGCCGGAAGCCCGGAAGGGCTGGTCGCCGACCCGAACGTCCGCCGCCTCTACCTCGGCGAAGGCTTCGAGCTGTGAAGGCCCTCCAACGGTCGCCGGGACCTCGGCGCCGATTCCGGTCGAGAGCCGGAGCGCGTACTTCCCTGGAGCCCCCGGCCTTCGCCGGGGTGGCGGACCGGCGGTGAACCTCGGCCCGCGCCTCGACCTGCGCCAGAGCCAGTCGCTGGTGATGACTCCCCAGCTCCAGCAGGCGATCCGGCTGCTGGCGCTGTCGAACCTGGAGATAGAGAGCTTCATCGCCGAGGAGATCGAGAAGAACCCGCTCCTCGAAGCCGGCGCCGGGGAGCCGGCGGACGAGGCCCCGGCCGCCGAACCGGAAGCGCTGGCCGAGGCCGAGCCGGCGAGCGGGGACGCGCTGGTCCTCGACGGCGGCGGGTCGGCCGAAGCGCCGCTCGACCTCGACCTCAACGACGAGAATCTGCACCAGGATTCGGCCTCCGACCGGGGCCTTGACGGCGGCCTCGGCCTCGACGGGATCGGCGGCGGCGGCTCGGAAGGCGAGGGGCCGGACTTCGACAGCTTCGCCTGCGACGGAGTTTCGCTGCATGAGCATCTCCTCGCCCAGGCGGGCGAGCGGCTGGCCGGCGCCGACCTGCTGATCGCCGCCGCCCTGATCGAGCAGATCGAGGAGACGGGCTATCTCACCGCCTCCTGCCTCGACGTGGCCGCCCGGCTCGGCGTTCCGCTAGGCGAGGTGGAGCGGGTCCTCGCCATCGTCCAGGGCTTCGATCCCGCCGGGGTCGGCGCCCGGTCGCTGGCGGAATGCCTCGCCCTCCAGGCGAAGGACGCGGACCGCTACGATCCGGCCATGGCGCGGCTGATCGCCAATCTCGACTATCTCGCCAAGGGCAATCTCGGCGCGCTCCGGCGGATCTGCGGAGTCGACGACGAGGATCTGGCCGACATGATCCGCGAGCTGAGGGCCTACGACCCCAAGCCCGGCTGCCGATTCGCCCAGGGCGAGCGGATCGAGGCGGTGGTCCCCGACGTCTTCGTCGCGCGTCGGGCGGGCGGCTGGGCGATCGAGCTGAACGGCGCCACTTTGCCGCGCCTGCTCGTCAACCGGACCTATTATGCCGAGCTTTCCGGCGGCCCCCAGGACCGCAAGTCGAAGGCCTGGCTGTCCGACTGCCTCGCAAGCGCCAACTGGCTGGTCAAGGCGCTCGACCAGCGCGCCCGGACGATCGTCAAGGTCGCCACCGAGATCGTCAAGCAGCAGGACGGCTTCTTCCGCCACGGAGTCGCCCACCTGCGCCCGCTGACCCTTCGCCAGGTCGCCGAGGAGATCGGGATGCACGAATCGACGGTGAGCCGGGTCACGTCGAACAAGTACCTGTCGTGCGACCGGGGCCTCTACGAGCTCAAATATTTCTTCACGAGCGCCATCCAGTCGTCGGACGGCGGCGACGCGGTGTCCGCCGAAGCGGTGAAGAGCCACATCAAGGCGCTGATCGCCGCCGAGCGGGCGGACGCCATCCTCTCCGACGACCAGCTCGTCGAGCTGCTCCGAGCCAAGGGCTTCGACATCGCGCGGCGCACCGTCGCCAAATATCGCGAGGCGATCGGCCTCGGCTCCTCCGTCCAGCGCCGCCGCCAGAAGGCCTTGGGGGCAAGGGCGGCCTAGCGCGCGCCGTACTCCCGCGGCCCAGCGGCCGGGCGGAAAGGCTGGATCCCGGCCTTCGCCGGGAAACGGTTCAAGGGGAGGCGATCGGTTCGCGGCGGCCTGGCGCGGGTCGCGCCCGGCGGCCTCGGAGCCATTCCGTTCCCCGGCGAAGGCCGGGGC
>Ga0070661_100000155_pt1 | contig 56344 bp, 56 predicted proteins | sample KBSC43metaG_FD_64663 | JGI IMG/M metagenome (GOLD analysis project Ga0070661, IMG submission 64663) | Corn rhizosphere microbial communities from Kellogg Biological Station, Michigan, USA - KBS C4-3 metaG | ecosystem: Host-associated > Plants > Roots > Rhizosphere > Soil ... | reverse complement strand
CTCGTCCCCGCCGCCCCCGGCCGCTTCGACGCCATCGCCCGCCCCTACACCCCCGCCGACGTCGAGCGGCTTCGCGGCTCAGTCCCGGTCGAGCACAGCCTCGCCCGCCGCGGCTCCGCCCGGCTCTGGGAGCTCCTCAAGTCCGAGGATTATGTCAACGCGCTCGGCGCCGTCACTGGCAACCAGGCGATGCAGATGGTCCGCGCCGGCCTCAAGGCCATCTACCTGTCCGGCTGGCAGGTCGCCGCCGACGCCAATACCGCCGGCGCCATGTATCCCGACCAGTCGCTCTATCCGGCCAATGCCGGGCCGGAGCTGTGCCGCCGGATCAACCGCACCCTCCAGCGCGCCGACCAGATCGAACATTCCGAGGGCGGCGCCACCCGCGACTGGCTCGTGCCGATCGTCGCCGACGCCGAAGCCGGCTTTGGCGGACCGCTCAACTGCTTCGAGATCATGAAGGCCTATATCGAGGCCGGCGCGGCGGGCGTCCATTTCGAGGACCAGCTCGCCTCCGAGAAGAAGTGCGGCCACCTGGGCGGCAAGGTCCTGATCCCGACCCAGGCGCACGTCCGCAACCTCGATTCCGCCCGCCTCGCCGCCGATGTCTGCGGCGTTCCGACCCTCCTCGTCGCCCGAACCGACGCGGAGAGCGCGAAGCTGATCACCTCGGACGTCGACGAGCGCGACCGCGAGTTCCTCACCGGCGAGCGCACCCCCGAAGGCTTCTTCCGGCTGAAGGAGGGCAGCGGCCTCGATCATTGCATCAAGCGCGGCCTCGCCTTCGCCCCCCATGCCGACCTCCTCTGGTGGGAGACGAGCCGGCCCGACCTCGCCGAGGCGAAGCGCTTCGCCGAAGCGATCCAGAACGAATATCCGGGCAAGCTCATGGCCTATAATTGCTCGCCCTCTTTCAACTGGGCGGCGAAGCTCGACGCCGACACCATCGCCCGCTTCCAGCGCGAGCTGGGCGCGATGGGCTACAGGTTCCAGTTCGTCACGCTCGCCGGCTTCCACAGCCTCAACCATTCGATGTTCGAGCTCGCCTCGGGCTATCGCGACCGCGGAATGGCGGCCTATTCCGAGCTTCAGCAGGCCGAATTCGCCTCGGAGGGCGCGGGCTATACCGCGACCCGCCACCAGCGCGAGGTCGGCACCGGCTATTTCGATCTCGTCGCCCAGACCGTTTCCGGCGGCACCGCCTCGACCACCGCGCTCGCCGAATCGACCGAGGCCGAGCAGTTCATCACCGCCGTCGCGGCCGAATGAGGAGAAGCACCATGACCACGCGCTACTGGGTGATCGGAGGCGAATATGACGGCCCCGACTTCCGAGCCCTCGTCCCCGGCACCGAGACCATGGCCGGCCCGTTCGACGACGAGCGCCGGGCAAGGACGGAATGGACCCGCCTCACCTGCTGCCCCGACCGAAGCCCCTGCGCGACGGTGCGCTACTCCATCGCCGCCGAGAGCCTTCACTAGCGGAACGGGCGATGGACCAAACCCGTCGCCCCGGCGAAGGCCGGGGCCTCGTGGGGTGAAGAACACCGCGCCCTTCACCCGATGAGGTCCCTGCCTTCGCCGGGACGACGGGCACAAAGAAAAGGGCGCCGGAGGTGTCCCCCCGGCGCCCAATTTCGTCGAAGCCGAAGCCTCAAGCCGTCGCCTGCGCGCCCTCCTGCGGCAAGGCGCCGCGAGCCTGGGCGATGATGGCGCTGAACGCCTCGCCCTCGTGCATCGCGATGTCGGCGAGGACCTTGCGGTCGAGGTCGACTCCGGCGAGCTTCAGCCCGTGCATGAACTGGCCGTAGGTCAGGCCCTCGGCGCGGACCGCGGCGTTGATCCGCTGGATCCACAGCGCCCGGAACGAGCGCTTCTTAACCTTGCGGTCGCGATAGGCGTACTGGCCAGCCTTCTCGACGGCCTGCTTGGCGATCCGGATCGTGTTCTTGCGGCGGCCGTAATAGCCCTTCGCCTGCTCCAGGATCCTCTTGTGGCGGGCCTTGGTGGTGGTCCCGCGTTTGACGCGTGCCATGTGCGGTTCCTCCTTACTTCAGGCCGTAGGGCGCCCACGCCTTCACCCGAGCCGTATCGGCTTCGGCGAGGACGCTGGTGCCGCGATTCTGGCGGATATATTTGGCGTTGTGGCTGATCAGCCGGTGGCGCTTGCCCGCCACGCCGTGCTTGATCTTGCCGGTGGCGGTGAGCTTGAAGCGCTTCTTGACGCCGCTCTTCGTCTTCAGTTTGGGCATTTTCGTCTCCTTGTGCGCACCAGGCGCGACGTTTGTGAACGGCCACGGCAGCCCTTGTCGCCGGGCCGTTCGATTCTTCCAAAGCTGGAAAGAAGCGGCGCCTATAGAGGCGGAGGGCTCGAGAGGCAAGATAGTCACGTCATCCCGGCGAAGGCACGGGATCCGTGGAGACCCGCCGCGACCTTCCGGCCGGAGGTCCCGGCCTTCGCCGGGACGACGGCTTCCAGTCAATCGAACAGGCTGGACACGCTGGTTTCGTCGGCGATCCGCTTGATCGCCTCGCCGAGCAGGGGCGCGATGGTCAGCAGTCGGATCTTGCTGGTCGCCGCCGCCGCCTCGCGCGCGTCGATCGAATCGGTGATCACCAGCTCCTCCAGCGCCGATCCGTCCACCCGCGACCCCGCTCCGCCCGACAGCACGCCGTGGGTGCAATAGGCGACGACCCCGCTCGCTCCGCCTTCCTTGAGCGCCGCGGCCGCGTTGGCCAGGGTGCCCGCCGAATCGACGATGTCGTCGATGAGGATGCAGAAGCGTCCCGAAACGTCGCCGATGATGTTCATCACCTCCGACTCGCCAGGCCGCTCGCGGCGCTTGTCGACGATCGCCAGAGGCGCGTTGTCGAGCCGCTTGGCGAGCGCCCGCGCGCGGACCACGCCTCCGACGTCGGGCGAGACGACGGTGAACTGCCGCCCCGAAAAGCGCGCCTTGATGTCCTCCGACATCACCGGCGCGGCGTAGAGATTGTCGGTCGGGATATCGAAGAAGCCCTGGATCTGCCCGGCGTGGAGGTCGACCGAAAGAACCCGGTTCGCGCCCGCCACGGTGATCAGGTTGGCGACCAGCTTGGCCGAGATCGGGGTCCTCGGTCCGGGCTTCCGGTCCTGCCGCGCATAGCCGAAATAAGGGAGCACGGCGGTGATCCGCTTGGCCGACGCGCGGCGAAGCGCGTCGATGCAGATCAGAAGCTCCATCAGATTGTCGTTCGCCGGATAAGAGGTCGACTGGACCACGAACACGTCCTCGCCGCGGACATTCTCGTTGATCTCGACGAAGATCTCCTCGTCGGCGAAGCGGCGGACGGACGTGTCGGTGATCGGCATCTCGAGATAGGCGGCGATGCTCTTCACCAGCGGCAGGTTCGAATTGCCGGCCATCAGCTTCATGAGCGTCGTTCCTCGTCCCGCCGTTGCCGCCTCCTTAGGATGCCGGTAGCATCAGCGACAAGGGCCGAAGGGAAGATGGGAATGGCGGGCGAAGCGGCGTTCACGGCCAGCGAGGAGGAATATGCGGCAGCGAACCGGGAGTGGTACCGCTGCTTCATGCGCCGCCGTTGGCCCCGCCTCTTCCTCAGTGCCATCGGAACCGGGGCGGCCTTGGGTACGATCATCGGCGTGCTGGATCATGGTTGGGACCCGGTGGCGATCTTCGCATCGGCCGTGCCCCCCAGCCTGATCGGCCTCGTCGTACCACCTGCGATGTACGGCTTTTGCCGTCTCACCATCCCGCGGCGCGCCCGCACGCTCTACCGGCAGCACAAGACGTTGCAGCGGCCGCTCCGCTTTGCCTGGTCGGACGAAGGGCTGGGCTACACCACCTCGACCGGCACCGGCAGCCTCGCCTGGCGGGACCTTCATCGCTGGGCCGAGGGCCGCGGCAACTTTCTTTTCTTCGTCACGGACGCGATGTTCTATTTCATCCCGAAGCGGGTGCTGAGCGAAGCGGAAGCCGACGATCTGCGCACGGTTGCCGGTGGCAGCGGGCTCCAGCGCCTCTGACCCGGTTGTTTCGCCGGGGAGGAGGACCTAGGCGAGCGCGATGATCGTCACCCGCTTCGCCCCCGCGCCTTCGGGACGGCTCCACGTCGGCAACCTCCGAACCGCGCTCCACAACTGGCTTTGGGCGCGCAAGCATGGCGGCCGCTTCCTCCTTCGTCTCGACGACACCGACCGCGAGCGGTCGAGCGAGGCGAACGTGGAGGGGATCCGGGCCGACCTCGCCTGGCTCGGCCTGGCGCCGGACGGGGAGCATCGTCAGTCGGCGCGCTTCGACCGCTACGAAGCGGCGCTCGAGCGGCTGAAGGCGGCCGGGCGGGTCTACCCGGCCTACGAGACGGCGCAGGAGCTGGAGCTGAAGCGCAAGGTCCAGCTCGGCCGCGGCAAGCCGCCGGTCTACGACCGCTCGGCCCTCGCCTTGACGGAGGACGAGCGCGCGCGGCTGGAGTCGGAAGGGCGCCGGCCGCACTGGCGCTTCCGGCTCGATCATGGCGCGCCGATCGAATGGAGCGACCTCATCAGGGGGGCGCAGCATTTCGATCCGGCCCTGCTCTCCGACCCGGTCGTCCGGCGCGAGGACGGAAGCTGGCTCTACATGCTTCCCTCGGCGGTCGACGACATTGAACTCGGAGTCACCCACGTCGTGCGCGGCGAGGACCATGTCGCCAACACCGCGCTCCAGGTCCAGATGTTCGAGGCGCTGGGCGCGGCCCCGCCCGCCTTCGCGCACGAGGCCTTGCTCGTCGGGTCGGAGGGGAAATTGTCGAAGCGCCTGGGCTCGCTCGGGGTCGAGGCTATGGCGGAAGCGGGAATCGAGCCGCTCGCCCTCGCCGCCAAGCTTGCCCGGATCGGCACCAGCCTCCCCGTCGAGCCGGTCGACCGACTCGACGAGCTGGTCGAAGCCTTCGATTTCTCCACCTTCGGCCGAGCTCCCGCCCGCTTCGACCTGGACGAGCTCGCCGCCCTCAATGCCCGGATCGTCCACCAGCTTGCCTTCGAGGCGGTGGCGGACCGGCTCCCGGACGGAATGTCCGCCGCCGACTGGGCCGCGATCCGGCCGAACCTGCGCAAGGTCGCCGAGGCGGCGGACTGGTGGTCGATCCTCCACGGCCATGTCGAGGCGGAGCCGGCCGCGGAGGATTCGGGCTTCCTCGCCGCCGCCGCCGCCGCCGCCGGCGAGATCGACTGGTCCGCCGACCCCTGGCCGAGGCTGGTCGCACTCCTCAAGGCGCGCACCGGCCGCTCCGGCAAGCCGCTCTTCCACCCCCTGCGCCGAGCGCTGACCGGCCGCGACACCGGCCCCGAAATGGCCGTCATCCTCCCCCTGATCGGCCGCGACGAAGCGATCGCGCGGCTTTCTCCCCCTCTCTCCCTCTAGGGGAGAGGGACCGGGGCCGAGGGCCCGTCACCCGCCACCCGCGTCGCTCGTTCATCCGTCCGCCCTCGTTCCCCCTCCTCACCCGGCGAAGGCGCGGCGGGGGCAGGAACAAAGTCTCTTCTCCTGCGTCGTGATATGTTGTATCATCATGTGATGAGATAACCTCTCATCAAGATGACGACGCAGAGTCGCGCAAAGCGTCCGGCAGAAGGAGAGATGCCATGACCACAGCGAACTTCTACGACCGCAAAGGGATGAACCCACGGGCACTCGCCGTGGTCGTCCTGCTCCACGGCACGGCGCTGACCGCGCTCGTCCTCGCCAAGGGCGAGGCCATCGAGAGGATCATCCACCCGCCGACCGTCGTCGATCTTATCGAGGAGGATAAGCCGCCGCTGGAGAAGCCCAAGCCGGTGCCGCATCCCCAGGACCAGCCGGTGAGCCGGGTCACGGTGACCACCCCGCCCTTCGATCCGCCCAAGCAGGTCTTCCAGCCGCCTTATTTCCCGCCCCCGCCGACCGGCTTCGCGGAGGGACCCGGCGAGCAGGTCGTGCTGGATCCGCCCCCTCCGCCCCCTCCGCCCCCGCCCCCGCCGCCGCCCCGGAAGGTCGAGCCGGCACGCGCCCGGGCCAACCTCGCCTCCTACGTCTCCGACTCGGACTATCCGACGAGCGCGATCCGCGGCGAGGAGCAGGGGACGACCCGGTTCCGCCTCGCCGTCGGGCCGGACGGCCGGGTCAGCGAGTGCATCGTCACCGGGTCGAGCGGCTCCGCCTCGCTCGACTCCGCCACCTGCCGGATCATGAAGCAGCGCGCCCGCTTCACCCCGGCCCGCGACGGCACCGGCAATCCCACCGCGGACACCGTCGCCAACGCGATCAAATGGGTGTTGCCGGAAGGGTGACCGGCTGGCACGTCGTCCCAGCGAAGGCTGGGACCCCAGCGGGTGAAGACCACGGAGCCATTCACCCGCTGGGAGCCCGGCCTGCGCCGGGGTGACGATCACGCCCACTGGCGTCCATCCGGTCCGCGCCCTATCTTCCCCCCATGTCCTGGTTCCCGCGCCCCTCCTCGCCCCGCGCCGTGTTCGCGGACCTCAAGGCCTTTGCCGGCCAGCGCAGCCGCTACCAATATGCCGGCCTCGCCGTGGCGATCGCCATGCCGCTCCTCATCATCGCCGGCTTCTACCACGACGCCTCCCACGGAATCGCGCCGGGGCCACAGCTCATCTACGCCGAGAGCTGGCCGGCCAGCCGAACCGACTCCGAGATCAAGGCCGACCAGCAAAAATCCGAGGCGCGCAAGCAGGCCAGGGCGAAAGAGCGCCAGCGCCAGTTCCAGAAGCTCGAGCGGCAACTCGGCATTTGACCGGGGCGGCGGGCGGCTGGATGGAAGCGGCGGCGGCGCTCGGCGAGCGCGGCCGGGGGCGGACCGCCCCCAATCCCAATGTCGGCTGCGTCATCGTCCAGGGGGAGCGGGTCGTCGGGCGCGGCTGGACTCAGCCCGGCGGCCGCCCGCATGCCGAGCAGATGGCGCTGGCCGAGGCCGGGGACGAGGCGCGGGGCGCCACCGCCTGGGTGACGCTCGAGCCCTGCTGCCACGCCAGCCCACGCGGCCCGGCCTGCGCCGACCTGATGATCGAGGCGGGCATAAGCCGGGTCGTGGCCGCGATCGAGGATCCCGATCCGCGAATGAAGGGCGCCGGCTTCGAGCGCCTTCGCGGCTCAGGCATCGACGTGGAGATCGGCGCCGCGGCGGAGCCCGCGGCCCGCTCGATGGCCGGATTCCTCGCCCGCCACCGGCTCGGCCGCCCGTGGATCACTCTGAAGCTCGCCATGTCGCTCGACGGCAAGATCGCCCTCCCCTCGGGCGAGAGCCGCTGGATCACCGGCGAGGATGCCCGCGCCCACGTCCATCTCGAGCGCGCCCGGGCCGACATGATCCTGGTCGGGCGCGGCACCTACGAGGCCGATCGCCCCGGCCTCGACGTCCGGCTTCCCGGCCTGGAGGAGCGGAGCCCGCGGCGCGCCCTGCTCACCCGCGGCGAGCCGGTCGAGGGCTGGACCCGCCTCGGCAGCCCCGAGGCGGTCTACGCGCTCACCGACGTCAACGATCTTCTCGTCGAGGGCGGCTCGGCGACCGCCTCCGCCTTCCTCGGCGCGGATCTGGTCGACCGGCTGCTCATCTACCGAGCGCCGATCCTGATCGGCGACGGCAAGTCGTCGATCGGCTATATCGGCCTGACCAGCCTCGCCGAGGCGCACCGGCGCTGGACCCTGGTCGATTCGCGGCTGCTTGGAATCGACCGGCTGGAAGTCTACGAGCGCGAGCGCGACTGACATGTTCACCGGAATCATCACCGACGTCGGGCGGATCGTCTCCGCCGAGCAACGGGGCGACCTGCGCCTCCGGATAGCCTGCGCCTATGACATGGCGGGGGTCGATCTCGGCGCGTCCATCGCCTGCTCGGGAGTCTGCCTCACCGTCGTCGACAAGGGCGGCGACTGGTTCGCCGTCGACCTCTCCGCCGAGACGGTGAGCCGGACCGCGCCGGATCTGTGGCGCGAGGGCGGCGCTCTCAACCTCGAGCGCTCGCTGCGCCTCGGCGACGAGCTCGGCGGCCATATCGTCACCGGCCATGTCGACGGAATCGCCGAAGTCGCCACGGTGGAGCGGGTCGGCGACTCCTTGGCGGTCGAAATCGACACGCAAAAGGACCTTTCCGCCTATATCGCCGCCAAGGGCTCGGTCGCCCTGGACGGAGTTTCGCTCACCGTAAATGCCGTTTCCGGCACCCGGTTCGCCGTCAATCTCATCCCTCACACCGCTTTGCGCACAACCTTTGGAACCATCCGGCCCGGCCGCCGCCTCAACGTCGAGATCGACATCCTCGCCCGCTACATCGGCCGGATGATCGAGATGAGGGGCTGATGGCCGCCGCACTCCCCTTCGAACGCGGCTTCCTGTCCTCCCCCGAGGAGCTGATCGACGAGGCCCGCAACGGCCGCATGTTCATCCTCGTCGACGACGAGGACCGGGAGAATGAGGGCGACCTCGTCATCCCCGCCCAGATGGCGACCCCGCACGCGATAAACTTCATGGCGACCCACGGCCGCGGGCTGATCTGCCTCGCCCTCACCCGCCAGCGGGTCGACCAGCTCGGGCTGGAGCTGATGAGCCGCGACAACGGCACCCGCCACGAGACAGCCTTCACCACCTCGATCGAGGCGAAGGAGGGCGTGACCACCGGGATCTCCGCCGCCGACCGGGCGCGGACCATCTCGGTCGCGATCGACGCCGGCAAGGGGCGCGAGCATATCGTCACCCCCGGCCACGTCTTTCCGCTGGTGGCGCGCGAGGGGGGCGTGCTGATCCGCGCCGGCCACACCGAGGCGGCGGTCGACGTGGCGCGCCTCGCCGGCCTCAACCCTTCCGGAGTGATCTGCGAGATCATGCGCGACGACGGGACGATGGCGCGGATGGACGATCTCGTCGCCTTCGCTCAGCGCCACGGCCTCAAGATCGGCACGATCCGCGACCTCATCGCCTACCGCTTGAAGAAGGACCATCTCGTCGAGCAGACCGGCGAGGCCGAGTTCGACAGCCGCTGGGGCGGGCGCTGGACGGCCAGGGCCTTCCTCAACAAGGCGCTCGGCACCGAGACCGTCGCTCTGATCAAGGGCGAGATCGACCCGTCGCGGCCGACCCTCGTCCGGATGCACCAGCTCAGCCTCTTCTCCGACGTCTTCGCCGAAGCCGGGGACCGGGGCGGGCTGCTTGCCCGGGCGATGGAGATGATCGCCGGCGAGGGCGCCGGGATCATCGTCGTCCTGAACCGTCCGGTCCCGATCTCGGAGCTGCTCAACCTGCGCTCCGGAAAGGCCGGCGCCCGCGACATGGACCCGCTTCGCGACTATGGCGGGGGAGCCCAGATCCTGTCCGCGCTGGGAGTGCACGACATGGTGCTCCTCACCAACACGCATCACACGCCGGTGGCTCTGTCCGGCTACGGCCTCACCATCGTCGGCGAGCGGCCGATCGGCCCGGAGGAATGACCATGGCGCGGGTGCTGATCGTCGAGGCGCGGTTCTACGACCATCTGAACGACCTGCTTCTGCGGGGCGCGCGCTCGACGATCGAGGCGGCGGGGCACCGCCACGAGACGGTCACCGTGCCAGGGGCGCTCGAGGTCCCCGGAGCGATCGCGCTGGCGGCGGAGACCGGGCGCTACGACGCCTTCGTGGCGCTGGGAGTGGTGATCCGCGGCGAGACCTATCATTTCGAGATCGTCGCCGGCGAGAGCGCCCGCGGGATCATGGCCCTGACCCTGGACGGCCTCGCCGTCGGCAACGGCATCCTCACCGTCGAGGACGAGGCTCAGGCCCTCGCCCGCGCCCGGCCCGAGGAGAAGGACAAAGGCGGCGAAGCGGCCAAGGCGGCCCTCGCCATGCTGGCGCTAAGGGAGCGGTTCGAAAGCTGACCGTCGCCCCAGCCTTCGCTGGGACGACGGGATATTACCGCCGCAACCAGTGCCGCCTTGCGAACCACGCCAGCACCGCGGCGCCCACCACGACGCAGAAGCCGCAGACCGCCCAGAAAGCGTACGGATGGTGGGCATAGGGTATCCCATCGACGTTCATTCCGAGCAGCCCGGTGATGAAGGTCAGCGGAAGGAAGATGAAGGCGACGACCGAGATGAGCAGCGAGCGCTGGTCGATCTCCTCGGCGCGAAGATCGGTAAGCTGCTCGTGGAGCAAGGCCGAGCGCTCTCGGACCGCCTCCAGCTCCTCGGCCATTCGAGCGAAGCGATCCGCCGCCTCGCGGATGTGGAGCCGGTCGTCCTCGGCGAGCCAGTCGAAATCGAGCTGGGCGAGGGTCTGGAGCGCGTCCCGGTCGGGCGCGACGAAGCGGCGATAGGCGATCGCCTCGGAGCGTATCCGGGTGATCAGGCCGCGCAGCCGATAGATATTGTGGCTTTCGAGCTGGCTCTCGCAATCGTCCAGCTCGTCGCCGAGCGCGGCCACCTCCGGATCGAGCTGCTTGCTGATCGCCCGCGCATAGGCGGCGACGAGGTCGCCCGCGTCGAGGATCTTGCCGGCCTTCATCTGCTCCATCACCGCCGCCGTCGCGGCGAGCGGCCGGCGGGTCAGCGAATTGACCTTTCGGCCTCGCACCCACATCCGGATCGAGACGAGCCGGTCCGATATGTCGACTCCCGCCGCCGCCGGTCCCCGCAGATTGACGATCGCGCCGTCGTCGATCCGGTCGCAGCGTGGACGGGTCTCGGTCGCCACCAGGGCGTTGGCGGCGACGTCGGGGACGTCCTGGCCGGCGAGCAGCGCCAGGCTCGGCTCGTCCTCGTCGTCGATGTGGATCCAGACGAAGCCCGGGCCCGAATAGGCTGCGGCTTCCTCGGCGGTGACCGGCTTTACCGGCCCGTCGCCGACGAGCACCGCCGCGCAGCTCATGCCAGGGTGTCGAGATAGGCGCGAAGCGCCGGACCGACATCGTCCCGCTTCAGGCCGAGCGCGATGTTGGCGACGATGAAGCCGAGCTTGTGGCCGCAATCGTGCCGCTCGCCGTCGAAGGTCAGGCCGTGGAAGGGCTGGGTTCCGATCATCTTGGCCATCGCGTCGGTCAGCTGGATCTCCCCGCCGGCGCCCTTCTCGATCTCGCCGAGCACCTTCATGATCTCGGGCTGGAGGACGTAGCGGCCGGGAAGCATGAGGTTGGACGGGGCGGTGCCCGGCGCCGGCTTCTCGACCAGTCCCTTGATCTCCGTGAGGTTTCCGTCGCGCGCGCCGGGGTCGACGACTCCGTATTTGTGGGTCTCGTCCGCCGGTACTTCCAGCACCGCCACGACGTTTCCGCCGACCCGCTCATAGGCGTCGACGAGCTGGCGCGTGCAATTGGGCGATCCGACCATCACCTCGTCGGGAAGGAAAACCGCGAACGGCTCGTCGCCGACGATGTCGCGGGCGCACCAGACGGCATGGCCGAGGCCGAGCGGCTCCTGCTGGCGGACCGAGACGACGGAGCCCGGGGGAAAGCGCGTGCTGTCGAGGACGTCGAGCGACTTGCCGCGGCCGCGCATCGTCGCTTCCAGCTCGTAGGAAATATCGAAATGATCCTCCAGAGCGGTCTTGCCGCGCCCGGTGACGAAGATCATTTGCTCGATCCCCGCCTCGAGCGCCTCCTCGATCGCATATTGGATGAGCGGCCGGTCGACGACCGTCAGCATCTCCTTGGGTATCGCCTTGGTGGCGGGAAGGAACCGGGTGCCGAGGCCGGCGACGGGGAATACCGCCTTTCTGACTTTCTTCATTTCGTCTCCACGATGGGATTGGGCATCGGCCGCGGTCAGCGCGAAGGAGGCAGGTCGAACGGATCGTCCTTGCGTTCCTCGGACCGCGAGAGAACTTCGTCCTGGCGCACCGGCCGGGCGATCGGCGGCGGGGTGAGAAGCTCGGCCGTCGTCGGCGCGCGCGCCGCCGTGGCGGGCTTGACCGGAGTCTCCTGCGCGGAGCGGGGCCGAAGCGGATCGCGGGACCCGCAGCCGACGAGCAGGAGCACCGCCGCGGCGAAGAGAGGAAGAATGCGTGACATGGCCGCCGCCGCCATAGCGAAGCCTCGTCCCCTAGGCCACGAGGAAAAACCCGGCGCTTGCCCGCGGTGCCCGCCTTCCGTAACGCGCGCCGGATGCGCCGGATCGTCCTCCCCCTCCTCCTGCTCCTCGCGGCGTCCTGCGACCGGGAGCCCGCCGATTCGACCGGCACGGCGCGGACCGCCGCCCCCGCCGCGCCCGCCGCGCCCGACTCCAGGGGCAAGGTCGACCGCAGCCACACCGGACAGCCGGCGCCGGACACCGAGTTCGACGATCCGGACGGTGAGACCGTCACCCTCGAATCCTTCCGGGGCAAGCCGGTGCTGGTCAATTTCTGGGCAACCTGGTGCGCCCCTTGCGTCAAGGAGATGCCGACGCTCGACCGGCTCGCCGCCAAGTCGGGCGACAAGCTTCAGGTGATCGCGGTGAGCCAGGACTCGGGAGGCCGCGAGAAGGTGGACGAGTTCTTCTCGAAGGCGAAGCTGACGGCGCTCGAGCCCTACATGGATTCGAAGCTCGCGTTGATGGGCGAGATGCGGGTCGATGTCCTCCCCACCACCATCCTGCTCGACTCCAAGGGCCGGGAAGTGTGGCGGGTGGTTGGCGAGGAGGACTGGACCAGCGCCCGCGCCGCCGCCCTCATCGCGGAAGCGTCGAAGGTCAGTCGCGAAGCAGCTCGTTGACGCTGGTCTTCGACCGGGTGCGCGCGTCGACCCGCTTGACGATCACCGCGCAGGCGAGGCCGGGGCCGCCGTCGCGGCCCGGGAGCGTCCCGGGGACCACGACCGAATAAGCCGGGACCCGGCCGAAGAAGATTTCGCCGCTCGCCCGATCGACGATCTTGGTCGACGCGCCGATGAAGACGCCCATCGACAGCACCGCCCCCTGCTCGACGACGACTCCCTCCGCCACTTCGGACCGGGCGCCGATGAAGCAATCGTCCTCGACGATCACCGGCCCCGCCTGGAGCGGCTCGAGCACGCCGCCGATCCCCGTCCCCCCCGAAATATGGACGTTGCGCCCGATCTGGGCGCAGCTTCCGACCGTCGCCCAGGTGTCGACCATCGTCCCTTCGCCGACATAGGCGCCGATGTTGACGAAGCTGGGCATCAGCACCGCTCCCCTGGCGACGAACGCGCCGCGGCGGACGATCGCCCCCGGCACCGCCCGGAAGCCCGCTTCGGCGAACCGGGCTGAGTCCCAGCCGGCGAATTTCGAAGGCACCTTGTCCCACCAGGCGGAGCCGCCGGGGCCGCCGGAAATCGCCTCCATCGGGGTCAACCGGAAGGAGAGGAGAACCGCCTTCTTCAGCCACTGATTGACCCGCCAGCCGTCCGCGCCCTTCTCGGCCACCCGCGCCTCGCCCGAATCGAGCAGGAGGATGGCCCGCTCCACCGCCTGCGCGACCTCGCGGTCCCCGGGTCCGAGCGACTCCCGGCGCTCCCAGGCTTGGTCGATGGTCTGCTCAAGCGTCGTCATGGCGCGTCTCCGGCGGTGATGGCGGTCAGCCACTCGCCGATATCGGCGATATGATAGTCGATGAAGGCGGGATCGGCGGCTTGGTTCGCCTGCTCCGAACCATTGTCGATCCAGACGGTGATCATTCCGAGCGCCTTGGCGGGCTCGAGATTGCGCGCCATGTCGTCCGCGAACAAGGCGCGCGCGGGATCGATGTCGAGCCGCTCGCACATCGCCGCATAGGCGCGCGGGTCGGGCTTGGGGACATAATCCATCGCGTGGATATCGTGCAGGCCGTCGAAGGCGTTGGCGAGGCCGAGGCGATCCAGAACGCGCCGGGCATAGGCTTCGTCGCCGTTGGTGAAGACGAACTTGCGGCCGGGCAGCCGGTCGATCGCTCCGACGATCCGCGGATCGCCGGCGATTCGGGCGAGGTCGATGTCGTGGACGAAGGCGAGGAACTCGTGCGGATCGGTGCCGTGGGCCGCCATCAACCCCGCGAGGGTGGTGCCGTGCTCGTGGAAATAGCCCTTCTGGACCCGCCGCGCCTCCTCGTGGCCGCAGCCCAGCAGCCGCTGTATATACTCGCCCATGCGAAGGTCGATGAGCGCGAACAGGTCGGCCGAGGCGGGATAGAGGCTGTTGTCGAGGTCGAAAATCCAGCTGTCGACGTGGCGGAGCGGGGGCGGGACCATGGCCGCCCTTACCCATGCCGAAGGGGCTTCAGCAAATTGAAAGGATGGCGATGCTAGTCGACGTCCGCAAAATCCGATAGAATTGAATGCCTTAGGCAAAGGGTCGGGATGATGGCGAAGTCTCGGGGATACAGGCTGGCCTTGTCCGTATGCGCCTCGGCGCTGCTCCTTGGCGGCTGCGGCGGCGGGGGCGGCGGGGCTCGCCCGAGCCCGATCATCACTCCGGCGCCCGCCGCCCCCGTCCCGCCGCCGCCGCCCCCGCCTCCGCCCGTCCCGGTTCCGCCGCCCCCGCCGCCGCCTTCCGTGGGAACGACGAACTACAACGATACCGAATATAACCGCTCGAGCGGTCCGGTCGCCCATAGCGCGATCAGCGCCTACAATGCGGGCGCGACCGGCAAGGGCGTCAAGATCGCGCTGATCGACACCGGGGTGAACCCCAACCTCGCCGACTTCGCCGGCAAGATCGATCCGGCGAGCGCCGATCTGGTCGCCAATCGCGGAGTGGCCGATTCCGAAGGCCACGGCACCGCCACGGCCGCGACCGCGGCCGCCGCGCGCAACGGCAGCGGAACGCTCGGAGTCGCCTTCGACTCGACCATCATTTCGCTCAACACCGCCAACCCGAACAATTGCGACGCCGATGACGGCTGCAAGCACAGCAGCGCCGACATCGCCCGGGGAATCGACATCGCGCGCCTGAATGGCGCCCGGGTGATCAACATCTCGCTCGGCGGGGACGAGGCCAGCGGACTGGTCAACGCGGCCGTCCTTCGCGCCGCCGCCGCCGGAATCGTGGTGGTGATGTCCGCCGGCAACAACGGCGACGAGGCGACCGGCCCCAACCCCGAGGCCTTCGCACTCTCCGCCTCCGCCGCCGGCAACGTCATCATCGCCGGCGCGATCGACGGCTCGCGCAACATCGCCACCTTCTCCAATCGGGCCGGAAGCGGCGCTAACGCCTATCTGGCGGCGCTCGGATCGCGGGTCGTCGCGCCGGACGAAACCGGCACTCTCTTTTATTGGAGCGGAACGTCCTTCTCGGCTCCGATCATCAGCGGCGCGGTGGCGCTGCTCGCCCAAGCCTTTCCGAACCTCACCGGCCGGCAGATCATCGACCTTCTGTTCAACTCCGCCGACGATGCCGGAGCGCCGGGCACGGACGCTCTGTTCGGTCGCGGAATCCTCAACATCGCGCGCGCCTTCCAACCCCAAGGGGCGCTGGCGCTTCCCGGCTCGCAGGTGCCCGTCGATCCCAATGCGGGCGCGGGAACGACGGCGGGTCCGATGGGAGACGCTTCGCCGCGCCTCGCCGGAGTGGTCGTCCTCGACGGCTTCTCCAGGGCCTTCGTGATGAACATGGACCGGGCGCTCCGCCGCGCGCCGCGGGAGCAGCCGCTTGCCGGAGCGCTTCAGGCGGGGCTCCATACCGCCGGAGCGTCGGCGAGGGATATGGCGGTGTCGATCACCGTGAAGCGCAACCTGGCGGGCCAGCCGGAAGTCGGCCTCGCCCAGCTCGGACTCGCCTACGAGGACGACCGCAAGGCGCGGATCGTCTCCGGCCTCGCGATAAGCCGCCTGACTCCCAATACGGCGATGGCGTTCGGCTTCTCGGAAAGCGGACGCACGCTCCAGCAGCGACTCGCCGGTCAGAAGCAGAATGTCTTCCTCGTCGCCCGCGACCCGCTGAGCCGCCTGGGCTTCTACGGCGAGTCGGGAGCCAGCCTCGGAATCCGCCAGTCCTTCCGAGGCTTCGGCCTGACCGCGACCGGCGAGCGGGGCGAGGTCTACCGGCCCGGCCTCGACCGCTCGATTCCGCAGCCCGGCTATTCGGTGGGCTCGCTCAGCCTCGACCGCCGGTTCGGCCGGCTCGGGGTGACGCTTGGCGCGGTTCGGCTGGCGGAGCAGCGCAGCGTTCTCGGCGGCGAATTCTCCCCGACGCTGGTGGCCGGGGGGACGACGACCTGGTTCGCCGACGCCACCGCATCGCTCGCGCTCGGCCGCGGATGGGACGCCTACGCCTCCTACCGGCGCGGCTTCACCGGGCTTCGCGGAACCGGCGGCCTCGCCACCGGCGGACGGCTGTCGAGCGACGCCTGGGCGTTCGACGTGGCGAAGCGCGATTCGCTGACCGGCGGCGACCGGCTGGCGCTTCGGGTCATGCAGCCCCTCCGGGTCCGGTCGGGCGGGCTCGATCTCACCGTCCCGGTCTCCTACGATTACGCCACGCTCCAGGCGGGCTACGAGAACCGCTTCTTCAACCTCGCGCCGACGGGGCGGGAGATCGATGTCGAGGCGGCCTATTCACGGCCGTTCCTCGGCGGAGAGATCGGCGGCAATTTGTTCGCCCGCCGCGAGCCCGGGAACATCGCCCGCATCAACTCCGATCTCGGCGCCGCGATCCGCTTCACCCTCGGCTTCTAGAAAGGGGGGAACGCCCTCGGGTGCCGACCTTCGCCAGAATGACGCGACCGGTCAGTTGATCGTGATCACGCCGTCCACCGCCCGCCACTCGGCCGGGCGGATCAGATGCTGGTGAGCGACCCGTACGCTATGGATCGCCGCCTCGATGTTGATCCGCCAATGGTCGAGGAATCGGTGAAGCTCGGGGAAGCGCGGAGCGACGTCATATTGCTGCCAGACGAACAGCTGGATCAGCGCCGGATGGTCCGGCATGTAATAGCTGATCTCGGCGGTCATCAGGCCGTAGCCCTGGACCTGCAGCAGGAAATCGCGGTCGGTGCTCACCTCGCTCTCCCCTCGGGAAGAGCTTCAGAATAGCCGAACATCCTTAACGCGACGCTAACCATGACGCCTCCGTTCCCTTGCCTTGAGCAGGGGAAGGCGAAAATCGCCGGAGCGCGATCGGGTTCCGACTAGACTGTGAAGCTCTCGCCGCAGCCGCAGCTGCCCTTGGCGTTGGGATTGTCGAAGACGAAGCCGGCGGTGAAATCGTCCTCCTTCCAGTCCATCGTCGAGCCGATCAGGTAGAGAACGGACGCCGAGTCGATGAAGAAGGGCCCGGCCGGCGTGTCGATCCGCTCGTCGAACGGCTTCGCCTCCGCGACGTAGTCGACGGAGTAAGCGAGGCCCGAGCAGCCGCGGCGGGGGGTGGAGAGCTTCACGCCCAGCGTGCCTTCGGGCGCGCGCTCCATAAGCGCGGCCACGCGCGCTTCCGCGGCGGGGGTGAGTGTCACCGCAGCGGGGCGGACTCGGGTCTTCACTTCGCTCATCTTCGCCTCCTAAGCCCCTCCCCTTCAGGGGAGGGGTTGGGGTGGGGGATGTCAGATGCCGCGGCGCTCCAAGACATTCCCCGCCCCTCGATCCCCTCCCCTGAAGGGGAGGGGAGCACTTACAGCATCCCCAGCTCGAGCTTGGCCTCGTCGCTCATCCGCTGCGGGTCCCAGGGCGGGTCCCAGACCAGCTCGACCTCGGCATCGCCGATCCCGGGCACGGCGCCGACCCGAAGCTCGACCTCGCCCGGCATGGATTCGGCGACCGGGCAGTGCGGCGTGGTGAGGGTCATCTTGATCCGGGCATGATGCTCGGGCGTGATCTCGACATGGTAGATCAGCCCGAGATCGTAGATGTTGACCGGGATCTCCGGGTCGTAAATGTCCTTCAGCGCCTCGATCACGCCTTCGTAGAGGTCGCCGCCGGGCGCCTCCTCGCCCAGCGGCTCGGGCTTGCGGGCGAGGAAGCCCTCGAGATAGTCGCGCTTGCGCTCGAACGTCTCCGCCGCGTCGGAGACGCGCGCCTTCGGAGGCGAGGGCGCCTCGCCGACTTCCTCGACCTCGATCCTTCGCTCCTCGTTCACCCGAAGATCCTTCTCACCCGCTCGATTCCCCGCACCAGCGCCTCGACGTCCGCCGGCCCGTTATAGACTCCGAAGCTCGCCCGCGCCGTCGCGTCCACGCCCAGATCCGCCATCAGCGGCTGGGCGCAATGATGGCCGGCCCGGATCGCCACCCGGCTCTCGTCCAATATGGTGCCGACGTCGTGGGGATGCACCCCCTCGACCGCGAAGCTGACGATCCCGGCGCTGTCCTCCGGCCCGAACAGGCGGACGCTGTTGATCGCGCCGAGCGCGTCCCGCGCCGAGCGGACCAGAGCCTCCTCGTGCGCCGAAATGCCATCGAGCCCGATCGCCTCGACATAGCCGATCGCCGCCTCCAGACCGAGCACTCCGACGACATGCGGGGTGCCGGCCTCGAAGCGGGCGGGCGGCGGAGCGAAGGTCGTCTTCTCGAAGCTGACCTTGTCGATCATCGCGCCTCCGCCCTGCACCGGCGGCATCGACTCGAGCAGCTCGCCCCGCCCCCAAAGCACGCCGATTCCGGTCGGACCGTAGAGCTTGTGGCCGGAGAAGACGTAGAAGTCGCAGCCCAGAGCCGCGACGTCGACCTTCATCCGCGGCACGGCCTGGCAGCCGTCGAGCAGGAGGAGAGCGCCGACGCCGTGCGCCAGAGCCGCCGCCCGCTTCGCGTCGAGCACCGAGCCGAGCACGTTCGAGACATGGGCAAGGGCGACGATGCGATGCCGCTCCGTGAGCATACCGGCCATGGCGTCGAGATCGATCCGGCCGTCCCCGGTCAGCGGCGCGACGTCGATGACGGCGCCCGTGCGCTCGGCGATCATCTGCCACGGGACGATGTTGGAATGATGCTCGAGCACCGACAGCATGATGCGGTCGCCGGGCTTCAGGAAGGTCCCGCCCCAGCTCTGCGCGACCAGATTGATACCCTCGGTCGCTCCCCGCACGAAGATCACCTCGTCGGGAGAGCGGGCGCCGATGAAGGCGGCGGTTCGGCGGCGGGCGCGCTCGAAGGCCACGGTCATCTCGGCGGAGCGCTGGTACACGCCGCGGTGGACGGTGGCGTAGGTCTGCGAATAGCCGCGGGCGATGGCGTCGATCACCGAGCGCGGCTTCTGCGCCGTGGCCGCGGTGTCGAGATAGGCCCACCCTTCCGGGATGGCCGGGAAGTCGGAGACGAGGTCCAGGGGTGAACTTCCCCTCTCCCGCAGGCGGGAGAGGGCAGGGTGAGGGTCTTCCTTCCCTTCGGCGAGGCCCTGCCCAAGACCCTCACCCCAACCCTCTCCCGCAGGCGGGAGAGGGGGCTGGGCGGCGTCAGTCATCGGCGCCTCCCATCCAGGCTTCCGAATCGCTCCCGAAAGCCTCGCGCACCGCCTGCTCCCCGATCCGATCGACCGAGTCCGCGACGAAGGCGCGGGTCAGCAGCGCCTTGGCCTCGGCTTGCGGAACGCCGCGCGAGCGCATGTAGAAGAGCGCGTCGCGGTCGAGCTCGCCGACCGTCGCGCCGTGGGCGCATTTGACGTCGTCGGCGAAGATTTCCAGCTCCGGCTTGGCGTTGACCTGGGCGGTGCGGGAGAGGAGCAGGCCCTTGAGCGACTGCTCGCCGTCGGTCTTCTGGGCGCCGCGCGCCACCTCCACCCGGGCGGCGACCGAGCAGATCGCCCGGTCGTCGGCGACCGAGCGCCAGACCTGTCGGCTGGTGCCGGAGGGCTGGTCGTGGCGGACGACGAGGTTGGCGTCATGACGCTGCCGGCCGCGCGCCAGAAGCGCTCCGCCCGCCTCCGCATAGGCGCCTTCGCCGGCGAGGCGCAGCTGGCCATCGAGCCGCGTGTCGGCGCCGCCCGCCGCAAGGGTGGTGGAGACGAGGCTGGCGCCCTCGCCGATCGTGGCTCGGTCGACCAGGCTGACGAAGCCGCTCGCGGTCAGGATTCGCCGCGCCAGCATCAGCCGAGCGCCTCGAAACAGCGTGATCCCCGTCACCCGATTGGTCCAGCCGTCGCCCATGAAGGTCTCGACCACGGACGCCTGCGAACCGACGTCGAGCTCGATCTGCGCGGGGAGATGGTCGGCCGCGCCCGTCGTCGCGTGGACGATCTGGATGAGGCCCGAAGACGCGTGGCCGCTGCCCAGCTTAAGGGTCCAGCCGCGCCGCCCCGCCAGCCGGCCGAGCGCGTGGTCCTCGGCGTCTACCGACATGTCTCCGATCCCCACGGGCCCAAGGCGGCTCCGCTCCGCGACCAGCGCGCCGTCGACGAACAGAAGCCGCGGCCCCTCGAGCGCGCAGTCGATCCACGGAAGCACGGCCGGGGCCGCGCCCGCCGGCTCGCGGGCGGCGATTCCGGCAAGCGCGGAAAGGTCGCTCCAGCGCCAGGATTCGTCGCGGTTGGAGGGAAGGTCGAGAACCATCGTTACGCCGCCACCCCGACATAGCCTTCGCGCTCGAGCTCGTGCGCGAGCTCCGGCCCGCCCGAGCGGACGATCCGGCCGTCGGCGAGGACGTGGACGAAGTCCGGAACGACGAGGTCGAGCAGCCGCTGGTAATGGGTGATGAGAAGCACCGCCTTGTCGGGCGCGCGCATGATCCGGTTGATCCCCTCCGCGACCACTCGAAGAGCGTCGATGTCGAGCCCGGAATCGGTCTCGTCGAGCACGGCGAGACGCGGCGCGATGATGCCCATCTGGACCATCTCGTTGCGCTTCTTCTCGCCGCCCGAGAAGCCGACGTTCACGTTGCGCTTCATCATGTCCATCGACACTCCGAGCGCATCGCCCTGCGCCCGCGCCAGCCGCAGGAAGTCGCCCGCCGACATCTCCGCCTCGCCCCGAGCCCGCCGCTGAGCGTTGAGCGCGGTGCGGAGGAACTGGACGTTCGACACGCCGGGTATCTCGACCGGGTACTGGAAGCCGAGGAACAGCCCGGCGGCGGCGCGCTCGTCCGCCTCCATGTCGAGCAGGTCCTTGCCGTCGAACGCGACCGAGCCCCCCGTCACCTCATAGCCCTCGCGCCCGCCGAGCACGTAGCCAAGAGTCGACTTGCCCGCGCCGTTCGGCCCCATGATCGCGTGGATCTCGCCCGCGTTCACCTCGAGCGAGAGACCCTTGAGGATCGCCTTGCCGGCGACCGTGGCGTGGAGGTTTTCAATTTTCAGCATCGATGCAGGTCCAAGAGTTCGATCGTTCCGAGCGTAGTCGAGGGGCGATCGGATGTTGTGAAGAGCTCTGCGGTCACCCCACGCTCCCTTCGAGGCTGATGCCGAGCAGCTTCTGCGCTTCCACGGCGAACTCCATCGGGAGCTGCTGGAGGACCTCGCGGGCGAAGCCGTTGACGATCAGGGCGACGGCGTCCTCGCGGGAGAGGCCGCGGCTCATCGCGTAGAAGAGCTGGTCGTCGCTGATCTTGGAGGTCGTCGCCTCGTGCTCGATCTGGGCGGTGGGGTTCCTGACTTCGATATAGGGCACGGTATGGGCGCCGCACTTGTCGCCGAGCAGGAGGCTGTCGCACTGCGTGAAGTTGCGCACCCCGTCGGCGTTGGCGAGGACCCGGACGAGGCCGCGATAGGTGTTGTCGGAGCGGCCGGCGCTGATCCCCTTGGAGACGATGGTCGAGCGGCTGCCCCGGCCGATATGGATCATCTTGGTGCCGGTGTCGGCCTGCTGGCGGTTGTTGGTCACCGCCACCGAGTAGAATTCGCCGACGCTCTCCTCCCCCTGGAGGATGCAGGACGGATATTTCCAGGTGATGGCGGAGCCGGTCTCGACCTGGGTCCAGCTGATCTTCGAGCGGGCGCCGCGGCAGGCGCCGCGCTTGGTGACGAAATTGTATATCCCGCCCTTGCCCTCGGAATCGCCGGGATACCAATTCTGTACGGTCGAGTACTTGATCTCGGCGTCGTCGAGGGCGACCAGCTCGACCACCGCGGCGTGGAGCTGGTTCTCGTCGCGCATCGGCGCGGTGCAGCCTTCGAGATAGGAGACGTAGCTGCCCTTGTCGGCGACGATCAGGGTCCGCTCGAACTGTCCGGTATTGGCGGCGTTGATCCGGAAATAGGTCGACAGCTCCATCGGGCAGCGCACCCCTTCCGGGATGTAGACGAAGGTGCCGTCCGAGAAGACCGCGCTGTTCAGGCAGGCGAAGTAATTGTCGCGCTGCGGAACCACGCTCCCCAGCCATTTGCGGACCAGGTCGGGATATTCGCGAACCGCCTCGGAGATGGAGCGGAAGATCACTCCCGCCCGCTCGAGCTCCGCCCGGAAGGTGGTCGCGACGGAGACCGAGTCGAACACCGCGTCGACCGCGACCTTGCGGGCGCCCTCGACCCCGGCGAGGACCTTCTGCTCCTCGATCGGGATCCCGAGCTTCTCGTAGGTCCGGCGGATCTCCGGGTCGAGCTCGTCCAGCGAGGCGAGGGTCGGCTTCGCCTTCGGCTCGGCGTAATAATAAGCGTCCTGGAAATCGATCGCCGGGATGTCGAGCTTGGCCCAGCTCACCTCCTCCATCGTCAGCCAGGCGCGATAGGCCTTGAGGCGCCATTCGAGCAGCCATTCCGGCTCGTTCTTCTTCGCCGAGATGTAGCGGACCGTATCCTCGGAGAGGCCCTTGGGGGCGAATTCCTGCTCGATGTCCGAGGAGAAGCCCCATTCGTAGGTGGAGGCGCGGTCGACCGCCTCCTGCGCTTCGCGGTTGCGCGTCTGGACCGGATCGGCGTCGCTCACTGGGGCATCTCCGACAGGGCGGCGAGCGAGACGCCCTGAAGGGCGCCCCGGACGGCATGGTTGGCGGCATTGAGGTGCGGCTTCACCCGGCAGCTCCCTTCGAGCGCGCAATCGAAGCTGGCGCCCTCGATGCAATTGGTCATGGCGATCGGCCCCTCGACCGCCTCGATGATGTCGGCGAGGCTGATCCCGCCCGCCTCGCGCGCCAGCCGGAAGCCGCCGCCGGTGCCGCGCGCCGAGCTGAGCAGGCCGGCCGAGGCGAGCCGCCCCATCAGCTTCTGGGCGGTGGGCAGCGGCACTCCGGTCTCGGCGGCGAGCAGGCCCGCGGTGAGCCGCGCCCCCGCTGGATGGCGGGCGGCGGCGGCCATCATCACGACGGCATAATCGGCGAGAGAGGTAAGGCGCATGGTTCCAATCGGACTGAATCGTTCCGATTGCGCATGTGGCGGCGGCGGGCTGCTAAATCAAGCCGAATCCCGCCTCGGTCACCCGTCGCAGGCGCAGCCCTTGCCCTTGTGGCAGATCTTGTCGCGCGCGATGCAGCTGTCGCCGCACGCCTTGCCGACCGAGCAGATTCGGCAGCAGCCTCCCTGCGCCGCGCAGGACGAGTAGCCGGACGGGCCGACCGCGAGCGTGGCCGCGGCGGCGATGAGGGCAAGGCCGCGCATCATTTCGAGGCCGCCGCCGTGTCGCCCTCGATCAGGGCGGCGACGCTGTCGTGGAGCGCCTGGTTCTCGACGACGAAGAACAGGCCGCCGCGGCCGTTCTGGCTGCTCGAGCACTTGCCTGAAAGCGCGCCCTGCTGGTTCATGTCGCCGAAGATGGCATAGGGGCGCTCGCCGGCCGTCGACACTCCGATCTTGCCGTGATTGCCGCTTCCGCCCTTCAGGTCGATCGGCCGGCCCTGCCAATGGCCGCTCGTCGCGATCTCGACCGCGCCGGGCTTCGCCAGCGCGGGCGTCCAGCAGGCGATCGGGCTTCCGGCGACGGTGGTCGGGATTTTCGGGGTGGCCCACCAGGTCGCGGCGCGAAGCGGCACTCCGCCGAGTTGGGCCGAGACCAGCTGCCAGGGCGGAACGTTCAGCCGGGAAGGCTTGGAGATCAGCCGCACGCCGGTCGACAGCGTGACGTCGATCACTTGAGTGCTGGCCGAGCGCCGCCCGAGGCGGGCGACCTTGGCCTGGAGCGCGGCGGGCCCGCCATTGCGGACGAGGATCGGGCTCGCGAGGTCGGTGACGACGCTTGCGTTGGCGAGCGCGTCGAGCACCTGGCCGACATCGTCGGCGCTGAGCCGGACCGCGAAGAAGTGCTGGCTGAACTTCAGATTATTGGGGCGGTTGATGCACCCGAGCGTATTTCCGTCGCCCGGGCGCGGCCGCGCCTTTGCGCCGGCGGCGGGCCATGACGGCGTGGTCACCTGGAGGAGCAGGCCGTCGCCCGCCTCGGTCCAGGCGAGAATACCTTTCGAATGCCCCCAAGGCGCGCCGCAGGATTCGGAGCATCCGGCGATCGCGGGATGCCTGTAGAATTGATCGTTCCAGACGACGTAATTGTAATCGCCTTCCCAGATCCTGGCGAACGTGGCTCCGAGCGGGTCGTCCGCTCCGCTCCCGACCAGCCCGGTCCCCGCCGCCAGGGTCGGGCGCAGGCTCGTCGCCGCCGCATAAGCCTGGCTGTAGGCGCCGTTATGGGCGGGGCTCCCTCCGAACGGACAATGCCGGTCCGAATCCGCCGCCTGGGTCGGCGCCGTTCGGATGTTGAACTTGAAGACCGCGAGCCAGTCCGGAACCTCGGGCTCCCCGGCGGCAGGCGCGGGCGAGGATGCCTCGGGCTGCGCGAAAGCCGCCGGCGACGACGCCGCGAGGGCCAGTCCGACGAGGCCGCAGATCCATGAGTGCATCGCGCTTGTCCTCCCCGAGCGGCGAGAAACCTGCCCCCGATCAAAGGCCATGGCCGCGTCTAGATTGATCCGAAATGGATCCCACAAAGGTGCTCCGCGGCGGCAACGTATCCGAATCGGAGCGAAGGCCGGCTCGGTTGGTGGCTAATCGAAAGGGCTTGGCCGGCGCTGCGGAGGATTCAGCGCGATCATCGGCAATAGACGCTGCTTTACGCAATTTCATGTTGCGCCATTGTCAATTTCGCTGGTCCATAAAGCACCGAAACGAACTATGTTTCCGCGTAGGGGAACTGCTCGTGGTGTGTTCAAGTGACTGATTCTGTCGCTTCTTTCGTGGTGGACCGTACACGTTTTACAATAGTCGCCGAGGCCCTGGCTCCGGAGACGAGTCTCGGCATTGTCGCCAGGGCGATGTACAACGAACGTCGCGTTCGCGATCATGTTGCCGATCTTGCGCTGTTCGGTGAGCCCGCTTGGGATATTCTGCTCGACCTGTTCGCCTCCGAAGCGGAGGGAAAGGCGGTCTCGATCAGCAGCGCCTGCCTCGCCGCCGCCGTGCCGATGACGACGGCTCTGCGCTGGGTGACGCGGCTCGAGGAAGAGGGCCTGATCGAACGCAGCGCCACCGGCGACCGCCGCCGGATCAACGTCCACCTGACCCGCTCCGGACGCGAGCGGGTGGAGCGGATCGTGGTCGCCATGGCCGGGGCTCAGAAGGCGCGGCCGAACTGCCAGCGTGAGGCGCCGAACGGCCGCTGAGCGGCCCTCCTCCACGTTTATCAAAACTTCTTGCAAAGACTGCATGAAAAGAGATGATGCGCGTCGATTCGGGGGGCGGATCGAATGGCGTTGCAGCTCATCCACAGGCTGGCCGAGGCGGTCCTGCACGAGACGGCTCTGTTCGCCGCGAGCGGCTTCTTCCTGCTCGGCCTTTCCGACCTTGCCGTAGACCTGATCTGGCTGCGGCTTCGCCTGCGCCCGAGCCCAAGGGGATGGCCGCCCGTGCCGCCGGTCGCCGACGTTTCGACCGTCGCCGTCTTCATCCCCGCCTGGGACGAATCGTCGGTCATCGGGCCGATGCTTCGCGGCGCCTCCCGCGCGTTCGGAGCGGCCGACGTGCGCGTCTACGTCGGCTGCTATCCGAACGATCCGGCGACGATCGCCGCGGTCGCGGGGGTGGACGACCCGCGGGTGCGCGCGGTGATCGGCTCCGATCCTGGTCCTACCACCAAGGCGGAGTGCCTCAACCGGCTGTGGGGCACGCTGCTCGCGGATGAAGTCGGAGGCGCCGCCCCGGCCGAGGCCATTCTCCTCCACGATGCCGAGGACGTGGTTCATCCCGACGAGCTCGCGCTCGTCGCGGCGCTCGCCGGCGCGTTCGACCTCGTCCAGATCCCGGTCCTGCCGCTGATCGATCCGAACTCACGCTGGGTTGGAGGCCATTATGCGGACGAATTCTCGGAATCGCACGGCAAGGAGCTGGTCGTTCGCCAGGCGCTCGGCGCCGCGCTCCCGTCCGCCGGGGTCGGCTGCGCTTTCTCCCGCGCGGCGCTTTCGGCGATCGCGGACAGGAACGGCGGCGGCCCGTTCGACGCCGAGAGCGTCACCGAGGATTACGAGCTGGGGCTCAAGGTCGCGGCGCTGGGCGGCCGGTCCGCCTTCATTCGCCGCCGCGACTCCGCCGGCCGGCTGATCGCGACGCGCGAATATTTCCCCGGCACCTTTCGTGCCGCGGTCGCCCAGAAGTCTCGGTGGACGGCGGGGATCGCGCTGTCCGGCTGGGACCGGCTCGGCTGGCGCGGCGGAGTGGCCGAACGGTGGATGCGGCTGCGCGACCGGCAGGCGCCGCTCGCCGCGCTCCTCCTCCTCGCCGGCTACATCTCGGCCGCGCTTTGGCTCCTGCTCAAGCTCGCCGAGGGCTTCGGCGCCGCCGCCCCCTCGCCGCTTCCGCCCGGGCTCGAGCTGCTGTTCAAGGTCAACCTTCTCCTCCTCGCCTGGCGCATGGCTTGGCGATTCGCCTACGTCACCCGCGCCTACGGCTTCACCGAGGGCCTCCGGTCGATCCCTCGGGCGGTGGTCGGCAATCTGGTCGCCATGGCGGCCGCTTGGGCCGCGATCGGCCGCTACCGCACCGCCCGCCGAACCGGCCGCGCCGTCTGGGGAAAGACGGCGCACATATTCCCGGTTGCCGCGCCCGAGTGACCCGCCTGCCCCCGCCCCTGCGGTTCCTGGTCGCGGTCGTGGGGCTATGGACCTGCCTTCGAGCGGCCCTTCTTGCACCCGCTTGGTGGCCGATCCAGGCGGAGCGCGCCGCTGCCGAGCCGCCGGCGGCGGGAGCGCCTTCGGCTTCCGAGATGCCGCGCGCCAGGGCCGCGCCGCCGCGATCGGCAAGGTCTTTCGAGTCGACCGGGACTCGGCCTCCGCAGACCGGGCCCGCCGGTCTTGCGCGTGTCCGATTGGCGGCGGCGATACCAGAGGAGCGCACCGAACCGGGGCCGGAGTCGACGCCGCTTCATGGCCGCCTGCTCCTTTCCGCCGCGGCGCCGGCTGGCGAACGGGACTCGCCGCTGTCGCCTCCCGCTTTGACCGTGCCTTCGGCGGCGCGAAGCTGGGCCCTGTCGGCCTGGACCTTCTGGCGAAGCGGCGGCGGCGGTAGTCTCGCTTCCGGGGGCGCGCTCGGCGGCAGCCAGGCGGGCGCGCGTGCGACTTATCGAGTCGCACCCGCGCTCGATCTGAGCTTCCGGCTCACCGCGCCGATGCGCCGCCGGGCCGGCGCGGAGGCGGCGCTCGGGGTGGACTGGAAACCCAGCTCCCGATTTCCGATCCGCCTCCTCGCCGAGCGCCGTCAGGCAGTTGGGCGGGAGGGCCGCTCGGCGTTCGGGGCGACGGCCTATGGCGGTATCGACGATCTGGCGCTGGGCCGGCTTCGGATCGACGGCTACGCCCAGGCGGGCTTGGTCGGCCTTCGCCGCCGCGACGGATTCGTGGACGGGGCGGCGCGCCTTTCCCTGCCGTTGGGAAGGCTGAAGCTGGGCGCGGGCATGTGGGCGGCGGCCCAGCCCGGAGTCGCGCGTTTCGACGCGGGTCCGCAGGCCGCGCTTCGGCTTCGCCTAGGCATGGCCGCGGTAACGGTCGCCGCCGATTGGCGGATCCGGCTCGCGGGCAAGGCGCGGCCCGGCTCGGGCCCGGCGCTGACTCTGGCGACGGGGTTCTGAAGATGTCGGCGCAGCGCGGGAGAAGAGGAAGAACCCTTTCCCCAACTGGAGAGGGGTTCAGCGGCCCTGGCTTCGCCAGCGGCGGACGACTCGGGCGACCATCGCTTCCTCGTCGCCGGTCTGGCGCCACAACTCGGAGAAGAGCGGGTCGGACGAGGCGGGGCGGCGGCCGATCTCGAGATCGTCGAAGGCGACGCGGATCGGGATCGACACGCCCTCGCCGCAGACGATGCATTCGCGGTTGCGAAGCGCCGGGATGACGTCGAGGAATCCTCGAGCGCCTTCCGGCATGGCCGACTTGACGAAGGCCTGGTCGCGCTCGTTGTTGAGCCGCATGGCGATGATCGTTCCGCACTGGGAGAGGACTCCCTCGGCGAGATCGGACGGACGCTGGGTGATCAGGCCGAGCGAGACTCCGTATTTGCGGCCTTCCTTGGCGATCCGCTCGAGCACCTTGCGGACGGCTTGGCCCTGGCCGGTCTTGTCGGACGGGATGTAGCGGTGCGCCTCCTCGCAGACGAGGAGGACGGGACGCGGCACCTCGTTGCGCGACCAGATGGCGTAGTCGAAGACCAGTCGGCTGAGCACCGCGACCACCACCGAGACAATGTCGCTCGGGACGCCGGAGACGTCGACGATCGAGATCGGCTTGCCGTTGGCCGGCAGTCGGAAGATCTTCGAGACGAATTGGGTCATGCTGTCGGCGACGAGCATTCCCGAGAACATGAAATGGTAGCGCGGATCGGCCTTCAATTCGTCGATCTTGGTCTTGAGGCGCATGTAGGGCGCCGTGTCTGTGGCCTTGTTGAGAAGGCCCATTTCGTTGGTGATGGAGTTGGCGAGGTCCGACAGAGCATAGGGGATCGGCGAATCCACCGTCAGCTTGGTCATTCCCTCCGCCGCCCGGTTTTTCGAGCGGGCGAGGAGCAGGCACTTGGCGAGGATGTCCTGGTCGCGCTGCCGTTCGGAGCCGGAAGAGGTGATGAACACCTCGCAATGCTCCTCGAAGTTCATCAGCCAGTAGGGCATGGCCAGGTTTTCGACGTTGAACAATTCGCCGACGCCCTTGAACGCCGCCGAATATTCGCCGTGCGGATCGATCATGACGATGTGACCCTCGGGCGAGAGGTCGCAGATGCGGTGCATGATCAGCGCGGCGGACGTCGACTTGCCGGTGCCGGTCGAGCCCAACAGGGCGAAATGCTTACCGAGCAGGGCATCGACGTACAGCGCGCCACGAACGTCCTTGGTCGGGTAGACGGTGCCGATCTCGATATGGGCGCGCTGCTCGGCCGCGAACATCTGCTTCATGTCGTCGCCGGAGACCGGGAAGACTCGTGCGCCGGGAGTCGGATAGCCGGTGATTCCGCGGCGGAAGTTGATCAGACGGCCGGTCTGCTCATGCTCTTCGCCCTCGCCGAGAAAGTCCATCTGGGCGACGACGGTGCCGCCGTCGCCGCCGTGGAGCTTGAGAGTCCTGACGTTGGCGAGCAGCCAGCGAGCGCCGACCTCGACCTTGACGTGGCCGCCGACCTGCCCGGAGAGGGCGACGCTGGGATCGGGATCGCGGGCGATCTCGACCAACCGCGCCGAGTCCATCTCGATCCCGGCCGAGCCGCCGGCGATCTCGATGACCCGTCCGATCGGCGGCTGCCGAAGCGGGCGTACCAGCACCGGGCGGATCGTCGGCGCGAATTCCTCCGCTTCGTCGACGACCGGCAGGTTCTGGAAGTTCATCATGTCCATGGCGGCGGCCATTCCCCTGTTGCACTCGACCAACGCCCCTAAAGGAAACGGGTAAACAACGGGTTGCGGCGCTTTGCGCGAAGCAGTCGGGCGACAGCCCTGTCAAATTTCGCGGGGCGCCTGTGGTCAGGCTCTGCCGCCGCTCCAGCCGCGGCACCTTTGGTTCTTTGGTCCTTTGCGTGAAAAGCGGCCTTCTTTCACCCAAAGCACCAAAGGAACCAAGGACACTAAGAGGCCGGAGCGGCGATGCGTCAGCGCTCCCCTTTCTTCGGCCCTTTTCCAGATGAAGCCGCTTCGCGGTCAGCCGCGGCGGAACACCGCGCTGGCGCCCCAGCCGAGAAGCAGGGAGAGGCCGACGGCGACGAAGCCGTAGGCGAGGGACCAGCGGTTCGCCGCGTCGGCGATGAAGCGCTCGAAGCCGAGCTTCTCGACCCGGATGTCGCGAACCGCCCCGGCGAGCACCCGCCCGTCCTTGATGAGGAAGGTCTCCGCCGTGTAATTTCCGACCGGGACGCGCGCCGGAATCCGGATCCGGGCGCGGTAGAGCACTCCGTCGGTGATCTTCACGCCGCCCGGATCCTCGTAATAGAGCTGCTTCCTCTGCATCATGTCGATCAGACCGGATTCGAAGCGGCGCTGGACCTCGGGGGCGAGTCCGCTTCCGGGGGAAAGCTGGAGGTTCTGGACCCCGAGCTCGTAGATCGCCGCCATGCGCTCGTCGACCAGCTTGCCGAGCGGGCGCGACGACGCGACGGCGTAGAAGGAGGGCGCGGAGCGGAATCGCGCGCTCTCGACGTTCATCCAGATCCCGGCGACCTTCTGCTTCTCGCGAAGGACGAGCGGCTGGAGCGGCCCCTTCACCACGACGGCGATGTCCGCATCTTCGTTCGGCACCCGCCCGCCGGGATAGAGGATGGCGCCGAACAGGAGCAGCTCCGCCCCGGTGAAGCTGTACCTGATGTCGATCCGGCTCTGCGAGACGTCGGGGACCAGCCTCGGCTTCGACGCGCCCAAAGCGAGCGGCGCGAGGAGAAGAAGGGCGAGAGCGCGAAGCGGCGCCGCGCTCACAGCAATTGCACCGTGTAGATCTCGTCGGGCCGCCAGCCGAGGCCGATCGCCATCCGGAGCGCGACGGCGAGGATGATGATCGCCAGGAACATCCGAAGAAGCTCGGGCCTGGCCTTTTGCGCCAGGCGGGCGCCGAACTGGGCGCCGATCACCGAGCCGAGGAGGAGCAGCCCGGCGAGGACGACGTCGACCGACTTGGTGGTGGTGGCGTGGATGAGGGTGGTCGCCGCGGTGACGAACAGGATCTGGAGGAGCGAGGTTCCGACCACGACCTGGGCCGACATGCCGAGCAGGTAGATCATCGCCGGGACCATGATGAAGCCGCCGCCGACCCCGAGCAGGACGGTCAGCATTCCGGCGACGAAGCCGAGCAGGAGCGGCGCGAGCGGCGAGATGTAGAGGCCGGACTGGTAGAAGCGCCAGCGCATCGGAAGGGACGCGATGATCGGGTGGTGGCGGCGCGGCTTCTTCGCGGCGGCGCCTTCCCGGGGCTTGAGGATGTCGAGCGCCGTCGCCGCCTCCTTGCCCATCATCGTTCCGATCGTGCCGAGCAGGACGACGTAGAGGATGGCGATCACCGTATCGATCTGGCCGGTATTCTGAAGCAGCCGGAAGATCCCGCCGCCGGCCAGGGCCCCGAACAATCCGCCGGCGATGATCACGCCGCCCATCCGATAGTCGACTCCCTTGCGGCGGCGGTGGGCGAGCACGCCGGAGACGCTGGTGCCGGTGATCTGGGTCGTCGCCGAGGCGACCGCCACCGCGGGCGGGATCCCGTAGAAGATCAGGATCGGCGTCGTCAGGAATCCGCCGCCGACCCCGATCATGCCGGTGAGCAGCCCGACCACGCCGCCGAGCGCGACGATCACCAGCGCGTTGACCGAAAGGCCGGCGATGGGAAGGTAGATGTCCACGCCCTCTGCCTAGCGGGTCGAGCGCGGAGGCGGAAGGCTGCTCCCTCTCCCCTTGGGGGGAGAGGGCCGGGGAGAGGGGGAGTCACGAAACGCCGAGGGGATTCCAGACTCTTCCTCTCCCTAGCCCTCTCCCCGGAGGGGAGAGGGGACGGCGGCAAATCGCGCATTGCCCACGGGCAGCGCAAGCAGGCCCCGCAGCCGCTGGCGGAACGCCGCCAGAGCCGCCGGCTCCAGCTGCGCGCGGCCGGCGAAACGCAGGGTGGCGGGGTCGATCGGGGTCCCGTCGCGATAGACTTCGTAGTGGAGGTGCGGGCCGGTCGACAGGCCGGTCGAGCCGACATAGCCGATCACTTCGCCCTGGCGGACGGCGCTTCCCGGCTCGACCGCGATCCGGCTCATGTGGCTGTAGCTGGTGACGAGGCCGCCGCCATGGTCGAGACGGACCTGGTTGCCGTAGCCGCCCGCCCAGCCGGCGGCCGACACCCGGCCGTCGGTGACGGCGAGGATCGGGGTTCCGTAGCTGGCGTGGAAATCCATTCCGCGGTGCATCCGGAAATAATGGAGTACGGGGTGGAAGCGCATCCCGAAGCTGGAGCTGATCCCGCCTGGAACCGGCTGGATGAGGCCGCCGCTCGGCCTTCCGACTCCGGAGGCCTCGAACCATTGAGTCCGCCCCGACGCGGCCCACGGCATCAGCTGGAGGTCCTTGCCGGCCGCTCGGGCAAGGCCGGCGTAGAGCAGGCGGCCGGTCTCGCTCTCGCCGGTCGCCGCTCGGCGCTGCTCCAGGACGATGTCGAAGCGGTCGCCGGCGGTGAGCCCGTCGAGTCCGTCCTGGGTGGCGATCGCCCGGATATAGGCTTCGACCGCCTTGGCCGGGACCCCCGCCGCCCGGGCCGAGCGGTAGAGGCTGTCGCCCACTTGGCCCTGGATCCGGAGCGGGGTCGAGTCGACCGCGATCGCGGTGCGCGCAAGCTGAAGACCCGCGGCGCCCCTTCGGATCGACAGAGCGAGGTCGAGGCCGGCGCGGAAGGAGAGCGCCTCGAGCGGACGAGGCGCGGCGGCGTCGGAGCGCCGGCCGAGCGTCACCTCGATCACCGTCCCCGGCCGGATCGAGTCGGGCGGCAGGAGGGTCGCGACCAGAGCGGTGGCGGAGCCGGCATCGGCGGGCGCGACTCCGGTGCGCTCGAGGGCGCGCTCGAAACCGTCGCCTTCGCCCATGGTCGCGAGGAGGACCAGCGACGGCCGCTCCGGGCTGTCGAGGAGCGGCTCGACGGCCGCGCCGGGAGCCATTCGGCGGCCGGTGTCGGCGCCGTAGGCGAGGGGCGAGATGGCGAGGGCGGCGGCCTCGCGCGCTTCCGATCGGCCAAGCGGCGCCGCCGAGGCGCGGGCCACCGGTTCGAAGCGTGAGGCCGCGAATCCCGCGCCGGCGCCGGCGAGAACGAGCAAGGCGAGCCGGCCGAGCCACTTGGGCGCGGGGAAGGTCTTGGCCGGCGCGGCGGCCGGCGCTGCGACCGCCCGGTTGCCGAAGCCGCGCGCGATGCGCGGACGGTCGCCGCCCGCCCCGAAGAGCGGGGAAGCCGGAGCGGCCTCTATGCGGTCGAACTGATACAAGCGGCACGGCTCCGGCGGCGGGTCCGCAAGCCCTCGCAAATCACGGTTAAAGACCGGTTAAACGAGGCGCCTAAGGCTCTCTTCCCCCTCTCCCGCCTGCGGGAGAGGGCTGGGGTGAGGGTCTTTTGCACGGACTCGGCAAGACCCTCACCCTCCCCTCTCCCGCGGCCGGGAGAGGGAAAGGCGCCACCGCAATCCAAGTCATTGCGCCGCCGGGCTTAAGGCCCGATCTAGAGCCGATGAGCGATTTCGCCCGGGCGCCCCTCACCGCCATCCTTGGGCCGACCAACACCGGCAAGACTCACCTCGCGGTGGAACGGATGGCCGCCCATTCGTCGGGGATGATCGGCTTCCCGCTGCGGCTGCTCGCCCGCGAGGTCTACGACCGGGTGGTGAAGATGAAGGGGGCGAACCGGGTCGCCCTGATCACCGGCGAGGAGAAGATCCTGCCGCGCGACGCGCGCTGGTTCCTGTGCACGGCGGAATCGATGCCGATGGAGCGCGACTTCGCCTTCGTCGCGCTCGACGAGGCCCAGCTCGGGGCCGATCCGGAGCGCGGCCATGTCTTCACCGACCGGATGCTCCACGCCCGAGGCCGCGAGGAGACGATGATCCTCGGCTCCGAGACCCTGGCGCCGATGGTGAGGGCGCTTCTTCCCAAGGCCGAGATCATCGGCCGGCCGCGCTTCTCGACCCTGACCTATGCCGGCCCCTCCAAGCTCTCGCGCCTCCCGCCCCGCTCGGCGATCGTCGCCTTCTCGGCCGAGCAGGTTTATGCCGTGGCCGAGATGCTCCGGCGGATGCGCGGCGGCGCGGCGGTGGTGATGGGCGCTCTGTCGCCTCGAACCCGTAACGCCCAGGTCGCCATGTACCAGGCCGGGGAGGTCGATTATCTCGTCGCCACCGACGCGGTCGGCATGGGCCTCAACATGGACGTCACCCATGTCGCCTTCGCCGGCCTGTCGAAGTTCGACGGGCGGCGGCGCCGGCGGCTCACCCCCGCCGAGATGGCGCAGATCGCCGGCCGCGCCGGCCGCCACCAGAAGGACGGGACGTTCGGGGTCCTGACCCTGGAGGGAGAGCTTTCCGCCGAGTTCCGTCCCGAGGAGATGGAGGCGATCGAGGAGCATCGCTTCGCCCCCCTCGACCATCTCTACTGGCGCGAGGGCGATCCCGATTTCCGAAGCGTCGAGGCGCTCGTCCGCTCGCTCGAGCGAAGACCGGACAGGCCGGGCCTTCGCGCCGCGCCCGAGGCGGTCGACCTGGCGGTGCTGAAACGGCTCGCGGAGGATGGCGAGGTTCGTGCCCGGGCCAGAGGTCATGAGGGCGTTCGGCGGCTTTGGGCCGCCTGCGGATTGCCCGATTTCCGCAAGACCGGCGCCGATCATCATGCCCGGCTGGTGGCGCGCATCTACCTTCACCTGACCGAGGGGGACGGGCGGATCCCCCAGGGCTGGTATGCGGCCCAGGTCGACCAGCTCAACAACGTCCAAGGCGATATCGACACGCTCGCCGACCGGATCGCGGGGGTGAGGACCTGGGCCTATATCGCCCATCGCCCCGACTGGCTGGCCGAGCCGGAGACGATGGCCGAGCGGACCCGCGAGGTCGAGGAGAAGCTCTCGGACGCCCTCCACGAGCGGCTCACCCAGCGCTTCGTCGACCGGCGAACCTCGGTCCTCCTTCGCGACATCGGCAAGAAGGGCGCCGGCGAATTCCCGGTGATCGTCGACGAGCAGGGCGAGGTGACGGTCGGCTCCTTCCCGATCGGCCGGATGGAGGGCTTCACGTTCGAGGTCGACCCCACCGCCCGGCACGCCGACCGCAAGATGCTCCTGGCGACGGCGGAGCGGCGGCTCGGCGGCGAATATGAGAAGCGCGCCGCCGCCCTCGTCGCCGACACGGATCCGCATTTCTCCCTCCGCACCGAAGCGGACCAGCCGGTGGCGGTGCTTTGGCGCGGTCACGAAGTGGCTCGGCTCGGGCCGGGCAAGAACCTGCTGTCGCCGCGGGTGCTGATCGACCGCCGCCTGGCGCGCGTCTCGGAAGCGGGTCGGAACGCGGTGGTGGAGCGGCTGAACCTTTGGGTCCGGCACCAGGTCGAAAAGGCGCTCGGGCCGCTTCGCGAGGCGGGTGCCGCGGCGCACGATCCCGCCTCCCCGCCGGCGGTTCGCTCGATCCTCGCCATGCTGGTCGACGAAGGGGGGATCGTCGATCGCTCCGCCGTGGCCAAGCCGCTCGCGGCCGTGGAGCGGGAGCAGAGGAAGCGGATCACGCGGCTCAAGATACGGATCGGAGCCCTCGACCTCTACATGCCCGACGTTCTCAAGCCGGAGGCGCGGCGCTGGCGCACGGCCCTTCGTGCCGTCGCGGCGGGCGAGGCAATGCCGCCCCTGCCGCCCGAATCCGCAGTCGTCCTTCCCTGCCCGGCGGAGAATGGACGCGCCCTTCTCCAGCGTCTCGGCTTCCGGGCCCTCGGACCGCAGATGCTTCGCGTCGACATGGTAGAGCGGCTCGCGCGCCATGCCCATGAAGCTCGAGGCACGGAGGGCAAGGCGGTGGTCGACCAGGATCTCGCCACCTCGCTCGGCCTCCAGCCCCAGGCGGTGGCGAAGCTGATGCGCGACCTCGGCTTCCGCCCGCCCGAAGGGGAAGGCGATTGGGTGTGGCGCGGCAACGGCCGCCGCCGCCGGCCCGAGCCGGGGGTCGATCCGTCCCACGCCTTCGCCGCATTGGCCGGCCTTCGCCGTGGCTGACAGCCTGCGACTCGACAAGTTCCTGTGGTTCGCCCGGATCGTGAAGACGAGAACCCTCGCCCAGCAGCTCGCCGAGGCGGGTCGGCTTCGGCTCAACGGCCGGGTCGTCGACCGGGCGCACGCGGCGGTTCGGCTCGGAGACGTGCTCGCCTTCGCTCAGCGCGGCGCGGTGCGGGTGCTTCGGATCGAGGCCTTGCCGGCGCGACGCGGCCCGCCGGCGGAAGCACGTCTTCTCTATGTCGAGCTTCCCGAAGGGCCGTTGACGAGCCAAGGCGGCGGCGACTAGGGATTCGGCGTACAGGGAGAAGCCGCCAATGACCTACGTCGTCACCGATGCCTGCATACGCTGCAAGTACATGGACTGCGTGGAAGTCTGCCCGGTCGATTGCTTCTACGAAGGCGAGAACATGCTCGTCATCAACCCATCGGAGTGCATCGACTGCGGAGTCTGCGAGCCCGAATGTCCGGCCGAGGCGATCGTCCCGGACACCGAGAGCGGCAACGAGCAGTGGCTCGAGGTCAACGCGACCTATTCGTCCGAATGGCCGAACATCACGCGCAAGCGCGAATCCCCGGCCGATGCCGACGAGCACAAAGGCGAAGAAGGCAAGTTCGACAAATATTTCAGCACCGAGCCCGGCCAGGGCGACTGAGCGCGCCCCCTCTCCGGATCGGGGATCTATAAGGGATTGCTCGATCGTGGCCCCGGACTTGGTCCGGGGTCCACCTTCCCTTTCAGAGCGGGTGAGAAGAAGGTGGATGCCGGATCAAGTCCGGCATGACGCGGATCAAGAGGTCCCGGCCCGCCTCAACCGATAAACCGGAATATCGCCGATCCCCTTGAGAAGCACGGTTTGCGGCGGCTCGAACTCGAACGTTCCTCGCGCGCGCTTGTAGGTGGGCTCCGACACGACAATCCCATTCTCCCCCGCCACGCCCTCGATCCGGCTGGCGATGTTCATCGTCTCGCCCCAATAATCATAGGCCATCCGGGTCTCGCCGATCACGCCTCCGACCACCGGGCCGCTGTGGATCCCGATGCGCACCGCGATCTCGATCCCGCAGGCGGCGTTCACTTCGGGCAGGGCCTCGACCAGGGCGGTGGCGAAGGCCAGCGCCGCCTCCGCGCTGTTGCGCGACGGCGCGTTGCCGCCGCTGATCGCCAGATAGGCGTCGCCGATGGTCTTCACCTTCTCCACCCCGCAGCGCGCCGCGCAGCGGTCCGCGAGCGAGAAGAAGGCGTTGAGCAGGTCGACCAGATGTCCCGGCGAGATTGTCTTGGCGAGCGCCGAGAAACCGATCACGTCGATGAAGATCACCGACACGTCGGAGAAGGAATCGGCGATGATCTCGCCTTGCTTGAGGCGCCGCGCCACCGCCGGCGGAAGGACATTGTAGAGCAGCTCCTCGGTCTTCGCCCGCTCCCCCTCCAGCGCCTCGCGAAGGACGAAGGAGCCGCGATGGGCGCGGTCCAGCGCCCAGTGGAGGAACAGCATCGCGGCCGCCCCGGCGAAGTAGCTGACCACGCCGTAGAGCCGCCCCGCGAGAGTCGTCTCGAACAGCATCACGACGGCGCCGTAGACCGCCGCCTGGGCGCCGAGCCAGGCGAGGAACCAGCGTGTGTGGCCGACCAGCGCGAAGGCGGCGAAGGCGGTGACGATCAGCGGGTTGATGATGATCGCGGAGTGGCGGCCGGGCGCGAGGCGCTGGAATTCGGAATAGAGGACGAAATCGTCGCCGAGGATGAGGAGGGCGAGGGCGAGTAGGGAGAGGAAGTCGATCAATGGAAAGTTCGGATAGCGCGGCCAGAAGGTCGATCCGAAATAGCCGGCGAGGACGAGGATGGTCGGGACGACCAGCTTCATGAACCGCGCTTCCTCGACCAGCGAGAAGAAGAACGGGTTGAGCAAAGTGTAGGCGAGCACAACGGCGGCGACGATCGCGGCGTAGATGCGCACGGACGGAAGCCTCGTCCCGCGCTCCTCGAGCGCGTAGCGCCGCTCGGTCTCCGGGTCGGCGAAGCCGCCGGTCAGCGCCTGGTACGCCATTGGATCCCCCCGTTGCGCACCCGCCCCGGGTGGAGACTAAGGCGACGCCGCCGCCGGCGCTACCGATAATTCGGCAGGCCGCGGCCCCGCTCCCGGCGGTTCGTCCAAAAGGGTAGCTTTTCCGCACCTTTTGCGGTATAAGGCAGCCATCGAGGCGGATGCGAAAGCGCACCGCGCATCAGGTGGTCAAGAAGAATCGCCGCACATCGACGACCGGCAGCGCCGATTGGGGGCGGAGGCGGTCTGGCGCGTTGGGCGGCATCTCTCCAATGGGAAGGTCGAATAAATGGCAGCGAAAGCGTTGAGCTTCGACGTTGGCGATTATGTTGTGTACCCCAAGCACGGCGTCGGCCGGGTGATCGAGCTTCAGAGCACCGACATCGCCGGAATGCAGCTGGAGCTGTACGTGCTCCGCTTCGAAAAGGAAAAGATGACCCTGCGCGTTCCGACCAACAAGGCGGAGAGCGTCGGGATGCGCAAGCTTTCGTCGGACAAGACGATGCAGGAGGCGCTCGCCACCTTGAAGGGCAAGCCGAAGGTGAAGCGCACCATGTGGTCGCGCCGCGCCCAGGAATATGAAGCGAAGATCAACTCGGGCGACCTGGTGTCGATCGCCGAGGTGACCCGCGACCTGTTCCGAGCCGACGACCAGCCCGAGCAGAGCTATTCGGAGCGGCAGATCTTCGAGGCCGCCTCAAGCCGGCTCGCCCGCGAGCTCGCCGCGATGGAGCAGGTCGACGAGCCGGCGGCCCTGGTGAAGATCCTCGAGATCCTCAACAAGGCGGCGGCCGTCTACAACAAGGAAAAAGCGGCCGCCTGAACCGGCGAAAACCGGGAAGAAAAAGGCGCCCCGTGAAATCGGGGCGCCTTTTTTTTTACCCGCGGCCTGAACCTGGTCCTGCCCAGCCGTTTCCCGGCGAAGGCCGGGACCCACGATGCCGCTCGTGTCGCTGGGCCCCGGCCTTCGCCGGGGTACAGCTTGTCCGTAAACGGGCGGTCCAAGGCCTGGATTCGGCCATGCCGCTCGTGTCGCTGGGCCCCGGCCTTCGCCGGGGTACAGCTTGTCCGCAACGGGCCGCCTAGAGATTGAACTCGGCGGCGAGGATCTGCGGCACCACCGCGACGTGGGTGACCTGGATCAGGAAGTCGGCCGTGCCGTCGCCGTTGACGTCGCCCGACACGTTCCAGAGCCCCGAGGCCCCGTCGAACACCGCCCGAAGCTGGCCCGCCGCGGTGAACGCCGAATCGCCGATGAAGGTGAAGGCCTGGTCCCCGTCGACATTGCTGTTGGCGTCGATCGCGGAAAGGTCGATCCGGTCCGATCCGTCGAGGTCGAGGATATGGTCGGGATTGGCCACGGTCGAATCGTCGACGCTGGCGTAGCGGAAGTGGTCGCTTCCGGTTCCGCCGCGAAGGGTGTCCGAGCCGGTCCCGCCGATCAGGAAGTCCTGCCCGTCGAGGCCGTAGAGAGCGTCGTTTCCGGCGCCGCCCGACAGATAATCGACCCCCTTGCCGCCGGCGACGGTGTCGTTGCCGGATCCGGAGATGACGGTGAAATTGCCTCCGTCCGTCTCGGCATAGCCGTTGAAGAACAGATTCTCGCCCGCGCCGAGCGTCGCCGCGTAGACCGTGAAGGTCTGGCCCGGCGCGACATTGCCGTCGACCGTCGTGAACGAATAGGAATAGCTTCCGTCGGCCCCGACCACCGACGCTCCGTAGAGCGCCAGCTTCTCGATTCCGGCGAGGCTCCCGACGCCGAACGTGACGCTGTAATTGCCGGCCAGGCCGAGCGTATCGGTGCCTGCCCCGCCGTCGAGCGTGTCCAGCGAATTCCAGCTGTCGCCGAAGTAGATATAATCGTCGCCGGCGCCGCCCAGAGCGGTGTCGTTGCCTCCGCCCTGGAGGAAGAGCTGGTCGTTGCCGCCATTGGCGGTCAGCACGTTGTCGGCCGAGTTGCCGGTCAGCTTGTCGTTGCCGTCGCCGGACGTCGCATTCTCGATGACGACGCTGTTCGCGATCGTGAACCCGCCGAACACGCCATAGGCGTAGCTGACCCAGCCGCCGCCGCCTTCCTCATATTGAAGCGACGCCTGCCGAAGGTCGATCGTCGTGTCCTTGGTGCCGGCGTAGACGATGCTGTCGGTGCCGCCGGCGTCCCAGATCGAGGTGAAGTAGGTGCCCGGCGCGTTGACGTCCTTGATCGTGTAGACGTCGTTGCCGGTCGCCCAATCCTCGTTCACGCCATATTTGTCCTGGATGGCGGCGATGTCGAAGGCCATCAGGCCGCCGAGATAGCCGTAGCCGCCGCTGGTCGGAGCGTTGCCGTAGGGCGAATCCTGCCAGCCGTCCTCGTAGGACATCATCGTGAAGACGCCCTGGTTCAGGTGATAGTCGCCGGTCGTGTAGTCGGCGACTCCGGCGCCTTCCGGCTCGACCCCGTTCATGATCCCCGAATGGCCGCCATTGTCGTGCGGGTGGGCGAGGCCGTGGCCGTGGCCGATCTCGTGGATCAGGGTGACGAAAGAGAATCCGCCCTGCTGCAGATCGGTCGCGTTCCAGCGATAGTCGCCCGAGTTGAACAGGGCGAGACCCTCGTTCGGCTCGTCCGGCGGCTCCATCGAGCCGAGCAGCGACACTCCCGGTCCGGGCGTCCCCTTGTAGCTCGCATATTCGAAATCGGCCTGGCTGAGGCTCTGGACCTCGAGATAGACGACGTCGGCGACCTTCTCGAACTCGTGAAGCGCGGTCATCACCGCATTATGCTCGAAGTCCGAGACGTCGGACGTCTCGACCGCCGCGGGCGGAAGGCCCGGGCTGGTCGGATCCTCGAGCGAGGTGATGATCTCGCCGGCCTTGGCGAAATAGATGGTGATGACGTTCTTGCCGACGATGTCGGCCGCCGTCTTGCCGTTGGCGGCGAGCAGGGCGGCCATGTCGAGGCCGCTTCCGAAGGTCGGGGTGCCCTGCGCGTTGCCGGTCTCGCGCGGCCCTTCGTTGCCGTCGGGATTGGCGGCGGTCTGGTTCACCCGGTTCACCCTGGTGCCCCAGTCGATCGCGTAGAGCGGGCTGTCCGGGTCGTAATAGGGCCGGTAGATGCTCGGATCGTTGGTCGCGTCGTGGACGAAGATCTCATAATCGCCGACGCCCTCGCCGCCGGTGCCGTCGACGGCGTTGTTATCGAACGACTGGGCGTTGATGTAATAGGTGCCGGTTGAATCCGGAGTGAAGGTCAACAGCACGTCGAAGCCGGAATTGACGGTGTTGTGCGTGGTGGTGGCGCCGCCGTCGGCGCTGACCACGAGCGAGGTACCGTCCGCGCGATAGACCTCGACATAGGAATCGAGCAGCGGCGTTCCGGTCGGCCCGGGGGCGGTGAGCGTGCTGGTATAGCTGTACATGCCGATCTGGTAGGTTTTGCCCGCCTGCAGCGTGACCTGGTAATAATCCTGGTCGCCGTTGGTGTTGATCCCGCCGATCGTGTGCACGGCGTCGACGGTGAGCACCGGGTTGCCGGGCGCGAGGCCCTTGCCTCCGCCCGCTTCGTCCGCGGTCACGCCGATGACCGCGCCCGGGAAGGTCAGCTTGTAGTCGCCGATCCCGTCGACCTGGAAAGCGGTGGCGGACAGCTTGGCCGTGGTGAATTTCTGAAGCGAGGCGAAGGCCGCTCCGGTGATCGCATAGTCCGAAAATTGCGAAGTCAGCCGCTCATTGCCGAAATCGGGGGAATTGAAGAACCGACGCATCAGGGTCTCCTTGCGGGAAGGGGGAGGAAAGTCAGGAAATCAGTTACGCTGGGAGAAGCTTCCCGCACTCGAAGGACTCGGCGGGACCACGCGCCAGGACGGCTCGCAGGAAGCGGTTGAACGGGATCGGGAGGCGCCCGGCAGGCATGCGGAAACGGCGTGGGGAACGTGCCCGCGCGACCGTCTTGCACCCGCCAATATATCGCCCCTTTTCAACAGGCTGGGCCGGAAAGACCCTTAACGCCGCGTAAACCAAGGGATGATGATCTTTGTTCCCGCCGACGCTTGACCGGATGCGGCGAGCGGTGCTTACGCGGCGATCTATGACAGACATCGCCACCCGCCTCGCCGAGCTCGGCCTCGAGCTTCCCCAGCCCGCCGCGCCCGTCGCCGCCTACGTCCCGACGGTGCTCGCCGGAAACCTCCTCCACATTTCGGGCCAGGTCTCGTTCGAGGACGGCGCCCTCCTCACCGGACGGCTCGGCGAGGATCGCGATCTCGAATTCGGACAGCGCTCGGCGCGGGCCTGCGGGCTGATGCTGCTCGCCCAGATGAACAAGGCGCTCGGCAGCCTCGACCGGGTCGAGCGGATCGTGAAGCTCGGCGTGTTCGTCAACAGCGCCGGAAGCTTCACCGACCAGCCCAAGGTCGCCAACGGCGCCTCGGAGCTGATGGAGCAGGTGTTCGGCGAGGCCGGCCGCCATGCCCGAAGCGCGGTCGGGGTGCCCGTCCTTCCGCTCGGAGCCTGCGTCGAGATCGATGCCGTCGTCGCCGTCAAGGAAGGCTGAGCTCGCCCGGCTGGGCGCGGCGCCTTTCGCCCATCGCGGACTCCACGGCCCGGGCGTGGCCGAGAACAGCCTCGCCGCCTTCGACGCCGCGATCGGCGCGGGGCACGGGATCGAGCTCGACGTCCAGGTCTCGCTCGACGGAGAAGCGATCGTCTTCCACGATCATGATCTCGATCGACTGACCACGGCCAGCGGAGCGGTGGCCCGGCGAAGCGCGGCCGAGCTCGCCGACCTCGCCTATCGCGAAGGCGAGGGCAAAGTCCCGACGCTGGCCGAAGCGCTGCGCCGGATCGCCGGCCGGGCCGCCCTGTTGATCGAAGTGAAGGCGCCCGACCGGAGGGTCGACCGCCTCTGCCGCGCCGTCGCCCGCGCCGTCGCGGGCTATCGCGGCGACGTTGGAGTGATGTCGTTCAACCCCGAGGTCGGGCGCTGGTTCTCCCTTCGCGCGCCGGACGTGCCGCGCGGACTGGTGGTCAGCGAGAGCGGCCGCAAGGGCGTTCGCGGGCGCGTCGAGCGGCGCCTGTCGCTGATCCGCGCCCGGCCCGATTTCCTCGCCTATGACGTTCGCGACCTTCCCTCCGGCTTCGCCGCCGCCGCCCGGGCGCGCGGGCTCGCCGTCTATACCTGGACCGTCCGCGGCGAGGCCGACCGGGCGCGGGCGGCGGCGCAGGCCGACCAGATCATCTACGAGGCCGCCGCCCGATGAGCGAGATCGTCGCGCGGATCGGCCGGGGCGTGGCGAGCTTCGATCCGGCGCTCTGGGACGCTTGCGCGGGAACGGACAATCCTTTCCTGACTCACGCCTTCCTCTCCGCCCTGGAGGAGTCGGGAAGCGCGACGGCGCGGACCGGCTGGCAGCCGGCGCCGATCGCGATCGACGGCGCGGACGGCGCGCCCGACGCCGTGATGCCGGCCTACGTCAAGAGCCACAGCCAGGGCGAATATGTCTTCGACCATGGCTGGGCCCAGGCCTGGGAAGCGGCGGGCGGCGAATATTATCCCAAGCTGCAGATCGCCGTGCCCTTCACGCCGGTGCCGGGACGGCGGCTTCTGGCCCGTCGCCCGGACCTCGCCCCGGCGCTGATCGCCGCCGCCGAGGCGGTGGTGGAGCAAAACGGCCTTTCCTCCGCCCACGCGACCTTCATCGCCGAGGAGGAAGTGCCCCTGTTCGAGGCGGCCGGCTGGCTGATCCGGGTCGACAGCCAGTTCCATTGGGCGAACGAGGGCTATGGAAGCTTCGACGACTTCCTCGGCGCCCTCTCTTCCCGAAAGCGCAAGGCGATCCGCAAGGAAAGGGCGGGGGCGGTCGAGGGGCTAGAGGTCGTTCATGTCACCGGAGCGGCGATCGGCGAGGCGCATTGGGACTCCTTCTGGGCCTTCTACCAGGAGACGGGGTCGCGCAAATGGGGGCGGCCCTACCTCACCCGCCGATTTTTCTCGCTGCTCGGCGAAAGGATGGCGGACCGCATCCTCCTGATCCTCGCGCTTCACGAAGGACGGCCGGTGGCCGGCGCGCTCAACCTGATCGGCGCCGACACCCTCTACGGCCGCTATTGGGGCGCGCTGGTCGACATTCCCGGCCTCCATTTCGAAATCTGCTATTACCAGGCGATCGAGGCGGCGATCGAGCGCGGCCTCGCCCGGGTCGAGGCGGGGGCGCAAGGGTCGCACAAGCTAAGCCGGGGCTACCGCCCGGTGCCGACCTGGTCCGCCCATTTCATCCCCAGTCCCGGCTTCCGCCGCGCCGTCGCCGACTTCCTCGCGCAGGAGCGGGCGGCGGTGGCCGAGCAGATCGCGGAGCTCGACGAGATGACTCCTTTTCGCAAGGGTCCGGCTGACGCATAAGCCGAGGAAATCCCTCTCCCCCGGGGGGAGAGGGTAGGGAGAGGGGGCTCCGCGTCGGAAGCCGGCCGCGGATGCCGAACCCCCTCACCCCAACCCTCTCCCCCGGGGGGAGAGGGGGACTAGAACAAGGGGTAGCCGACCATGCTCAAGCAAGCCTTCGCCGCCATCCTCCTCGCGGGCTTCGCCGCCCCGCTCTCGGCGGCGCCGCCGGAAGGGCCGGCGACGACCTTCCAGGGGAGCGACCTCTTCTCGCTCGAAGCCGCTTCCGATCCGCAGATCAGCCCGGACGGGACCAGGATCGCCTACGTCCGCCGCTCGGGCGACGTGATGACCGACCGGATGCGCTCGACCATCTGGCTGATCGACACGCGAAGCGGCGAGCAGGTGCCGCTGGTCGCCGGGCCGGGCGGGCACAGCCAGCCGCGCTGGTCCCCGGACGGCCGCCGCCTCGCCTACGTCTCGACCGGCGAGGGCGGAGCGCCGCAGCTCTTCGTGCGGTGGATGGCGAGCGGCGAATCGGTGCGGATCACCGGCCTTCCCCAGTCGCCCTCCTCGCTCGCCTGGTCGCCGGACGGGCGGCGCATCGCCTATGCCATGTTCGTGCCCGACGAGGGCACGAAGCTCGGCGCCGCTCCGCCCAAGCCGGAGGGCGCGCAATGGGCGCCGCCGCTCGAGGTTCTGACCGCGATCACCTATCGCTCTGACGACGCCGGCTACGCCAAGCCGGGCTACAGCCATCTCTTCCTGGTCTCGGCCGACGGCGGAGCGCCGCGCCAGCTCACCTTCGGCGCCCGAAACCATGACGGCCCCCTCTCCTGGGCTCCGGACGGCCGAACGATCGTCTTCTCGGGCAACCGCAACGCCAATTGGGAGCGGGAGCCGTTCGACGACGAAGTCTATTCGCTCGACGTCGACGGCGGCGCGATCCGCCCGCTGACCGACCGGCGCGGCCCCGACGAGGAGCCCGCATTCTCGCCCGACGGGAAACTTATCGCCTATGTCGGCTATGACGACCGGAAGCTCTCCTACCAGAGCAACGTCCTCTACGTGATGAACCGCGACGGAAGCGGCCGCCGGGCGCTCGCCGAATCGCTCGACCGGAGCGTCGGCTCGCCGGCCTGGGCGGCGGACGGCCGATCGGTCTTCGTCCAGTATGAGGATCGCGGCGCGGTGAAGGTGGCTCGGATCGGCCTCGACGGATCGGTCCGTCCGGTGACCGACGCGCTCGCCGGCTCGGGCTTCGACCGGCCTTATGCCGGCGGCGCGTTCAGCGTGGCGCGCGACGGAAGCCTCGCCATCACCACCGGAAGCCCGAGCCGCCCGGCCGACGTCGCTTTGATTCGGGGCGGCGGAGCGCCGCGGCTGCTCACCCACCTCAATTCCGACCTGCTCGGCAACAAGCGGCTCGGGGCGGTGCGCAAGATCGCGGTCACCTCGTTCGACAACCGGCCGATCGACGCCTGGCTGACCCTTCCGCCTTCGTGGCGCGAAGGGCAGCGCGTGCCCCTGATCCTCGAGATCCACGGCGGCCCGGTCGCCGCCTACGGACCCTATTTCTCGACCGACAACCAGCTCTACGCCGCCGCCGGCTACGCCGTCCTGTCGGTCAATCCGCGCGGCTCCTCCTCCTACGGGGCGGAATTCGCGAACCTCATCCACCACGCTTATCCGGGCCGCGATTATGACGACCTGATGGCGGCGGTGGACGCCGCGGTCGCCCAGGGCTTCGCCGATCCCGACCGGCTGTTCGTCACCGGCGGCTCGGGCGGCGGCGTGCTGACCACCTGGATCGTCGGCAAGACCGACCGGTTCAAGGCCGCCGCCGCCCAGAAGCCGGTGATCAACTGGACGAGCGAGGCGCTGACCATGGACAATACCCTGTTCACGTCGCGCTACTGGTTCGAGAAGAAGCCTTGGGAGGATCCGGCCGGCTATTGGGCGCGCTCGCCCCTGTCGCTCGCCGGGAACATCCACACGCCGACGCTGGTGGTGGTCGGGAGCGAGGATTATCGCACTCCGGTCAGCGAGGCGGAGCAGCTTTACGCGGCGCTCCAGATCCAGGGCGTTCCGACCGCCCTGGTCAAGGTTCCGGGGGTCGGCCACGGCGCCATCGCCTCGCGGCCGAGCCAGTCGGCGGCCAAGGCCGCGGCGATCCTCGCGTGGTTCAGGAAATATGAGCGGGGGGCGCCGCCAAACTAACCGTCATCCCGGCGACGGAGGCGGCTCAGGCCGCCCGGCGAAGGCCCGTCCCGCACAGCCAGGCGCGCGCCTGGCGCTGGGCTTCGGCGATCTCGCGGGCGCTCATCTCCTCGGCGATCTCGGCGCGGCATTCCTGCGCCCGGTCGCTTCCGTTCAAGGCAGCGAGGTTGAACCATTTGTGCGCTTCGATGAGGTCGACGTCGATCCCGTTCGACCCGGTCGAATAGGCCACGCCGAGCTCGTAGAGCGCGTCGGGGTCGCCCGTCGCGGCTTCGGCGAGACGGCTTTCCACCAGGAAAGCGGCGGATTTCAGGCTGATCCCCATTTGACTTGCCCCTTCTTCTTATCGGCGTCGGGACAAGGATTGCGCCGCCGGTTCCCAACAAATGGTTAACGCCGCGGATACCATGCCGCCCGGCCCCGGCCCGGCGGGGCATGGCGAAGCGGACCGCGATCGGCTAGACAGGCGCCGAGCCCGGGAGGCCCAGCGACGATGCGGCAGGTTGATCAGCAGGGAAAGCGACCGGCGCCGCTCCAGCGCGCCTCCGCCCGAGCCGCTCCGCCCGGGCCCGCGATCCGCCCGCTTTCGCCCGCGCCCGCGCCCTCGCCCCGTTTCGGCCTGGTCGCCGGCGGATCCGGAGCGCTCGGCCTGCCCGAGCCGCTCAAGACGAACATGGAGACGATGAGCGGCCTCGCGCTCGACGACGTCCAGGTCCACCGCGACTCGGCTTCGCCCGCCGCCGTCGGCGCCCTCGCCTACGCGCGGGGAAACGAAATCCACTTGGCGCCCGGCGAAGAGCGCCACCTGCCGCACGAGGCTTGGCACGTCGTCCAGCAGAAGCAGGGCCGGGTCCCGGCGACTCGTTCGATGAGGGGAATGGCCGTCAATGCCGATCCGGCGCTCGAGCAGGAAGCCGAGCGGATGGCCTCGGGCTCGGCGTCGGCGAAGAACTCGGCCGATCCGGCTCCCGTCACGAGGTCGGCGTCCGCCCGGCCGGTCGTCCAGCGCGTGCTCGACGAATCGCAGCAGCCCAAGCCCGACCAGGAGGTGGTGAACCTCGAGGATCCCGACGTGGTCTGGACGATCGAATCCATCTCACAGGGCGGCTCTTGCACACTGGTGCGGGGGGAGAACCGCAAGTTCGTCGCGAGCGACGACTTCAATTGGGCGATCCGAGGCCGTGAAGCCGCTGCCTACGAAGACCGCGATAACAAGGAAATGATAAAAGAAGCATATGGGGTGTTGGTTTGGTATACCGGCCCCGGCCACAAGCTTTTGAACCCGGTGCTCTCCAACATACCCGAGGCGCAACGGAAGCGCGGCCTTCCGGACCACCCTCATTTTTCAAGCAACCTGAATAGCCTGCTCGACCATGTCGAGGAAAAAGGCTGGACAATCGACCATTTGGTGGCGCTGCTTGAGCTCGCTCTGCACCGCTTGCCCGAAGCGCGGATCGAACCGCTTGGTCTGCCGCCCGAGGTCGTTCAAGGGGCGGCGCATCTGGAAGGGCCCCAGACCCTCGCCTTCAAGGGAGTCGATCTGGAGAAGGACCCGAACAAGAACCCGCCGCGCTACACGCTCGACGATCACCGCCCGGGCACTTCCTTCGCCGTCAGCGAGTTCACCAGCACGAGCACGAACAAGCCGTTCGCCGGTCGGGACTCGATAATCGTCTACATATTGCCGGACCGCCATCCGGGGAAAAGCGTGGTCACGCGGAGCGCGCACGCGGCGGAGAACGAGGTTCTATTCGGCCCCGGCCTCTCCTACACCACGGAGAAGCGCTATGACGCAGGCACTCCGGAGTTCGACTCGCTCCTGGCGCTTTACGTGGAAGACGAGAATGACCGGAAGGGCGTGAGGCACCTGATCTTCGTCCGGGTGCACCCCGTTCGTTGGTCGTTGACCGGCGACCAGGTGATGGACGACGCGCCCGAGCCCGCCGCTCCGTCCTCCTCCAGCGCCACCGGCTCCACCGGCGGCGCATCCGTCTCATCCCGGGGATATTGAGGTCAGGACGATGCCTCCGGCCGCGGCCGCGCCCTGGCCGGCCGCTGGAGAGCCGGGCCGACCGGCAGATTGTCGATGAGGCGGGTCCCTCCGATCCGCGCCGCCGCGAGCAGGCGCGCCGGTCGATCGAGAGCGCCGACCGGCGCCAGCGTCTCCGAATCGCGAAGCTCGACATAATCGATCGGTCCGAAGCCGGCGCGGCCCAGCTTGTCGCGCGCCGCCGCGAGCGCTCCGGCGACGTCGGCGCCCGCCTGGATCGCCGCCGCCGCCTCGCCGAGGGCGCGCGGAAGCGCCCGGGCCGCCTGGCGCTCCGCTTCGGTGAGGTAGGCGTTGCGCGAGGAGAGGGCGAGGCCATCGGCGTCGCGCTGGGTCGGCACCCCGACGATCTCGAGTCCGAGATCGAGGTCCCTCGCCATCCGGCGGATGACGGCGAGCTGCTGGTAATCCTTCTCGCCGAACAGCGCGATGTCCGGCGCGACCTGGTTGAACAGCTTGAGCACCACCGTCGCGACCCCGTCGAAATGGCCGGGCCGGGCGGCGCCGTCGAGGCCGTCGCTCACCCCGCCGACGCTTACCGTCGTCGCGAAGCCGTCGGGGTAGACCGCCGCGACGTCGGGCGCCCAGAGCAAGGCGCAGCCCGCTTCCTCGAGCATCCTGGCGTCGCTCGCCTCGCGGCGGGGGTAGGTGGAAAGATCCTCGTTCGCTCCGAACTGCATCGGATTGACGAAGATCGAGGCGACGACATGGGCGGCCCGCCGCCGCGCCTCGGCGACCAGAGCCATGTGCCCGGCATGGAGCGCGCCCATGGTCGGCACCAGCGCCACCTGGCCGCCGCCCGCGCGAAGCTCGGCCAGCGCCGCCCGCAGCGCCGCGACGTCACGGACCGTTTGCACCGCTTTCCCGCCTCCGATATCAGCTTGGCCGTCGCCCTTGGGCGGGCCCCGGAACGGAATCAAGAATTTTGAAAGCGATCACATGACGGCGCCGCACTTCATCATCTTCGCCAACGAGAAGGGCGGCACCGGAAAATCGACCACCGCCGTCCACAGCGCCGTCGCACTGGCCGCCGCCGGCCGCAAGGTCGCGGCGCTCGACATGGACACGCGGCAGCGGACCCTCGGCCGCTATCTCGACAACCGCGCCGAGACCGTGAAGCGGCTCGGAATCGACCTTCCGATGCCGATCTACGACACGTTCGACCCGGCCAAGGGCGAGCCGATCGATTTGGCGATCGACCGGATCGGCCAAGGCGTGGATGTGGTCGTCGTCGACACGCCCGGGCGCGACGATCCCGACGCCCGGCTAGCGATGCTCCGCGCCGATACCCTGGTCACGCCGATCAACGACAGCTTCGTCGACCTCGACCTGATCGGCCAGGTCGACGCCGAAACCTACCGGGTCCGCCGCCCCAGCTTCTACGCCGAGCTGGTCTGGAACAGCCGCACCCAGCGCGCCAAGACCCATGGCGCAAGCGTCGACTGGGTGGTCCTGCGCAACCGCATGCAGCATATCGAGGCGCGCAACATGCGCCGGGTCGGCGAAGCTCTGGGCGAGCTTTCCCGCCGGGTCGGCTTCCGGGTGATCCCGGGCCTCGGCGAAAGGGTCATCTACCGCGAGCTCTTCCCCAAGGGGCTGACCCTGCTCGATCTCGCCCAGCTCGGCGAGGTCGGGATCGCCCATATCGCGGCGCGCCAGGAACTTCGCGAGATGATCGCCGGATTCGCCCTGCCGCAGGACGGCGCCGCCGCGGCTCCGGCCCGCGCCGCCGCCGCGGGCTGAGCGGTGGGCCTTCTCGTCCTCCTCGCAGCCGCGGCGCTGGTCTGGGCGTGGTGGAGCGGCAAGCTCAAGGGCTTCACCTACGACGACATCGTCGCCGGGCTTCTCTTTCTCCTCGGCCTTCGCTTCCTCACCACCGGCCGGCTACTCCCCGGCGCCGCGCTGATGGGCGGGGCCCTGCTCTGGGCGGCGTGGCGGCGTCCGGCGATCGCCGCTCCGACCATGCCGCTGGAGGACGCCCGGCGGCTTCTCGGAGTCCGGGAGGAGGCGACCCTGGCCGAGATTCGCGATGCCCACCGCCGGCTGATCGCCCGGGTCCATCCGGACGCCGGAGGCTCGGCCGAGCTCGCCCGCCGGGTCAATGTCGCCCGCGACACGCTCGTCGCCGAAATGAACCGGCGGACGCCTCGCGCGTCTTGACGCCGTTCCCGATTCCACCGCCTTCACGGAAAGACCCAGATGAGCCACCGCTTCAACCCCTCCTCCCTGCGCGAATATGACATCCGGGGGGTGGTCGGCGAGACTCTGGCCGAGGATGACGCCGAGGCGGTCGGCCGGAGCTTCGGAACGGTCGTCCGCCGCTCGGGCGGCCGGCGTGTCGCGGTCGGCTGGGACGGGCGGGAAAGCTCGCCCGGGCTCGAGAAACGGCTGGTCGAAGGCCTGACGGCAAGCGGCTGCGACGTCGTCCGGATCGGCCTCGGCCCCACCGCCATGCTCTATTATGCCGAGGCCGAGCTCGACGTCGACGCCGGAATCCAGATCACCGGCAGCCACAATCCGGCCAATTACAACGGCTTCAAGATGGTGCTCCGCCACTCCGCCTTCTTCGGCGAGGCGATCCAGGGGCTCGGGCGGATGTCGGCGGCGGGCGACTGGGAGCAGGGCTCCGGGAGCGTCTCCGACGAGGAAGTGATGGACCGCTACGTCGACCGGCTTCTGGAAGGATTCGACGGCGGCCCCTTCCGGATCGGCTGGGACGCCGGCAACGGCGCCGGCGGCCCGATCGTCGAGCGGATCGTCAAGCGCCTGCCCGGCGAGCATTTCACGCTCTACACCGAGATCGACGGCCGGTTCCCGAACCACCACCCCGACCCGACGGTCGAATCGAACCTGGAGGACCTGAAGAAGCTCGTCGCCGACAAGGGCCTCGACTTCGGAGTCGCCTTCGACGGCGACGCCGACCGGATCGGCGCGATCGACGGGGAGGGCCGGGTGATCTGGGGCGACCAGCTCCTCTCGATCCTCGCCGAGCCGGTGCTCCGCGCGCTTCCCGGCTCGACGATCATCGCCGACGTCAAGGCGAGCCAGGCGCTGTTCGACCGCGTCGCCGAGCTCGGCGGCAAGCCGGTGATGTGGAAGACCGGGCACAGCCTGATCAAGTCGAAGATGAAGGAGACCGGAGCGCCGCTCGCCGGCGAGATGAGCGGCCACATCTTCTTCGCGCACCAATGGTACGGCTTCGACGACGGGATCTACGCGGCCCTGCGGCTGATCCGGGCGGTGCGCGAGCTCGGTGGATCGCTCACCGCGCTTCGCTCGGCCATGCCGGCGATGGTCAACACGCCCGAAATCCGCTTCCAGGTCGACGAGAGCCGCAAGTTCGCCGTGGTCGAGGAAGTGCTCGAACGGCTGGAGCGCGACGGCGCCCGGGTCGACCGCACCGACGGCGCCCGGGTCAGCACCGACGACGGCTGGTGGCTGCTTCGAGCGTCCAACACCCAGGACGTCCTCGTCGCCCGAGCCGAAGCGAAGGACGAGGCCGGGCTGGAGCGGCTGATGGCCCAGGTCGACGCGCAGCTTGCCCTTTCCGGCTTGGAACGGGGTCCGCAGGCGGCGCATTGAGCCAAATCCTCCCCGCAGGGAAAGGATTGAGGGGTGATTCGCCTGGCGGACGCGGTTAGACGCGTCCCATGCCCAAGCTTCACCTGGAGCCGCTGATCTTCTGCATCGCCTGGGCCGCTCTGGCGGTCGCCGGATTCGCCCTGCTCGACTGGAAGGCGGGCGTGGCGCTTTCGGTCGGCCTGTTCATGCTGATCATGCCGTCGAGCGCCCTGATCCTCGCCCGAACCAGCAACTTCGTGCTGGAGCGGGCGGTGCGCTGGGGCATCCTGGTCGTGGCGACCCTGGTCCTGCTCTCGCTCGCCGATCTCGTCGGCTAAGATGTTTCCCGGCGAAGGCGGGGATCCAGCGCTCTCCGCTCGTGCCGCTGGGCCCGGCCTTGGCCGGGGAAGGTGGATCCCGGATCAAGTCCGGGATGACGGCTCCGCCAGGGGCGGTCGCCGTCAGCTGTAGAAGATGTGGGCGCCGATCTGGCCGAAGCGGGTCTTGGCCCGGCCCCAGGACGGCGAAACGTAGGTGGCGTGATACCACAGGACGTTGGGCGCGACCTGGCGGGCGAGACGCTTGGCGGCGATGTCGGCCACGGCCAGCGCCTTGTGCCAGCAGTCGCTGCTCGTGTCGGGCTCGGGAAGCCGGCCGGCGTGGACGAACGAGAATTGCGCATGCTGGGTGACGACGGCGCAGATGGTCGGCGGATAGACGCCCGACGCGGCCCGGTTCAGGACCACTTCCGCGACGGCGAGCTGGCCTTCCAGCGATTCGCTGCGCGCCTCGAAATAGACCGCCTTGGCGAGGCAGAGCTGCTCGCTGTCCTGGTTTTTGTAGTCGACGAAGGCCATCACCATCTCGCGCAGCGGGCGCGGCGTCAGGGTGGTCACGGCGGGGATCGGAGCCGGCGCCGGAGCCGGAGCGAGGCTCGGAGCGGGGGCCGCGACGGCGGCGCGGAGGTCGGGCAGGTTGCCGATCGAGACCGAGGCGACGGCCGGGGCGAGATCGCTTTCCGCGGCCGCGGCCGGAGTGGCGAAAAGGGCGCAGAGCGCAAGAGAGAGGGCCGCGAAAAGACGCGGCTGGAAACGACCCAGCATCGACTACCAATTTTGTGCGGCCGGTTGATCGAGGCGCCTCGATGGCGCCCGCTGCCCCGCCCGTCTGGCGCGCCGCCCGAAACCCCCGGCGACCGCGCTCCCGCTAACTGAAGCCGGGGATGCGGGCATCGGCCCGGCGGGTCAACGCGAAGCGGCGATAAGGACGATGGGTCGAGCCGAGTCCGGGACGAGACGCCGGAACTTAGCTGTGGATGACTGCGCCGGCGCGTCGATTCGGGGGGCGAATCGGCTGCTCCCGTCTCCCTGCACGCAGGGGAGGGTAGGGGGTGGGTAGGTCAATGGAGGGCGGCGCCTTTTTCGGAGACGCACCCACCCCCGGCCCCTCCCTGCGTGCAGGGAGGGGGGATTCTAGTCGTCCTCGTCCTCCCGGCCGACCAGGTTGAGCTCGCGCGCCTTGATCTGGCGGGTCATGCACCAGTGCATCAACGCGTCCTCGCGGCCGTGAGTGATCCAGACTTCGCGGGGCCTAAGCTCCTCGATGGTCCGGGTCAGCTCGTCCCAGTCGGCGTGGTCGGAGACGATCAGCGGAAGCTCGACGTTGCGCTGCCGGGCGCGCTGGCGGATCCGCATCCAGCCCGACGCCATGGCGGTGATCGGATCGGGCAGGCGGCGCGACCAGCGGTCGTTGAGCGCGCCGGGCGGGGCGACGACGATCCGGCCCTTGAGCTCGTCCTTCGAGGCGCCGGTGGCGGGGCGGATCTCGCCGAGCTCGACGCCATGTTCCAGGTAGAGGTCGCAAAGCCGCTGGAGGGCGCCGTGGATGTAGATCGGCTCGTGATAGCCGCGCCCCCGAATCTCCATCATCAGCCTCTGCGCCTTGCCCAGCGCATAGGCGCCGACCAGCACGCAGCGCTCCGGATTCTCGTGAAGCCGGACGAGCAGGCGGTCGACCTCGGAGGCCGTGTCCGGGTGTCGGAAGACCGGGAGCCCGAACGTCGCCTCGGTGACGAAGATATCGCACGGCACCGGCTCGAACGGCGGGCAGGTCGGGTCCGGCCGGCGCTTATAGTCGCCGGAGACGACGACCCGCTCGCCTTGATGGTCGAGAACGATCTGGGCCGAGCCGAGGACGTGGCCGGCGGGGACGAAGCTAAGCTCGACCTCGCCGAGCCGGGTCACCTCGCCATAGGCCATCGGCCGGCCGCCGGGTTGAGGCCCGTAGCGGCAGTCCATGATCGCCAGGGTCTCCGGAGTGGCCCAGACCTCGCCGTGGCCGCCACGGGCGTGATCGCCATGGCCGTGGGTGACCAGCGCCCGGGCCTTCGGCTCGCCGGGATCGATCCAGGCGTCGGCCGGTCGAACATATATGCCTTCCGGAAAAGGCTCTATCCAGGAACCGAGGCGGGCCATCGGGAGCTATAGGGGCGAGGCGCCCTCGGCCGTCAAGGCCGGCGCAGTCACTATGGGAGCTTGAGACATGGACCTTGGCGGCTTGAACTGGGGCGTGATCACCATCGTCGGCCCGCTGTTGCTCGCGGCGGTTCTGCTGTGGGCTTTGCTCCGCAACCGCAAGCAGCGCGTCGACATCGGCCGAAGCGAGCGCGGCACGCGCGACGTCTACGACGAATCGGAGCGGGTCCGGCAGGACGGAGACGGGGACAGTGCGTAATCCTGTTTCCCGGCGAAGGCCGGGACGCAGTTGAGCGGCCGTGCCGGGCCCCGGCCTTCGCCGGGGAACGATGACCTCCCTGCCCCCGTCTCCCAGTGGTTCGCCGAGAAGGGCTGGGCGCCGCGCCGACACCAGCGCGAGATGCTCGCCGCCGCCCGGGCCGGTCGAAGCGCTCTGCTCGTCGCGCCGACCGGAGCGGGCAAGACCCTGGCGGGGTTCCTGTCCTCGATCGCCGAGCTGATCGAGGCGCCGACCGACGGCCTCCACACCCTCTACATCTCGCCGCTCAAGGCGCTCGCGGTCGACGTCCAGCGCAACCTCCTCACCCCGATCGAGGAGATGGGCCTTCCGATCCGGGTCGAGACGCGCACCGGCGACACGCCCGCCGACCGCAAGGCCCGCCAGCGCGTTCGCCCGCCGCAGATCCTCCTCACCACGCCCGAATCGCTGAGCCTGCTGCTCAGCCACGAGGACAGCAGGGCCCTGTTCGGGAGCCTTCGCACGGTGGTGATCGACGAGGTCCACGCCTTCGCCTCGGGCAAGCGCGGCGACCTTCTCTCGCTGGCGCTCGCCCGGCTTCAGCGCCTTTCGCCGGCGCTCCGGCGGGTGGCGCTTTCGGCCACCGTGTCCGATCCCGAAGCCTATCAGGGCTGGCTCGCCCCGCACGGCGACGTCGAGCTGGTCGACGTCGTGCTCGGCGAGCCGGGCGCCGATCCGCATATCGGCATCATGCTTCCCGAGGACGAGCGGATCCCCTGGTCGGGCCATAGCGGCCGCTGGGCGGCGCAGAACGTCATGCGGGAGATCGAGAAGCACCGCACGACCCTCATCTTCTGCAACACGCGAAGCCTCGCCGAGCTGATCTTCCAGGATCTGTGGACGGTGAACGACGACGGGCTTCCGATCGGGATCCACCACGGCTCGCTCTCGGTGGAGGCGCGCCGCAAGGTCGAGACGGCGATGGCGGCGGGGCGGCTTCGGGGCCTGGTCTGCACCGCCAGCCTCGACCTCGGAGTCGACTGGGGCGACGTCGACCTCGTCATCCAGATGGGCGCGCCCAAGGGGTCGTCGCGGCTTCTCCAGCGGATCGGCCGAGCCAATCACCGGCTCGACGAGCCTTCGGAGGCGATCGTCGTTCCCGGCAACCGCTTCGAATATCTCGAGGCGCGCGCGGCGCTCGACGCGATCGAGCGCAAGGAGCTCGATCCCGATTACTTCCGCCCCGGCGCGATCGACGTCCTCGCCCAGCATATCATGGCCGCCGCCTGCGCCGCGCCGTTCCGCGAGGAGGAGATGCTGGCGGAGGTGCGCTCGGCGGCGCCTTATGCCGGCCTGTCGGAGGAGTTGTTCCGCCAGGTCCTCGCTTACATCGAGAGCGGCGGCTATTCGCTGCGCGCCTACGACCGCTTCCGGCGCCTGACCAAGGATGCGGACGGCACCTGGCGCGTCTCGCACCCACGCTTCATCCAGCAGCACCGGATGAA
>Ga0070661_100000150_pt1 | contig 57095 bp, 57 predicted proteins | sample KBSC43metaG_FD_64663 | JGI IMG/M metagenome (GOLD analysis project Ga0070661, IMG submission 64663) | Corn rhizosphere microbial communities from Kellogg Biological Station, Michigan, USA - KBS C4-3 metaG | ecosystem: Host-associated > Plants > Roots > Rhizosphere > Soil ... | reverse complement strand
TTTCTCCCCGAACTTGGCCGCTCTGAGTCGCGCCTTTGTTCTGTAGGGAAAAGCCTTACAGAAAGTGGACCTTTCTGTCACGTCATATTTGCACGGTTAACCAAATGTCGCGGCACGATATTTTCCCGAGTGATCCGCTAGAGAATATTTTGTGTCTCGGCATGCTTGCGTCCCCGCGCCAAGGCCGGGTGGCGGCCTCGCCAAAGGGCCGATTTGCCGAAAACAGGGCGGTTCCTTAGAACCCTGACAAGTCCTACGTCCGAAGGCCGATTCTATGCGTTTGTCCCGTTATTTCCTGCCCGTTCTCCGGGAGACCCCCTCCGAGGCCCAGATCGTCTCGCACCGCCTGATGCTCCGGGCGGGCCTGATCCGGCAGGAGGCGGCGGGCATCTATGCCTGGCTGCCGCTGGGCTTCCGGGTGCTGCGCAAGATCGAGCAGATCGTCCGGGAGGAGATGGACCGGGCAGGGGCGGTGGAAATCCTGATGCCCACCCTGCAGCCCGCCGACCTCTGGCGCGAGACCGGCCGCTACGACGCCTACGGCCCCGAGATGCTGCGCATCCAGGACCGCCACGAACGCGAACTGATCTACGGTCCCACGAATGAAGACATGGTGACGGAAATCTTCCGCAGCTATGTCCGTTCGTACAAATCGCTGCCGATGAACCTCTATCACATCCAATGGAAATTCCGCGACGAGATCCGCCCGCGTTTCGGCGTGATGCGCGGCCGCGAATTCCTGATGAAGGATGCGTACTCGTTCGACCTGGACAAAGAAGGCGCGCGGCGCAGCTACAACAAGATGTACGTCGCTTACTTGCGCACCTTTGCCCGCATGGGCCTCAAGACGATCCCAATGCGCGCCGAAACCGGCCCCATCGGCGGCGATCTTTCCCACGAATTCATCGTGCTGGCCGAAACCGGCGAAAGCCAGGTCTTCTGCCACAGGGATCTGCTCGACATGCCGATCCCGGACGAGAACGTCGATTTCGATTCCGATCTCGAACCCATCGTGCAGCAGCGCACCAAACTCTACGCCGCTACCGAAGACGTGCATGACAACGCCCGCTTCGAAGCCGAAGTGCCGCCCGAAAAGCGCCTCTCCGCGCGTGGCATCGAAGTCGGCCAGATATTCTATTTCGGCAAGAAATATTCCGAGCCGATGAAGGCGGTCGTCGCAGGCCCCGACGGCAAGGAAACCGCCATCGAAGGCGGCTCCTATGGCATAGGCGTGTCGCGTCTCGTCGGCGCCATCATCGAAGCCAGCCACGACGACGCCGGCATCATCTGGCCCGCGCCCGTCGCCCCCTTCGATGTCGCCGTCATCAACCTGAAAGCGGGCGATGCGGCCACCGACGCAGCGTGCGAGGACATTTACGCAAAGCTCACCAAAGCGGGCAAAGATGTCCTCTACGACGACACGAACGAACGCCCCGGAGCCAAATTCGCCACCATTGATCTGATCGGTATCCCCTACCAGATCGTCGTCGGCCCGCGCGGTTTGGCTGCCGGCACCGTCGAAGTGAAAACGCGCGCGGGCGGGACGAAGGAAGACCTCCCGCTCGACGCCGCGATCAACAGGTTCGCGAAGCCCTGACATGGCCGCGGCGACCAAACCTTTCGCGCCGTTCGAATGGATGATCGCGCTGCGCTATCTGCGCGCGAAGCGGAAGGAAGGTTTCGTCTCGGTCATTTCCGGCATTTCGCTGGTGGGCATCGCACTCGGCGTCGCCACGCTCATCATCGTCATGGCGGTGATGAACGGTTTCCGCCACGAACTGCTTTCGCGCATCCTGGGCCTCAGCGGCCACGTCGTCGTGCAGGGTTACGGCGGCGAGTTGATGCACTTCGATGACGTCGCCGCCAAGGTGCGCGCGGTCCCCGGCGTCGTGCGCGTCTCGCCCGTGATCGACGGTCAGGTGATGGCGACGTCCAACGGCATCTCTCGCGGCGCCTTGGTGCGCGGCATCCGTCGCGACGATCTCGCCAAGCTCACCACCGTTTCCAAAACGCTCTCGCCCGGCGCGCTGTCGCGCTTTCAGGGCGGGGATAGCGTCATCATCGGCTACCGCATGGCGCAGCAACTCGGCATCGGTCCCGGCATGACGATCACCTTGATCGCGCCCAAGGGCAACGTCACGCCGTTCGGCACCACGCCGCGCGTGAAGACCTATTCGGTGGCGGGCGTCTTCAACATCGGCATGAGTGAGTACGATTCCAGTTTCGTCTTCATGCCGCTTGAGGAAGCGCAGCTCTATTTCGGCCTCGGCGACGGTGTCAGCGGCCTTGAAGCGATGGTTGCCAAACCCGATGCGGTCGCCGGCTACACGACCGCGATAGCACAGGCCGTCGGCCCCACCGCGCGCATCCTAACCTGGCAGGACGTTAATTCCAGCCTGTTCGGCGCGCTCGAAGTCGAACGCAACGTGATGTTCCTGATCCTCACGCTCATCATTCTCGTCGCCGCACTCAATATCGTCTCCGGCCTCGTCATGCTGGTGAAGGACAAGGGCGGCGACATCGCCATCCTGCGCACGATGGGCGCCACGCGCGGCGCGGTGATGCGCGTGTTCCTGATCGCGGGCGCCAGCATCGGCATCTTCGGCACGCTGCTGGGGTTCGTGGTCGGCGTGTTGTTCTGCCAGAACATCGAAGCCATCCGCCAGTTTCTCTCGTCTCTGACGGGCACGCAGCTTTTCAATCCCGAAATCTATTTCCTCAGCAAGATGCCCGCCGAGATGGATTCCAGCGAAGTGATCGCCGTCGTCGCCATGTCGCTGTCGCTGTCGCTGCTCGCCACGCTCTATCCAAGCTGGCGCGCCGCCCGCCTCGATCCGGTGGAGGCGCTGCGTTATGAGTGACGCAGCACTCCGTCTCGATCGCGTGACGCGCATGTTCAAGGAAGGCGAGGGCACGCTCGAAGTCTTCCGCGACGTGACCCTGGCTGTTCAACCGGGCGAACTCGTGGCGCTGGTCGGCCCGTCGGGTGCGGGCAAATCTTCTCTGCTCCACATCGCGGGCCTTCTTGAAGCCCCCTCGAGCGGCGATGTCCTGATCGGCAATCAATCGGCATCCGCGCTTCCGGACTCGGAGCGCACGCGCCTGCGCCGCGACACCATCGGTTTCATCTATCAGGCCCATCATCTGCTGCCGGAATTCGACGCATTGGAAAACGTGATCCTGCCCCAGCGCATCGCAGGCAAGTCGCACAAGACGGCGGAAACCGAAGCCAGGCGCCTTCTCGTCGCCTTGGGCTTGGGCGAGCGTCTTGATCATCGCCCCTCGCAGCTATCGGGCGGCGAGCAGCAGCGTGTCGCCATCGCGCGCGCGCTCGCCAATCACCCGAAAATCCTTCTCGCCGATGAACCCACCGGCAATCTCGATCCCCGCACGTCCGGCGGCGTGTTCGACGCATTGCTCGCGCTCGTGCGCAACGAAGGCGTCGCCGCGCTCGTCGCCACGCACAATTACGAACTCGCGGGCCGCATGGACCGCACGCTGGTGCTGGATCAGGGCAAACTGTCGGCCGCCTAAGCCGCTTTTTCGAACGCCGCCAACTGCGCCGCCAGCGCGCGCTGGAATGCTGGACGTGCTTCACCGCGCGCCACATAGGCCTTGATCGCCGGTTCCCTGTCGAGGAGATCGGTGGTGTGCAGCATCCTGAGCACCGTGACCATCATCAGGTCGCCGGCGGTGAACCGGCCTTCCAACCAGTCTTTCCCATCAAGCACGTCTGCCAGCTGCGCCAGCCGCTTTGTTATCCATTCGTCCAGCATCGGTTTTCGCGCTTTCGTCCATTCCTGGTCGGAGTAAGCCAGTTGGATCAACGCGAGTTCCTGAACCGGCGGTTCGATCGAGTTGATCGCTGCGAATATCCAGCTGGTGGTTCGCAACCGGCCCACTTCATCCTTCGGCATAAGCACGTCGCTCTTTTGCGCGATGCGCAGCACAATCGCACCGGACTCGAATATCTTAAGCCCGTCTTCTTCCATCGCCGGCACCTGACCGAAAGGCTGCAGTGCGCGATACCAATCCGAAGCCTGGTCTTCGCCCAGCCCGATCAGTTTCTCCGTATACGGAATACCAGCCTCTTCCAAAGCCCAGCGCGGACGCAGATCGCGCACCAATCCGCGCACCTGCGGCGGAACCCATTTGTAGGCAGAGATTGTGATCATGTGTTTGCTCCGGTGAGATAGCGTCCCATTTTGTTGAGTGCGCTGTTCCAGCCCTTTTCATGCGCGTTGCAGTTCTCGACGGTCTGCAATCCGTCATGGCGCAACGTCAATTCGGTTTTGCCGCCCAGGTCGCGCAGCGATACGGTGACCAGCGAATCGTCCTCACCGCTCTCCCATTTCCACGTCATCGAAAAACTTTTCGGCCGGTCCAGCGTCTTGAACGTGCCGACGACCGGAATGGTGCTGCCGTCCGACATGTTCATGATGATCTTGTAGCGACCGCCCACGCGTGGCTCGAACACCGGCACCTTGCAGGTCACGCCCTCCGGCCCGATCCAGGATTGGAACTGTTCGTGTTCCATCCACGCATCGAACACCCGCGCAGGCGAGGCCTCGAATACGCGCCTCACGATCAGCACGGGGGCATCGGTCATTGTGTTCATGGCATCTTCTCCGGGTTCTGTTTGAGGAACGCATCCAGCCGATCGAAGGAGCCGGTCCAGAAGCGGGCATAGCGTTCGAGGTGATCGAAGGCATCTTTCAGCTTTTCGGGCTTCAGGCTGCAGCGGCGGTGTTTGCCCTCGCGCCGGTTTTCGATCAGGGCTGCGTCCTCCAGCACCTTCAGGTGGCGGGAGACCGCCGGCATGGAGATGGCGAAGGGCTCCGCCAATTCGCCCACCGTGGCGCTCCCCAGCGCCAGTCGGGCGAGGATGGCGCGGCGGGTCGGGTCCGCAAGTGCTTGAAACGTATGGTCGAGCGGATTCATTTAATTGATATGTTAAATAACATATCCGTTAAGTCAAGTAGCAAGCAACTTGATCTCGTTTTGTTCTTGACTCAATAAGAACAAATATGGAACAATGCCCGGCCCTGAGGAGGAGAAGAACAAATGTCCGCTTGGCTAAAAGATGCGATTTCCGGTCTGTTCCTGATGACGTTCATCGTCGCTTCGTTCGGCATGGCCGACATGGCGCGCGCCGTTATCGGTTCCTGAACGACAAACTGTGGATGGAAGCCCAAGCCGCGTGTCCTGCGCGGGGCAGGGCCCCGATACTGCCAAACCAAAATCGAGAGGGAATCGCGTCCGTGGCGGATCGCAAAGCGGCATCTTTTGTACATCTGCGGGTTAAGAGCGCCTATTCGCTCCTTGAAGGCGCAGTGCGTCCGAAAGAACTCGCGGACCTCGCAAAAGACAACGCGATGCCCGCCGTCGCCGTCACCGACACCAACAATCTGTTCGGCGTCTTTGAGATCAGCGAGACGCTGGCGAAGAAGGGCGTGCAGCCTATCGTCGGCTGTCTTGTCTCCGCCGAATTGACGCCAACGCAACCGTCGGCGTCTGCCTCGCGTCCCAAACCACCGGGTCTGCCGCTGCTCGTGCAAAGCGCGCGGGGTTACGAGAACCTTTCGAAGCTCCTGAGTGCTGCCTATCTCGAAGCGCAGCCTGGCGACTGGCCGCATGTCGATCTTTCGGGGTTGGAAAAACACGCCGAAGGCCTGATTGCTCTCACCGGCGGCCCTGGCGGCCCATTGAACCAGCTTCTTGCCGCGGGCCAGCCTGAAGCGGGCGAAAACCTGTTGCTGAAACTGAAAGCCATCTTCGGCGACCGCCTCTATATCGAACTGCAGCGCCACGGCTTGGCCGAAGAACGTGCCGTCGAAGACACGCTGCTCGAACTCGCCTACACGCACGGTATTCCCATCGTCGCGACCAACGATGTGCATTTCGGCAAGGAGCATATGTACAAGGCGCACGATGCGCTGATGTGCATTGCCGACGGCACCTTCGTTTCGCAGCAGGAACGCCGCCGCCTCACTCGCGAACACCGTTTCAAATCGGCCGCGGAGATGACGGCGCAATTCGCCGATCTTCCCGAAGCCATCGAGAACACGCTGGAGATCGCGCGCCGCTGCGCGTTCCGTCCCAAAAAGCGCGATCCGATCCTGCCGAAATTCGAACCCGAATCCGGTCTTTCGCCCGCGGATGAATTGCGCGCGCAAGCAGAAGCCGGTTTGAAGCGTCGCCTCGCCGAACATGGCATGTTCGCGGACGAAAAGGTCTATCGCGACCGCCTCGAATTCGAGTTGGGCGTCATCATCCGCATGGATTTCCCCGGCTACTTCCTGATCGTCTCCGACTTCATGAAGTGGACGCGCAGCCAAAGCATTCCCGTGGGCGTGCGCGGTTCCGGCGCCACATCGCTCGTCGCCTGGTCGCTCGATATCACCAATCTCGATCCCATCCGTTTCGGCCTGCTGTTCGAACGTTTCCTGAACCCGGAACGTATCTCGATGCCGGACTTCGATATCGACTTCTGCCAGGAACGCCGCGACGAAGTCGTGCGCTACGTCCAGCAGAAATACGGCGAAGATCGTGTCGCGCACATCATGGCGCTCGGTTCGCTGCAAGCACGCGCCGCCGTGCGCGACGTGGGCCGCGTATTGCAGATGCCGCTCGGTCTCGTGGATCGCATCGCCAAGATGATCCCCAATCCGCCCGGTCACCCGGTATCGATGAAGGAGGCGATGGAAGGCGAACCCCGCCTTCAGGCGATCAAGGAAGAAGAGCCTATCGCGCGCGATCTTTTCAACATCGTCGAAAAGATCGAAGGACTCTATCGCCATTCCTCGACCCACCCCGCAGGTGTGGTGATCGGCGACCGGCCGTTGAACGAAATCGTGCCGCTCTATCGCGATCCGCGTTCTCACATGCCGGTGACGCAGTTCGACTATGAAGACGCGGAAAAATCCGGCCTCGTCAAATTCGACTTCCTCGGCCTGAAGACACTTACCGTCATCGCCAAGGCCGAAGAACTGCTCAAGAAGCGCGGCATCGAACTGCACACGCAAAGCATCGACTTCGACGACAAGAACACCTTCGAGATGCTCTCGAACGGCGAAAGCGTCGGCGTGTTCCAGCTCGAAGGCGCGGGCATGCGCGACCTGCTGCGCAAGATGAAGCCCGACCACATCAACGATCTGGTCGCACTTGTGGCGCTCTATCGTCCGGGCCCGATGGATTCGATCCCGAAGTACATTGCCTGCAAGCGCGGCCGCGAGAAGCCGGAATATCTGCACCCCAAGCTGGAGCCTATCCTCAACGAAACCTATGGCGTCATGACGTATCAGGAAGACGTCATGAACATCGCGCGCGAACTGGGAGGTTATTCTCTCGGCCAGGCCGACCTCTTGCGCCGTGCCATGGGCAAAAAGATCGCCTCCGAAATGGCGGCACATGAAGAACGGTTCGTCAAAGGCGCCGAAGAACGCGGCGTCGCGAAGGGCATTGCACAGCAGATATTCGAGCAAGCCGCGAAATTCGCGGGCTACGGTTTCAACAAGGGTCACGCCGCCGCCTACGCGCAAGTCGCCTATCAAACGGCCTTTCTGAAGGCCAATTATCCGGTCGAATTCCTCGCCGCATCGATGACCCTCGATATCGGCAACACCGACCGTCTCAACATCTTCCGTCAGGAAGCCCAGCGCCTCGGCATTCGCGTTCTGCCGCCGGACATCAACCGTTCGGACTCGTTCTTCACCGTCGATGCCGAAGAAAAAATCATCTTCTATGCGCTCGCCGCCGTGAAAGGCGTCGGCCGTCAGGCGATGGATCATGTCGTCGAATTGCGAAAGCAGGGCGGCCCGTTCCGTTCCATCTCGGATTTCGCCCGCCGCATCGATCCGCGGCTGGTCAACAAACGTGCCTTCGAAAGTCTTGTGCGCGCGGGCGCCTTCGATTGCCTGCACCGCAATCGTCATCAACTCGTGAAATCCGCCGACGTCATCCTCGGCGGCAGCGCGCTCGCCGCGCGCGAACGCGAAAGCGGCCAATCCATGCTGTTCGGCGGCAGCGACGAAACACCGGAAGATCTGCGTCTGACACCCATCGACGAATGGCTGCCGCATGACCGCCTCAACGAAGAATTCGGCGCCATCGGATTCTATCTGTCGGGCCACCCGCTAGATGGCGTGCGCGCCGCCTTGAAACGCCTTGGCGCCGTCACCGTCGCACAACTCCATGAAGACCGCCGCCGCTCCGGTTTCCGCGCCCTGGTCGCAGGCACCGTGATCCGCAAACAGGAACGGCGCGGCCGCAGCGATCAGCAATACGCCTTCGTTTCGCTGTCCGATCCCACCGGCATGTTCGAAGTGATGGTGTTCTCGGAAGTGCTGGCCGCCTCGCGCCAGCTTATGGAAGCCGGAAAGTCCGTCCTGATGGCGGTTGCCGTCGATTGGACCGACGACGAACTCAAACTGCGTGCGCTGTCCTGCAACGATCTCGAAAAAGCCGCCGCCGATGCGGGGGAGGGGCTACGTATATTTCTTGAAAACGAATCCCCCTTGAATGGCATCGCCACCCAACTGAACCGCCCCGGCAAAGGCATTGTTACGATCGTTGTCCCAGCAGGCGAGGGCCGCGAGGTCGAAATCAAGCTGCCCAAACAGCTTCAGATCACCGCCGCACACCGAAACGCGATCAAATCGCTGCCCGGCGTCGCAACCGTCGAAGCCGTCTAGAGAGAGGAGACCGCCCCGCCAAGACGCCGCAATCCTTCCGCCAGCAATTTGGGGTCCTGTGCAAAACAGATGCGCACATGCGCATCCGACGCCGCATCGTCCTCCGGCCCGAACGCCGAACCCGGTGCCACGCCGACCTTCGCGCCGTGAACCAGTCCACTCGCGAATTCGAGACTGTTTTTCAGCCCCTCGATTTGCAGGAAGCCGTAAAACGCCCCTTCTGGCCGGATCCAGCGAATGCGATTCTGTTCCCGCAAGAAGTCTTCGACCACTTCGCGCCCCGCCCGGCACCGCGCCAGCATCTGCCCGCGAAATTCATCTCCCTGAGGCGAAAGTGCGGCGAGCGCTCCCCACTGCGCGAACGTCGTAGCGCCCGTATTGTTGGCGGCGCTCATCACATACATCTGCTGGTCGAGGCTCTGCGGATGCACCAGCCACCCGATGCGCCACCCCGTCATCGCCCACGGTTTCGAGAACGAATTGATCACGAACACCGCATCGTCCGGCTCCGCGATTTGCAGGAACGAAGGCGCATGCGTTGCGCCGTCATATACAAGCGTCCCGTAAACCTCGTCGCTGATGATCGCGATACCGCGCCGACGCGCGAATTCCAGCACCGCAACCTGCTGTTCGCGCGACATCACCCATCCCGTCGGATTTCCCGGCGAAGCGATGAAGATCGCCTTGGTCCGCGCGTCGCACGTTGCAAACAGCTTATCGAGATCAAGCCGCCAACGCGGCGGCGAGACGTTCCACTCTTCCTCGAGCCGCGCGAACTTGATCTCGGCGCCCGTCATTTTCGCGGCCTGGAAAATATTCGGCCAGACCGGCGACACGCACACCACGTTGTCTCCGGTCTCGATTACGCATTGCAGCGCCGTGACGACCGCCAGCATTGCAGCCCCCGGCACGGTAATGCGCTCCAGCGCTATATCTCTTTGAACGGTCCGTGCATGGAACGCGCGTATGGCCTCGCGCAACGGCATGATCCCGCGCGATGTGGTGTAAAACGTCCGTCCTTTATCCAGCGCATCCTTCGCCGCGTCGCGGATGAAGCTGGGCGTCACGAGATCGCTCTCGCCGAACCACAGTGGGATGATGTTCGGATCGCCCAATCCCAGCATGGCCACTCTGCCGATGCCGTTTGGTTCGAGATTGACGATGGAGGAACGAAGTGGGGAGGGGCGGTTTTGCGTCATGCTCGCAACTGTAACCGCATTTCGTCGCTCAGGAGATCAAATCGCCGCGCATGGCGGCCCCGCCCCAAACGAAAAGCGGCGCCCGAAGGCGCCGCTTACTTCCCCGTGCTGGGAAAATCAGGCCCGTTTGCGGCGGCGGGCTGCAATTCCAGCAAGGCCAGCGCCCAGAAGCGCGAGAGATGCCGGTTCCGGAGTGGGCGTCGCCGTTCCACTGACGAACAAGCGAATATGATCGCCGCCCTTGCTGCAGTTGCCATATCCGTCGTCATAGGTGTCGCATTCGAACGATTCCGTTGCAACCAACGCATCCGGCGTTCCATCGGAAAGCGAATGCTCGAACACGAGGTGCAGGAATCCCTGATAGTAGTTGGGTGTGCTGCGGCTCAAATCGAGCACGGTATCGAGCGGCCAATTGATCTGGCTTGGATCGGTACCGACGATATAGGCGTAGCCGGAGAAGACGCCGTCCGAAGTCGTGATCGTCGTAGGAATGGCTGGATACCCATACACGTTCAACGAGATGACCCCGGTGGCTGTGGATCCGTCCGCCAGCGTACCGGTGAAATTATAGGTGATTGGCAGCGCATTCGCGGGAACCGCAGCCAGGGCAAAAACGACCGCTCCAGCCGCCGTAATTGCCCGAAAAGTCTTAACAAAAAAGCTCATTCTGAGCGCCCGAGTCCCGATTCTGTACTAAAGTTAGCCGTGTCAGGACGTTTTTGCCCAAATTTCGCCTTTCATGGTTAACGCTGGAACTTTCGGGCGCCCGGTTTCCCTTGCGTCTCCCGAGTGTGCCCCCTATAAGCCGCGCCATCTGCGCGCGAGGGTGGGTTCATGGGGTGAGTTGCCCCGTCCCCGTCCGGTGCCCGAAAGGGTCACACCCCTCGCGTCTGCTCAACCGGAAAAGGAGACGTTTTCCAATGGCTTTGCCAGATTTCTCTATGCGCCAACTGCTTGAAGCGGGCGCGCATTTTGGCCATCGCACGCAGCGCTGGAACCCCAAGATGTCGCCGTTCATCTTCGGAGCGCGCAACGATATTCACATCATCGACCTGACCCAGACGGTCCCTCTGCTGCACCAGGCGCTCGTCGCACTCCGCGATGTCGCGGCTGGCGGCGGACGCATTCTGTTCGTGGGCACGAAGCGCCAGGCGTCGGAGCCTGTTGCCGCGGCCGCGAAGCGTTGCGCCCAGTACTACGTGAACCACCGCTGGCTCGGCGGCACGCTGACCAACTGGCAGACCATCTCGAACTCGATCAAGCGCCTTCGCTCGATCGAAGAGACGCTGGGTTCGGCTCAAGGTTCCGGTCTCACGAAGAAGGAATTGCTCGGCCTGCTGCGCGAACGCGACAAGCTCGAACGTTCGCTCGGCGGTATCAAGGAAATGGGCGGTCTTCCGAACATGCTGTTCGTGATCGACACCAACAAGGAATCCATCGCGGTTGCCGAAGCGCGCAAGCTTGGCATTCCGGTGACGGCGATCGTCGATTCCAATTCCGATCCGGATGGCATCACCTATCCGATACCGGGTAACGACGATGCCGCGAGGGCCCTGTCGCTCTATTGCGACCTTGTCGCACGCGCGATCATCGACGGTCTTTCCGAAGGTCAGGTGGCCGCAGGCGTCGACACTGGTGCAGCAACCGTGCTGCCCGACGAAACGCCGGCCGCGGAAGCGACCGCGGCTTAAGCCTTTCAGGAGTTCTGGATATGTCGAATATCACCGCTTCGATGGTGAAAGACCTGCGCGACAAGACGGGCGCAGGCATGATGGACTGCAAGGCAGCCCTGGGTGAAACCAACGGCGATGCCGAAGCTGCCATCGACTGGCTCCGCAAGAAGGGCCTGATGAAGGCCGCGAAGAAGGCCGGCCGCGTGGCTGCCGAAGGTCTCGTCGGCGTCGCCGTTGGCGGCGACACGGGCGCGCTCGTGGAAGTCAATTCCGAAACCGATTTCGTCGCGCGCAACGATCAGTTCAAGGACTTCGTCAAGAATGCTGCTGAAATCGCGCTCGAAATCGACGGCGATCTCGAAAAGCTGCTGACGAAGCCCATGGGCAGCGCCACCGTGCAGGACGAATTGACCGGCCTGATCGCCAAGATCGGCGAGAACATGAGCGTGCGTCGCGTCGCGGCTCTCGCCGTGAAGCCCGGTGTCGTCGCGTCTTATGTCCACAACGCATCGTCGCCGGAACTCGGCAAGATCGGCGTTCTCGTCGGTCTCAAGTCGGAAGGCGATGCGGCGAAGCTGTCTGCTTTCGGCAAGCAGCTCGCGATGCATGTGGCGGCCGCGGCTCCGCTCGCGCTGACGCCAGAACATCTTTCGGCCGATGTGATTGAACGCGAGCGCAACGTGCAGCGCGAACTCGCCAAGCAGTCGGGCAAGCCGGACAACGTCATCGATAAGATGATCGAAGGCCGCATGCGCAAGTTCTACGAAGAGTCCGTGCTGATGTCGCAGATCTTCGTCATCGACGGCGAAACACCCGTGAGCAAAGCGGTCGAGAAGCTGGCCAAAGAAATCGGTCAGCCGGTCGAAGTGGTTGGCTTCGTTCGCTTCCAGGTGGGCGAGGGCATCGAGAAGACCGACGGCGATTTCACCGACGAAGTGAACAAACTCGCGGGCCGCTAAGACACTTCACGGAGGGCATGAATGACAGGCGTTCCAAAGTACCGCCGGGTCCTCCTGAAAGTCTCCGGCGAAGCCTTGATGGGCGACAGCGGCTACGGCATCGACGTGGCCGTCGTCGACCGCATCGCCGCCGATGTGAAGGATGCTGTGACCGCCGGTAGCCAGGTCTGCATGGTGATCGGCGGCGGCAACATCTTCCGTGGGCTCCAGGGCGCCGCGAAAGGCATCGACCGCGCTACCGCCGACTATATGGGTATGCTCGCAACGGTGATGAACGCGCTCGCCATGCAGGCAACGCTGGAACGGATGGAAGTGCCTGCCCGCGTGCAGTCCGCCATTCCCATGTCGACCGTCTGCGAACCCTATATCCGCCGTCGCGCCATTCGCCATATGGAGAAGGGCCGGGTTGTGATCTTCGCCGCGGGGACCGGCAATCCGTTCTTCACCACCGACACGGCGGCGGCGTTGCGTGCTGCCGAGATGAACTGCAACGCGATGCTCAAGGGCACGCAGGTCGATGGTGTTTACAGTGCCGATCCGAAAAAGGTCGCCAACGCCCAGCGTTACGAATCTTTGAGCTATCACGAGGTCTTATCCCGCGATCTTCAGGTAATGGATGCAAGCGCGGTGAGCCTTTCCCGCGAGAACCGCATCCCCATCATCGTCTTCTCCATTCACGACCGCGGCGCACTGGCCGCCGTTCTGCGTGGCGAAGGCCGCTCGACCATCATCGAAGAACGGGCCGCGTTGAGCTAATCTTCGGCCTAACAAATCAGGGGTTTGCCATGGCAGCCGGATACGACAAGGAAGATCTCAACCGCCGCATGAACGGCGCGGTCGCGACCGTCAAAGGCGAGTTTTCGGGCCTCAGGACCGGCCGGGCCAGCCCCGCGCTGGTCGAACCGGTGACGGTCGATGCTTATGGCAGCCAGCTTCCCATCAACCAGGTCGGCAATATCTCGACCCCAGAACCCCGGCTCCTGACCATTCAGGTCTGGGACAAGGGGCTTGTGAAGGCGGTCGACAAGGCCATCCGTGACGCCGGCCTTGGCCTGAACCCACAGGTGGACGGCCAGCTTTTGCGCATTCCGGTGCCGGAACTCAACGAAGAGCGCCGCCGTGAACTGGCCAAATTGGCCCACAAATATGCTGAAGCCGCCCGCGTGGCGGTGCGCAACGTCCGGCGGGATGGAATGGACCTGCTCAAGAAGCTCGAGAAGGATCACAAGATCGGCCAAGACGAGCACCGCACGCTGGGCGACGAGCTGCAGAAGCTCACCGACGCGCATATCAAGGACATCGACTCCGCGCTGCAGGCCAAAGAACAGGAAATCATGCAGGTTTAGTCTGTGAAAGGGCGGGGGCGATCAGTAGGGTTGCGTAAATGACAGTCATGACTCGCCCGTCGGGGAGCCTTCCCCAGCACGTCGCCATCATCATGGACGGCAACGGCCGCTGGGCGCAGCGACGCCGCTTGCCGCGGCAGGCCGGTCATGTGGCGGGTGTGTCCGCCGTGCGCGACGTGGTGCGCGCCGCCAGCGAAGTGGGCTTGTCCAATCTAACGCTCTACGCATTTTCCTCTGAGAACTGGAAGCGCCCAAAGCTTGAGGTCAACCACCTCATGGGATTGTTCCGGCTCTACTTCCGCGACGATCTCCAGGATCTTGTCGATCGCAACGTGCGTATCCGCGTCATCGGCTCGCGCGATCGCGTTGCTCGCGACATTCGCACAATGATCGAGGAAGCCGAAAGTGCGACGCTGCGCAACACCGGTCTCAATCTCACGCTTGCTTTCGATTACGGCGCTCAGGAAGAGATTTGCGCAGCGGCTCGCGAACTGGCGCGCGCGGCACTCGAAGGCCGTCTAAATCCGGAAGCGATCACGCCCGAGCTGTTTTCGACCCGGCTTTTCACCAACGATCTGCCCGAGCCGGATCTCATCATCCGCACCAGCGGCGAACATCGCCTCAGCAACTTTTTGCTTTGGCAATCTGCCTACGCCGAGCTTTTGTTTGTGGACACGCTGTGGCCCGACTTCAGCGGCAAGGAATTCACCGGCGCGCTGGAACAGTTCGCCCAGCGTGATCGCCGCTTCGGTGCCGTCGCATCGGATGCGGTTGCTTGAACAACGTGCCCGAGACATCGCCGACCGGACCACTCGCGACGAAAGAAAGCGGGCGCAAACCGCTCAAATTCTCGCCCGGCTGGATCACACGCCCCGTGTTTGGAGTTCTGCTCGCCGCCATAGCCATCGGTGCGCTTTATAAAGGCGGTTTCTATTTCGCGTTGTTCATCGCGGTCGTCATCATCACCGCGGCGCGCGAGTGGCACCGGATGATTGCTGAGGGGAGATTCACGGAAGAATTCCTCGTCACCAGCCTTGTCGTCATCGTCGGCGTGTGTACCGAAGTGGCGGCTCCCGGCACGATCTGGCCGTGGGCGATCATCGCCCTGGGTGCCATCGTCAGTTTCGCGCTGGCGTCGCTCCGCAATCGGCTCGCGTTCTGGGAGGCAGGAGGTGTGCTCTATCTCGGTATCCCCGCACTCTCCGTCGTCATGCTCCGCATCCTGCCGGCTGGCGGTTTCCGGCTGCTCCTGACCTTCTTCATTTCGATCTGGGCCACCGATACCGGTGCCTTGATCTTCGGGAACCTCATCGGAGGCCCAAAATTGTGGCCCGCCCTGTCGCCAAACAAGACTTGGGCAGGCTTTTTTGGGGGTATACTGCTTGCCGCGATTGCCGGTGGCGTTGCCTTCGCCATCATGCAATTGGGGGCAGGGCGGGGCGCATTGTTTGCCGCGTCAGTGGGAGTGATCGCGCATATGGGTGATTTGTTCGAATCCTGGGCCAAGCGGAGTTTCCGCATCAAGAACAGCGGCGGTTTGATTCCCGGTCACGGCGGTGTGCTGGATCGCGTCGACTCCACGCTGCTCGCAGCGCCGGCTCTTGCTGTCGTCGTGCTGCTGGCTGGCATCAATCCGGTGGTGCCATGAAAGCGATTGCAGGCAAGTCCAACGGAGCGCTCCCCGACCTCAGTCCGGTGCTGCAGCGCCGGGTAACTGTCCTCGGTTCCACCGGATCGATCGGTGTAAGCACACTCGATGTGATCGCGCACGCGCGCAAGACATACGGCGCGGATGCGATGCCCGTCGAAGCGCTCACCGCGCAAGCCAATGTCGAACTGCTCGCCAAACAGGCGCGCGAGATCAAACCGAAGATTGCCGTCATCGGCGATCCGGCGTTGCACGCACAACTGAAATCCGCTCTCGCCGGAACCGGCATCGAGACCGCGGCCGGACGCGAAGCCGTCGTTGCAGCGGGTGCCCGCCCGTCGGAATTCGTGATGGTCGCCATCGTCGGCGCCGCCGCCATCGAACCCGCCCTCGAAGCCATTCGTCGTGGTGCGGTCGTCGCACTCGCGAACAAGGAATGTGTCGTCGCTGCTGGTGCTGTATTCCGCGAAACGCTGGAGAAGTCGGGCGCCTCGGTGATCCCCGTCGATTCCGAACACAACGCAATCTTCCAGGTGCTTCATGGCGGCGACGCGGGCGAAGTCGAATTGGCGACGCTCACCGCATCCGGCGGTCCGTTCCGCGAGTGGACGACCGAACGCATGCGCGACGTCACGCCCGAACAGGCGGTTGCGCATCCCGTCTGGTCGATGGGCAAGAAGAATTCGCTCGATAGCGCCAGCCTGATGAACAAGGGCCTCGAATTGATCGAGGCGCACTATCTGTTCGCACTTCCCGCCGAACGTTTAAGCGTTGTCATCCATCCGCAATCCATCGTCCATTGCATGGTGTCCTATCAGGACGGAACCACGCTCGCGCATCTGTCCGCTCCAGACATGCGCACGCCCATCGCGCACGCGCTGGGCCATCCGCGGCGGATTGCCTCTCCGTCGCGTCGTCTCGACTTGGCGGCCATGGGTCCCTTGAGCTTTTTTGCCCCGGATTCCGGGCGTTTTCCGTGCCTTAGGCTGGCAACCGATTGCTTGCGCACGGGCGGGCTCGCCCCTACCATCCTTAACGCCGCAAACGAGATCGCGGTGGAGGCTTTTCTGGATCGCCGCATCGGGTTTCTCGACATTCCGCGCGTCGTCGAAGCAGCGCTGGAAACGGGGGAGACGAGGTTGTCGAACCTTCTGCCATCCGATCTCTCGGCGGTACTGGCCACGGACAACGAAGCCCGCCAATGGGCCAACGACGTGTGCCGGACGATAAGAAACTAGAGCTTCGGGAGAAGCGCGAGGAAGGCGTATGACAGCGTTGCATGATTTTCTCGCGTGGCTGCCGAGTGGCTTGCCCGCCTATATCTTCCTCATCACCGTCGTCGTCTTCTTTCACGAGCTTGGCCATTTCATGGTCGCGCGCTGGTGCGGCGTGGCGGTTGAGACATTCTCCATCGGTTTCGGCCCGGAAATCGTCGGCTGGAACGACAAGCACGGCACGCGCTGGAAGATCTCGTGGATTCCGTTCGGCGGCTACGTCAAATTTCTCGGCGATATCGGCGCGGCCAGCACGCCCGACCACGATCTCCTGGAAGAATTGCCCGAAGACGAACGTACTCGCGCCTTTCCGCTGAAACCGCTTTGGCAACGCGCGGCCATCGTCGCCGCCGGACCTTTCGCAAATTTCATGTTGGCCATCGTGATCTTCACCGCGATGTTCATGATCTTCGGTCAGAATTACAACGAGCCGGTTGTCGATGGCGTTCAGCCGGGAAGCGCGGCTGCCGCAGCCGGCATCCGGAAGGGCGACATCGTCCGTTCGGTCAACGGTACCGCGATCCACGATTTCAGCGAGATCAAACAGATCGTCACGCTCAGCACCGGCGAAGCCCTGACGATCGATCTGGAACGCGCCGGCAAGCCCATCTCCGTGAAGGCCGTGCCAAAGATTACGACAATGAAAGATCCTTTCGGCGGCGAGAACCGGATGATGGCGTTGGGCATCACCAACGACCTGAGACCCGGTCGAATCAGCCATGTCCGTTTTGGGCCGATCGACGCCGTCGGCGCTGCTTGCGAGCAGACCTGGCTGATCGTCAAAAGCACCTTCGTCTATATGTGGCAGATGAGCACAGGTTATGCCGATACGAGCCAGCTCAGGGGCCCGATCGGGGTGGCTTCCGTCTCGCAAAAGGTGGCTTCGATCAGCTTTGTAGCGCTGATTACCCTCGCCGCGTTAATGTCCGTAAGTATTGGACTCATCAATCTTTTTCCCATCCCGCTGCTCGACGGTGGGCACCTTCTGTATTATGGATTCGAAGCTGTTCTGGGCCGGCCGCTTGGCGTTCGCGCTCAGGATGTGGGATTTAGGCTTGGGCTGGCGGCTGTTCTCGGTCTCATGGTTTTGGTGACCTGGAACGACCTCGTCCGGTTGGATCTTTTCTGAAGCCACGAACCCGCCGTTACACCCGGCGGCTAGTCCAGAGACGAGTGGATGACATCCATCGCCCATCTGTCCGTGAGAATATTGCGTACGGCTCTGCTCAGCACAGCCGTTATGGTTATTGCTGGCGTTGCGGATGCCAACGCGCAAGCGCTTAATCCGAAAGCGCCGAGCAATTCTCCTTCGGTCTCGTTGCCGCTGGGTCCGCCGATCCGCCAGATCGTTGTTGCGGGCACACAGCGTATCGAACCCGCAACAGTTCTCTCCTACATCTCGGTCCGTGAAGGCGATCAGTATGACGAGCAGGCTGTCGACCGTTCTCTGAAGACGCTGTTCGCGACCGGTCTGTTCGCCGACGTGAAGTTCCGCTGGAACGGCCAGACGCTCACCATCCAAGTGGTCGAAAATCCGATCATCAACCAGATCGACTTCGAAGGTAACGACAAGGTCTCGACCAAGGACTTGCAGAAGGAAGTCCAGCTCAAGCCGCGCACCGTCTTCACGCGCGCCCGCGTGCAATCCGACGTGCAGCGTATTGTCGAGCTCTACCGCCGCAACGGCAAATTCGCGGCCACCGTCGATCCCCAGATCATCCAGCGCCCGCAGAACCGCGTCGACCTCATCTTCTCGATCAACGAGGGTGCTACGACCGGCGTCGCCCGCATCACCTTCATCGGCAACAAGGTTTTCGACGACGATACGCTGCGGGGCCAGATCGCGACCGAGGAGAGCGCATGGTGGAAATTCCTTGCCACCAACGACAACTACGATCCCGACCGCCTGACCTTCGACCGCGAACAGCTCCGCCGTTTCTACCTGAGCCACGGCTACGCCGACTTCAACGTCGTATCGGCCGTCGCCCAGCTCACGCCGGATCGTTCGGCGTTCTATCTCACCTTCACCATCGACGAAGGCCCCGTCTACAAATTCGGCGATGTCGAGATCGAATCCAACATCAAGGAACTCGACACCAAGGTTCTGCGCGCGGGCATTCCGATCCACAGCGGCGACACCTACAACGCCGAATTGATCCAGAAATCCATCGACGCCCTGACCAATGCCGCGGGCACGAAGGGTTATGCATTCGCCGAAGTCCATCCGCGCATCCGCCGCGACCGCGATCATCGCACCATCAACGTCGTCCTGAAGATCGACCAGGGACCGCGCGTCTATGTCGAGCGTATCAACATCACCGGCAACACGCGCACGCTGGACAAGGTCATCCGCCGTGAAATGAGGCTTGTCGAAGGCGATGCCTTCAATCGCGTCCTGCTCGACCGTTCCCGCACCCGCATCCGTGCGTTGGGTTTCTTCAAGGATGTCGACATCAAGACGGCGCCCGGCACCGCGCCCGACAAGACATCGCTCAACGTCGCCGTCACCGAACAATCGACCGGCGAACTTTCGCTTGGCGCCGGTTACTCCTCGCAAAGCTCGTTCGTCGGCGAATTCAGCTATACGGAACGCAACCTGTTCGGTCGCGCACAATATCTGCGCCTGAGCGCCGCGCTGTCGTCGATCAGCAAGCAGTTCCAGATCAGCTACACCGAGCCGTATTTCCTCGACAAGCCGCTTGCAGCCGGCGTCGATCTCATCAAATACCTGACGAATTTCGATCAGGCCGCCTATCAGGGCGATACGTCGGCCGTGACGTTCCGTCTGGGCTTCCCGACTTCGGAATTCGGCAGCGTCCAGCTTCGTTACAGCTACCGCATCGACAAGGTGACGCCGTACAATATCGCCAACATCCCGCAACAGATTCTCGATGCCGCCGGCACCACGCAGACATCGTTGATCGGCTATACGTTCAGCTACAACACGCTCGACGATTATCAGAAGCCGACCAAGGGACTGACGTTCAGCTTCAGCCAGGATTTCGCGGGCTTCGGCGGCACGCTGAAATACATGCGCGCGGAGACCTCGGCGAGCGTCTATCACCGTCTGTTCTTCGACGGCGTGGTTGGGTCGTTGACGGGCAGCGCGGGTTATATCGCCGCCTATGACGGTCAGACCGTCCGCATCAACGAGCGCTTCTTCAAGGGCGGCGACTCCTTCCGCGGCTTCCAGATCGCCGGTATCGGCCCCCGTGACGTGGCCATCCCCGGCAACAGCGGCGCCATCGGCGGCAACGTCTATGCCATCGGCTCGATCAATATCCGGGTCCCGAACTTCCTGCCGGAAGACTACGGAATCTCCACTTCGCTGTTCAGCGACTTCGGTACGCTGGGCCGGATCGACCGGAATGCCAGCACGCCGACCGCGGAAATCTGCAGGCACGTCAAACCCGGCGGGGTGGCGGCCAACAGTTGCATTGCCGACAATCTCGCGCTACGCGCTTCCGCCGGAATTAGCGTCGGCTGGAAATCTCCCTTTGGGCCGATCCAGATCGACTTCGGCATACCGATCGCCAAAACAGAATACGACCGGACGGAAATTATCCACTTCAGTGCTGGGACAGGACTCTAACGCCATGAAAACAAATACGCTTTTTGCCCGTGGGGCTGTCGCCGCCGGGGCCTTTGCCATAGCCGCCTCGATGTTCGTGACCCCCGCCGCCGCGCAGCAGAAGCCCGCCGCCGGCACTCCGGTTCCGAAGATCCTGGTCATCAACCGCGAAGCCATCCTGCGGTTGTCGAAGGTCGGACAGGACATCGTGAAGCAGGTCAACGGCTACACCCAGGCCGCCGAGAAGGAATTCAAGGGCCAGGGCGAACAGCTTCGCAAGGACGGCGCCGCGCTTCAGCAGCAACTCGCGATCCTCGCGCCGGACGTGAAGGCCAAGAAGATTGCCGATTTCGAGAACCGTCAACGCGCATTGCAGGCGAAAGTCGAAACGCGCCAGCAGCAGATCCAGGGCGGCGTCCTTCAGGCGCGCCAGAAGATCGAAACCGCGCTCGGCCCTATCGTGCAGGGCATCATGCAGGAACGCGGCGCCACTCTGCTGCTCGATCGCGGTGCGATCGTGTGGGGCACGGGCGATATCGACATCACGCGGACGGCAATCCAACGTCTCGACCAGAAGATGTCGTCGGTGAAGGTGAACCTCGTTTCGCCGCCCAAGCCGGCGAAGCAGGGATAAGCGGCGCTCGGCCGTGATGGATTGATGGCCGACCCACGCTTCTACCAAAACAAGGGTCCGTTCACGCTGGCCGCGATTTGCGCGCGGGCCAGCGTAAACGTGCCTGACGGTGTGCAAGGCGAAACCGTTATTGCGGACGTGGCAAGCCTGACAGGCGCTGGCACCCAGCACCTGACTTTTCTCTCCGGTGCAAGCGCCGGCAAACAGTTCGCGCAATCCAAAGCGGGTTTCGTTTTCGTTTCGCAGGCAGATGCCAATCGTGCGGCACCGCAGGGCACGACACTGGTCCCGGTTGGTTCGGTTCAACACGCCTTCGCCGAAATCGCCGCGCTCTTCTATCCCGATCACTCGCAGGTCGCGTGGCAGCAAACATCGGCAGTCGATCCGGCCGCTCAGTTGGGACAAGGCGTTGTTCTTGGCCCCGGCGTGGTGATCGGTGCGAATGCCGAGATCGGGGATAACGTCCGCATCGGACCGAACACGGTGATCGGCCCCGGCGTCGCTATCGGACGCAGCTGCGAAATCGGCGCGAACGTCACCATCACCCATTCTTACATCGGTGATGACGTGCTGATTCTTCCGGGCGCCCAGATCGGTCAACCCGGATTCGGCTTTGCCTCCGACAAGCGGGGTCACAAAAAGATTCCGCAACTGGGGCGCGTCATCATTCAGGATCGCGTTGAAATCGGCTCTTGCACCACGGTAGATCGTGGCGCGCTCGGCGACACCGTGATCGGGGAAGGCACCAAGATTGATAATCTGGTGCAGATTGGGCACAACAACCACCTCGGTCGGCACGACATGATCGTGGGTCAGGTCGGCATTTCGGGAAGTTGCGAGCTCGGCGATTTCGTGGTTCTGGGCGGGCAGGTTGGTTTCGCCGATCACGTACGTGTCGGCGACGGTGCGCGTTTCGCGGCGCGATCCGGTGCAGCGCCCGGTGAATATGCGGGCGGGCAGGACTGGGGCGGTGCACCCGCCGTTCCCGCGCGGGAGTGGATGCGTCAGTTGGGGGCGGTTGCGCTGCTGGCAAAGCGTCGGAAGAAGAAAGATGACTGAAGCAGGCAAACTGGAACTCGACGTCGAGCAGATCAAAAGCCTGCTGCCGCATCGTGCTCCCTTTCTCTTTGTCGAGAAGCTGACGGATATTGTGCCCGCGCAAAGCGCGGTCGGCTGGAAAGCCGTGTCGTTCAACGAACCGCATTTTCAGGGTCATTTCCCGTCGTTCGCCGTGATGCCGGGCGTGCTGATCGTGGAAGCGATGGCACAAACGGCGGGCGCTTTGGTCATGCAAACGCTCGGGCTGACTGCCGGTAGCCGCCTCGTTTATTTCATGACTATTGAGAAGGCGCGCTTCCGCAGGCCCGTGCGCCCCGGCGACATGCTGCGCATGCCGGTCAAGGCGCTGCGCAACCGCGGCATGGTCTGGCGCTTTGCCGGCGAAGCCTATGTGGGCGACACGCTTTGCGCCGAAGCCGAATACAGCGCCATGATCGCCGACGGACCGCAGGCGAACGATGAAAATCCATCCGACAGCAATCGTTGAAGACGGCGCGCGGCTCGGCGCGGATGTGGAGATCGGGCCGTATTGTATCGTTGGCCCCCAGGCCGTGCTGGGTGATGGCGTCAAACTGCATTCGCATGTGGTGATGAAGGGCCGTGTCGAACTCGGCACGCGCTCGACCGTCCATTCGCACGCCGTCCTCGGCGACGAAGGCCAGGTGCGCAACCATCATTATCCGGAAGCGCGCCTCGTGATCGGGGCCGATACCGTCATCCGTGAAGCCGTCACCATGCACACCGGCAGCAAGAAGGCTGGCGGAGTCACCACCGTCGGCGACCGCGGATATTTCATGGCGACCTCGCATATCGGCCACGATTGCCACGTCGGAAACGACGTGACCTTTGCCAATGGCGTGCAACTCGGCGGCCATGCGGAGATCGGCGATGGCGTGATCATCGGCGGAACATCCCCGGTCGCCCAATTTCGCCGCGTCGGCAAATACGCTTTCATCGGCGGTCTCACGGGCGTCGCCCGGGACGTGATCCCATACGGCATGGCCATCGACCGCGGCCCCGCGCTCGACGGCATCAATCTCATCGGCCTGAAGCGCCGCAACGTTCCGCGCGAAACGATCCATAAAATCCGCGCCGCCTACAGACTGATCTTCCTGACCGAAGGCGGCAGCCTCTACGACCGTGCACAACGCGCCGCCGAAACCTGGCCCGACGTGACCGAAATAAGCGACATCGTTTCGTTCATCCTGCGCGACCGCAAACTCCCTATCGCGATCCCGCATCGCCACCGCGTCCGCGCGGAAGAAGACGAATGACCACGCTCGGTATCATCGCCGGCGGCGGCGATCTCCCACGGGCGGTCGCGGAATCCGCACGCAAAGACGGCCGCGACGTCTTCGTCGTTTCCCTGACCGGCGATGCAAACGACTGGACCGCGCAATTCCCGCGCGAACAGGTCTCGCTGGGCGAGATGGGAAAAGCGCTCCGTTCTCTCTCTGCGCACAAATGCAAGGATGTCATCTTCGCAGGTCGCGTCGACCGCCCGCGCTTCACAGACCTTCGTCTCGATACAAAAGGCGCGTTGGTCGCTCCACGCATCGCCGCTGCCGCCTTGAGGGGCGACGATGCTTTGCTGCGTGCGGTGGTCGACGTCTTCGAAAAGGAAGGCCATCGCGTTCTCGGTATCGCCGAGGCGGCTCCTTCGCTGGTGGTTCGCGAAGGCAGCGTCGGTCGAAACCGGCCATCCGCCGAAGCTTTGCAAGACATAAAAAAAGGATTTCAGGTCGTCGCGCGAATGGGCGAACTCGATATAGGGCAGGCCGCTGCGGTGTGCGACGGCCTCGTTCTCGCGGTCGAGGCCGCCGAAGGCACCGACGCCATGCTGGAGCGCATTGCGGCGCTGCCGGAACGTCTTCGCGGCACGCCGAACAAGCGTCGGGGCGCGCTCGTGAAAGCGCCCAAACCTATCCAGGATCGCAAAACCGATCTCCCGGTCATCGGCATTCGCACTATCGCGAACGCAGCGGCGGCGGGCCTTGCCGGCGTCGCGCTCGAGGCGGACGGCGCGTTGATCGTCGACCGCGAAGATGTCGTCAGAGCAGCCGATGCCGCCGGCCTCTTCATCGTCGGCGTTCCGTCGGCGAAAGCATGAGCGGCGCCAACCTTCCCGCAACACCCGTGTCGTTGATGCTTGTCTGTGGCGAGCCATCCGGCGATCAACTTGGTGGCCAACTCATGGGCGCGCTGCGATCGCTCGCCGGAGACAATGTGAAGATTACGGGCGTCGGCGGCTTGGCAATGCAAGCACAAGGACTGAAATCGCTGTACCCGCTCGACGACACCGCTGTCATGGGATTGCGTGAAGTCGTTCCCAAAATTCCAAGGATTTTGGCGCGCGTGCGCCAAGCCCGCGACTTCGCGCTCCAAACCCGTCCTGAGGCCGTCATTCTGATCGACAGCCCCGACTTCACTCATCGGATCGCCCGTTCTCTGAAGCGCGCCGATCCCTCGATCCGCACCATCAACTACGTCGCGCCGCAGGTCTGGGCGATGCGGGCCTATCGCGCGCGCACCATGGCGAGCTATTTCGATCTCGTGCTGGCGTTGCTGCCCTTCGAAACGCCATTCTTCGAAAAGTATGGTCTCAAATCCGTCTTCGTCGGCCATCCGGTCATCGAGCGGACTGCGCGCGTGAAAGGCGGCGCAGCCTTGCGCGCTCGCCTGGGCATCGCAAACGACACTCCCGTTCTCGCCGTGCTGCCGGGCAGCCGGACCAACGAAATCCGGTTCCTCCTGCCGGTGTTCCGCGACGCCGTGCGCCTGATCGCCGAGCGTGTGCCGGGGCTGGTCACGCTGCTTCCCACAGTACCGCACGTCGCCGCGCGGGTGCGTGAGGCCGCGCAGAACTGGCCCACACCCATCCACGTCATCGAAAGCGAAGATGACAAGTTCGCGGCGTTCGACGCGGCAAACGCCGCGCTTGCGGCATCGGGCACGGTCACAACAGAGCTTGCGCTTTCCCGCACGCCTTTCGTTTCCGCCTATCGTGTGGGCGCCATAACCTATGCGTTGGGCAGTTGGATGTTCCGGCTGCCTTATTTCACGCTGGTCAATCTGCTTCTGGAACGCGAGGCCGTACCGGAATTCCTGCAATCGCGCGCATCGGCGGAAAATCTCGCCAACGCCGTCATTCCGCTTCTCACGAATGCGGATGCAGCCAACCGGCAGATTACCGATCTGGAAGAAGCGGCGCACAAGCTGGGTGAGGGCGGCGAAGCCCCCTCACTGCGCGCCGCGCGCGCCATCCTCGATTTTGTCGAAACTCAGCGTTTCGCCAGATCGACGTAAGCGCGTTCCGTCGGTCCGGTGTAGATCTGGCGCGGACGCCCGATCTTCTGGTGCGGGTCTTCCAACATTTCCTTCCACTGGGCGATCCAGCCGACGGTGCGCGCCAGCGCGAACAGCGCCGTGAACATGCTCGCCGGGAAGCCTAGCGCGCGCAGCGTGATGCCCGAATAGAAATCGATGTTCGGATAAAGTTTCTTCGAGACGAAATAATCGTCCTGCAACGCGATCCGTTCCAGCTCCATCGCCACTTTCAGAAGCGGATCGTTCTGGTGGCCAACTTCCTCAAGAACATTGTGCGCCTGAATTTGCATCGCCTTGGCGCGCGGATCGTAATTCTTGTAGACGCGGTGTCCGAAACCCATCAGGCGGAAATTGTCGCTCGGATCTTTCGCGCGCTTGATGAATTCGGGAATGCGGTCGACCGAGCCGATTTCCTCCAGCATCTTCAACGCCGCTTCGTTGGCGCCGCCATGGGCTGGTCCCCACAGGCAGGCGATACCCGCAGCGATGCACGCAAACGGATTGGCGCCCGACGAACCCGCCAACCGCACAGTCGAAGTCGATGCGTTTTGCTCGTGATCGGCGTGCAGGATGAAGATCGTGTCCAGCGCCTTGGAAAGGATCGGATTGATCTTGTATTCCTCGGCGGGCACCGAAAACGTCATTCGCAGGAAGTTCTCGGTGTAGCCCAGCGAATTCGAGGGATAAACGAAGGGCTGGCCCATCGCATATTTGTAAGCCATCGCCGCGATCGTCGGCATCTTGGCGATCAGCCGGTGGCTGGCGATCTCTCGCTGGCGCGGATCGTTGACGTCGGTGGAGTCGTGATAAAACGCTGACAGTGCGCCGATCACGCCGCACATGACCGCCATCGGATGCGCGTCGCGGCGGAAACCGCGGAAGAACAGCACAAGCTGTTCGTGCAGCATGGTGTGATTGGTGATGGCGTGGTCGAATTCCGCCATCTGCGCCGAGGTCGGCAGCTCCCCGTAAAGCAGCAGGAAACATACTTCCAGAAAGTTGGATTTCTCGGCGAGCTGGTCGATCGGATAACCGCGATAAAGAAGAACGCCCTTGTCGCCGTCGATGAAGGTGATGGTGCTTTCGCAACTGGCGGTGGAGGTAAAACCGGGATCGTAAGTGAAGATGTCGGCGTCGCCGTAAAGCTTGCGGATGTCGATCACGTCCGGGCCCAGAGAGCCGGAAAAGGTGGGCAGGGTGTGGCTCTTGTCCTTGTAGGTCAGCGTCGCGGAGCCTGCGGGCTTTACCTTGCTTTCTCTCATGCTCATCGGACGGTCATCTCCTCATATCGCAGTGCAGCAATCTTATAGCCTATTGGTTAAATTCGTCACCTGTTTCGCTTCGGCAATGTTGCCGCCAGCCTCGGGTCACGCCGTATAAGCCCTTAGGCGCGCAAGGCTTTCGTCCCGACCCAGTATTTGCAGCATCTCGAAGATGGGCGGCGAGACAGTCCGCCCGGTAATCGCCGCCCGCAGCGGCTGTGCGGCCTGGCCCAGCTTGAGTCCCTGCGCGGCCGCAAAGTCCCGTGTCGCAGCCTCCAGGTCGGCCGCTTTCCACTCCCGCGTCGACAATTCCCCGACCAATCCGGCGAGGATGCCGCGCGCTTCCGGCGTAAGCATCTTCGCGGCCGCCTCGTCCACCTGCCGCGGGCCATCCGTATACAGAAATTCCGCACCCTGAGAGAGTTCGATCAGCGTTTTGGCGCGTTCCTTCAACCCCGGCATCGCAGCCTTGAGCCGCTCCTTGGCGCGGGCGTCGAGATGGCGCGGCGGTTCTTCGCGCGCGAGGAAATCCGCAACCTCGTCGGCAAGCGTCGCATCGTCCATGCTGCGGATATATTGCCCGTTCAGATTGTCGAGCTTCTTGAAGTCGAAGCGCGCAGGGCTCTTGCCGATATTCTCCAGATTGAACCACTCGATGGCCTGTGCCGTCGAAATGAACTCGTCGTCGCTATGGCTCCAGCCGAGCCGCAGCAGATAGTTCCGCATCGCCTCCGGCAGATAGCCCATCTTGCGATATTCATCGACGGCAAGCGCGCCGTGGCGCTTGGAAAGCTTCGCTCCGTCCGGCCCATGGATCAGCGGCACATGGGCGTAAACCGGAATGGGCCAGCCCATCGCCTGTATGATCTGCAGCTGCCGCGCGGCGTTGTTCAAATGGTCCGCGCCACGGATCACATGGGTCACGCCCATATCGTAATCGTCCACTACCACCGCCAGCATGTAGGTCGGTGTGCCGTCGCTCCTAAGCAGGATCATGTCGTCGAGCTGGTCATTGGCGAAGCGCACGTCGCCTTGCACCTTGTCATGCACGATGGTTTCGCCCTCCTGCTGCGCGCGCAGCCGGATTACGAACGGCGCACCCTCCGGTGCACCCGCCGGATCGCGGTCGCGCCAGCGCCCGTCGTAGCGGATGGGTTTGCCCTCGGCGCGCTGTTTGGCGCGCATCTCGTCCAGTTCGGCGGGCGTGGCGTAGCAACGATAGGCTTTGCTCTCCGCCAGCAATTGCTCGGCCACCGCGCGATGCCGGCCCGCACGCGCGAACTGATAAATCGTCTGTCCGTCCGAGGTCAGGCCCAGCCACTCCATCCCCTTGAGAATCGCGTCCACAGCTTCCGGCGTGGAGCGTTCGCGGTCGGTGTCTTCGATGCGCAGCAGGAACGTACCCCCGTGGCGCTTGGCATAGAGCCAGTTGAACAGGGCCGTGCGCGCGCCGCCGATATGGAGATATCCGGTGGGCGAGGGCGCAAAGCGCAGGACGGGTTTCGAATCTTTTGTCATAGTGTCTTTCGGGAGCGGCCGGCGTTTTTCGGCCCGGTGGTGTCGAGGCTTCTAGCAAACAGAATCCTGTGGGGGTAGCTCCGCTTTCGATCTTTGGCGCACCCGGCGCACTGGCGGCCAAACTGGCCCGCTGGCGCGACGCGGCCGCGCATCCGTGGCAAACGCTCGGCGGGAACGCACTCGCCGAGCGCGACCGCTGGCCCTTATGGCTCGCGCCGGGCCTTGGAGCGGGCATCGGGCTCTATTTCATCTTGCCGTCCGAACCAGCTCTGTGGGTGGCGGCTGTCGCGCTGGCCGTTGCCGTTTGCTGCATCGTTGCCGCCACGCGCGCGGCTCATCCCGCGATCGTGGCGGGGCTAGCGCTCTGCGCTGCGGCAAGTCTCGGCTTTTCCGTTGCGAAGTTCCGCACCGATCTGATTGCGCGCCCCGTTCTCCAGCACAAGATCGGATACGCCGGGTTCACCGCGCGTGTCGAAAGCATCGAAGCGCATGGAAAGGGCCTTCGCGCGGTGCTCGGCCATGTCGAGCCCGACCGCAAATTTCGCGGCGAAGTCCCGTGGCGCATCCGGCTCTATTTCCGCCGCGTGCCGCAGGACCTCGCGCCCGGAAGCTGGATTTCATTTCGCGCCAGCCTGATGACGCCGCCCGCGCCCGCCGCACCCGGCGACTACGATTTCGGCCGTTGGGCTTTCTACGAAGGCATCGGTGCGGTCGGGTTTTCGTTCGGCCAACCCAGGCTCATTGCGCCGCGCGCAGGCGAAACGCTTTCCGAGCGTTGGAACGCACGCCTCGAACGCCTGCGAAACGCAATGACGGCGCGCGTGCGCTCCGTACTGCCCGGAAGTGAGGGCGGCGTCGCCGCTGCAATGATCACCGGCGAAACGGGCGGCATCGACGCCGCCGACTACAACGCCTATCGGGATTCCGGACTGGTGCATGTGCTCTCCATTTCGGGATTGCACCTCGCATTGGCCGGAGGTTTCTTCTTCTGGATCGTGCGCGCGTTGTTGGCGCTCGTTCCATCCATCGCTCTGCACTATCCGATCAAGAAATGGGCTGCGGTCGCCGCGCTTGCAGGCGCTGCGTTCTACCTCTTCATCAGCGGCTGCGAGGCCCCAGCCGTCCGCTCTTATGTCATGCTGGCGATGATGTTCCTCGCCATCCTCGCGGACCGCCCCGCACTCAGCATGCGCTCGGTTATGCTGGCGGCGGCGCTGATCCTCCTGATCGAACCGGAAAGCCTCACCGAACCCGGTTTCGAAATGTCCTTCGCCGCCGTGATCGGACTTATCGCCATCGCGGAATGGGGCGAGAAGCGCGAACGCGCACAAGAGGGCACACCTCTTGGCCCGTTTCGCCGCGTGCGCCGCTATCTCGTCGGCATCGTGATCGCGAGCATGGTGGCGACGCTCGCGACGACACCCTTCGCGATTTTCCATTTCGACCGCTCCACACAATATGGCGCGCTGTCCAATCTGGCTTCGCTTCCCATCGCCGATTTCGTGATCATGCCCGCCGCCACCTTGGCGATGATCGCGATGCCCTTCGGCCTCGACCGCTGGCCGCTCCTTTTGATGGGCAAGGGCGTTGTGATGATGACCGCCATCGCCCATTGGGTCGCCAAATTGCCGGGCGCGGCGTCCGTCGCGGTGGTCTGGCCCGAATACGCTCTCGTCGTTGTCGCCATTGGCGGACTATGGATCGCCTTCTGGCGAAGGTCTTGGCGATGGGTGGGGCTTATTCCGGTCTGCGCCGGAATTGCCGCTGCGCTTTTGGCAAGCCGCCCCGATCTCCTCGTCGCGCGCGACGGAAAAACCATCGCACTTCGATTGCCGGATGGCTCGCTCGGCTTCCTTCGTGAACCTTCAGGCGATTACGCCGCCGAAATCTGGCTGCGGCGCGATGGTGACGCGCGTGAAGTTCAAGCGGCGATAGCAAAACCGGGGCAGGGCATCCGTTGCGACGAACTCGGCTGCATCGCGACGCTCGCGTCGGGAGAAACCGTCGCCGCGATTTCCCGTGCCCAAGCTCTCGAAGATTGCGCGTCAGCCGACGTCGTGGTCAGCGCCGTCCCAACCTGGCGGCGATGTACAGGCCCCAAACTCGTCATCGACAAATTCGATCTGGCAAGAAACGGCGGTTACGCGGTTTGGCTGAACGGCGAGCCCATCATCGAAACCGTGGAAGGCGAGCGCGGACAACGGCCCTGGAGCCAAAAGATCCGCAAGCGATCCCGCGCAAAAGTTCAATAACGCCGGATAAGCCCCACCAACTTGCCCTGCACGCGCACGCGATCGGCTCCATAGAGCCGCGTCTCGTAAGCCGGATTGGCGGCTTCGAGCGCGATGGAGTCGCCACGGCGGCGCAGGCGCTTAAGGGTTGCTTCCTGATTGTCGACCAGCGCCACCACGATCTCGCCGGTATTGGCGCTGTCGGCTTCCTGGATGATGACGGTATCGCCATCCAGAATGCCCGCGTTGATCATGGAATCGCCCGTCACTTCGAGCGCGTAATGGCTGCCGCCCCGGCCGATCATGCCGAGCGGCACGGGCACTTCGCCCACCTTGTTCTGCAGCGCCTCGATGGGCGTACCGGCGGCGATGCGGCCCACCATGGGAACCTGCATCGCGCCCTCGCTGTCCGCCGCCCTGCGTGGCGATCCTGCGCCGCGCGTATCGGCGCTGATGCGCGTTTCTCCGCGTCCGTGGCGGGGGGCGGGATGGCCCGTGCGCTGCGCCTGGCTGCGGGTGGTGGCCGGCCTCAGCGTGTCGGAGACGTTCTCCGGCAGCCGCACGATTTCCAGCGCCCGTGCCCGCTTCTCCATCCTGCGGAGATAGCCGCGCTCTTCCAGCGCCATGATAAGCCGATGGATGCCCGATTTGGATTTGAGGTCCAGCGCGTCCTTCATCTCGTCGAAGGACGGCGGCACGCCCGTCTCGCGCACCCGCTCATGGATAAACATGAGGAGTTCGTATTGCTTCCGGGTCAGCATTCCATGTCCTTCCTGGCTAGCCCCTTCGGGCCTGTGTGCGACGCACACGAACAAATCCGAAACATGGAGAATCGTTCTACTTTAGTTCTCAAAATCGGTCAACCGCCAATATGTTGGCCCCCAACTGTTCCCCGGTTGTGCTCGTTGCGTTTCTCCCGCGGAACTCAGACTCACCACCCGGCCAGCGATAGAACCTCCACTCGTTCTCCCATCCCGGCGGCAGGCGCGTGCGGTAGGCGCAGGATCAAGGCGTCGGCGGCGGCGAAAACGCCCTGCATGGAAGAATCCTGAACGCCGAACGGATCGGCCCACAATTCGCCGTCCTGTACGACGATCCGTGCACGGACATAATCCTGGCGCGCGTCGTTCGCCGCCATGTCGCGCGCAAGGCGCGCGGAAACGATCTGTCTGTCTTCCGCAATGCCGAGCATCGTCGCGATGGCCGGCCGTACGAACAGGATCGCGCACACCAGCGTCGAAACCGGATTTCCGGGCAAGCCGAGAAACGGCGTCTTCTGCAGATGCCCGAAGATCAGTGGCTTGCCCGGCCGCATCGCGATCTTCCAGAAATCGAACGCGAAGCCTTTCGGCCCCAGCGCACGCTGGACAAGATCGTGGTCGCCGACCGACGCGCCGCCCATGGTGAGGAGGAGATCGGCATCTTTCGTGCGCTGCGGCAGATCGGCAAAGGCTTCAATCGTGTCGGGCAGCAACCCGAGATCGACCGGCTCGCCGCCCCAACGCGCAATCAGCGCCGATAATCCGTACCCGGACGATGCAACGATCCCGCCCGGCTTGCGCGCGTCGCCGGGGCGCGAAAGTTCATCCCCTGTCGCCACGAATGCCACGCGCGGCCGCCGCCGCACGTCCACCTTCGCAACGTCACCGGCCGCCAGCAAAGAAAGATCGCGCGGGCCAAGCCGCTTGCCCGCAGGCACAAGAACATCGCCCGCCCCGAAATCGAGCCCGGCAACGCGGATATGACGGCCTTTCTGCACCGGCTCTTTCAACGTGACTTCAGTGGCCGTTGCCTGTGTGTCTTCCTGAATCACAATGGCGTCCGCCCCCTCCGGCATCACTCCGCCGGTGAAGATGCGAACGGCTTCACCTTTTCCGATCGTTCCCCGATATGGATTGCCTGCGGGCGACACGCCAACGATACGAAGCGTCGTCGGTTTTTGTGCGTCCTCCGTTCGCACCGCGTAACCGTCCATGGCCGAAACAGGGAAGGGCGGTTGAGAAAGTTTCGCGCGAACGTCCCTGGCAAGCACGCGGCCGTCAGCCTCCGCGATAGCAACGCTTTCGCTTTCCACGGGCTTGAACGCGGCGACGATACGCGAGCGTGCCTCCTCGACGGAGATCATTTTTCGAACATATCCTCCACCCGCACCTTCGCGACACGCGCGAGTTTGGTCGCGGCATCGTTGGGCAGCTTGCCGGATTTGCCGGTGAGATAGGAATAGATCAGCGACGGCGAAATGCCCGCATCCTTCGCCCAGATACTCGCCCGCAACCCGTTGCTCGTCATGAAGGCACGGAACGCATCGCGCTGCGCGCCCGCCGCTTGCGGTTTGGGTGCCGCCACTTCACCCATCAGTGTTGAAGGTTTCGCCGCGCGCGCCTTGGCAAGCCGCGTCGCGATGGAAGGCTTCTCGTCACGCTCGGCCTTGTAGTCGCCGCTCTTGCCGCCGGATTTCGCGACAAGACGCACGCCTTCGATTACGGCAGCGCGATCAACTGCCTTCACCATGTCGTAGATCGTCAGTGCCGCAATACTCGCCGCCGTCAACGCCTCCATCTCGACGCCCGTAGGCCCAATGGTCTTCGCGGACGCGACGACCCGGATGGCATGGCGATCCGCCAGCGGTTCGAAATCGACAGTCGCTTTGGAGAGCGCGATGGGATGGCAGAGCGGAATAAGCTCGGATGTCTTCTTCGCCGCCATGATGCCCGCAATCCGCGCGGCGGCCAGAACGTCCCCCTTCTTCGCGCCGGAGAGTGCGGCAGCAAAGGCTTCTTCGGAAAGCACGATGATCGCCTCGGCACTGGCCTCCCGCGCGGTATCGGGTTTCTGCGAAACATCAACCATGCGCGCCGCGCCGGTTTCATCGAGATGGGTGAGTTTGGTCATGGGGATCAAGTTATAACTCTAACCCTCTCCTTGAGGGAGGGTGAAACTCAACTTTGCTCCAACAACGCCTTCGTCGCCGCGGCCACATCCTTCTGGCGCATCAAGCTCTCACCGATCAGGAAGGTGCTAATTCCTGCGTCGGCAAGCCGCCTGAGATCGGCAGGCGTCGAAAGTCCGCTTTCGGAAATCACCAGCCGGTTCGTCGGAATGCGCGGCGCAAGCCGCAGCGTCACCGCGATATCCGTCACGAACGTATTGAGATCACGATTGTTGATCCCGATGATCCGCGCGTCCAGTGCCAGCGCCCGGTCGAGTTCGGCTTCGTTGTGAACTTCGACCAGCGCGTCGATCTTCCAATGGTTCGCGGCGTCCATCAACGCGCGCGCCTCGGCATCCGTTACCGCCGCCATGATGATGAGGATGCAATCGGCGCCCCATGCGCGCGCCTCGGCCACCTGATAGGGCTCGAACATGAAATCCTTGCGCAGCACCGGCAGCCCGCCGGCCGCACGCGCCGTCACAAGGAATTCGGGCGCGCCCTGGAACGACGGCATGTCGGTGAGAATGGAAAGGCACGCCGCACCGCCATCTTCATAGGCGCGCGCCAGCGCAGGCGGATCGAAATCGGCGCGGATCAACCCCTTCGAAGGACTCGCCTTCTTGATCTCGGCGATCAAGCCATAACGGTTTTCCGCCCGCCTCTTTGCCAGCACATCGCGAAACCCGCGCGGCGCCGATGCCGTGCGCGCGCGATCTTCGATGGCGCGTTCGGAAACCCGCGCCTTCGCATCCGCGATTTCCTTGCGCTTGTAGGCGGCGATTTCGGTGAGGATGCTCATGCGGCACGCGAACAGGCTGCGAGATTTGCCAGGGTGGCTTTCGCCTTTCCGCTATCGACGGCTTCCGCGGCAAGCGCGGCGCCGTCGCGCAGATTCTTCGCCTTGTCGGCAATGATGAGCGCCGCGGAAGCATTCAACAACACGATGTCGCGAAACGCGCCGCGTTCGCCGCCAAGCAATTTGGCGATCGCGGCAGCATTCTCGCTCGCGCTGCCGCCCTTCAGTTGCGCAAGCGTCGCCGTTTCCAGGCCCGCATCGCGCGGACGGATTTCGTGATGTTCGATCCCGGCGTTGGTGAGCGCGGCGATGTCGGTATGTGTCGTTGTGGTAAGTTCGTCGAGGCCATCGCCGCCATGAACGATCCAGGCCTTTTCGGTGCCCAGCCGGCGCAACGCTTCCGCCACCGGATCGATCCATTCTTCAGAGAACACCCCCATCAACTGCCGCGTCACACCGGCCGGATTGGACAGCGGCCCAAGCAGATTGAAGATCGTGCGGAAGCCCAGCGCGCGGCGCACCGGCCCCACATGTTTCATCGCCGGATGATAGGTTTGCGCAAAGAGGAAACACAGTTTCGCTTCGGAAAGGCAGCGTTCGGCCACCTGCGGCGTGACGTCGATCTTCACGCCCAGCGCTTCCAGCACGTCGGCAGCACCCGTGTTGGACGACATGTTTCGATTGCCATGCTTGGCGACGGGCACGCCGCATGCAGCGACAACAAAAGAAACCGCGGTGGAGACATTCAGCGTTCCGTGCCCATCGCCGCCCGTGCCGCAAAGATCGATAGCCCCTTCGGGCGCCTTGATCTTCAGCATCTTCGCCCGCATCGAATGGACCGCGCCCACAATCTCGTCCACGGTCGGCTTGCGCACGGCGAGCGCCGTGAGGAACGCGGCAATGCGCGTTTCGGGGATATCGCCCGACATGATCGCATCGAACGCGCGCGTCGACTCCGCCGCATCGAGCGGCAGGCCGCTGCCGACACGTTTCAGGAGGGGGGAGAAATCGTCATCGGCGCTCATGCGGGTTCGTGCGCGAAATCGCGGGCGATATCGAGGAAGTTCTGCAAGAGCGCATGTCCCTGTTCGGACGCGATGCTTTCGGGATGAAACTGCACCCCGTGAACCGGATGGCGTTTATGCATCACGCCCATGATCGTGCCGTCTTCGGTCGTGGCGGTGATTTCCAAATCGGCGGGCACCGAATCCGGCGCAATAGTAAGCGAGTGATAGCGGGTCGCTTCAAAGTCGTTGTTGAGTCCGCGGAACACACTCTTGCCGGTGTGGTGCACGCGCGAGAGTTTGCCGTGCATCGGCTCGTTCGCCCGCACGATCTTGCCCCCATAAACCTGCCCGATGGACTGATGGCCCAGGCATACGCCCAGGATCGGCACGCGCCCATTGGCCTCACGGATCAGATCGAGACAGATCCCCGCCTCATTCGGCGTGCAGGGGCCGGGGGACAGCACGATGGCATCGGCCTTCATGCCCAACGCCTCGGCCACCGAAATCTCGTCATTGCGCTTCACGCGCACGTCCGCCCCCAACTCTCCCAGATAGTGGAAGAGGTTGTAGGTGAAGCTGTCATAGTTATCGATCAGAAGAAGCAAAACGCACCTGCCTGTTTGATGGCCCTTTTAAGATGCCCCGTTGCCGAAACAAAAGCCCGAAAGCGAATAGCGGCCCGTATCTCGGGAGGGCTTTATGATAAGTCTATGAATTTGAACAATTCTCATGCGAATTGACGACCTTCCGCCGGGCGCTCTTTTCTCTCCGGCAGCGGAGAGCTAGCGTTCGCGGCGGCAGAAGGCGGGGGCTTGTCATGCGCAAATTCGTATTCGCCGCCGTTGCGGTTCTTGTTATGGGTGGTGGGGCGCAGGCGGTCGAATGGATCGACCGCATCCCGTTGGATACCATCATCCCGCCGCCGCCGCCGCGCGGATCGCAAATCGAGAAAAATGAGATCGCCGAAATCCTCAAGGCGCAGGCCACTGCCACCCCCCAGCAAGTCGCCGCGGCCAGGCGTGACAACGACACCGAGAATGCCAGCATCTTCGCCGCGGTCATCGGACCGGGATGGGATTTGGGCAAACTGCCCAAGACCAAATTTCTCATCGATCGTGTGATGGACGTGGATCGTGCCGATTCCAGCAGCACCAAGCATTATTTCCGCCGCGCCCGGCCATGGATCGTAGATACCAAAGTGCGGACTTGTGCCCTCCACGAGAGCGGCCCGGCCCTCAATTCCTATCCCAGCGGCCACGCTATGTTGGGCTTCGAGTTGGGCGTGGTGCTGGCCTCGCTGATGCCCAATCGCGCCCAGATGATCTTGGCGCGCGCTTCGCAATATGGCGAGAACCGCATTTTGTGCGGCTTTCACTTCCGCAGCGATGTCACAGCGGGAGAACAATTCGGCAGCGTGCTTGCTGTCGAGATGTTGAAGCATCCGGTGTTCCACGGCTGGTTCAATGAAGCGCGGGCCGAGCTTAAAGCTGCGGGCCTCGTGCATTAGCCGGGCGCAGGGCGTCTAAAGCACTTCGAATATGTCGTACTTCACGCCGTTGGTGATGGCCCCGCCCATGGCGACGGTCACGATGTCGTTCAGCCAGAGGTAGCGCGGGTCGCCGGTCTCGAAGACGGGCGCGGTGCGGAAATAGAGCGTGCGATAGTCCTGTTCGGTCGCCGTGCCGCCCGCCGCGCGCTGGCGGCGGATTTCGGTCAGTGGGCGCAATATCCCGCGATAGGAGACATAGATCTTCGCCCCATCGTCGGTCTGCCAGGTGACGCGCGCGTCGAGGCGCAGGACATCACGCGTCTCCTCGATCAGCGCCCAGTCGCCCCCGCCGTTCAGCACCTTGCCGCGCAAGCGTTCGCCCTCGAACGCGCCGCCTGTCACCACCGCGATCATCCGCCGGCCCATATGTCCGGTCCCCGTGTCGTGCTGCACGGGTTCGAGCGTGGCGTGATAGGTGCAGAGCGGGCGCGTCCTCAGTTCGGGCATGGGTCAGTTCTTGAAGCTCAGCGTGACGCCGAACGTGCGCGGCGGCGCATACGGCACAAGCACCTGACCGAACGGCGCGAACGCAGTCACATAAGTCGCGACCAGCTTGTCACCCAGATTCTTGCCCCACAGCGCAACCTCCCAATGGTCGTCGAGCGAGGAAAGTGCGATCCGCCCATCGACCATCGAATAGCCCAATTGGGTTTGCGTCGGGATGTTGGTGACCTCGAAATAGTATTTCGACGTGTGCATGAAATCGAGGCGTGCCGATAACACGCCGAAATCGACGGGTTCGCTGAACTGCACGCCGAGCGCGATCTTGTTTTGGGGTGCGCGCGTGAGCACGTTATCGACGTGGCAGATCGAAGCCGCCGGAGCGCATTTGGTTATCGGCGCGTCGAGGTAGGTATAGTTGCCGTCGATCTGCCAGTGCGGGAAGGGGACAAGCACGAATTCCAGTTCCGCACCCCGGACGCGGGCTTCGGCGGCGTTGCCGATGACTAGGCCCACAAGCGGGATGAGTTGCGAGATTTGAAGACCGCTGTAGTTTGCTTGGAAAATATCGCCGTTTAACTGCAGGCGATCGTCCCACCATCTCGTTTTCGCGCCGACCTCATAGCTCCAGACAAATTCCGGATCGTATGGCGTCCGCGCGCTGTTTGCGTTGCCCGCAATACCCTGGAAGCCGCCGCTCTTGAAGCCGCGCGAGGCGCTGAAATAGGCCATCGCGTCGTCTGTGACCTGCCATTCGAGCGCTGCCTTGGGCGTGAAGGCACTCCAGCTCTTGCTGGCATGAACGTCATAATCCGCTGCCAGCGGGGGTGGCAGAACGCCTGGCACCGTCGTGCTGACAAGGTAACCGGCGAATTCGCCGTCCTTGTTTTCCCACGTCATGCGTGCGCCGAAGGTTGCCGTGAGAGAATCCAGAATTTTGTAATTGGCCTGTCCAAAGATCGCGACGCTTCTGCTGCTCACGTCCTGCGGATAGTTCGCAAAGCCGGTGGCCGCTGGAAACTGCTGGAACAGACCTTCTGTGCGGTCATTTTGTTCGTGCAGGAAATAGAAGCCTGCCACGCCGGTCAGGCGTTCATCCATCGTATCGAACCCAAGCCGCAATTCTTGACTGAACTGCTTGTTCTTCTCGGAGTCTATTTCGGTGGATTCAATTTGTGCAGGCGGATTCACCGGATTGCTGAAAAATGGCGTCAGCGTGCCGATCCGGGTGTCGCGATAGGCGCTGATCGAAGTGATCGTTCCCAGCGGGGTTGTCCAGTTGATTTCGCCGCGCACCGTCGCGAGATCGCGCCGCAGATAGCCGTCGGTATAAGCGTTCACCACGCGCGGATCGGGATTGATGCCGACGCAATGGACGCCGCCGGCCAGGGCGTCGTTGCAAATATTGTGACGAGGATTGCCCTTCTGATCCTGATGCGTGTAGTCCGCGGCCAGGATCATTTCGAGGTTGTCGTTCGGAACGAAGCGAAGTTGGCCCTGAACCGTGGCGAGATGTTCGTCGTTCACGCGGTTGCCGGTCGTTTCGTTGAACTCGTAACCGCTGCGATTCTTGCTCGACGCGCCGGCTGCAAAAAACAGATTGTCGGTCAGTGGCACGTTGACCCGCCCGTTGACGTTGATCTGATTGTAATTGCCGACTGTTGCCGAAGCTTGCAGCGAAGGTTTGTCGTCGGCTTTCTTGCTGATGAGATTGACAAGGCCGCCCGCGGCGTTCTTTCCGTAGAGCGTGCCCTGGGGCCCGCGAAGGACTTCGATGCGTTCCAGGTTGTAGGCGTCGATATCGGCAATTCCGCCTTTGCCCACATACACGCCGTCCATGAACACCACGACGGACGGATCGCCGGCCGCGTTCTGGCTCACCGCTTCCGAACTTCCAATGCCGCGAATGCTCAGGTTCAGTTCCGCAGGCGTAAACGCCGTTGCGCTGAAGCCCGGCGTACGCAGCGCGATATCGGTGAGCGATTCGATGTGGCTCTTCTCGAGATCTTGCGCGGTATAGGCGGTCACGGCGAGCGGGATGCGCTGAATGTCCTGTTCCACCTTTTCGGCGGTCACGATCACGGTTTCGACCGCATCCACATCAGGGTCAGCCGCATAGGCGGGCAGGGCACCCGCGCAAGCGAGCGCGAAAGCCGCGACGGATGCTTTAAGCGCTGTGCGATGAATGGTCATGATTCCTCCCCTCGGCGAAATCACGTGCCCGCCGATTCATTAGCGTTCTAAGTTATTGGAACATGCGCGATGTATAGAAAGCTAATCAATGCGCTTGTGCTGACAGAGGTGTCGGCGCATCTACGAAGAAATCGCAAGGATCGCCGGAAATCCGTCTTTTTCCGCGCCTCATTGCGTGGAAGCGGAATCTACGAAACGGAAAAAGCTGGAACTTGTGGCATCCTGGCCACGCCTGAGAATCCCAAAAAAATTGTGTGGCTCGGTCGTCGGCAACCGAAGGTGGATTCGCGCCTGTGCGGCGCCCCTTGGTTGACTTGTTAACCATGGGGCGGGTCCACTCAATTATGGCCGGAGACGCGGACATCTGGAAAAAAGCCGCCGGCGCGGCCATTGGCGTGGTCGGCGCGCTGGCCGCCGTTGGCCTGGGTTTTTCGCTGTCGCGGGCATGGAACGCCGAAGCGCCCCCATCCCGCATCGAGATTTCTCTGCCGTCCGTGGCGCCTGCCGCTCTACCCCCGGCGGCCGCCAAGGTGCCCGCTCCGCCGCCACCCGCGAAAGCCGTTCCCCCGTTGGTTGCCGTACCGAAAGTTGCCGCGCCCAAAGCCTCGCCGGTGCCGCAACAACAGGCTGCAATCGCCACGCCGGAAACCCCGGAACCTCAAGCGCCCGTTACCGGCAAGCCAATGATCGCCATCATCGTCGACGACCTGGGCCCCGATATCGCGGGCACGCGCCGCGCCATCCGGCTGCCGAAGGACGTGACGCTCGCGTTCCTGCCCTATCCCGAGAAGACGCCAGAGCTTTCGCACGATGCGTTCTGTGCGGGCCATGAAGTCATCCTCCACATGCCCATGGAGCCCAAGGGCAATCTCAATCCCGGTCCGAACGCGCTGACGGTCGGATTGCCGAAGGAAGAAGTGCAGCGCCGCCTGCTGTGGGCGCTGTCGCGCGTGCCGGAAGCCGACGGCGTGAACAATCACGAGGGAAGCTGGTTCACCTCGGATCACAAGGCGCTGATCCCGGTAATGCAGGTGCTGGCCGAGAAGCATCTGTTCTTTCTGGATTCCCGCACGACCACACAGTCCAAGGGCGTGAAGCTTGCGCGCGCGGCGGGTGTTCCCGTGGCGGGCCGCGACGTCTTCATCGATGACGTCGTGGAGTCCGATGCCATTGCACGGCAGTTGGGACAGATCGAGTCGCTGGCGCGCCGCAAGCGCCTCGCCATCGCTATCGGCCATCCGCACCATCAAACGCTGGCTGCGCTGGAAGCCTGGATACCGGCAATCGAAAAACAGGGCTATGTGCTGATCCCGGTCAGCGAAGCGATCAAGCTCCGCAACAAATCACTGTCCGCGTCGACTGAGTGAAGCCGTCCGTACCGCTTCGTCGGCGGCGGTGAGCAGCGCCTTCGCCTTGTTCACCGTTTCCTGGAATTCGGCTTCGGGATCGCTGTCTGCAACGACGCCGCCGCCTGCCTGCACATACATCGTGCCGTCTTTGACGAGCGCCGTGCGAAGCACGATGCAGGTGTCCATCGACCCGTCGGCCGCGAAATAGCCGACCGCGCCAGCATAGACCGCGCCGCGCTTTTCCTTCTCGAACTCGTCGATGATCTCCATGGCGCGGATTTTCGGCGCGCCGGAAAGCGTTCCCGCCGGTAACCCCGCCGCCAGCGCATCGATGGCATCGAGCCCGTCGCGGATTTTGCCTTCGACGTTCGAAACCAGATGCATCACATGGCTGTAGCGTTCGATGAAGAAACTGTCCGTCACCTTCACAGTGCCGGTGGACGCCACGCGCCCCACATCGTTACGACCCAGATCGAGGAGCATGAGGTGTTCGGCACGCTCCTTCGGATCGGCCATCAATTCTTCGGCCAACGCTACGTCTTCATGCGGCGTGTTTCCACGTTTGCGCGTGCCGGCGATGGGGCGGATCGTGACGGTTCCGTCGCGCAAGCGAACGAGAATTTCGGGACTCGATCCGACGATTGCAAAGCCTGGGAAAGCGAGATGATAAAGGAACGGCGACGGGTTCAAGCGGCGCAGCGCGCGGTACAGTGAAAACGGCGGCAGCGCGAACGGCTTGCGGAAGCGCTGGCTCGGTACGACCTGAAAGATGTCGCCGGCGCGGATGTATTCCTTCGCGCGTTCGACAATCGAGAGATATTCGTCATGCGTCGTGTTTGAATCGACCGTCGAGATCGCCGGAAGGTTTTCGGGAACGGGTGCCGCCGCCGGGGCAGGGCGCTCCAGGTCGGCCACTGCATCGTTCAGCCGTTCGCAACCGCGCGCGTAAGCCGCGCGCGCATCGACGCCCTTCTCGGGCCGCACCGGCGTGACGATGATGATCTCGTCCTTGATGGTGTCGAATATCGCCGTGATCGTCGGACGAATGAGAATGGCATCGGGCAGATTCAGCGGATCGGGCGGTGGTGGTCCGAGCCGTTCGATCAGGCGCACCGTGTCGTAACCGAGATAGCCGAACAACCCCACCGCCATCGGCGGCAGCTCCGGCGGCAATCCCATCTGCGTTTCGCGCAGCAGCAGGCGTAGCGACTCCAGCGGCTTGTCGGCCAATTCGGCGGGCACGAATTTGTTTGCGTCCGCGCGCGCGTCGCGATTGATCTCGGCCTTGCCGTTCACGCAGCGCCAGATGAGGTCCGGCTTCAAACCGATGATCGAATAACGCCCGCGCGTCTCGCCGCCTTGCACGCTTTCGAGCAGGAAGGCGTTGTCGCGCCCCTCGCCGAGTTTGAGAAACGCCGAAACCGGCGTTTCCAGGTCGGCGATCAGCTTTGTGTAAAGCGCCTGCGGGCGGCCTTCGTCATAGGCGCGCGCGAAGGCGGCGAAATCGGGATGGGTCGCCATCGATCGCTCACGAGCCTTCGCCGGTGACTTGGTTCACGCGGTCCTGGTGGATGGTGACACCCTGTTTCTTCTTGGCCGCTTCCGCGAGCGACAAGGTGATGTCGCTTCCCATCTCCGCGCCCGCGCGTTCCACGCTCACTTCGAATTGCGGATTGCCGGTCGGCGGCGGGATGTGCAGCACGCCGGTCGTCAGCGCCACGATATACCCGCTGCCTTTCGCAGCCGGGCCGAACACGCCGACATGAGCAGGCTTCTCGAAGACGGAAGCCATCAGCGCGGGCGAGAAGGTATCGCTTTTCATCTGCCGCTGCAGGCCCGGGCTCTTTTGCACCGTCGCGCCCACGGATTTCGCCGCGTTCGCAAGGGTGCCGTCCTTCGTCGCCTGATCGGCCAGAGCCTTGGCTTTCGCTTCAAGCTGTTTCTCGCGCTCTCTCATCATCCATTCGTCGGTCGCGGCGGCGCGCACCTGATCGAGCGGCTTCAGCTTCGGCGGTATCACGCCGTCCACCTTGACGGCGTAGTAATTGGTCGTCTTGGTCTGGAACGGTTCGCCTTCCTCGCCAACTTCAGCCTGCAACACCTGCGGCATGAAATCGGGATCGTCGGGCAGGTTGGCCTTCGTGCCGTCGGCCGCCAGTCCATGCGCGTCGACCGACGCAAGATGCACCACGCGCATTCCCGCCTTCTTCGCCGCATCGGTCAGCGTGTCGCCGCCGTCGACGGCTTCCTGATAGGCGTTGGCGATATCCACCAGCTTGCCGCCCGCAAGCTGCTTCTTGATTGCTTCGGCGATCTCGCCCTTCACGTCGTCGAGCGTCTTGTTCACGCCCGGCGTGATTTTGGTCACCCGCATCAGCACCCAGCCGAACGGGCCTTTCACCGGCCGCGTTATCCCGCCTTCCGGCACCGAGAACGCCGCCTTGCCGAGATCTCCTCCAAGGGCCGATTGCGTCGTTGTGCCGATCGACAATTCGTTTGCCTTCAATCCGCGCGCCTTGCCGATGTCGGCGAAACTCGTTCCGGCGTCGATCTTGGCGCGGGCCGCTTTCGCGTCGGCTTCGGCGGGGAAGATGACCTGCTCGATATCGCGCTTTTCGGCGATGTTGTAGGTGTCCTTCTGCGCCTCGTATTGCTGCTTGATCTGCGCGTCGGTCACGGCCGGAATCTTGCTCATGACGTCTTCGGGTGTCGCGATGGCGTAAGTGACTTCGCGATATTCCGGTGTCGAGAAGCTTGCCGCATGTGCCTTCACATAGGCCGTCAGCTGCGCATCGGTCGGCGGTGCGATGGCGCCCACGGCGTTCGCGGCCAGTTCGAAATAATCCGCGGCGCGCACCTCGGACTGATAGGCATAGATCGCGGTCACCAATCCCGGCGGCATCTGGAATCCGCCTTGCACCGCACGCGCAAGCTGGTCGCGCGCCGTTTCGGTGCGGATGAGATCGATGAAGCCCTGTTCGGTGAAATCATTGCGCGCGGCGACCTGCAGGAACGTCTGCTTGTCGAAGGTTCCTAGCGGTCCCTTGAACTGCGGCATGTTTCTGATCTGCGCCGCCACCAGCGCGTCGCTGACCGTGAGTTTCAGCTTGCCCACAATGTTGTCGAGCGCGGCACGGATGAGGGAGCGGTCGAGCACCTGCTTGCCCAGGTCCATGGCGCGCGCCATCTCGGGGGTGAATTCACCCTCCATGCCGCGCTGGCGCATCTCGCCGCGATATTCGCGCTGGAATTCCTCCAGCGTGATCGCCCGGCTGCCGACGCTCGCCACATCGGTCGAGGTCTTGCCCTGGAAGATGTCGCCGATGCCCCACATGGCGAACGCCAGGGCCAGCACGCCCAGGAAGATGGACGAGACCCACGACTTGGCGAAACCACGCATCTTCTGAAGCATGACGAAATCCCGGCCTTGGCGGCGAAAAGCGGCGGATGATAGGGAGGGGGCCTTGTAGGGGCAAGCAAGACACAAGGCTAGGCTTATGAGGCAATTGATCGCCGGAAACTGGAAAATGAACGGCACCCGCGAGAGCTTGCGGGAGCTGGCCGATTTGCGGGCCGCGCTGGCCGCCAGACCGCCCCGGGCGGACGTGCTGATCTGCCTGCCGGCCACGCTTCTGAGTCGCGCCTTCGCCTCGGTCGCCCATGAGTTTGAGTTGGGCGGGCAGGATTGCCATGCCGAAATCTCCGGCGCCTTCACCGGCGACATCAGCGCCGAGATGCTGAAGGACGCGGGCGCAAGCGCGGTGATCGTCGGCCATTCCGAGCGCCGCCAATATCACGGCGAGACCGACGCGCAGGTCGCCGCGAAAGCGAAGGCCGCATGGCGTGCCGGGCTGCTTGCCATCGTCTGCATCGGTGAGACGGAAGATCAGCGCGATGCGGGCAAGGCGCATCATGTATGCGAGAACCAGATCACGGGCAGCCTTCCCGACGGCGCTACGGCGGCGAACACCGCCGTAGCTTACGAACCTATCTGGGCCATCGGCACCGGCCGCACGCCCACCTCTGCCGAGATCGCTGACGTCCATCGCCACATCCGCAAATGCCTCACCGATCGTTTCGGCGCGGAGGGCGCGGCCGTGCGCATCCTCTATGGCGGTTCGATGAAGCCCTCCAACGCGGCGGAAATCCTGAAACTGGAAAATGTTGGCGGTGGTTTGATTGGTGGCGCGAGCCTGAAAGCCGCTGATTTTCTGGCGATTATCGCTTGCGCCGCAGGCGCTTAGACTATTCGGACTATACTTCGTTAACACCTGCCATGCGATTTTTCGGGCCAGGAGTGGGTTCGGGCGATGCAGCGGCTTTCTTACGACAACGCGCAGGTGCTGGTGTACGACCCCGTCGCGGCCAATCGCAACGCGACGCGGGCCGCGCTCTACATGCTCGGCTTTCGCCACATCGAAACGGTGGCCACGCTCGAAGCCTTCGCCGAATTCATATTTAAGACGCCGCCGGATCTCGCACTGTGCGAAGCGCAAGGCGCGGGCGCGCAGCTTTGCGATCTGATCCAGAATCTTCGTCAGGGCGCGGGTGAAAATCCGTTTCTCGTCGTGATCGTGACGGCGTGGGACAATTCCAACGCCCTGGTCAACAGCGTGCTCAATTCCGGCGCGGACGATCTTCTGCTGCGGCCGTTCTCGGTCGCGCAACTGGGCCAGCGCGTGCGCGCGCACATCGAACGCCGCAAGGGCTTCGTCATCACCACCGACTATGTCGGCCCCGACCGCCGCCGCGACAGCAACCATCGCGGTTCGAATGTCGAACTCTACCAGCCGCCCAATTCGCTCAAGATGAAAGCCGCCGATGGGCTGTCTGGCGAAGAGGTGCAGGCCCGCCTCGAAGGCGAACTGCGCACCGCGCGCGACGTGTTCGGCGCGGAGAAGTTGCGCCGCGATGCGTTCCAGATCTCGGTGCTATGGAGGCTTCTGCAAAGCTATGCGCCCGGCGTGGTGCAATACGAACTCGATCTCGCCAAACTCACGGGCCTGACGCAAAGCGTCTCCAGCCGCTGCCTCGGAACGGATCACGCCGCCGCCGTGCAATGGTGCGATGAAATCCTGAGCGCCATCGACGGGCTCGGCAAAGGCGTGGACCGTAACGCCACGATGCACCTGCTCGGCAAGGCAGCACTTCACCTGGGCCAGGTCTTCGACCCCAACACCCCTGCCAATGAACGCCTCAGCCAGATCGACGCCACCGTCGCGATCATCCATGCCCGCCAGGCGATGGAAATGGCCTCCTAGGCCACAATATTTGCCAATTCCGCTGGAAGGATCGCGCTTCGGCGAGGAAGCGGGGCATCTTCATGCGAAACGGTGCACTAATCTTCTTTTTCGCGATTGTCGCGAGTTTGCCCGCCTTGGCCCAACCGAACCACGGGCGTGCGCCGCGTTTCGGCGATTTCGGGACGGTCACCGCCGCCCAAATCATTCCGAATTCGGCAAAGCCCGGCAAATACCCCACACTCGCCGCACGCCGTCACGAGGAAGGCTCCGTCAGACTTGCGCTCACGATAACGCCCGAGGGAAACCTCAAGCACGCCGAAGTGCTGAAATCGAGCGGCAGCGCGTCGCTCGATGCGGGCGCGATCCTCGCGGTTTACGACTGGCGGTTCGTGCCCGCGCAGAACCATGGCCTGAATGTCGAAGGCCACACCGAAATCTCGTTCGACTTCCACATTGAGGATGCCGACGGCAGCGAAACCGAAAATCCCGTTCCGCCTTTGCCGCCGCGCGACGGGATTCCGGTGATGGACGATGCGCTGGTGGCCCACGGCGTCACCGCCCCGATACGCAAGCCCACAGACCAGCCCCTAGGTGCAACCGGGCAGGGCAAGGTCGGTCTCGAACTTGTTCTGGGTACGGACGGTCAGGTCGATGACGTCACCGTCACACAATCGAGCGGCGATCCGCGCCTCGACGCGGCAGCCCAACTTTCCGCCGCCAACTGGCGCTACACGCCCGCCAAAAGGGATGGACAGCCGATTTTCGTGCGGCTTCCGGTCGTCGTTAACTTCGAATCTGCCGCCAATTAAGGTTCCCTAACCCCGCACTCGATCACATCATTTACCTTTGAGCGGTTGCAGGCGGGCAGGCTTCGCTTTATCTAGCCGCCATCACCAACCGGACGTCCCATGCAAACCGTTCTTGTCGTCTTTCAGCTTTTCATCTCGATCGCGCTGATCGTGGTCGTGCTGCTCCAGAAGTCCGAGGGCGGCGCCTTCGGGATGGGCGGCAGCGGATCGGGGCTGGGCGGCCTTTTCTCGCCGCGCGGTGCGGCTGATGCGCTGACACGGGCGACGACGATTCTGGGTGTCCTGTTCTTCCTCACCTCGGTCGCTCTCACGATCCTCTCCCAGCATGGCGGCACCCAGAAGCCGGCATCGATTCTCGATTCTCCGGCGACGGCTCCCGCTTCGGCTCCGGCCACGCCCGCCGTACCCGCCAAACCCGCGGTTCCGAAGCCGCACTAAAGACGTTCGATTCCAGTAACTTCCGGCTCTCTTCTCAGCCGGTTGTTGAACTTTTCATTTTCGCGCTTTTTGAGCTTGAGCCGGACAGCGCCTTAGGACATGGTGGCCTTCCATGGCGCGGTTGATCTTCATTACCGGCGGCGTGGTCTCCTCCCTTGGGAAAGGTCTCGCATCGGCGGCACTCGGTGCTTTGCTGCAGGCTCGCGGTTATCGCGTGCGTCTGCGCAAGCTGGACCCCTATCTCAACGTCGATCCGGGCACGATGAGCCCGTTCCAGCATGGCGAGGTCTACGTCACCGACGACGGCGCGGAGACCGATCTCGACCTCGGCCACTACGAACGCTTCACCGGCGTTTCCTCGGCCCAGTCCGACAATGTGACCGCCGGGCGCATCTACCAGACGGTGATCTCGAAGGAACGTCGTGGCGGCTATCTCGGCCGCACCGTGCAGGTGATTCCGCACGTCACCGACGCCATCAAGGAATTCGTGATGGCCGGAACAGACGATCTCGATTTCCTGCTCTGCGAAATCGGCGGGACCGTGGGCGACATCGAGGGCCTGCCGTTCTTCGAAGCGATTCGCCAGCTCGGCAACGACCTCGGCCGCGATCAGGCGGCGTTCGTGCATCTGACGCTCGTGCCTTACATCGAGGCCGCGGGCGAACTGAAAACCAAGCCGACCCAGCATTCGGTCAAGGAACTGCGCGCCATCGGTATCCAGCCCGATATCCTTCTGTGCCGCGCAAGCCATCCGGTGCCGGATGACGAGCGCCGCAAGATCGCGCTGTTTTGCAACGTGCGCACGGAATGCGTCATCCCCGCGCTCGACATGCCCACGATCTATGACGCGCCGGTGCGCTATCACGATGCCGGCTTTGACACACAGGTCCTTAATGTCTTCGGTATCAAGGATGCGCCGCAGCCCGATCTTTCCAAATGGAAGGAAGTGGTCGAGCGCGTGACCAATCCCGAAGGCGAAGTGCGCATCGCCGTGGTCGGCAAGTACATCCAGGTGAAGGATTCCTATAAATCACTGTCGGAAGCGCTCACTCACGGCGGCCTCGCCAACAACGTGAAGGTCCACATGGACTGGATCGACAGCGAGATATTCGAACGCGACGACGCGGCATCGTTCCTCGAAAACGTGCACGGCATCCTCGTCCCCGGCGGTTTCGGCGAACGCGGCACCGAAGGAAAGATCCAGGCCGTCAAATTCGCCCGCGAGCGCAACGTGCCGTTCTTCGGCATCTGCTATGGCCTGCACATGGCGGTGATCGAATCCGCGCGTGATCTCGCAGGCTTGGAAGGCGCAGGCACCACGGAAATCGGGCAGCCCACACATCCGGTGATTGGCCTGATGACCGAGTGGACCAAGGGCAACGTCAAGGAAACCCGCAGCGCCGAAGACGATCTTGGTGGCACCATGCGCCTCGGCGCCTATCCCGCCGTGCTGACGCCCGGAAGCCGCGTCGCAGAAGTCTACGGCACGACGGAAATCAGCGAACGCCACCGTCACCGTTACGAGGTGAACGATGAATACACCGACCAACTCGCAAAGCATGGATTGAAAGTGTCCGGCCGCTCGCCCGACGGCCGCCTGCCGGAGATCATGGAAATCCCCGAACACCCCTGGTTCATCGGCGTGCAGTTCCACCCCGAACTGAAATCCCGCCCGCTCGCACCGCATCCGCTGTTCACGTCGTTCATCGCGGCAGCGGTGCGCCAGAGCCGACTCGTCTGAAGCGCTTCCACAACTGAGTTTTCGCAACTAAAATCGCGCCGCTTTGTCAGGCTGGAGGGGTTTATGGCGGTTGCGGATACAGTCGCGCGTCCCGCGCGAAGCGACTCGACGTTCTTTCCGACAATGGCCGTTGCGATGACGGCGACGGTGCTGCTTGGTTTCGCGCGCAGTTTCTATTTGAAACCGGTTTTCCATGCGCCACCGGATCTTTCGCTCCTCATGGTTGTGCATGGGGTGGCGTTCACGGCCTGGATGGCGGTGCTCGTGATCCAGACCGGGTTTGTCGCGACCAACCGGCGCGATCTTCATATGAAACTGGGTGCATTCGGGGCTGCGCTGGCGGCGCTTATGGTCGTGCTTGGAACCTGGCTCGCCATCGACGCATTGCAACGCGGGTTCTCGCCCGTGGCGGGGGTGCCGGCGAAAATGTTCTTCGCCATTCCCTTCTTCGACATGCTCGTTTTTGCAGGGATCGCCACAGCCGGCATCCTCAATCGCGGGCGCACGGCGTGGCACAAGCGGTTCATGATTTTGGCCACTGTCGCGATGCTCGATGCGGCAGTAGCACGCATTCCGCTTGGTTTCATCGAAAACGGCGGACCTCCGGTCTTTTTTGGCTTGTGCGATCTCTTCATTGTGGCTGTCGCATGGTACGACTGGTCGACGTTGCGGCGTGTTCATCCCGCGACGTTGTGGGCGGGCGGCGCGATAGTATTTTCGCAAGTCTTCCGCCTTTGGTTGGGTGGAACCGACCAATGGCAATCCTTTGCCGGGCTCTTCTTGCACTGATAAATAGGCGGCCACAGTGGAACTGCCATTCTTCTCCCTAGTTTCCATTGACGGGAGGTCGCGTGCCTCTTGCCAACGCACGAAGGAGTAAGGCCATGAAAGTTTCCGAGGTGATGTGCCGTGACGCCCACCTGATTGAGGCGAACGACACCGTCAGACACGCAGCTGAGATCATGGCGCAGGAAGGTCTGGGTTTCCTGCCCGTTCAGGAAAATGACCGCCTCGTCGGCATGCTCACCGACCGTGACATCGTCATCCGCTGCATCGCGCAAGGAAAAGGCGGCGATGCGCGCGTACGCGATGCCATGACCCGCGACGTGAAATATTGTTTCGAGCGCGACGATCTGGAGGACGTCATGGAGAACATGGCGGAAATTCAGGTCCGCCGTCTCCCGGTCCTGAACGCGGACAAACGCCTCATCGGCATCATCTCGCTCGCCGATGCCGCACGCATGCACTCGCCGGACACGGTCGGCATCGCGTTCTCAGGCGTGGTAACGCCGGGCGGCTATCACGCAGGCGACGCGGGCAGGGCCTGATATCAAGCCGCCTTAAGTGCTTTTTGTACGGCCTTGGGTGCGCGTTCGATCACCAGCAGATAGGCGCGTGTCGGCCCTTCCGGTTGGCGCTTGCCTTGTTCCCAATGGCGCAACGTGTTGACGCTGAACCCGAATTGTCCGGCGAATTCTTCCTGCGTCATCTTCAGTTTCGCCCGGATGGCGCGCACGTCGACATCGTGCGGAACATGGACGCCGTATTTGCGTGCGTCCGCGCCGCCCTTCGCATAGGCAAGCGCCTCTTCCAGGCCTTTCTGGATGCTGCGTGCGACGGTCTTGCTCATCTTTTTGCCTTTCCATAACTCTCGATCAAGGCTTTCGTCAGCACTTTGAGGGAATTGCGTTCAGATTGCCCCAAATCCGCGCGCTGATTTTTGGCGTAGGCGGTCAGAGCGAACAGCGGCATGCCAGCATTGTGATAGAAATAAATCACCCTCGCACCACCGCGTTTGCCCCGACCTTCCAACCTCCAACGAAGCTTTCGAACACTGCCAGTTCCCTGGATAACGTCGCCATCATCGGGATTTCGCGCCAAATGATCGATGAGTGCAATGCGTTCATCCTCGCTCAAAAGCCTTGCGCGTCGCCGAAAGGAACTCCGGCGTTTCCACGACGGCCACCGGAGGGGGCGATCATATCGGACGGTAGTCCATTGGACTAGTTAAAGCAAGCTGCTCATCCGAACAGCTTGAACGGCCGCTCGCGTTCGAATTCCTCGCGGCCTGCCGCAGCGCGCACGCGTAACAGATCGCGCCGTGCCACCAGCCCTACGAGCTTGCCGCTCGCGCGGTCGATCACCGGCACGCGGCCTTTGTCGAACTCGGCCATCCGGTCGGCGAGGCGCCCCACAAGTTCGTCGGCATAGCTGGTGACGAGGCTCCCGCCATCGCACGCATCGCCCAGCGTCAGCCCTTCGTCCCAGCCGTCCCGCGTCCAGCGGAAAACGTCGGCGCGCGAGACGATGCCCGCGAGCTTTCCGTTCGCGTCGATCACCGGATAACTCTTGTGGCGCAGGGCCACGGCATCGAGCGAGAAGAACGCAACCGCGTCGGTCACTGTCATGGTCGTGGGCAGCGTGTCGACAGGCTTGGCCATGATGTCGGCCACGCGCATGATCTCGAACGGATCGACCGTGTATTCGCGCGTCAGATGAAGCCCGCGCCGCGCAATGCGTTCGGTGAGAATGGATCGGCGCATCAGGAGCACCGTCGCCAGGAACGCCGCCAGCGAAGCGATGAACAGCGCCGGCAGCACATGGATGTTGTCGGTGAGTTCGAAGGCGAACATCGTGGCCGTCAACGGGGCGCGCATCGTGCCGCCGAGGATCGCCGCCATGCCGAGCAGCGCCCAGAATCCCGTATCGCCGAACGGCAGGAAATGTGCCTCCAGCGAACCGAGCGCGCCGCCCATCATCAGTAGCGGCGCCAGCACACCGCCCGACGTGCCCGACGATAGCGCCACGATCCACACCACCGACTTGCCGATCAGAAGCGAAATCGCGGCATGCATATCCATCGTGCCGTTCAGCAGGTCGCGGATGTTGGCGTAACCGACGCCGAGCACGGCGGGATCGAGATAGCCGCCGATGCCGACCACGAGGCCGCCCAACGCGGGCCACCACATCCAATGGATCGGAAGTTTACGGAACAGGTCTTCGACGCCGTAAAGGCAGACCGTCATCAGTGCCGATTGCAACCCGGCGGTAACACCCACCGCCGCGCAAAGCGCGAGCCCCCACCATTCCATGACGGGCACGCCCGTATAGGGAAACAGCGGCCCTGCGCCGAGCAGAAACGGACGCCAGGCCGCCGCGACCACTGATGCGATGCCGACCGGAATAAAGCTGCGCGGTTTCCATTCGAACAACAGCAATTCCACCGCGAGCAGCACCGCGGCGATGGGCGTATCGAATACCGCGGTCATGCCCGCAGCCGCGCCCGCGACGAGCAGCGTCTTCCGTTCGGCGGACGACAATTTGAACATCTGCGCGAACAGCGAGCCCAGCGCGCCGCCCGTCATAATTATCGGGCCTTCCGCGCCGAACGGTCCGCCGGTGCCGATGGAGATCGCCGACGAGAGCGGCTTGAGCAACGCCACTTTCGGCTCGATCCGGCTGCGCCCGATCAGGATCGCCTCGATGGCTTCGGGAATGCCATGGCCGCGAATCTTCTCCGACCCGAAACGCGCCATCAATCCGATGATGAGGCTGCCCACGACGGGGATCGCGATGGTCCATGCTGTAAGGTGAAGTCCTACAAAACTCACCGGTGCGGTACTGAGTTTTTGGAAATAGAATATGTTCGTGAACAGCGCGATCAGCTTGAGCAACACCCAGGCAGAAGCCGCGCCCATGGTCCCGATCACCAGCGCCATCGCGCCAAGGACGAGGACACGGGTATCGGCGGTGAAGTCGCGCAGGGTATCGGTATGGGCGAGCGGGTGGTTTTCTTTGGCGGTCATCGGAATCGGGCTGTTGGAGAGCGCCGCTCATATATCGCGTCACGATATTAGGCAAATGGATAGGAGAGCGAATGCCGCGTTCTAAGGCTAAAGCTTTGAATATAAAAGATTATCAAGAGCTTGCAGAGTTTCGCTATCTGCTGCGCAACTTCCTCGCCTTCAGCGAGGAGGCCGCCCGCAAGGCAGGATTGGCCCCCCAGCAGCACCAGGCGCTCCTGGCGGTCAAAGGGTTTCCCGGCGATGCCCCGCCCTCCATGGGCGAACTGGCCCAGCGCCTGGGTATCCGCCACCACAGCGCCGTCGGCCTGGTCGACCGGCTGACGCTGGCAGGCTGGCTGCGCCGGACCACCGATTCCGAGGACGGCCGCAGGGTGGCGCTCACCCTGACGCGGGCGGGCGAGGCCAAGATCGCGGCGCTTACGTCTGCCCATCGCGAGGAATTGCGCCGCCTGGCCCCCATGCTGAAACAGTTGCTGGCCCGGATCGACTAGGCTTCGCGTCCGCGCGGAGCCATGCCATAGGTGCGCCCATGAGCCAGAACCCGAACGCCGTGGTGAAAGCGGGCCGGGTCGAATTCGGCAATGCGTTGCCGCTTTCGATCATCGCCGGTCCCTGCCAACTCGAAAGCCGCGCGCACGCGCTCGAAATGGCAAGCGCGCTGAAAGAGATCGCGGCGAAAGCGGGTGTCGGCCTCGTCTACAAGACGAGCTTCGACAAGGCCAACCGTACCAGCGCCGGCGGAAAGCGCGGAATGGGGTTGGAAGGATCGCTGCCGATCTTCGCCGAAATCCGCGAAAGCCTGGGCCTGCCCGTGCTCACGGATGTGCACGAACGCGAGCAATGTGCTGAGGTCGCGTCCGTCGTCGACATCCTGCAAATCCCTGCGTTTCTCTGCCGCCAAACCGATTTGTTGGTCGCGGCAGCTGAGACGGGCAAGATCGTGAACGTGAAAAAGGGACAGTTCCTCGCACCGTGGGACATGAAAAATGTCATCGCGAAAATAACAGGTGCGGGAAATCCGAACGTGCTCGTCACCGAACGCGGTGCGAGCTTCGGCTACAACACGCTCGTTTCCGATATGCGCGCGTTGCCCATAATGGCGAAGTTCGGCGCCCCCGTCGTTTTCGACGCCACTCATTCGGTGCAGCAACCGGGAGGGCAGGGCACATCGACCGGCGGCGACCGTGAAATGGTGCCTTACCTTGCACGCGCCGCCGTCGCCGTCGGCGTTGCGGCCGTTTTCATGGAAACGCATCAGGACCCGGACAACGCTCCGTCCGACGGGCCCAACATGCTCAAGCTGAAAGACGTGCCTGCGCTGCTCGGCGAATTGGTCGAGATCGACCGCATCGCCAAGCGCGCTATAAACTAGGCCGCGTTCACCGCCATCCAGGTCTGCACGATCCCGATTATCGCCAGCACCAGCAATACGAACTGGCAGAGCATCGAGATCCCGAAACCTGTTCCGCGTTTCGCCGGATCGGCGGTGTAGCCGGTCATGTAGATCACGCGGCCGATCACCCACAGAAGGCCCACGAGCGCCGGAAGCCATGGCAAGGTGTGGAAGTAGATCGTCGCCAGCCACAGCAGCGTAATGAACACCGCCAGCGCTTCCAGCGTGTTGTAGTGGATGCGGAACGCCCGCTCGAATTCCGGGTGACCGCTCGTTGCGGGCGCCGTGATGTTGTGCTTGCCGCGCATTTGCCCGACGCGGACGCTCATATAGCTATAGAGCAGGATGGCGAGGATCGTGACGACGGCGGACAGCAGCGCGCCCTCGGTTGCGAAGATCGGCATGGCGTTTCCCCTTTAGCGACTCGCGGGATCGCGATCGCGGAGGGGAAACCTAGCAAATTCCGCTAGCCGTTGGCTTTGGCCGTCGCCGCCTGGCAGAGCTTGGTGAGCTGGGTGCGGATGGACGGGCCCTTGGTATGGGCCTGCCCATCGCTATACCCCTCGCTTTTGAGGCGCATGCGGATTTGGTCGACATTGGCGCATTCGCCGGAGTTCGCCAGCTGGAATGCCCTTTCGAGGGTCGTGGGACGGTCGTTCATGGCCGAGTCCTACAACGGAATCAGGAACTTCGCGAGCGACTTTCCGCTGTCTTGAAGGGTAGGGAACCATGCCCTAGAAGCGGCGCGCACCCCGGAGACCGCCATGACCGCGATTATCGACATCACAGGCCGCGAAATCCTCGACAGCCGCGGCAATCCGACCGTCGAGGTGGATGTGCGTCTGGAAGACGGCTCCTTCGGACGGGCGGCGGTTCCTTCCGGTGCATCCACCGGCGCGCACGAAGCGGTGGAACTCCGCGACGGCGGCAAGCGCTACGGCGGCAAGGGCGTCGAGAAGGCGGTCGCGGCCGTCAACGGCGAGATTTTCGACATCCTCGTGGGTCTCGAAGCCGAGGAGCAGGAGCGTATCGACGCCGCGATGATCTCGCTCGACGGCACACCCAACAAAGGCCGCCTCGGCGCCAACGCGATCCTCGGCGTCTCGATGGCGGTGGCGAAAGCGGCAGCCAGCGCCGCGAACCTTCCGCTCTATCGCTATGTCGGCGGAACGCACGCGCGCACCTTGCCCGTGCCGCTGATGAACATCGTCAATGGCGGCGTCCATGCCGACAATCCCATCGACTTCCAGGAATTCATGATCATGCCCGTCGGCGGCGACACGTTCCGCGACGCGCTGCGCATGGGCGCCGAAATCTTCCACACGCTGAAGAAATCCCTGCACGACGCCGGTCACAACACCAATGTCGGCGACGAAGGCGGCTTCGCGCCGAATCTGAAAAGCGCCGATGAAGCGTTGTCGTTTGTGACCCGCGCCATCGAAAAGGCGGGCTACAAGCCGGGCGACGATGTGATGCTGGCGCTCGACCCCGCATCGACCGAATTCTTCAAGAACGGGAAATACGTTCTGGAAGGCGAGGGCAAGACCGTCGATCCCGCCGGCATGGTGAAGATCTACGAAGACCTCTGCTCGCGTTACCCCATCGTCTCCATCGAAGACGGCATGGCCGAAGACGATTGGGACGGCTGGGCCGCGCTCACCAAAGCCATCGGCAAGAAGGTGCAACTCGTCGGCGACGACCTGTTCGTGACGAACGTGAAGCGCCTCAACGAAGGCATCAAGAAAGGCACCGCCAACGCCATCCTGGTGAAGGTCAACCAGATCGGCTCGCTGTCCGAAACGCTGGACACCGTGAGCACGGCCCATCGTGCCGCCTATCGTGCCGTTATGAGTCACCGCTCCGGCGAAACCGAAGACACCACGATTGCCGATCTCGCGGTCGCCACGAATTGCGGCCAGATCAAAACCGGCTCCCTCGCGCGCTCCGACCGTCTCGCCAAATACAATCAGCTCCTGCGCATCGAAGAAATGCTGGGCGACCAGGCCATCTATGCCGGCCGTTCCGTCCTGCGAGGGAACTGATATACTGGCGGCATGACCAGAGAGCAGCAAACAGCAGTCCTTGACCGTGCAAAGTCTTGGCCCTCCGAGCAGTTGGAGGAAGCTGTCGAGATTTTGCTCGCACTGGAATCGAAGGCAAAAGGGGTCTATCGCCTGAGCGATGAGGAACGGGCGGCCGTCCTGCGCGGGTTGGAAGAGGCGGACCGAGGTGAATTCGCAACTGATGAAGAAGTTGCCGCTGTTTTCAAGCGCTTTCGCTTGTGAGAGCCCGTTATACCAGCACCGCGCTTTCTGAGCTTTTTGAGATTCTGACATACCTTTCGGATAGGAACCCAAGTGCGGCTGATGCTGTTGCACGGCGCATCGATAAAGTGATCTCGACGGTCTCCTCCTTTCCCCACATCGGACAGGAAATCGACCAGGCCGATGTGCGGATGCTATCGCTGGTGCGGTATCCCTATCTGATCTTCTATCGGGTGAAGGCCGACGAAATTGAGGTGCTTCACATCCGTCATGGCGCTCGACAGCGTCCGGATTTTGATTAACACCGCTTGACCGCTGACTCTCTTCGTGATTCGTTGCACCCATGCGAATCCGGCGTAGCGTAACTCGGTTGTTTGGCGCTTTGGTGATACCGGCGATCTGTGCCGCTGCCACCATGTATTTCGGCTATTACGCGGTCTGGGGTTCGCGCGGCCTGCTGGAACTCGGCGGTGTCGACGCCAAACTCACCGTACAGAAGCAACGCCTCGCCGAGATCAAGGACCAGCGCCAGCGCTTGCAACATCGCATCTCGCTGCTTGAACCCGGCTCAGTCGATCCTGACATGGTGGAGGAACTGGCGCGTGGGCAGTTGCAGGATGGCGGCCCCAATCAGGTGGCCGTGCCGCGCGACGCGCGGTGATGCCGTACACTAACAACCTTGTAAGTATTGATAAAATCTAGTCTTTTCTGACTATTCGTCATGGCTTGCCAAAGCGGAA
>Ga0070661_100000148_pt1 | contig 57465 bp, 47 predicted proteins | sample KBSC43metaG_FD_64663 | JGI IMG/M metagenome (GOLD analysis project Ga0070661, IMG submission 64663) | Corn rhizosphere microbial communities from Kellogg Biological Station, Michigan, USA - KBS C4-3 metaG | ecosystem: Host-associated > Plants > Roots > Rhizosphere > Soil ... | reverse complement strand
CTAGCTCTCCAGCATCTGCGTCAGCATCTTGTCATCGATGGCGCCGGGGCGGACGCGGCCGTTCAGTATGAAAGTCGGCGTCGCGTTGATGCCAGTTTTCTCGGCCAGTGCGTGCGCGGCCTTGATCGCCTTGTCGACGGCCGGGTCTTTCATGTCGGCGCTCAGTTTGCCCAGATCGAGGCCCGCCTTGCGCGCGTCGGCGAACACCACGTCGGGCGTCACCATTTCGTGCTCGTCCATCATCAGGAAATGGAACGCCAGATATTTGTCGCCGCCCTGCTTGCGTGCCGCGATCGCCGCGCGCGAAGCGAATTCGGAATTCTCGCCCTTGATAGGAAATTCGATGAAGGCAAAGCGCGTGTCTTTCTTGTGCGCTTCGTAGAACTTCTTCATCGCCGGAACGGAGGCGCGGCAATAGGGGCAGTTGTAGTCGAAGAACTCGACCAGCGTGGTCTTCGCATCCGCCGGGCCGAACACATAGGCGATCCTGGGATCGAAGAAAGCCTTCATGCCCACTTTGGCAACCGCGGCTTCGCGCGCTTTGGCCTCGTCGGCGTCCTGCCGTGCCTGAAGAACGGTGCTCGCATCGGCCAGGATTTCGGGATGCGCCAGCAGGTAACCGCGCACGGCGTCGTCGCGCGCATGTTCCGACAGGCGAATCGGCAGAACGCCCGCCGCACCCAATCCGATCACGAACACCAACGAAATGACCGCGCCCCCGAGCGCGCCCGCGGCCGCGTATTTCCAGCCATTGCTCATATCTGAAATCTTTCTTCTTACTGCTGCTGTTTGGCGTTGGAGGCCGACACCACCATGATGTCGTTGGCGCGCTGCCAGTCCGGCGTGCCCTGTTTTAGCTTGCGTTGCGCCAGCGCCGCAAATCGCGCCGCCTGCGGATAAACGCCCGCCGCATAATACCGCTCGGCCGTGGAGAGATTGGCCATCGGTTCGTTGTTCAAAAGGCTGTAGCCCTGCGCCATCTGATACCATGCAAAAACGTCGTCGCCGTTGATGGCGGTGGCGGTTTTCAGATTGTCGATGGCCGGTTGCGCCAGATCGGGCCGTTCGGTCGCAAGCTGTGCGGCCGCCAACTCCACGCGCATTTCCGTTCCCTGCGGCAACAGGTCGACGGCGTGCTGCAACGGCGCCACGCCGAGATTGGGCTTGGCCATGTTGACGTAGATCTGGCCCAGAACCTGATTGAAATAAGGATTGTTCGGTTCGTCCTTGACGAGGCTGGTGATCTCTTCAAGCGCCTTCTTCAGGTCGGGCTTGCGCATGTAGACGATGGCGCGCGCATATCGCGCGGGCTTGCTGAGGTCGGACATCGGATATTTGTTGAACACGCTTTCGACCGGTGCGGTGAAGCCGATAAGCTTCGCCTTGATCATGTCGAATTCATGTTGCGATTCCGGACTATCTTTGACGTCGCGATAAGGCGAGGAATTGGAGATCTGTTCGAGCGAGGCGATACGCTCGCGGGAAAGCGGATGGTCCGTCGCCCACACGTCCATGTGATAGGCGCTCATCGCTTCCTCGTCGGCGAATTTCTCGAACACATCGACCATGCCCCGGCCGGATTGGTGAGTCGCGCGCAGATATTTCTGGCCCATCTGGTCGGCGGTGGCTTCCTGCGCGCGGCTGAAGGCGTTGAATTGCGCCTGCGCCACTTGCTGGCCCAGCATCAGAAGGCCCATGCCGAGATCGCCCGCGCCCGCCACCATGGCCACGATGCCCGCCGCCATCGATACCAGCATCGGAATAGATGCCTTGGAGATCGCCTGGGTGCCGCGCGACAAATGTCCGCCCGCGATATGTCCGGTTTCATGCGCGAGAATCCCGATCACCTCGTTGGGCTTGTCGAGCTGCATGAAAATGCCGGTGTTGACGAAGATATTCTGGCCTTCGGCGGCGAATGCGTTGATCGACGGGTCGTTGACCAGATAGATTCGCAGCGCATTCGGATCGAGGCCAGCCGCCTTGTAGATCGGCGTCTCATACGCCTTCAGCGTGAGTTCCGTCTCGTCGTCATGGATGATCGCAATGCCTTGTGCCAGCACCGATTGGCTGGCAAAGCATGTCGCCGTTGCAACAGCGACGGAAATTGTCACTGCGCGTCGAATATAGCGCAGAATTCCGCGGTGTTGCCTTCGCCGCGAAGGGTTGCAAAACGGCAAGGCTTGAACTCTCCTCTACCCCAGCGCCAAAGACCCCTCGCTTCGGGCTGAAACTAGGGGGGCGGCGCGGGCTAAGTCAATAAAAGCCAAAAGCCGCATCGGGGACGGTCAGGATTTATGCTTCAGAAGCGCGTATTGGCAGTGATGGGGGGCCTGTTTCTTACAGGTTGTTCATCCGGCATGTTTGACGGCGGCGAGAAGGCGGCCATAACCGTTCCGCCCACCGGCGCTTATGTCGTGGGCGACGAGGCGGAGGCTGTGAAGGCCGGGGCCGCTGTGCTGAAGGAGGGCGGCAGTGCGGTCGACGCTGCGACGGCCGTCTACTTTGCGCTGTCCGTCACCTATCCGGTGGCCGCGGGCCTTGGCGGTGGCGGGCTCTGCGTCGTCCACAATACCAATGGCCCCAACGAGGTCTTCAGTTTCCTCACCCGCGATTCGAAGGGCGGCGGGCCGTATGCGCTCGCGGGCAACGTCAAAGGCTTCTGGGCGCTTCAGCACGCTTACGGCAAGCTGAGCTGGGATCGCCTTGTGGCGCCGGCAGAGACCTTGGCCAATTCCGGCTTCCCGATTTCCGAAGCGCTGGAAACACGTCTCAACGCCAGCCTCGACGTGCTGCGTCTCGACGCGAACCTCGCTTACGAGTTTCTCGACGACAACGGCAACCTCAAACCCACCGGCACCACGATCGTCAACACCGACGTCGCCAAGACGCTGACCGCGATCCGCACGCAGGGCGCCGACGGTTTCTACCGCGGCGACATCGGCAAGAAGATCGTGGATTACGCGATCCAGCAGGGCAGCGGCATCACCGCGGACGAATTCGCGAACTACGCCGAGATGCGCCTGCCCGCGCAGAGCGTGGCGATGGGCGATCTCACGGTTTACCTGCCGCCGGGCAATCTCGGTTCCGGCGCGTTCGCGATCACGCTGTTCCGCAAGCTCACCGACGTGATGGCGAGCCTCGACATCGGACAGGCGACGCGCGAAACGCTCGAACAATTCCAGGTCGAGGCGCTGCCCAAAGATCTCGGCGCCACGGGCTTTGCCGCGATCGACAAAAGCGGGCAGGCGGTCGCCTGCGGCGTGACGATGAACGGTTCCTTCGGCTCGGGCCGCACCACGCCAGCCGTCGGCGTGACCTTGGCCCGCGCCCCGGCATCGAGTGCGGCCGGGTTGTCGTCGGCGTTCATCACGCCGGTCATCGCCTCGCACGCGGTCGATAGCGCCGCCATCACCGGTGTCGGTACAGGTGGGCCCAACGGCGCGGCTTCGGTTGCGTATGTGCTGTTGCGCTCGGCGCGCGGCGACGAACTCTCGCAAGCAGCCGATCTTCGCACCACGGGCCTTGCGCCGTTCAGCACGGTCAACGCGATTGCGTGTCAGGGTGGTGTGTGTGCCGCGCTCAGCGATCCCGGATCGAGCGGCCTCGGCATGGCATCGGCCCAGGCCGGTGGCGCACAACTGGCCACACCGGCAGCGCCACCCGTGCAACAATTCACCGAACAGCCGGATGGTGGCGAGACGATGGCGCCAGCCGAGGATTCGCCACCTGCGCAGCAACTGACGCAGCAGTAGCCCAACACTCAGCGAAAGCCTTGCCGCCCCCAACGCGGGGCGGTCGACACGCGCAGCGTGGCGGGTGGGGGGCCGCGCAACGAATACCGTGCGTGAAAGCCCCACCCGTCGTCGTGCCGATGCACGACGCCGACCTCCCCGCGAGGGGGAGGTGAGTGAATCAATCCTAAGAAAACGTCCGCTGCCACCAGCCCTTGCGCGGTGGACCGGCAGGCTTCGGCGGTTCGGCAGGTTTCTGCGGAAGCGCTTCGGCGATCTTCTCCGGTTCCGGCGCTTTCGCGGGCTCGTGTTGGACCGCAACAGGCTCCGGTTTCGCTTCGCGCGCGGCGTGCGCTTCATTGCCAAGCGACCACATCGGCGCGGATTCGGTGTTCGGCGTGGCGATCTCTTCGCCGTTCTGCGCGCTCGCATCGGCTTGCGCACCATCTCCGGGCGGCGGCGCGATTTCCGATTGCACGTAATTGTTGTTGTTGTCGCGATTGCGGCCGCGGCCGCCTCTGCGCCGTCTGCGGCGGCGTTTGCGGCCGCCTTCGCCGGGTTGCTGTTCGGCGTGCGGAAGGCCATTGGCCTCCGCATGCGTTTCGCCGTCGTCCTCGATGTCTTCCTGGTCGGTGACGGGAATCTCCGCCATCTCGATGGAGGCGGCTGAAACCGGTTCGTGCATCGTCTGCTGTGGACGATCCTCGCGGTTGCGGCCGCGTCCGCCGCGGCGTCTGCGGCGCTTGCCGTGGCGCTGGCCGTTTTCGTCCTGCCGCTGCTCGCCGTGCGAAACGCCTTCGGCGGCCTCTTCGCCGGAATCTTCTCCGGCTTCGGCTGCTTCCTCTTCGAGGATTTCGAGGTCTTCCTCGGCTTCGGGTGCGGCAGGCATTTCGCTCACCGCGACCATCTTGCGGTCTTCGGGAGCTTTCTGCGCCGTGCGTTCGATTTCGAAATGGCCCGCGTGGATTTCCTCGCTCGGCTCGAACATCGCGATCATGCCGTAGTCGGATTCAATCCGCGCCAGTTCGCGCCGCTTCTGGTTCAGCGTGTAGATCGCCACGTCGCTCGGCGCCTTTATCATCAGGGCGGAGGCGCGCTGCTTCTGGCCTTCTTCCTCCAGCGCGCGCAGCAGACGAAGCGCTGTGGATTCCACGGACCGCACGATTCCTTGGCCGCCGCAATGCGGGCAGGGCACCGTCGAACCGGCGATCACGCCCGCGCGCAAGCGCTGGCGCGACATTTCAAGAAGACCGAACTGGCTGATCTTGCCGATCTGGATGCGCGCCCGGTCGTTGCGCAGCGCGTTGTGCAACCGCTTCTCGACGGCGCGGTCGTTGCGGCTGTCTTCCATGTCGATGAAGTCGATGACGATGAGGCCCGCGAGGTCGCGCAGGCGCAACTGACGCGCGATCTCGTCCGCCGCTTCGAGATTGGTCTTGGTGGCGGTTTCCTCGATGGAATGCTCGCGCGTGGCGCGGCCGGAGTTCACGTCGATGGAGACCAGCGCTTCGGTCTGGTTGATGACGATATAGCCGCCCGATTTCAGCGTGACGGTCGGCGTGAACATCGCGTCCAGCTGCGCCTCGATGTGGAAGCGCTGGAACAGCGGCACGCTTTCTTCGTAAAGCTTCACGTTCTTGGTGTGGCTCGGCAGCAGCATGCCCATGAAGTCTTTGGCATTGCGGTAGCCGCTCTGGCCCTCGACCAGAATCTCGCCGACATCCTTGTTGTAGAGGTCGCGGATCGCCCGCTTGATGAGATCGCCTTCCTCATAAACGCAGGACGGCGCGTGCGACTCCAGCGTCGTCTCGCGGATCTGGTCCCACATACGCAGCAGATATTCGTAGTCGCGCTTGATCTCGACCTTGGTCCGGTTCTCGCCCGCCGTACGGATGATGAGGCCCATGCCTTCGGGCAGCTCCAGCGCGGCCGCAGCCGACTTCAAACGCTTCCTGTCGTTCGCATTGGTGATCTTGCGCGAAATGCCGCCGCCGCGCGGCGTGTTCGGCATCAGCACGCAATAGCGGCCTGCGAGCGAGATGTAAGTCGTGAGCGCGGCGCCCTTGTTGCCGCGTTCTTCCTTGACCACCTGCACCAGGATGATCTGGCGGCGCTTGATAACCTCTTGGATCTTGTAATGTTTGCGGCGCGTCCAGCGCTGCTGCGGACGCTGGCCGCGAAGCGCTTGCGCGGGCTGGTCGTGTTCATGTCCCGTCTGCTCGGCATGTTCCGGCACGGTCGAGGCTTCGGCGGCGCCCTGTTCGTCCACCACGCCTTGCGAAAATTCTTCCTGGATCAGCGTCACGTCGCCCGACAGCGCGTCGGCCACCGCCTGCATGCTGACCTGCGGCAGATCGAGACCAACTTCGGCGGCGGTCTGCTGATCGACCACGCCCTGTTCGGATTCTTCTTCCGCGATCACCTCGAGCGGCGTCTCGTCGACCGTGTGATCTTCGTCGTCTTGCGGCGCAAGATCCTCGGATTGCTCGACATCGAAACCGGATTCTATTTCGGTCGGCGTCGGCTCGTGGTCTTCGTCGTGATGTTCCTCGTGACCGTTTTCGTCGAGAGGTTCTTCATCGTGATCGTGGTGTTCTTCGCCGCCTTCGGCACGTTCGGCCGCATCGGCTTCGTCCTGGGCCGCGAGTTCCTCTTCCGTCATCGGCTGGGTGCCGGTCTCGACGGCTTCGAATTCGTCTTCGGCGTTGCGGCGGGCTTCGGCCTGTTGCTCGGCGATCAGCGCCTGACGGTCCGCGACGGGTATCTGGTAATAGTCGGGATGGATTTCCGAGAAGGCGAGGAAGCCCTGACGGTTTCCGCCATACTCGACAAACGCCGCCTGGAGCGAAGGCTCCACGCGCGTCACCTTGGCGAGATAGATATTGCCTTTGAGCGGCAGCTTGGAAGCTGCCTCGAAATCAAATTCTTCGACCTTCTGGCCGTCCAGCACGACGACCCGGGTTTCTTCCGGGTGGCTGGAGTCGATGAGCATGCGTTTGGACATGGAAATCTCCGGGCGGCGCGCTCGCACGCAGAGCCGTCCGGCGCACGCGCACGGAGCTCAAAAGCGAATGGGGCCGCAGTGTGAGTGGGGACGGAGCGCCACGCGCCGCAATGCCGGGCAGGTGCCCAAGGCTTTCGGCAGGTTGCGGGAATCCGTCGGTCATTTGATCAGTCAGTCTCGGTTGGCGCTGAAGCGCCTTGGTGCCGTTCGCACAGTCACGGGCGGGAACATTTCAGGCAGGAAGGGGTTCGTGGCCTTCCCGGCCTGGCTCGGCCCGCGACCCCGACAATCGGGTGTCGAACAGACAAGTCCTTGTAGGGGGCATGGCTTGCCGCGGCAAGGCCAACCCTCTGGATTCATTATCGCGCCCCGACGTGCTAAGGAACCGTAAAGGCTTTAACGCCAATGTCCGCTTGGGCTTGGCCGTGGATGTTAAGATTTTGGTGATGCGGCGAGGGGCGTTTGTTTTTACCCTTGGGGCGGCTTTGGCCGCGGCAGCGCTGGCTTTTGCCCAGCCGGTTCCCAGCCCCAAACCCGACGAAGACCCCATCTCGCGGCTCGAACGCGAGGGCGAGGCGCATCTGCGACTCACCCAGAATCGGGGGGCCGCGCCGGTCATTCTGGGCGTCCAGGTCACCGACTATGCCGACCGCACCCGTATCGTGATCGAGGTCTCCGACCCGCTCGCCCTGCGTGTGTTTACGCTGGCCAACCCCAATCGCGTGGTCATGGACATGCCGCAGGTGCTGTGGCGGCTGCAGGGCAGTCCACCGCCATCGTCCAAAAGCGTCGTACGCAGCTATCGCTACGGTCTGTTCCGGCCGGGCAATTCGCGCTTCGTGATGGACCTCAACCGCGCCGTCACCGTCACCGCGCCGGTCGCGCTCGCGCCCTCCGGCGGATACGGCTACCGCGTGGTTGTCGATTTGCTTCCCACCACGCAGACGAAATTCCGCCTCGCCTCCGGCTGGCCCGCCGACTTGAAAGCGCGCGAGGACGCCGCCGAACAGAAAAGCTCCGACACCGCCCGCAATCAGGCGAAGACGGCGGGCGGCAAACGCATCGTCGTGTTGGATGCCGGCCACGGCGGCATCGACAACGGCACCAGCAGTTCGGGCGGCATGCACGAAAAGGATCTCGTGCTCGATGTCGTCAAGCGCGTGCGCGACGAGTTGAAGGGCAGGGGCAATTACAAGGTCTATCTCACCCGCGACGACGACACCTACATTCCGTTGCGCCAGCGCGTGCGCATCGCCCGCAGCTACGACGCCGACCTGTTCGTCTCGATCCACGCGGATTCCAATCCCAGTGCATCCGTGTACGGAGCATCTGTCTACACCCTCTCCGAATCCGGTTCCGACAAGGAAGCGGCAGCCTTGGCCGCGAAGGAAAACCAGTCCGACGTCATCGCGGGCGTCGATCTGTCGAACGAGGACACGGCGGTCGGATCCATCCTCATCGACCTCGCCCAGCGCGACACGATGAACCGTTCGTCACGTTTCGCCGAAACCGCCGTTTCGCAGCTTCGAAGCGCGACGGACATATTGCCGCGCCAACCGCATCGCTCCGCCGCCTTCGCCGTGCTGAAAGCGCCCGATGTTCCCGCCGTGCTGATCGAACTCGGCTATCTGTCCAACGCCAGCGACGCCCAGCAGATGGGAACCACCAGATGGCGGGATAATGTCGCCGAAGCCATCGCCGCCGCCATAGACCGTAACTTCGGCACCACACGAGGGGCCGTAACCGCATCCCAGGACGCATCCGACTGAAAGAGCGGCCTTTTCGCGGCCACAAACACCCTATAATACGAACCCGAACAAGAGCCGGACCGGATGCGGCGCGCACTTACCGTATTGCTGATTGTTGGTGGCGCCACCGCGCTTCTCGCGGTGTGTGTAGGCGTTTTCTATCTCTACCAGCTTACCCGCGATCTTCCGAGCGTCGACGCGCTCAAGAACTACAACCCTCCCGTCACCACCCGTGTCTACGCGGGCGATGGCACCATCCTCGGCGAGTACGCGCGCGAGCGGCGCATCTTCGTGCCGATCCGGTTCGTGCCCAAGCTTGTGGTCGAGGCGTTCACCAGCGCCGAGGACAAGAACTTCTTCAACCATCCGGGCATCGACCCGTCGGGCATCGCGCGCGCGGCGGTCAAGGACGTGTTCAACATCCTCCAGCACAAGCGGCTGGAAGGCGCCTCCACCATCACCCAGCAGGTGGCAAAGAACTTCCTGCTCAACAACCAGGTGAAGTTCTCGCGCAAGCTGCGCGAGGCGATCCTCGCCATCCGCATCGACGCGACCTATTCGAAGCCCAAGATCCTCGAACTCTATCTGAACGAGATCTATCTCGGCCAGAACTCCTATGGCGTCGGTGCCGCCACGCTGAACTATTTCGGCAAGTCGCTCGACGAACTCGACATCGCCGAAGTCGCCTTCCTCGCCGCGTTGCCGAAAGCGCCGTCGAACTACGATCCGCGTTTCCACAAGGCGAACGCGATTGCCCGGCGCAACTGGGTGATCGATCAGATGGCCGACAACGGCTACATCACCCGCGACGAGGCGCGCAAAGCCAAGGCCGAAGAACTCGTCACCGGCAGCCGCGCGCTCGGCAGCCAGACCGAGGACGCGGACTATTTCGTCGAGGACGTGCGCCGCCAGCTCTACGCGAAATATGGCGCCGACAAGCTTTACGACGGCGGCCTGCAGGTTCGCTCCACGCTCGACACGCGGCTGCAGAACCTCGCGGTGAACGCGCTGCGCATGGGCCTTGTTCGTTACGATCATCGCCATGGCTGGCGCGGCACCAAGGATGTCATCCCGATCGACGGCGACTGGCAGGCCGCGCTGAAAGCCGTACCGAACCGTTCCGGCATCGACACCTGGCGCGTCGCCGTCGTGCTCGGCTTCGACAAACAAAAGACCACCGACATCGGTTTCGCCGACGGCAGCCACGGAAAGATTCCGCTGGAGTCGCTCGCCTGGGCGCGCAAGCCGAACCCGGATGCGTCCGTCGGCCCATCGCCGACCTCGCCAACGCAGGTCTATCAGCCCGGCAACGTCATCTATGTCGAAAAGACCGACGACAAAGGCAATTGGGGCCTGCGCCAGATCCCGAAGGTGAACGGCGCCATCGTGGTGATGGACCCGCATACGGGCCGCGTACTCGCCATGTCGGGCGGCTTCTCCTATGCGTCGAGCGAGTTCAACCGCGCCTCGCAGGCGATGCGCCAGCCCGGCTCGTCGTTCAAGCCGTTCGTCTATTCGACCGCGTTCGACAACGGTTACACGCCCGTTTCCAAGGTGCTCGACGCGCCGTTCGAGATGTATCAGGGCCCCGGCCTGCCGATGTGGCGCCCGGAGAACTACGAGAAGGAATTCATCGGTCTGGCCACTCTGCGCCGCGGTCTCGAACTGTCGCGCAACCTGATGACCATCCGGCTGGCGCAGGCCGTCGGCATGAACAAGATCGCGATCAACGCCGAGAAGTTCGGCGTCTACGACCACCTGCCGCGCAATCTCGCCAATTCGATCGGCGCCTATGAAACGACTCTTCTGAGGATGACGACGGGCTATTCCGAATTCGACAATGGCGGCAAGAAAATCATGCCCACGCTGGTCGATCGCATTCAGGATCGCAACGGCAAGACGATCTATCGCCACGACACGCGCGTCTGCAGCGATTGCAACGCCTCGTGGCACAATCAGCAGGACCCGCTGATCCCAGACAACCGCGTGCAGATCATGGACCCGCGCACGGCCTATCAAACCGTCTCGCTGATGGAAGGCGTGGTGCTGCGCGGCACCGGCCATTCGGTGAGCGTCATCGGCAAGCCGCTCGCGGGCAAGACCGGCACCTCCAACGATTCGAAGGACGTCTGGTTCATCGGCTTCTCGCCCGATCTCGTCTGCGGCGTGTTCGTGGGGTACGACGACCCCAAGACGCTCGGCAAGCATGAACAGGGCGCAACGGTGGCCGCTCCCATCTTCCGCGATTTCATGAAGGAAGCGCTCGCAGGCGTGCCGCCGATCCCGTTCCGCGTGCCGCCCGGCATCGTCTTCGTGCCGGTGGACCGCTTTAGCGGCGCGGAAGTCCCCGCCGGCACACCCGGCTCCATCGAAGAAGCCTTCCGCGCGGGCACCGAACCGGGTGTCGCGGGCATCGACGACGCGTCCACCGCAACGATGAACACCCAGGGCCAAACCACCTTCGGCCCCGCCACGAATGTGGGCGAGGGCACGGGCGGATTGTACTGATATCGTTGTCCTGGCCGCTCGCAGCCATGGGGCTTCAACGTTGCAGTCGTGCAATGTCAAATGGAAGAACATCAAAAACTTGAGTTGAACCTCTCAAAGTCGTAGTCCCGCTTCCATACGCAACGTTCGTGTCGCGAGTTCAAATGGCCGTCCGCGAAGATACGGGCCGGCTCGACAGGCCCCAGTTACGCGCCGATGGTGGCGCGGTTCGTCGCGCGCGTGCGCTCGTCAAGAGGGTTCAGCGCGACCTGCGTTCCAGCGAGATCGGACAGATCCTTTTGTGCGCGGCGCTCGGCGCCGTTGTCGGCGCACTGGTCGCGATCCTGCGCAATTTCGTGGCCATCCTGCACCGCCTGGATTTCGCGCTGCCGCCGGGCGCCTATCTCAGCGCGACCGACGACGTGTCGCCGTTTCTCATCGTGCTGGTGCCCGCGTCCGGCGGATTGATCATCGGCCTGTGGACGCGCTGGCTGCGCAACCGCAAGACAAAGGAAGTCGTCGACCCCGTGGAGGCGAACGCGCTGCTGGGCGGACGCATGTCGTTGCGCGACAGTTTGCGCCTCACGCTCCAAACCCTCATCGCCAACGCATCGGGCGCTTCGCTCGGCATGGAAGCGGGCTACAGCCAGTTCGGCGCGGGCGTCTATTCGTGGATCGGACAGTATTTCCAGCTTCGCCGCGCCGATCTGCGCGTCTTCGTGACGGCGGGCGCGGGTGCGGCCATCGCGGCCGCGTTCAACGCGCCGCTCGCGGGCGCGTTCTACGGGTACGAACTGATCCTCGGCAGCTACATGCCGCGCGCGCTCGCGCCTGTGTGCGCGGCTTCGCTTACCGCCGCCATCGTGCAGCGCTCCATGGCGTTTCCGCCCGCCTCGTTCGAGATCATCCACGATCTCGCCTTCAAGCAGCGCAGCTACATGTTCTTCGCGCTGATGGGCGTCGCGGCGGCGGGCGTGGGCGTGCTCACCATGAAACTTGTGACGTGGACCGAAAGCGGCCTGCGCAAATCGCCCTTGCCCGACTGGATGCGCCCCGTCGCGGGCGGTTTCGCGCTGTCATGGGTCGCGCTGGTCTTCCCGCAGGTGCTCGGCTCCGGTCACGGCGCGATCCAGCTTCATCTCGACAAAGCTTGGCCGCTGTTGCCGCTGGTGGCGCTTCTGGCCGCGAAGATATTGGCGTCGGCGATTTCCGTCGGCTCCGGTTTTCGCGGTGGACTGTTCAGCTCGTCGCTGTTGATCGGCTGCCTGTTCGGTTCGGTGGTGGCGCAGATCCTTGCCTATTTCATTCCCAGCGTCGGTCTCGAAAGCGGCGCGTTCATGCTGGTGGGAATGGGATCGGTCGCAGCCGCCATCATCGGTGCGCCGTTCACGATGGTGTTTCTCGTCCTCGAAGCGACCGGCGACTTCCCCGTCACCGCGGGCGTGCTCGTCGGCGTCATCACGGCGTCGACCATCGTGCGGCTGACCTTCGGCTATTCCTTCGCCACCTGGCGCTTCCACCAGCGCGGTCTCGGCATCCGAAGCCCCCACGACATCGGCTGGATCGCCGAACTCACCGCGGGCCGCCTGATGCGTGCCGACGCCAAGGCCGTGCCCGCCGACATGACGCTTCGCCATCTGCGCGAGCGTTATCCGGTCGGCAGCGCCAAGCGGCTGTTCGTGACGGGGCAGGGCGGTCTTTATCTCGGCACGCTCGACGTGGCGCTCGCTCACGAACCCGGCATAGAAGACGAACTCGATTGGATCGTGGCGGGCGACCTTGCAAGCGAGCGCGACGTGTTCCTCTTGCCGACCGACAATGTGCGCACCGCGCTGTTGCGCTTCGAGGAACAAAAGACGGAATCCATCGCGGTCGTCTCCTCCATCGCCGAACCCAAGCTGATGGGCTACCTCACCGAAGCCTATGCGCTGCGCCGCTACACCACCGAACTCGAACGCCGCCGCAACGCCGAACTGGGCCAAAGCGACCTCTTCACCGTCGGCCCGCCCGCGCGTTCGTGAGCCTCTTGCCGTTTGCGGCATTCGCCGCCATATAGCCTCGCGAAGAGGACACTCACATGCGCGCCGAAACAGAACGCAGCGTCGAAGAGATCCGGCAGGCCATCGCCCTGCTGAGGAGGCATCTTTGACTGGGACAACGCGCTTCGCCGCCTCGACGAACTGAACGCCAAGGCGGAAGACCCCGCCATCTGGAACGATCCGCAAGCCGCCCAGAAACTGATGCGCGAGCGTCAGAAGCTGGACAAGTCGCTGTCGGACGTGCGCGCGCTCGAGGGCGAGTTGAACGACGCCACCGGCCTGATCGAAATGGCCGAAGCCGAGAACGACGCCGCGATGGTGGCCGACGCGGAAAACAGCATCAAGGATATTGAAAAGCGCGCCGAACATTTGCGCCTGCAATCCATGCTGTCCGGCGAAGCCGATGCCAACGACGCCTATCTCGAAGTCCATGCGGGCGCGGGCGGCACCGAAAGCCAGGACTGGGCGGAAATGCTGTTCCGCATGTACACGCGCTGGGCCGAACGCCACGGCTACAAGCTGCAACTGATCGAAGAGAGCCAGGGCGAAGCCGTCGGCCTCAAATCCGCGACGCTGCTGGTGAAAGGCGACAACGCCTATGGCTGGCTGAAAAGCGAAGCGGGCGTGCACCGCCTGGTGCGCATCTCGCCGTATGATTCAAACGCGCGCCGCCACACCAGCTTCTCGTCCGTCACCGTCTATCCGGTGATCGACCAATCCATCGAAATCGACATTCCCGAAAAGGAAGTACGCATCGACGTGTTCCGTGCGAGCGGCGCGGGCGGCCAGCACGTCAACAAGACGGAAAGCGCGGTGCGCATCACGCATCTGCCCACCGGCATCGCGGTCTCGTCGCAAACCGAAAAATCGCAGCACCAGAACCGCGCCATATGCTGGGATATGCTGCGTTCGCGGCTCTACGAAATCGAACTCGAAAAGAAGAAAGCCGAAACCGGCGCCTTCATCGGCGAGAAAAGCGACATCGGCTGGGGCCACCAGATCCGCTCCTACGTCTTGCAGCCCTATCAGCTCGTCAAAGATCTGCGCACCGGCGTCGAAAGCCGCGTGCCCCAGGATGTGCTGGACGGCGATCTCGATCCCTTCATGGCGGCGGCGCTGGCCCAAGCAGTCGGCGGCAAGCCGAAAGAGAAGATCGAAGATCTGGAATAAGCAGTTCCGCATGCAGGGCAGGAACGGCGGCCATCGATCATGTCGGTTTCCCAGCCTTTCCGGTAGCAAAATTAGCCGCCCAACACGGTTGGTTGTAAACGGTTTCTGCGAATGATTATCAATGTGGGGGCTTTCTGTAGCCGCTGCTAACAATGGCCATGGCACGAAACAAAAACCCGAAGAAAACCGGGTACGGCACGAGTCTTGCAGTGTTTTGATCCAAAGCTCTCTCAGGAGAAGATAGCTATGGGTAATGGCATGAAATTCCTCACGACACTGGGCGCGGCTCTGGTCGCCTCGGTCGCTTTCGCAACGATGCCAGCTTCCGCTGGTAACATCCACACCTATTGTCTTTCGCCCACTCCGGCCTGCCTCGACAATGGCACCATCACGCCTGTCACCGACAACACGCCAAATTTCGCGTTCGAGGAAAAGGGTGGCAGCGATGCGGGCACTTTCTATCTGGAAGTGCTCATTCCCAATAACGTGCTGAATGCCGACTCGCTCAGCATCACGGTCAATGGCGTCAATACGGGCGTAAGCGCGCTGACGCCGGGTGTCTTCAGCAATACGGCATGGACGGCTGGCCAGCTTGATACCTATCTCGGTATTGCGGCTTCGCCAACCAATCCGATCGGCGCTTATCTGCCCCTGACGCAGGCCTATCAGCCGTCGGCCACGGGGTATTTCGTCTATCAGTACAATTTCGGCGCCGTGAACTTCGGTAGCAACGACCCGACATTCTCCACCAGCTTTACGCTTCCTATCGGAACCGTGATCAACGGCTACTTCCAGACGACGAGCTGCAAAAAGGATGTCTGCACGGATATCTGGCTGGCCACCCCCAATAGCCAGTCCCTGATTATCACCGACGGCACACCGCCTCCGCGGCTGCCGGAGCCCGCGACGCTCAGCCTGGTAGGTGCCGGCCTGATCGGGGTGCGTTACCTCAGGCGCAAGCGCAAGGCCTAACCCCTTCTCAATTCGACGAAAAACGGCAGCCTTGGGCTGCCGTTTTTCTTTTGGCCCCTGGAGAGTTTACTTCAAATCTCGAGGGAACTTTTAACACCGCCTCAGTCTTTGGCCTGTACCTTCTTGCGCGCGTGTCACCAGCTGGGGCAACGGCGTGGGGAAGATCGGACACTATTTCAGGCGATTCTCGCGGTCTCGCGGCGGCAATGTCGCGATCATCACCGGCCTTCTCACGCCTGCGCTGGTGGGCTTTGCCGGCCTCGGCACCGAAACGGCCTATTGGTATTTCCGGCAACGCACCATCCAGGCGGCGGCGGATATCGCCGCCTTCAATGGCGATATCGCGTTGCGCGGCGGCGCAAGCGGTTCCGACATTGCAAGCGGTGCGTCCACCACCGCTACGGACAATGGCTGGCGTTCGGCAGACGGCACGATAACGGTCAACACGCCTCCGACATCGGGCACGCATCAGGACACCAAATCCGTCGAAGTGCTCCTGACAGAGAACCAGCAGCGTTACTTCACGGCCCTGTTCTCGAAAGAACCGGTTGCGCTCAATGTCCGCGCGGTGGCGACGTATCAATCGATCGGCACTGCATGCATGCTCGGCCTCAACAAGTCGCAGAGCAAGACGGTTCAGTTCTGGGGCAACGCTTCGGCGAAATTTGAGGCGTGCAACATCGTTTCGGATTCGTCCGCGAGCGATGCTTTCGCCGTCGGCGGATCGGCAAACGTCACGACGCCGTGCGCTGCGGCAGTCGGCGGCTCGTCCGTGACGTCGGTGTTGCATCTGACGGATTGCACATCCGTCACCATCAACTCTCCTTACACTCCCGATCCCTATGCCTCGCTTCCGGCGCCACCGGTCGGCACCTGCCACAGCGGTGCGGTGACAAGTCCCCTGGATCCCGGCACCTATTGCGGCCTCAGTTTCGGAAGCGGGACATACACGTTGAATCCGGGCATTTACGTCATCAACGGCGGAACACTGAAGATCAATTCCAACTCCGTCATCAATGGAACGGGCGTGATGTTCTACCTCACGAACGGCGCGACCTTGCAGCTGAACGGAAGCGCGAAAATCAATATCTCCGCTGCAACAACCGGCACCTATGCGGGCGTTCTGTTCTTTGGCGACCGCACGATGGCCAACGCAAAGCAGACGATCAACGGCGATGCGACGTCCCTCATGACGGGCGCGATCTATTTCCCCAGCCAGGAACTCGATCTGCTCGGCAATTTCAGCGGCGCAGGCGGATGCATGCAGGTCGTGGCTGACACGATCTACTACACCGGCTCGTCGACATTCAGGAACGATTGCTCGACGACGGGCATGAAGACGATCAACGTCGCCGGCTCCGTCAGATTGGTGGAGTAAAACCGTGACCGTCCGCACGACAAGGCAGTTCATACGAGACGCGAGGGGCCTCGCCGCGATCGAATTTGCCTTCATCGCGCCCGTTCTGGCGATCATCGCGATCTTGATGACCGACGTCGGTATCGCAGCTGTGGGCGCGATGAACATGGAAAGCGCCGTTCGCGCTTCGGTGCAATATGCCATGAACGGGGGCGCCGATCTGACCGTCGCAAAGAGCGTCGGTATGAGCACATGGTCGTCGCAACCCGCCGACGCCGCGATGAGTACGTCGAAGATATGCAAGTGCGGTTCCAGCGTTGTTGCATGCACGTCGACCTGCTCCAGCGGATCGCTGCCGTCGGGTTTTTTCACGGCGACGGCAACCGGCACACTCGGCGGCTCGATCATTCATTTCAGCAAGACCACCACGCAAACCGTTCAGGTGAATTGACATGGCGCGGCGGCCTTTTTGGGGCGATGAACGGGGTGCTGCGGCGGTCGAATTCGCTATCATCGCGAACGTGTTCATCGTGTTCGTGATGGTGATCGCCTATTTCGGCATCATGCTGTTCAACACTGCGTCTCTCGATTGGGCCGTCAACGACGCGGTGCGGATAGCGTCCGTCGATTCGTCCGCCGACCAGACGGCGATCTCCAATGCGATCAACGCGCGCCTGTCCGAATTCGGCCTGTCGAATGCGAGCGTCACCTACACCAAAGAAACGATCAACAGCATCCAGACCGGCCATATCCAGGCCAGTTATGTGCAGACCTACTCGATCCCGTTTATTCGGACATTCGACATGACATACAGCTCGCAGGCCTACGTCCCCGTCGGAAGCTAAGTCTTTCGCCAGAAGAAAAAGGGCGGCCCGTAGAGGCCGCCCTTTTTGCTTTCAGCGCGCGTGCGCCGCTCTCAGGCTGCGTCCGACCTGCGCGGCAATTTCCATCCCGGCCGCACGAAGTGGCAGGTGTAGCCGTTCGGTATGCGCTCCAGATAATCCTGATGCTCCGGCTCGGCTTCCCAGAAGTCGCTCGCGGGCACCACTTCCGTCACCGCCTTGCCGGGCCACAGTCCCGATGCGTTGACGTCGGCGATGGTATCTTCGGCGATCTTCCGCTGTTCGTCGCTCGTATAGAAGATCGCCGAGCGATAGCTGGTGCCGATGTCGTTGCCCTGGCGGTTTACCGTCGTCGGATCGTGGATCTGGAAGAAGAATTCCAGCAGCGTGCGGAAACTCGTCTTCGCCGGATCGAACACGATCTCTATCGCCTCGGCGTGGCCGCCGTGATTGCGATAGGTCGCGTTGGGCACTTCGCCGCCGGTGTAACCCACTCGCGTCGAGATCACGCCGGGGAAACGGCGGATCAGATCCTGCATTCCCCAAAAGCAGCCGCCCGCCAGTACTGCGCGTTCGTTTGCCATCAGATATCCTCCACCTGGTCGATATAGGCTCCGTAACCCTTGGCCTCCATCTCCTCGCGCGGAATGAATTTGAGCGAGGCGGAATTGATGCAATAGCGAAGCCCGCCGCGATCCGCCGGACCGTCATCGAACACATGGCCCAGATGGCTGTCGCCATGCTTCGAGCGCACCTCGATGCGCACCATGCCGAGGGAATTGTCGCGCAACGAATTGATGTTCGCGGGCTCGATGGGCTTGGTGAAACTCGGCCAGCCGCAGCCGGATTCGAACTTGTCCGACGATGCGAACAAAGGCTCGCCCGACACGACATCCACATAGATGCCCGGCTTCTTGTTGGCGAGATATTCGCCGGTGCCCGGCCGTTCGGTGCCCGATTGCTGGGTCACGCGGAATTGCTCCGGCGTCAGCGCGGCAACGGCTTCGGGGGTTTTGCGGTAGCTTGTCATGATCTTACTCCCAGATGGTTAGTCTAACCCCGAAAAGCAACCCGATCCACGCGCATAACCCCGTCAGGGACTATCGCGCGGCGCGGAACCGGCCCTGGGGCCGCTTTGCTTTTTGGAGGTCTCGTCGCCTTATACGCGCCCGCCGCCCGAAAGGTTACGCTGGCGGATGATCCGCCTGCCCGGCGCTTTCGTAAGAAGTGTGACATGCCCCATCTGCTGCCCACGTTCCTTCTCACCTTCGCGCTGATGACGGCGCTGTGGCCGCTCAGTTTCCGGTTGCGGGATGTGAGCATCATAGACATCGCCTGGGCTCCCGTTTTCGCCATCGTGGCCATCTATTGCGTTTTCGCAGGCGCCGTCGGCGGGTTGCGAAGCCCTATTGTGCTCGTCCTGATCTGTGCTTGGGCGATACGCCTGGGCGGGCATGTGCTGGCGCGCTGGCGTCGCCTCGGGCACGAAGACTATCGCTACGCCGAAATCCGCCGCAAACGCGGTCCCAATTTTCCCGTGACTAGCCTGTTCTGGATATTTTGGCTTCAGGCTTTACTTGCCTGGATCATCTCATGGCCGTTGCAGTCCGCACTCGCGCGGCCGTCGAACCTCAACTGGCTGGACTATCTGGGCATCGCGTTGGCCGCCGCCGGGATAACGATAGAAGCGATAGCCGATGCCCAACTGACCCGCTTCCGCAACGACCCGCGCAACAAAGGCCATGTGCTCGATAGTGGGCTCTGGTCGTGGTCACGCCATCCGAATTACTTTGGCGACTTCACAATGTGGTGGGGCTTTTTCCTGATCGGTCTGGCCGCAGGCGGTCCGTGGTGGACGATCCTGTCGCCCATCGTGATGAGCGCGCTGCTGCTCCATTATTCGGGAGCAGGGCTCATGGAAGATACGATTGGCGAGCGAAAGCCGGGCTACACCGATTATGTGCGCCGGACGAGTATCTTCGTCCCGCTGCCGCCTTCGCGGAAAACGGAGGAATGAAAATTCTCCCTCTCCGGATAGGAGAGGGAGAAGCTTCGATTAGTTGGCCGAAGGATACGCGGCGGAAGCGCGTTCCTCGATCTTCGCGGCCACATCCGCCGGGATGTTGGTGCTGCCGGCGGGCTTGCGCTGGAACGAGGCCATCTTCGGCGCCGTTTCGTCGCTGAGCGGATTGTCGGAATGGCGGCAATTGCCTTCGAACAGCGCGCCGCTTTCGACCGCGAAGGTCTCGTGCAGGATGTTGCCCTCGACCTTGCAGGTGGCGCAAAGCTGAACCTTGCGCGCGCGGATGGAGCCTTCGACGCGGCCGCGCACGACCACTTCCTCGGCCACGATCTCGCCCTTCACGGTGGCGCTTTCGCCGACCACGAGGTTGGCGCAGCGCACGTCGCCGTCGATGTTGCCGTCGATCTGCATGTCGCCGGCGGACGAAAGCGTGCCGGTAACGGTGAGATCCGAACTGATGATGGATGGCGCGCCGTTGCGCACGCCGGGCTTCTTCGGTGGTACCGCGGCTGAAGAAACAGGCGCGGGCGATGTCGGTGTGATCGTTGCCATTGGGGTTTCTTCCTTCTTACTCGAGAACATGACGGCCAGCCTCCAGGAACTTGGCGGGATCCCGTACGCGGTTATCCAACCAGACTTCGTAATGCACGTGCGGTCCCGTGCTGCGCCCGGTGGAGCCAAGACGGCCCACCGCATCGCCCCGTCCGATATGTGCGCCCCTGCGCACGAGTACGGCGGAGAGGTGACCATAGCGCGTTCTCACGCCCATGCCATGGTCGATTTCCACCATATTGCCGTAAGCCCCGTCCGGTCCGGCGCGAACAACCGTACCGGGTGCCGTCGCATGGACTTTCGCGCCCCACGGGCCGCCGAAATCGAGCCCCGCGTGAAACGCCGCATGCCCCGTGAACGGATCGACGCGCGCGCCGAAATCGCTGGTCAGCTCCACGCCGGGCCCCGCGATCGGGCCCGCGAGCGGAATGTGCACCATCGCCGAGAACAGGGATTTGAGTTCGGTCAGCGCCGCGCTCGCATCGAAGAATTCATGGCGGAACGCCGCATCGCGGATGCCGTCGAGCGGCATTTCGGACAGCGGCAAAAGAGGTCCGCCCACATCCCCGCCGCCCGCGCGCGCCGCGCGCTTCTGCATGGTCTGGGGATTGACGCCCGCCAGCCGCATCACGCGCTCCACGCTCTTCGTGCGTTCGGTGATGGCGGCATCCGCCACGGCGACGAGTGCGTCTTCCTTCTTGTTCAACGCTTCGAGCCGCGCGGTCTGCTCGTCGAGCACGCGCAGCGCCGGATGATTTGCGATCTTGGCGGAGCGCGCGTTCTTCTTCGTCGGGAACAGCGCCCTCACGCGGTCATAGATCGACGCCGCCATGTCGCCGAATCCGGCGTGAGTGGGTTTGGCGGTGCGCGGCTGCGGCGCGGCCGGTTGCGGCAGCACCGAAAGCTCCGAACCGTTCGCGGGCGCCGATTGCGGCACGGGGAATATAAAACCGTCGATGCTGTCGCTCGACGTGTTCGATCCCGCGCGTCTGGGCGCATCGCTCGCCGCATGGCGCAATCCGACAAGCGCGGTGTCGATCGCCTTCTTCTGGCCGACAAGACGCGCCAGCGAGTTCTGCTTTGCCTCGAGTTCGTCCGCCGTCGCCTTGAAGCGATCTCCGGCGGCGACAAGCGCGCCGTTCAATTCGTCGTAGGAAAGCTGAAGATCTGCGACGCGGTTTTCATATTGCGCCTGCATCGTCTGATAGCGGCGGTCTTTCGCGGCGATGATGTGATCCTTGAAGATCACGTTGACGCTCGCAAACGCCACCCAGCCGAGGAAGATCAGCACAAGTCCCGCGAGTGTGGCCTGCAAGGAGGAACTGAAGGTGAAGAACTGAACGCGGCCGTCGCTGCGGATGTAGATCTGGCGCTCGGGGAAAACCGCGTGCAGCCAGTGCCACACCCGCTCGGCAAGCGGATGCACTGCTGCAAGATTCCCATGTTGAACGATCTGGCCGTTACGCGCCGTCTCGTTCTTTTGGGCACGATCCGTACCCGCCCCTAAATCCGGCATTACGCTGACGTCTTATCCTTCTTGGCCCCTTTGTTACGAACCAGGGGGATCGCGACCGATGGAGAATTCGGCCTTTACAATGCCTTGGCCGCGGCGAGCACGGCCTCCACATGTCCCGGGACTTTGACCTTCCGCCAAATCTCCCGGATGACGCCTTTGGCGTCGACGAGAAAGGTAGCTCGGTCCATACCCATATACTTTCGGCCGTACAAGCTCTTTTGCACCCACACGCCATAGGCATGCGCGAGTTCCGTTTCGGGGTCGGAACCCAATGTAATCTTGAGTTTATGTTTGGTTTTGAATTTGTCGTGCGATTGTGTCGAATCCTTCGACACTCCGATAACCGGAACTCCGAGTGCGTCGAATTTTCTCTTGGCGAGAGAGAACTCGATGGCTTCTTTGGTGCAGCCCGTAGTGTCGTCCTTGGGATAGAAGTAGAGGACGTAAGGCTGCCCTTTCAGGCTAGCGGAGGTCACAGTGCCGCCTGAATCGGTAGCCAATTTGAACGCGGGCGCCTTGTCGCCTGGCTTCAGATCCATGACAGCCCTTCATGGGTGGAAGACGGGGGTTATCACTTTGCGGCGTTTACCTATTTTTAACAATAGGGGATAGGCGGCCACCCCCGATTCGCGAGCGAACGGGGGGCGTGGCGGGGCATGAGTTTGGCCCCATCCGGCCGGTTTTCGCCTAATGTCACGGGACGGAGTACGCACCCCTTGAAGCTGGCCGATCTGAAGCGATTCCGCGCCCGGCACGCCGGATTGATCGCGGTCGGCCTGGTGGCAGCGGTGATCTTCTTCATCGTCGGCGCGGGGTTAAGGCTCTGGATGGGCCCCGTTTCGCTCTCGCCATTCTCGGACAGGTTGTCGCAGGCGGTCGCCGAAGCGCTGCCCGGCATCGCGGTGAAATTCGACTCCGCCTCGCTCGGCTGGTCGCCCGCCGATGGCCGCGTCGATCTCATCGTGCTGGGCGCGCGCGTCTACGACAAAAGCGGCCGCATCATTGCCCAGGCCCCGCGCGCCGATCTCGGGCTCGCGTCGTCCGCACTGATGTCGGGCACCCTGGAAGTGCAGCGCATCACGCTGGTCGGCGTGCAGCTCACGCTCGTGCGCACCCGCGAGGGCGCGTTGCGGCTCGGCGTATCCAACGACAAGGACCAGCCCGACCTGTTGAAGAAGATCAAGGAAGCGATCGACGCCAACAGCGGCAGCGCCACCACCTTGCAATCCTTCGCGGTGCAGGACGCGCGGCTCGCATTTTACGACGAGACCTCCGGCCTCTTCATCGTCTCGCCGCGCGCCAACATGCGCGTGTCCTCCGCGAGGGACAGCATCGCGGCCTCGGTGGATGCGGCAATAGAGGTGAGCGGCAAGGAAGCGCACATCGCCGCCAACATCACCATCCCGCCGAACAACGCGCCGTCCACCGGACATTTCGCGCTCACCGGATTGAATCTCGCAGCGCTGGGGCGCAACGCGAAGGTGTTCAGCGCGCTCAAGGTCGCGGCCGTGAACGTCGATCTCTCCGCCGATGTCGTGTTCAGCGGCAACCGGCTCTCGACGGTGAGATTCCAGTCGGCGGGGCAGGGCGGTCTCGAAGGCTTCGGCCCCAAAGGCGGATTGCTCGCGCTCGGCACCATCCGCGCCACCGGCACCTACGATGCCAACACGGGCCGCGTCACGCTCGACGACGCAACGGCGGGCGGCGGACAGGTGAACCTGCATCTCACCGGTTCGGGCCAGCTCGCCTATGACACCAACGACAACCTGACGAGCGCCACGCTCGACGCCGATATCGACAACGTCGCCGTCGACATGCCCCGCATCTTTCCCCATGTGATGCGCCTGACCGAAGTGAAGGTCGAAGGCGGCTACATTCCCGCCACCGGCGAAGCCGATCTCAAGCAATTTTCCATTCGCGGCCACAATCTCGTTCTCGACATGACGGGCAAGACCGTGTTCGGCGACGCCTCGCCCGCCATCGACCTGTCGGGCCGCATCGACGCGATCGGCGTGCGCGAAGCGTTGAATTACTGGCCCGCAACGCTCGGCTCCGGCGCGCATGACTGGATCAGGGACAGCATTTCGGCGGGCCGTGTCGGCCCCATCGTTATCGAGGTGCATATCCCTGCCGGCGCGCTCGATGCGCCAGCGCTCCCCGAAAGCGCGCTCGACATTTCGTTTCCGTTCACGAACGTCACCGGCACCTACATTCCCGGGCTGTCGCCCGCCACCGAAGTGAGTGGCACCGGCCGGATGACCGGCGACACGTTTACCGCCGACATCGCCTCCGGCAGGATCGGCAACATCACGATCAGCAACGGCAAGGGCGTCATCAGCGCCATCGCCGCACCCGTCGCGCTCGGCAAATTCACGGTCCACGCCGACGGCCAGATGCCCGAACTCATGGCGCTGATCGACATGAAGCCGCTTGGTTATCCCACGCGGTTCGGCATCGCGCCCGCGGATTCGAAAGGTGCCGCCTCCATCGACATCACCACCACCGTACCGATGTTGCGCGACGTCTCCGTGGACAATATCGGCGTCGACGTGAAAGGCCACGTCACCGGCTTCGAGATCGCGCTCGGCAAGACCACCCGCATCGCCAATGGCGACGTGACGTTCGACGTCGACAACGATCACCTCCACGCCGCGGGCGATGCCGTCTACGCCAACCAGAACGTCGTGCTGGACTGGAACGAAGACTTCAAGACGCAGGACGACATCACCACCAAACTCAACGCCAAGGCGATCATCGACCAGGCGGGCCGCACCGCGCTCGGCATCGACCTGGGCGACACGATCACCGGCCCGATCGCCGTCACCGCGATCCTCAACGGTCATCGCGGCCAGTTGCGCACCGCCGATCTCACGCTCGATCTCACCAAGGCGCATGTCGCCGTCGATCTCATCGGCATCGACAAGCCCGCGGGCAAACCCGCCACGTCGAACATCCTGGCCACCTTCGGTCCGAACCAGAAAGTCGCCAGCGCCGATCTGAAAATGAGCGGCAAATCGCTCTCCGTTCAGGGCAAGGCGCGCTTCGACGAAACCGGCGCGCTGGCAGCCCTCGACTTGCCGGAAGTGAAATCCGGCAGCGCCAACGATTTCGCGATGACGCTCACGCGCGGTCCCAATTCCGCAGTCGATGTGGTCATCCGGGGCAAATCGCTCGACGGTTCGGGCCTTGCCAAACGCGGCAGCAAGCCCGCGAACAAGGAAGCGCCGAAGGAACAGAAATTCGACGGCCCGTTCCATGTGTCGGTGCATCTCGACCGGCTGGCGTTGCGCGACGGCATCTCGATGGCGCCCTTCGCGCTCGACATCGCGGGCAACGAAGACCGCCTCAAGATGCTTGACGTCAACGCCCTGCTGGGCAAGAGCGCTACCGTCACCGGCAAGCTCGAACCCACCGCGAAAGGCCGCAAGCTCACGCTCGAGACGACCAACGGCGGCGAACTCATCCACGGGTTGTTCGGTCTCGACAGCATCAAGGACGGCAAGCTCGACGCGACGATCAATTTCCCCGGCAACGGCGATGAACCGGTCGCGGGCGACAATCCCGATTTCGAGGGCACGCTGGTCGCGCAGGATTTCCGTATCCTGCACCAGCCCTTCCTCGCGCGCCTGTTCGCGGCCGGTTCGCTCATCGGCTTCATCGACCTGATGGGTTCGAAAGGCATCGCCATCGACAAGCTGACGGTGCCGTTCAAATCGAAGAAGGGCGTTCTCAACATCCGCCAGGCGCACGCCTCCGGCCCCGCCATCGGTTTCAGCGCCGACGGTTTCGTGGACCGCCCGAAAAACGAGATCGGCCTGCGCGGAACGCTCGCGCCGCTTTACGGAATCAATTCGGTGCTCGGCGCCATTCCGCTTCTGGGCGACGTGCTCACCTCGCGCGAAGGCGAGGGCATATTGGGCACGACCTATTCGGTCAGCGGCGACGCCGACGAACCCGAGATCAGCGTGAACCCGCTGTCGATGCTGACGCCGGGAATCCTGCGCCGCATTTTCGAGGGAAGAATCCCGACAGCGAAACCGGTAACGCCGCCTGCGAACGCGCCAACCGCTAAAGCGCCCGCGCCTCCGTCGAACGATAACGCTGCCGTTCCAGCAACGCCGGACACTAGGCCACGTCAGTCAGCGATCAATCCGTAACGAACTTCCCGCCCGACTTTTATGAGATGGCGCTTATACGACTTCAATTAGCGCACCATGTCCTGCTGCATTTGCAATTCGTCGGTCGCGTGTAAGCAAGGGTGCATCGAGTGCTTCGGCGAGGGCGACGTAGACCGCATCGTAAGCGCTCAGGTTGTTTCGTAATCTCCAAATGCGTGACAGCAGAAATGTATGCGCGTATTTGCGAATGCGCATGTTGGAGAAATCGACAAGCGCTATTTGTCCTCTTTCGCTGTCGAGCTCTCCCAGCATCACATACCGCCGGAGAACGTGAGCTACTTCCATGTCGAGCAGATGAGGCGCGTGAAGGGTTTCGCCGGGCACAGATAGCCGTGCTTTGATGGTTTTTGCGGACTGTGTTTGAAGCAGGAGTTCAATTGCGACAGAGGCGTCGACAATGATCATTCGCGGTCGCGTTCTTCGCGGAGGATGTCCACAGGTGAGATGGAGGGTGAAACGCTTGAGCGCGTTTCCAGCCGTGCCAACATCTCTTCCATGGTCGGCTGGTTTTCCGTCTGCCGGATTTCACTGAGCAAGTAATCCGAAAGCGACATGCCCGCCTGCGCGGCACGGGCTTTGAGATGCCGATGCAGTTCGGTGGGGACGTTGCGAATTTGGATCATAGACATGCGGATTGCATGATTACATGCGCATCACATGCAATCAATCCGGGAATTATCCTGACAAATCAATGTAATAGGTAAAAAGACAAGAAAATTAGAAAATAATCCTTGATGCAGAAGGTGAGAAAGCCTATATTGCTCCCACGCTCTTTGACATCGTGAATCCAACCCACCCGCCGGCGGCCTATTCGGGCTTCACCAGCACATGCTTTTTGCGGCCGAGCGACAGCTTCACCGCGCCGTCCACCAGCATGTCGCGGCTCACCGTCAGCTTCGGATCGCTCACCGTTTCATCGTTGAGCTTGAGCCCGTTGTTGGCGATCAGCTTGCGCACTTCGGAATTTGAAGCCGCCAATCCCGCCGCGACGACGAGATTCAAAATCCCGTCCGGCAGTTTCGCCGAAACCGTCGGCAAGCCTTCCGCTGCCGCGCCTTCCTCGAAGGTGCGCCGCGCGGTTTCCGCCGCTGCGTCCGCCGCCGCGCGTCCATGCGCCAACGTGGTGGCTTCGGTCGCGAGAATCTTCTTGGCTTCGTTCAACTCGCCGCCCTGAAGTTTCTCCAGCCGCGCGATCTCGCTTTCCGGCAGTTCGGTGAACAGCCGCATGAACCGCCCCACGTCGCCGTCCTCGGTGTTGCGCCAGAACTGCCAGTATTCGTAAGGGCTGCGCATTTCCGGGTTCAGCCACACCGCGCCCGCCGCCGTCTTGCCCATCTTCGCACCGGACGAGGTGGTGATCAGCGGCGTCGTCAGCCCGAACAATTCGACACCCTGCACGCGGCGGCCAAGATCGATGCCGCTGACGATATTGCCCCACTGATCCGATCCGCTCGATTGCAAACGGCAGCCGTAGCGCCGGTTCAGTTCGACGAAATCGTAGGCCTGCATGATCGAATAGTTGAATTCGAGAAAGCTGAACGGCAGGTCGTTATCGACCTTCGCCTTCACGCTTTCCATCGTCAGCATCCGGTTGATGGAGAAGTGCCGCCCGATCTCGCGCAGGAACGGAATGTATTCGAGCTTGTCGAGCCATTCCGAATTGTCGACCATGATCGCATCGCTCGGCCCATTACCGAATGTGAGAAACTTCTCGAACGTCTTCCTGATCGCCGCCTTGTTGGTTTCGATCTCGGCGTCGGAAAGAAGCGGGCGGGCCTCGTTGCGAAACGACGGATCGCCCACTTTCGTCGTTCCGCCGCCAATCACCACGATCGGTTTGTGGCCTGCCTGCTGCAAACGCCTGAGCGTCATGATCTGCAACGCATGACCGACATGCAGGCTCGGCGCCGTGCAATCGAAGCCGATGTACGCGGTGACGCGCTCCTTGCCCATCAGTTCGTCCAGGGCGGCAGGCGCGGTGCAATCGTAATAGGCTCCGCGCGCCGAAAAGGAGCGAAGGAAATCGGATTTGAAGTTGGGCGCGCCGGTCATGGAATGCTACTTAGGTGTTTCGAGGCGCGAGGCTTTAGCACACATGCCGAAAATCCTTAAAGCCATAGGTTTGATGAGCGGCACCTCGCTCGACGGCATAGACGCCGCCCTGCTCGAAACCGATGGCGAGGACGTGGCCCGTCCCGGCCCCGCGCTAACCATTCCCTACGATGCCGAAACCCGCGCCATGCTGCGCGCGGCGCTCACCGAAGCCCGCAACGTGGCCGAGGGTGCGCCGATTCCGTGGTCGATCCGCGACGCCGAACGCCGCCTCACAGAAGCCCACGCAAGCGCCGTCAAGGCGTTGCTCGAAAAAGCGCACCTCGCCCCGCGCGATGTCGCGCTGATCGGCTTCCATGGCCAGACGATCCTGCATCGCCCGCAAGACCGCTGGACCTGGCAGATCGGCGACGGCGCGCTTCTCGCGCGTCTCACCGGTATCGACACGGTGAACGATTTTCGCAGCGCCGATGTGAAAGCAGGCGGGCAGGGCGCACCGCTCGTGCCGCTCTATCACGCAGCCTTGATCCGCAGCGCGAAACTGAAACAGCCAGCCGCCATCGTGAACATCGGCGGCGTCGCCAACGTCACCTATGTCGATGGCGAAACGATCCTGGCCTTCGACACCGGCCCCGGCAACGCGCCCATAGACGATTGGGCGCACCGCCACGCGGGCAAACCGATAGACGAAGACGGCGCCCTCGCCGCCAAAGGCAAGGTCGACAACGAAGTGTTGGAGCGCATGCTGCAACACGACTTCTTCACCAAGACCGGCCCCAAATCCCTTGACCGTCTCGATTTCGGCATGGCCGACGTCGAACATCTTTCTCCGGAAGACGGCGCCGCCACACTCACCGCCTTCACCGCCGCCACAATCGCGCGCGCCAGAGAACATTTCCCCGACAGCGCCGAAACCTGGATCGTCTGCGGCGGAGGCCGTCACAACAAAACGCTGATGAATGAATTGCGCGCAAGATTGAACGCGCCGGTCATTCCCGCCGAACAGGAAAACTGGCGCGGCGATTTCATCGAAGCCGAAGCGTTCGCTTATTTGGCCGTGCGCAGCGTGAACGGATTACCGCTAAGCCTGCCGACAACAACAGGCGTTCCCGAACCGATGACTGGCGGAAAATTACACAAAGCGTGACCATTTCACTTACCTCCCCCTACGCGGGGAGGTCGACACGCGCAGCGTGGCGGGTGGGGGCCGCCGCAACAAACTCCGTGCTTGAAGCCCCACCCGTCGTCGTGCCGATGCACGACGCCGACCTCCCCGTGAAGGGGAGGTAAGGGAAACTATCGTCCCCTATTCGGATCGTTCATCCGCCGCTGCGAATATTCCTCGACCGCATCCACCACATCCTGCTCATGCTTGTCGAAGAAATGATTGGCGCCTTCGATCTTGTGATAGTCGATCTTGATGCCCTTCTGCGCGCGCAGGCGATCCACCAGCTTCAACACATCGGCTTCCGGCACCACCTGATCCTTCGTGCCGTGAATCATAATTCCCGAAGCCGGACACGGCGCGAGGAACGCGAAATCGTACATGCTGGCGGGCGGCGCGATCGAAATGAAACCGGTGATCTCGGGGCGCCGCATCAGCAGTTGCATCCCAATCCATGCGCCGAACGAAATCCCGCACACCCACACGAAAGACGGATTGGGATAAAGCGTGTTCATCCAGTCCAGCACCGCCGCCGCATCCGACAACTCGCCGATGCCGGAATCGAACGTGCCCTGGCTCCTGCCTACGCCGCGGAAATTGAAGCGCACCGTGGTGCAGCCCAGCCGGTGGTACATATGGAAGAGGTCGTAGACGAGCGGATTGTTCATCGTGCCCCCGAACTGAGGGTGCGGGTGCAGGATGAGGGCCATCGGCGCATTGGGCGCCTTCTGACGCTGGTAGCGGACTTCGATTCGGCCCGCAGGGCCGGGAAGAATAATGTCAGGCATCGTCTCTCCGCACCGCTCCGCCCTCCAAAACGTCCCAAACCAACCGATTCAGTAGGATTTGACCAGAGTTTCCGGTGGCAAAATCCACATTCGTATCAGGGTATTAGGCGTTATGCAGGGGCGGCAACGCTCAATTCTTGACCAGGCTAGTCAGGAAATCTATATCCAACCCACGAACCGGCTGGTCCGAGGGCGGGGCCTTTTACACCAACCCCGTTCCAAAGAGCCAAGAAATTCGAGGAGTTCGGCCATGAAATTGAGCACCAAGGGACGTTATGCGGTGATGGCGATGGCCGATCTCGCGGGCCACAGCAAGGAAGGCCGCGCGGTTCCGCTGGCCGAGATCTCCGGCCGCCAGGAAATCAGCCTGTCTTACCTCGAACAATTGTTCGCCAAACTTCGTCGCGGCGGTCTCGTCAAATCCGTGCGCGGTCCCGGCGGCGGTTATCGCCTTGCCCAGCCCGCCAGCGAAACCCGCGTGGCCGACATCATTCTCGCGGTGGACGAACCCATCGCAGCCACACGCTGCCGCCCCGGCAGCGCCAAGGGCTGCACGGGAACCGGCGCACGCTGCGTGACCCACGATCTGTGGGAAGAACTCGGCCGCCAGATCCAGGTGTTCCTCGCATCGGTCAGCCTCGCCGATGTGATCGAGAAGCGCGTGTTGGGCCGGGCCCAGCCTTGCGCGGCCTCAGCCAACGAAAACCTCGAGGCTGCGTGAAAAGCCTTTGAGTAACGCCATGCATTACCTGGATCACAACGCAACATCGCCTTTGCGCCCCGAAGCACGCGCCGCAATGGAACGCGCGCTCGGCAGCGCCAACCCATCCTCGGTCCACGCCGAAGGCCGCAAGGCCCGCGCGCTGGTGGAAGATGCGAGGGCAAAGGTCGCCAAACTCGCCAACACCGACGCACAGAACGTCATCTTTACCAGCGGCGGCACCGAAGCCAACGCGCTCGCGCTCCACGCCGCGATTTATGGGTCGGCGGAAGCCGAAGCGCGGCTGACGCGCATCTTCGTCTCTGCCATCGAACACGATTCCGTTCGGGCGAATGCGAACGCCCTCACCGAACGCTTCGCGGGTCTGCGCCTCGAAACGCTTCCGGTTCTCGCCAGCGGCACGCTCGATCTCGAAGCCCTGCGTATCGCCTTGCGCGAAGGCAAGGGCCGCGCGCTGATCGCCGTGATGGCCGCCAACAACGAAACCGGAGTCCTTCAGCCGGTTTCGGAAGTCGCCAAACTCGCGCGCGAAGCCGGAGCATTTCTGTTTGTCGATGCGATTCAAGCAGCGGGAAAAATCCCGCTCGATTTCGATGCGGATTACATCACCGTCTCATCCCACAAACTCGGCGGCCCACAAGGCGCAGGCGCATTGATTATAAAATCTCGCGCCCCCTTCGCCTCGCAAATCCTCGGCGGCGGGCAGGAACGCGGCCATCGCGCCGGCACGGAAAACGTGGCTGCCATCGCCGGTTTCGGCGCGGCGGCGGAAGCGAAGGCCGTTTCCGCGGACTTGCGCGATCGCTTCGAACGCGCGCTGAAGGACATCGCGCCCGACGCCATCATCTTCGGCCACGACGCACCGCGTCTCGCAAACACGTCCAACTTCGCGCTTCCGGGCATTCTCGCCGAAACCGCCGTCATGGCGCTCGATCTTGATGGCGTGATGATAAGTTCCGGTGCCGCCTGCTCATCCGGCAAGGTGAAACCTTCGCATGTGCTGGCCGCCATGGGAGTGAGCGAAGACATTGCGCGTTGTGCCCTTCGCGTGAGCTTCGGCTGGAATTCCACGCAAGCCGATGCCGATGCGGCGATTGCTTCTTTCTCCAAATTGTTCGCCCGCGCCAAAGCGCGCGCGGCCGCGTGAGGCGCTGATGGCCATCGTTCAGGAAACACGCGATCAGGTCGCCGCTCTCGGCGAAAAGTACAAATACGGCTTCGTCACCGACATCGAGATGGAGCGCGCCCCGCGCGGCCTCGAGGAAACGACGGTGCGTTACATCTCCGCCAAGAAGGGCGAACCGGAATGGATGCTGGAATGGCGTCTGTCCGCCTTCCGCCGTTGGCGCGAAATGAAAGAGCCGACTTGGGCGCGTGTGCACTATCCCAAGATCGACTACCAGAACGCCTATTACTATGCGGCGCCCAAGAACACGCCGAAGAAGCAGAGTTTGGATGAAGTCGATCCCAAGCTGCTCGAAACCTACAAGAAGCTCGGCATCCCGCTGCACGAACAGATGGCGCTCGCGGGCGTCGCCGTCGACGCGGTGTTCGATTCCGTTTCGGTCGCAACCACCTTCAAGGACAAGCTCAACGAAGCGGGCGTGATCTTCTGTCCCATCTCCGAAGCGATCCGCGACTATCCCGATCTGGTGAAGAAGTATCTCGGCACCGTCGTTCCAGTGACCGACAATTTTTTCGCCACGCTCAATTCGGCGGTCTTCTCCGACGGCACGTTTGTGTATGTGCCCAAAGGCGTGCGCTGCCCGATGGAGCTTTCGACCTATTTCCGCATCAACGCGAGCGAAACCGGCCAGTTCGAACGCACCCTCATCATCGCGGACGAAGGCTCTTACGTCTCCTATCTCGAAGGCTGCACCGCGCCCAAGCGCGACGAGAACCAGCTTCATGCCGCCGTGGTGGAATTGGTGGCGCTGGACGACGCCGAAATCAAATACTCCACGGTGCAGAACTGGTATCCCGGCGACGAAAACGGTCTAGGCGGCATCTATAACTTCGTCACCAAACGCGGCGATTGCCGAGGCGACCGTTCCAAGATCTCATGGACGCAGGTCGAAACCGGCTCCGCCATCACCTGGAAATACCCAAGCTGCATCCTGCGCGGTGACGATACGGTGGGCGAATTCTATTCCATCGCCATCGCCAACAATTTCCAGCAGGCCGATACCGGCACAAAGATGATCCACCTGGGCAAGAACACCCGCTCGCGCATCATCTCCAAAGGTATCAGCGCCGGCAAAGCACAGAACACCTATCGCGGTCTCGTCAGCGTGCACCCTAAAGCAGCGAACGCCCGCAACTACACCCAATGCGACTCGTTGTTGATTGGCGGCAAATGCGGCGCACACACGGTGCCCTACATCGAAAGCCGCAACCCAACCGCCAAGATCGAACACGAAGCGACCACCTCGAAAATCGCCGACGACCAATTGTTCTATTGTGTCCAGCGCGGCATCGACGAGGAAGAAGCGGTCGCCCTCATCGTCAACGGCTTCTGCAAGGAAGTGTTGCAGCAGCTACCAATGGAATTCGCAGTCGAGGCGCAAAAACTCGTCGGCATCAGCCTCGAAGGCAGCGTGGGATGAATATGCTTGAGATCAAAGACCTGCACGTCACCGTCGACGGCAAGGAAATCCTGAAAGGCCTGAGCCTTTCCATCAAGGCAGGCGAGGTGCATGCCGTCATGGGCCCAAACGGCTCGGGCAAATCCACGCTGTCTTATGCGCTCGCGGGCCGGGCGGGTTACGACGTCACGAAAGGCAGCATCGTCTATCGCGGCGAGGACCTCACCGCCCTCGCGCCGGAAGAACGCGCCGCCAAGGGCATCTTCCTCGCGATGCAATACCCGGTCGAAATCCCCGGCGTGACCACGCTGACCTTCCTCAAGGCCGCGCTCAACGCCCAGCGCCGCGCTCGCGGCGAAAGCGAACTGGACGCGGTGAGCGTTCTCAAGCGCGTGCGCGAAAAGGCCAAGACTCTCAACGTGCCGGAAGAAATGCTCCGCCGCGCGCTCAATGTCGGTTTCTCCGGCGGCGAGAAGAAGCGCCTCGAAACCCTGCAAATGGCGCTGTTCGAACCGGCTTTCGCGATCCTCGACGAAACCGATTCCGGCCTCGACATCGACGCACTGAAACTCGTCGCCGAAGGCGTCAATGCGCTGCGCTCGCCCGACCGCGCGATGCTTATCATCACGCACTATCAGCGCCTGCTCAACTACATCGTCCCCGACCGTGTGCATGTTCTCGCTGGCGGCCGCATCATCGCCGAAGGCGGCAAGGAACTGGCGCACGAACTCGAAGCGAAGGGCTACGCCCAGATCGTGAAAGACGCCGCATGAACGCGCCCGTCCCATTTCTCGATGCGCGCCGCGCGGAGGCTCTCGAAAGCTTTCGCGTGAAAGGCGTTCCGCATCGCCGCATCGAGGAATGGAAATACAGCGACGTTCGTTCTGCCCTCGGCGCTGAAGATGTCGCCAAAGCGGGCGCTGCCAAATGGCAGATCGAAGGTGTCGCCGAGAACGTCGAGATTGTCGATCTTTCCGGCAATGCGCCGCAATGGGTCCGCGACCACATCCCTGCCGCATCCCAGAACGCGATGGAAACAGCGACCGTTGCTTTCGCTACCGGTGGCGTTGCACTGCGCGTCTCTTGCGACAAGATCGCCGGTCCCATCCGCCTCAATTGGTCGGAACATGGCCATGCCCGCCTCCTGATCGTGGTGGAAGAAGGCGCTTCGCTCGCGCTCGTTGAAACGCACACGGCGGCGAACGGCCTGCGCAACATCGGCGCTGAAATCTTCCTCGGCGCCAATGCGCAGCTTTCCCACGTCGTCGTCGGCCACAAAGCCGAAGGCGTGCGCGTCGAAACATTCGCAATCAAAGCCGCGCGCGACTCTCGCTACAACGCCCATTTCGCCAATTTCGGGGCGCGCCTCTCGCGCTCCGACATCACGGTGATATTGGAGGGTGAGGGCAGCGAAGCTCGCATCAGCGGCGTCAGCGCGCTTGGCGGCGAAACCCATGCCGACGTGACCACGCATGTCATCCATGCGGTCGGCCACACGCAAAGCGCGCAGCTTTTCAAGAAAGCCGCTGCGGGAAGGTCCCGCGCGGTCTATCAGGGCCGTGTCACCGTAAAGGAGGGCGCCAACGGCTCCGACAGCCGGCAAACAGCGAAGGGCATCTTGCTGGGCGAGCGCGCCGAGATCGACCTGAAACCCGAACTGATCATCTTCGCCGACGACGTGAAATGCGCCCATGGCGCCGCCGTCGGCGATCTCGAAGCCGAACAGCTTTTCTATCTGCGCGCCCGCGGCCTGCCGGAAGCCGAAGCCCGCAACCTCCTTATCCGCGCCTTCCTCGAAGACGCGGTTCTCGAAATCGCAGACGAAGCGATCCGTGCCGAAGTGTGGCGCGATGTCGAAACAGCGCTGGAGACGATGACGTGACCGTGCCGGGAAAAATCGCTGCCGCCTTCGATCCGGCGATCGTTCGCAAGGATTTCCCGATCCTCGCGCGCGAGGTCTATGGCAAGCCGCTCGTCTATCTCGACAACGGCGCATCGGCGCAGAAGCCGAACGCGGTGCTCGACGCGATGAACGATTTCGCCAGCCGCGAATATGCCAATGTCCATCGCGGCGTACATTATCTTTCCGCCGTTGCCACCGACCATTACGAAGCCGCCCGCGAAACCGTGCGCCGTTTCCTGAATTCGGCGAGCGTGGATGAAATCGTCTTCACCAAGGGCGGCACGGAATCGATCAATCTCGTCTCCTATGCCTTTTTCGCCCCGCGCATCCAGCCCGGCGACGAGATCGTTCTCACGGTGATGGAACATCATTCCAACATCGTGCCGTGGCATTTCCTGCGTGAGCGCAACGGTGCGGTCCTTAAATGGGTCGACGTTCGCGACGATGGCTCGCTCGATATCGAAGCCCTCGACGCCGCCATCGGCCCCAAGACAAAGCTCGTCGCCGTCACGCACATGTCGAACGTGCTGGGAACGGTGACTCCGCTCAAGGACATCATCGCCCGGGCCCATGCCAAAGGCACGCCGGTTCTGATCGATGGTTGTCAGGGCGTGGTGCACGAGCCCGTCGATGTCCGCGCGCTGGATGTCGATTTCTACGCCTTCACCGGCCACAAGCTCTACGGCCCCACCGGCATTGGCGTGCTCTACGCGAAGGCTGCGCACCTGAAAACGATGCGGCCCTTCAACGGGGGCGGTGAAATGATCCGCGAAGTCAGCCGCGAAAAGATCACTTATGCCGATGCGCCCGCGCGTTTCGAAGCCGGAACGCCACCAATCATCGAAAGCATCGGTTTGGCTGCGGCCATCGATTACCTCGGTACGCTGGATCGCGCCGCCATCGCCGCCCACGAACACGATCTGCTGCGTTACACCCGCGAACGCCTGCGGGAACTTAACTGGGTCCGCGTCATCGGCGATGCGCCGGGCAAGGGCGCGATCATTTCTTTCGAAACCGAGGGGATGCATGCCCACGACGTCGCCACCATATTGGATAGGGAAGGCGTTGCCACTCGTGCCGGTCACCATTGCGCCCAACCCTTGATGGAACGATTCGGCGTCGCCTCCACCACGCGCGCCTCATTTGCGCTCTACAACACGCGCGCCGAAGCCGACGCGCTGATCGACGCCTTGCACAAGGCACGGAAGATTCTGGGTTGAACGGCGATGGATGATCATTTGCGCGAACTTTACCAAGAAGTGATCCTCGATCACTCGCGCCACCCGCGCCATTTCGGGCCGTTGGAGCACGCCACGCACACGGGCGAGGGCTACAACCCGCTCTGCGGCGACCGCGTGAAGATTTACTTGTCCGTCGACAAGGACGATCGCATCGCCGACATCAAGTTCGAGGGCAAGGGTTGCGCCATCAGCCAGGCATCCGCCTCGCTGATGACCGACATGCTGGTGGGCCGTACCGTCGCCGAAGCCGAAAAGCTGATGGGCGGCTTTCTGCATCTGGTGAAGGGCGATGCGCCGAGCGACCTCAACGAAGACGATCGCGAACGGCTCGACGTGATGGCGGGCGTCTCCGCGTTTCCCATGCGGGTGAAGTGCGCGACGCTTGCCTGGCACACCATGAAATCGGCGCTGGAGGGCGGCAAGGCCGCGAAATCCGAATGAATGCGGAACCCATGAAAGGGCAGGTTGCTGCCTCCGCGATCCCGCCGGAAGAGCTTGAAGCGTTTACACAAAAGCTCATCGCCGCGATGAAGACCGTGTACGACCCGGAGATCCCGGTAGACATTTATGAACTCGGCCTTATCTATAAGGTGGACGTGGCCGACAACAAGGACGTGGCCGTCGACATGACGCTCACCGCGCCCGCCTGTCCCGTCGCCGGTGAAATGCCGGTGATGGTGAAAAATGCCCTCGAAACGGTGGAGGGCATCGGCGAGGTGAAGGTGAACATGGTCTTCGACCCGCCCTGGACGCCGGACCGCATGAGTGAGGAAGCCCGTCTCGAACTGAACATGTTCTAGCGAGTACGAAAGATGGAAGCCGCAACCACCACCGCAAGACCGCGCCGCGAACGCCCGAAGCCCGTAAAGCTTTCGGAAGCCGCCGCCACGCGCATCCGCGAGATCATGGAATCTTCGGATGGCGCCTATCAGGGCGTGCGTGTCGGCGTCACCAATGGCGGCTGCGCAGGCATGAGCTACACGATGGATTATGCCGACAAGGCGAACCCGTACGACGAAGTGATCGAAGACAAGGGCGTGAGGATTTTCATCGATCCCAAGGCCATCATGTTCCTGCTGGGCACCGAAATGGACTACGTGCGAGACAAGCTCGCGGCCCGCTTCGTGTTCAACAACCCGAACCAGACCGCGGCCTGCGGCTGCGGGGAATCCGTTTCCATCACGCCCGCGAGCGAATAGTCACCACAGGTGAACACGTTGCGCGGGCGGCAGATAATATTTGTCGCCCGCTTTGATCTCCGGAAACGCGGCGTACCAGCCATCATCGTTCCGCACCACGCCGTTCACGCGGTATTCCGAAGGGCTATGCGGATTGGAAAGAAGCTGCACCCGCAATGAATCCGGCGTGTGCTTCTCGCGCCAGCTTTGCGCGTAAGCGAGATAAAAGCGTTGATCGCCGGTATATCCATACAGCACAGGCGCAGGCTTTCCGCCCAGCGCGATGTGATAGGCCTTATAGGCGATCACCAGCCCCGCCAAATCGGCGATGTTCTCGCCGAGTGTCAGCTTGCCGTTGATATGCACGCCCGGGATGGGTTCGTATTTGTCATATTGCCCCGCCAGCGCGGCCGTGCGCGCGTCGAAATTCTTGCGGTCGGTCGCTGTCCACCAGTTCCGCAGCACGCCGTCGCCATCATATTTGCTCCCCTGGTCGTCGAAGCCGTGGCTGATCTCATGCCCGATGGTGGCGCCGATCTCGCCATAGTTCACGGCTTCGTCCGCATTGGGGTCGAAGAAGGGCGGCTGCAATATGCCCGCCGGAAACACGATCTCGTTAAACGGCGGATTGTAATAAGCATTGTTGGTCGGCGGCGTCATGCCCCATTCGGTCCTGTCCACCGGCTGGTCGATGCGTTTCAGCCGCCTGTTCCATTCGAACACCGATGCGTTCTGTATCGAAGCGATCAGCTTGTTCCGGTCGATCTGCAACGCCGAATAATCGCCAATGATCGGGATAGCCGATCTTCGGCATGAACTTGTGCAGTTTCTCAAGGGCCTTCGCGCGCGTTTCCGGCGTCATCCAGGAAAGCGTCTTCACATCGGCTTCGTAGGCTTTCAGCAGATTGTTGACCAGCTTCAGCGCCTTGGCCTTGGCTTCCGGGGGGAAATATTTTGCTGCATAAAGCTTGCCCAACGCCTCGCCGATGGCGTTGTCGAGCAACTGCACCCCGCGCGTGGCGCGATCCAGCTGCTTCTTCTTGCCGGAAAGCACCTTGCCGTAGAAATCGAAATCGGTGTTGTCGAACTTCTCAGGCAGATATGCCGCGAAAGCATGCAGGTACCGCACCGTCAGATAATCGCGCCACACCGACACGGGCGTTTCCGCGAAAGCTGCTGCCAGTTTCGGAAACGCCGATTTCTCGGCCACGATTACCGTGCGTGCACCATGCGGGGCTTTCTCCGGAACACCGGCGGATGAAAAATAAGCATCCCAGGGGAATTGCGGCGCGAGGTTCTTCAACTCGGCGATGCTCATTGGATTGTATGTCTTGTCCGCGTCACGGCGGTCGGCGGCTGGCCACGAACCTTGCGCCAGCGCGTTTTCCAGTTTGAAAATGGCCTCGGCTTTGGATGCCACATCCTTTTCGCCCGCCAGCGTAAGCATCTGCGCGAGATATTTCTTGTAAGCGTCGCGCGTGGCCACGATTTCCTTGTCGTTGCGCAGATAGTAGTCGCGATCCGGCAGCCCCAGGCCGGATTGATACAGGTTCACCGAATAGTTGGTGGGATGCTTGTCGTCGACACCGATATAAACGCCGAACGGTCCATCCAGGCCCAACCGCGGATCGCCCATGGCACGCGCCACATCCTCGGTGGTTTTCAGCGCGGCGATGACAGCCAAATCTTTCTCAGCGGGTTTCAGCCCATTGGCTTCGATGGCTTTCTGATCCGTGAAAGCATCGTAGAGTTCGCGTAATTTCGCTTCCTCGGCGGTGGGATTTTTCTTCTTCTGCAAATCCCCGACGATGGATTTGAGTCGATCCTCATTCTGCTTGTTCAGTTCAAGGTTTACGCCCGCATAGGTGCGATCTCCCGGAATCTGCGCGGTCTTCAACCAGCCGCCATTGCCGTACACAAAGAAATCGTTCCCCGGCGCCACCGATTTGTCGATGTGGGAAAGCGACAAACCCCATGGCGGGAACGCGGGACCTGAAGCGGCTAACGCGGCAACGCTCACACCAGCGAACAACACGGCAAGAACGGGAAGACGACGCATGATTTTCTCCTGCGGTCAAAAGAAAAGCGCCGCCGGAGCTTTCCGGCGGCGCGCTTCACTCACCAAAGTTTCACCCGGTCCGTGGGCGCCAGATAATATTTCTGGTCCTTCGTCACGTTGAACGCCTTGTACCAGTCGTCCACGTTGCGAACCACGCCGATCACGCGGAATTCCGGCGGGCTGTGCGGATTGGAAAGCACCTGCGCGCGCATCGCGCCGTCGCGATAGAGCTCACGCCAGATCTGACCGTAGCTCAGGAAGAACCGTTGAACTCCGGTGTATGCGTCCAGCACCGGCGCGGGCTTCCCGCCAAGCGAGATGCGATAAGCCTTGAGCGCGATGGTAAGGCCCGACAAATCGCCGATGTTCTCGCCCATGGTCAGCTTCCCGTTCACACGCAGGCCGGGCAGGGGCTCGAACTGGTCATATTGTTTACCCAGTTTGCTCACGCGCGTTTCGAAGTTCTTGCGGTCCGCGTTGGTCCACCAATTGTTGAACACGCCGTTTCCGTCGACCTTCGAACCCTGGTCGTCATAGCCGTGGCTCAATTCGTGGCCGATCACCACGCCGATCCCGCCATAGTTCACCGCATCATCCGCATTGGGATCGAAGAACGGCGGCTGCAGGATCGCGGCCGGGAACACGATCTCGTTTAGCGGCGGCTGGTAATAGGCGTTCACGGTCGGCGGCGTCATCTCCCACTCGCCCTTGTCGACGGGCTGGTCGATGCGGTCGAGTTCACGCTTCCATTCGAATTCCTGGCCGCGCTCGATATTGCCGATCAGGTCGTCGCGCGAAATGACGTAAGCCGAATAATCGCGCCACTTGTCGGGATAGCCGATATGCGGCGTGAATTTGTGAAGCTTCTCCAGCGCCTTCTTTTTGGTCTCCGGCGTCATCCAGCCAAGCGTGCGGATGTCGGCGTCATAGGCCTTACGAAGATTCTCGACCAGCGCCTCGGCTTTCGCCTTGGCTTCCGGCGGGAAGTATTTCGCGACATACAGCTTGCCCAGCGCCTCGCCGATCAGATTGTCGAGCACATGCACGCCGCGCGTGTCGCGGGGAAGCTGCTGCTGGTTGCCGCTCAGGACTTTCCCATAGAATGCGAAATCCGCGTCGTCGAACGCCTTCGGCAGATAGGGCGCCATCGCGTGCAGGTAATGCACGGTCAGATAATCTCGCCACACCTCCACCGGCGTTGCCGCGAAGATTTTCGCCAGCGGCCCCATCGCGGTGTTCTCGCGCACCACGATCTCGCGCTCGCCTTTCGGCCCCTTCTCCGAAATTCCTCCCGCGGCGAAAAACGCATCCCAGGGGAAATCCGGTGCAAGCTGCTTGAGCTGCGAAACGGTCATCGGATTGTAGACCTTGTCGCGGTCGCGTTTCTCCGCCACCGGCCAATGGGCTTTCGCGATTTCGGTTTCGAGTGCGAACACCTTGTCCGCGCGCGCTTGCGCATCCGGAACCTTCGCCAACCCCAGCATGGTGCCGAGATATTGGCGATAGGCTTCCCGCGTCGAAACGATATCCTTGTTGTCGCTCAGATAGTAATCGCGGTCGGGCATTCCCAACCCGCTCTGCACGAGATTGAGCGCATAAGTATCGGGATGCTTGTCTTCGTAAGTGATACCGATACCGAACGGCGTGGATGTCGGCAGTGTCGCCTTGCCCATGGCCGACGCCACATCTTCAAGGGTCTTCAGGCTTGCCAGATAGTCGAGGTCTTTCTTCGCCGGTTCCAGTCCGCGCTCTTCGATCTGCTTTTGATCCATGAAGGAGTCGTAGAGGTCGCGCAGCTTCTTCTCTTCGGCATTGAGATGGTCGTAAGGCTTCGCCTCCAGTTCGTTGACGATCTCCTTCATCCGGTTTTCGCTGAGGATGCGAAGATCCTGAAACGATCCCGTGGAGGAACGATCCGGCGGAATGGTCGCCGTCTTCATCCAGTTGCCGTTGACGTAACGGAAGAAGTCGTCGCCTGGTTTGACGCTCTTATCCATCGCGGAAAGGTCGACGCCCCATTGGCCGAAGGTCGTCTTGCCGCTTTCAGCCCATGCCACGCTAGCGATCAGACAAAGGGCCAGCGCGGCCCCCGCTTTCCATGCCGTCATATGAGTTCCTTTATGGACGAACGACTGCATAGTCCCGCTCGTGCGGGACTGTGCAAATCACGGAAACGAGAGCGGCGGCTATTTTCCGGTGAATTTCGCGGGTCTCTTCTGCAGGAATGCCTGCACGCCCTCCCAGAAATCGCCGCTCTTTCCGGCGAGGCTCTGGAACTTGCTTTCGAGGTCGATCTGTTCCTCGAAAGAATTGTGCGGGCTAGCCCCATAAAGCTGGCGGGTTAGTGTCAGCGCCGCCGTCGGCCCGTCAGCTAGCCGTTGCGCCATCTTGATCGCAGCGTCCAGCAGGGCGCCGTCATCATAGACGCGGTTGATCAGCCCCCATTCAAGCGCCGTTTCTGCCGGAAGCTTCTCAGCCAGTAGCGAAAGCTCGCGCGCACGGGCAAGTCCCACGAGTCGCGGCAACAACCATGTCGATCCGCCATCCGGCACCAACCCGATGCGCGCGAACGCCTGCAGGAAATAAGCCGAACGCGATGCCAGGATAAGATCGCCCATCAACGCGATGCTCATGCCCACGCCGGCGGCAGCACCATTCACCGCCGTGATGAACGGCATCTTCACATCCCGCAGCCGGCGCAGAAACGGGTGGAAGATCACCTGCAGGGATTCTCCCGGCTCCATCGCTTGTCCCGATCCGCGATCCGAAAGGTTCGCGCCTGAGCAGAACCCCTTGCCTTCGCCCGTCAGTACCACGGCGCGAAATCCGGAATCGGCGCGTTCGATGAACTTCAACGCTTCGGTCGCGCCCGCCACCAGCTTGGCGGACGCCGCGTTCATCACCTCGGGATGGTTGAAGGTCAGCACGGCGACATTGCCGTGAGCCGTGACGTAAGCCCGTTCGAAATCTGTGCGCATTTTCTCTCCCAATGTTGTCCTGGGTCGAGAATAGGCGGGGAACTAGCGGCTGCTCAAGCGGCGGCGATGCTCGTTTTACGGTCTTCTTCGCCGATAACGCAGTTGCGGCCTGCGCGTTTGGCCGCATAGAGGCATTCGTCGGCGCGGCGGATCAGGCTTGCGGTGGTCTCGCCGGGCGTGAACTGCGCCACACCGATGGAAATGGTGATGGTGCCCAGGATGTCGCCAGTCGATTTCTTGACCAGCTTCTTGCTCTCCACATGGCCCCTGATCTGGTTGGCCAGATTGAGCGCGTGTTCGAGCCTGGTCTGCCGCAGGATGACGGCAAACTCCTCGCCGCCATAGCGCGCCGCAGTATCGCGGCCCTTGACGTTCTCGCTCAGGCAGGCGCCGACCAGACGCAGCACGTGGTCCCCGGTCTGGTGACCCCAGGTGTCGTTGAACGTCTTGAAATGATCGATGTCGCACATGCACAGCACGAATTCTTCGCCCGTTTCGTTGGCGTCGTGGATCGCATTGTCGAGCGCCATGTCGAACAGCTTGCGGTTGGCAATGGCGGTGAGCGGATCGGTCAGGCTTTCCTTGCGCACATCGTCGAGCTTTGTCTTCAGATCGCTCACTTCGGTCGACGATTTGTGCAGCTCGTCTTCCAGCATTTTGGTGCGCGCTTCCATCGCTTGCGTGGCGCCAAGCAATCCATCCATCAACTTGCGCACCGCGACGGGCGATTGATCGCCCACCATTTCCGCGATGGCCGCCGAAAGCGTCTTGCCGTAGGACGCGGCATCCTTGCCCGCCGTCTCCAGTGTCACCAGCACCGAGCCCAACGCCGCCGAGACGTCCTTGCTCAGCGTATCGAGTTGATCGATCGCCTTGCGCTCTTTCGAGACGTGATGCCGCAACTCATCCAGCACATCGGGTGTAAACGGCTTCTTGGTTTTCAGATGCGCGTCCAGCGCGCGCGACAACGGCGGATTGGCGCCGCCTGCATAAGTGAAGAAAATCTCGAAATTTGTTGGGCTTGGCGCCACGCCGTGGCTTTCCATCAAGGCCATCGCAGCCTTCGCCACCGCCTGCTCACGCACACTCTTCTGCACGGACAGTATTCCCACGGACGCTAGGTCCTTACCCTAGACGGAGGGTCCGTAAGAAACAGTTAAACAATGCCGATTGAAGCGGAACCAAGCTGCTGCTCTACTTGGCAAAAGAGGGGAGGCGGCCGAACCGGTCCGCCAGGGATAAGGAGAATTCAATGAGCGTGGCAGAAGCCAGACCGATGTCGCAGGGCGATCGCGAGACCGTCCGCATGCAGGAGGTTTTGCGGCTCCAGCGTCAGGCGCATCTGAAGAACGGCCCGCCCACTGCGGAGAAGCGCATCGAATGGCTCGACAAGGCCATCGCGCTTTTGGTCGACAACCAGAAAGCCATCGGCGAAGCGCTGCGCGAGGATTTCGGCCACCGCTCCGTGCATTCCACGCTGTTGACCGACGTTTACGGCTCCATCGGTCCGCTGAAACACGCCAAGGCGCACGTCCGCAAATGGATGCGCCGCGAGAAACGCGCTGTGTCGCCGGCCATCCTCGGTCTGTTTGGCGCCAAGGCGTTCATCGAATACCAGCCCAAGGGCGTGGTCGGAATCATCGCGCCGTGGAATTTCCCGATCAATCTCACTTTCGCGCCGCTCGCGGGCGTTTTCGCCGCCGGCAACCGCGCGATGATCAAGCCCAGCGAATTCACGCCGCGCACCTCCGAACTGATGGAGCGCATGTTCCGCTCGGCCTATGACGAATCCGAAGTCGCCGTGTTTCAGGGCGGCGCGGAAGTCGGCGGTGCGTTCTCCAAGCTCGCCTTCGACCACCTTCTGTTCACGGGTGCGACGTCCATCGCCTACCATGTGATGAAGGCCGCGGCCGACAATCTCGTACCGACCACGCTCGAACTCGGCGGCAAGTCGCCGGTCATCATCGGCGAAACCGCCGACATGACGCTGGCCGCCAAGCGCATCATGATGGGCAAGACGTTGAACGCGGGCCAGATCTGCCTCGCGCCCGACTATGTGATGGTACCGGAAGACAAGGCGAAGGATTTCGTCGCTGCCGCCGAAGGCGCGGTGACCAAGATGTTCCCGACCCTGAAGGACAACCCGGACTACACTTCGGTCATCAACCAGCGCCATTTCGACCGCCTGCAGGGCTATATCGCCGATGCAAAGGCGAAGGGTGCTGAGGTGATCGAAATCAATCCGGCCAAGGAAAATTTCACCCAGCAGCCCTATTACAAAATCCCGCCGATGCTGGTCATGAACCCGACCGACGACATGAAGATCATGAAGGAAGAGATCTTCGGGCCGCTCTTGCCGGTGAAGACCTACAAGAAGGTCAACGAGGCCATCGACTACGTGAACGATCACGACCGTCCGCTGGGTCTCTATTATTTCGGCCAGGATTCAAAGGAGCAGGAAGAGGTGCTTACGCGCACTACTTCTGGCGGCGTCAGCGTCAACGACGTGATCATGCATATCTCGATGGAAGACCTGCCGTTTGGCGGCATCGGGCCATCGGGCATGGGGGCCTATCACGGCATCGACGGCTTCAAGACCTTCAGCCACGCCAAGGCAGTCTACAAGCAGGCGAACAAGGACCTCGCGGCGATGATGCGCCCGCCTTACGGTCCGAGGATTCTGAAAATCCTCGGCACGCAGATCAAACGCTGAGGCTCACGTCTCAGCGTCTTCCGGCTTCGGCAGTTTGACCGGCCGAAGCAGGAACGCTGGCAACTGAGAATGATCCGGCTTGGTACCTTGCGGCCGCTGTGGTTGCGGCTGCCTGGCCTGTTGCGGCCTCTGCGGCTGGCGCTCGCGGTGTGGTCTGGGCAATTCCTGCTGAGGTTCAGGCTGAGGTGCTACTTGTACCGGCGCGGGAGCTTGCACGGCAGGCTCCATCGAAGCCACCTGTCCATGCACCGCAACGGGGCGCGGGCGACGGTCGCGATCGCGCCCGCCACGCTCGCGTTTTCCGTCGCGACGATTGCGGTCTCCGCGCGGCCTTGCTTCTTCCTCGCGAACTTCAATGCCTTCCATCACCCGGCGATCAATTGGTTTGCCCAGCAGCTTTTCGATGGCGTCGACCGCTTTCTGGTCGTGCCGTGAGGCGAGCATGTAGGCGTGGCCGGAACGTCCCGCGCGGCCCGTGCGGCCGATGCGGTGAACATAGTCGTCGGCATGAAACGGCACGTCGAAATTGAAGACATGGCTCACCGCCGGAATGTCCAGCCCGCGCGCGGCGACGTCGCTGGCGACCAGCAATTGAACGTCGCCGTTCTTGAAGGCATCGAGCGTCTTCATGCGCGTGGATTGTTCGAGATCGCCATGCAGCGGCGCTGCGTTGAACCCATGCTTCGATAGCGAACGCGCCACCACGTCGACGTCACGCTTGCGATTGCAGAACACGATGGCGTTCTTGACGTTGTTGTCGCGCACAAGACGGCGCAGGGCTTCGCGCTTGGCCCAGTCGTTGTGCGGGATTTCGATGATTTCCTGCGTGATAGTGGTTGCAGCCGTCGCGGGCCGCGAAACTTCCACGCGCACGGGCGCATGCAGGAATTGTTCGGTCAGCCGCTGGATCTCCGGCGGCATGGTCGCGGAATAGAACAGCGTCTGCCGCGTGAAGGGGATCAGCTTGCAGATGCGTTCCACGTCGGGAATGAAACCCATGTCGAGCATGCGGTCGGCTTCGTCGATGACGAGGATCTGCACCTGGCTCAACATCAGCTTGCCGCGTTCGAAGTGATCGAGCATTCGGCCCGGCGTCGCGATCAACACGTCGACGCCGCGATCGAGCTTTTTCTCCTGGTCTTCGAATGACACACCGCCGATCAGCAGCGCCATCGAAAGCTTGTTGTATTTGCCGTAGCGCTCGAAACTTTCGGCCACTTGCGCCGCCAGTTCGCGTGTCGGTTCCAAAATCAGCGAGCGCGGCATGCGCGCTTTTGCCCGGCCCCGCGCCAGAAGTTCGATCATCGGCAGCGTAAACGAGGCCGTCTTGCCGGTTCCCGTCTGGGCGATTCCGATGATGTCCTTGCGCTGGAGGACATGGGGGATGCCCTGCGCCTGAATCGGGGTGGGGGTGGTGTACCCGCTTTCGGTGACCGCCCTCAGCACCTCGGCCGAAAGGCCAAGCGTGTCGAAACCCGGCGTCTCTGGCGCCGTTGGGGTTTCGGAAGGCTTTGAAAGGGAAGGGATTTCTTCGGAAATGGCTTCCACGCCGGCTTCCGCGCCGGCACTCGTCTCACTCGTCATGCGCTCCTAGTCGGGCGCATTTGAGCGCCCAAGCCGCCCGCCCGGATTGGCAACGGCTACTTATGCACTGCAACATAGGAAGGAAGTCCAAAAAGTCAATAAGGAGAGGTAAGGTATTCGAATCGCGACCGGGGAGGGCGGCATGAACGCAACACTTCGCGCCGGGGGGCTGGCGGTTTTAGCCGTGGCCGTCTGGTTCCTGTGCCGCTACGCCAATGAGCCGCACAACGTGCGTGGACTCGAAACGCCGGCCACGGAATTCTCCGCTGTGCGCGCCAACAATACGCTCGCGCGCATTCTCGGCGCCGAACGTCCCCATCCCGCAGGGACGGAAGAAAACGCGCGCGTCCGCGCACGCATCGTGAAGGAGTTCGCAAGTCTCGGCATCGAAGCGAAACCGTATCGCGCAATGGGCTGCAATTACGGCCAACGCTACGGTGCCATCCAATGCGCCACCGTCACCGATCTGATCGCGGAAGTGAAGAAAGGCGAGGGCAAGGCAATCATGCTTCTCGCCCATTACGACTCCGTTCCCGCAGGTCCGGGCGCTGCCGACGATGGTTCAGGCGTTGTGAGCGTATTGGAAACCGTGCGTGCCCTGAAGGCGCGGGGTAATCCTGGCAGACACCCGATCCTCGCCGTCATCACCGACGGAGAGGAATACGGCCTGCTCGGCGCGGCGTCGTTCCTGCACGATCCCAAGCTGAAAGCGCGCGTAGGCGCGGTGGTGAATGTGGAGGCGCGCGGCAATCGCGGCCCAAGCCTTCTGTTCCAGACAAGCGACGGCAACGCTCCGCTGATCGACCTCTATGCCAAGAATGCAAAACGTTATTCCACAAGCTCGCTATTCGTCGAAATCTACAAGCGGCTGCCCAACGACACCGATCTCACGCTGTTCATCCGTGACGGTATCCCATCCTTCAATTTCGCCTTCTCGGAAAACGTCGCGCACTATCATACGCCGCTCGACACCCGCGCCAATCTCAGCCGCGCGACCTTGCAGAATCAGGGCGAGAACATGCTCGACACCGTGTCGGGCCTTCAACAGGTGAGTTTCCCGGCGCTCAAGGGGGGAAACGCAGTCTACCTATCCATATTGGGAATGGTCCTGCCGCGCATGCCGCAATGGTGGGCGTTGCCGCTTGCGCTGCTGTTGTTCGTGGCGCTCGCTTTCGCATCTTACATCGCGCGCGAACGCAAGATGCGCTGGGACCAGGCGTTCCTGTCCTTCGCGATGCCTCCTGTATTTCTGATCGGATGCGGTCTCGCCGGCTGGGGTCTCTACACCATCACACAGATCGTTTCGTCCATGCCCGATCCGACCTACGCCTATCCGGTCACGTTCCGCGTTGCGCTGTCTTTCGCTGTCGCAGGCATGACGCTGGCCGTCTCTTCCATGGCGCCGCCGCACGGGCTGGCGCGGGGCGCGTGGTTGTGGCTTGCAGGGCTGGGAATCCTCACGGCTGGCTTCCTGCCCGGCATCAGCCCATATTTCCTGATCCCGTGCCTGATTGCAGCCATCCTGCTGTTGCTCGCCGCGCGCTCGCGCAATCGCTGGCTCGGCCGGTTCGGACAACTCTCGCTTCTGATCGCAGCGACGCTCAACCTCGTCATCTGGTTTGCGCTCGTCGCGGCAGGGGAAAGTTTGATGGGGCTGAAACTGCACCCGCTGTTCACGATCCCCGCAGCGTTGGGCCTTGTGGCCGTCGTGCCGCTTGCCGCCATCGAACCGTTCTCTCGCCGCGCGCGCCGTCTGTTCGTCTCGTTGTGTTTCGTCATCGCGGTTGTCGCCGCCGCTGCCGCGGGCCTCATTCCGTCTTACAGCGAAGTTGCGCCGCAACGGCTGAACCTGAACTATGTCGAAGACCATGTCCGCAACCGCGCTATCTGGGCGGCGGATGCAGGGGCGCCGCTGCCGGATGCGTTGCGCTCTGCCGCCGGTTTCTCGGCCACGCCCGAACAGGCGTTCCCCATCGCGTTTCAGAAGGCTTATGTCGCGCCAGCGGGAAAATTCGAGTTCGACCCGCCCACGGCGACGGTGAATGCGACATCGAAGAACCGTATTACCCTTACGCTGCACGGTTCGGAACGTGCCCAACAGATGTTCCTCGTGATTCCGAAAGAGGCCGGGCTGAAGGCGGTCGGCATCGGCAATTGGAGCATTCCGATCAAGCGGACCGGTTTCAATTCGGGCAATACCATCATCGGTTGCCTCACCGAAGATTGCCGCAATATCGCCGTCACGCTCGACATTGCACCGGAAAAACCTTTCGATGTCTTGTTCGGTGAGCGCCGTTTCGGCCTGCCGGATGACGGCAAGAAGCTGCTGGATGCGCGGCCTGATACGGCGGTGCCGTCTCAACTGGGCGATGGAACGGTGCTGGTGTCGAAGGTTCGCGTAGCGGGTTAAACGTCCACATCCCCCGCAGCGAAATGGGCGTTTTCCTGGATGAACTGGAAACGCAATTCCGGCTTCTTGCCCATCAGCCGTTCGACGATGTCGTTGGTTTCCTCGCGCGCGTCATCGGCGATTTCGACCTTGATGAGCGTGCGGTTGCCGGGCCGCATGGTCGTTTCCTTCAACTGCGCGGGCAGCATTTCGCCCAGGCCCTTGAAGCGGGAGACTTCCACTTTCGAACTCGATTTGAACACGCTCTTGAGCAATTCGGCGCGATGCGCGTCGTCGCGCGCATAAACCGTCTTGCCGCCCTGCGCCAGGCGATAGAGCGGCGGCATGGCAAGATAGAGGTGCCCGCCCGCGATCAGTCGAGGTGTTTCGCGATAGAAGAACGTCAGCAACAATGAAGCGATATGCGCGCCGTCCACATCGGCGTCCGTCATGATGATGACGCGCTCGTAGCGCAAATCTTCTTCGCGGTATTTCGTGCCCGTGCCGCAGCCCAGCGCCTGCACCAGATCGGTCAACTCCTGGTTTTGCGCCAGCTTGCCCGCGCCCGCGCTCGCCACGTTCAAGATCTTGCCGCGCAGGGGCAATATCGCCTGTGTCGCGCGGTCGCGCGCCTGCTTGGCCGAACCGCCCGCGGAATCGCCTTCGACAAGGAATATCTCCGTGCCGCCCGGCGCATCGCGCGTGCAGTCGGCCAGCTTGCCGGGCAGGCGCAGTTTGCGCGTCGCCGATTTGCGGCTGATTTCCTTTTCCTGCTTGCGCTTCAGCCGGTCCTCGGCCTGGTCGATCACGAAGTCGAGCAGCTTGTCGGCTTCCTGCGGGCTTTCGGCGAGCCAATGATCGAAATGATCGCGCACCACATTCTCGACCAGTCGCTGCGCATCCGGCGTCGAGAGTTTGTCCTTGGTCTGTCCCTGGAATTCCGGCTCCCGGATGAAGACGGACAACACCGCGCAAGCCGACGCCATCAGATCGTCCGGCGTGACCAGCGCGGTCTTGCGATTGTTCACGCGCTCGCCGTGCGCGCGCAGCGCCTTGGTCAAGGCGTTGCGGAAACCCTGTTCGTGCGTGCCGCCCTGCGGCGTGGGAATGGTGTTGCAATAGGAATTGACGAAGGGATCGGCTTCCGGCGCCCAGGTCACCGCCCACTCGACCGCGCCCTTGCCGTCGCGGTTCTCTGTGCGGCCCGCGAATTCGCGCGGCGTGACGGTGGTGCGCCCTTCGATTTCCCCGCGCAGGAAGTCGAGCAACCCGCCGGGGAATTTCAGCGTGTCTTCGGCAGGCGTCGTCCCCGCCGATTTGATAAGCGACGGATCGCATTTCCAGCGGATTTCCACGCCACGGAACAGATAAGCCTTCGACCGCGCCATGCGATAAAGCCGGGAAGGGGAGAAATGGATTTCCTTTCCGAATATCTGCTGGTCCGGCTTGAACGAAACGATGGTGCCGCGCCAATTGACCGCGCCCAGGCTCTTCAGCTTGCCGACCGTGTGGCCGCGTTCGAAGCGCATTTTGTGCGCCTGCCTGTCGCGCGCGACTTCGATCTCCATCCATTCCGACAGTGCATTCACCACCGATGCGCCTACGCCGTGCAAACCGCCCGATGTGTCATAGACCTTGCCGCCGAATTTCCCGCCTGCGTGCAGGGTGGTCATGATCACTTCCAGCGCCGGCTTTTTGTATTTCGGATGCGGATCGATGGGGATGCTGCGGCCATTGTCGTGGACGGTCAGGATATCGCCGGGTTCCAGGTCGATCTCGATTCGGGACGCGTGGCCTGCCACCGCTTCGTCCATCGCGTTGTCGATAATTTCGGCAGCCAGATGATGCAGTGCGTGCTCGTCGGTGCCGCCGATATACATGCCCGGCCGCCGCCGCACGGGTTCCAACCCCTCCAGAACCTCGATGTCCTTGGCGGTGTAGCCCTTGGAAGGCGCGGGCGCGGTGTCGAACAGGTCGGGCGATTTGGCCATGTTTGCAGCGTCTGAATCAGCGTTGTGAGAACGGATCAAGCCTTAGCACAGGCGCGCCCCCGCGCCAGCGGTTCCCTCAAAAGCCGCACGTTTTCTTAATCTTGGCTACCTATCGTTCCCGTTCGACCGGGGGGTAAGGCCAGGAAAATGCGCGCCCTTTTTGCCAGCGGCGGCCTGATCGCGGAAAGCAGCGACCCGCGCCTGTTGCGCGCGCAACTGCAGTTGATCGTCAACTCGTTGTTCTACACCGCCTTCGTCAATCCGCTCGGCGTGGCGATGATGTACGGGCCGGCTCTCATCGAACCAGAATATTTCGGCGCCGTTCCGCTCAGCCATTTCTGGATCGTTTGCGGCTTGCACGCGGCGACGTGTACGGCGGCGTGGCTCATCTATCGCAGGCGCAACGAGCCGTTCGATCTCACCTTGATGGAACGGCGGCTTGCGTGGCTGCAATTCGTGCTCGGCGTTTGCTGGGGCGTCACGTTATGGCTTTTGTGGGTCGATAAAAATCCGACCAACAATGTATTTTGCGCGCTTGTCATGACGTCCATGCTGTGGGCCGCAACCGTCACCCGCGCGATGCATCTGAGGCTCTACGCTATCGGCTTCGTCTCGATGGCCGGGCTTTACTGGTTGCGGATGCTGACCGGCACCACACCGGTGGCCCACCTGATGGCAGCGCTTCTGGCGGTATGGTTCGTCTATATCGTTTCGATGGGTCTTTCGATTCACCGCAACGTGATCGAGATGCTGAAGAACCGTTTCGCCAATGAAACGATGACCAGCGAACTGAAACAGGCGCGCGACGAAGCGCAGTTCAAGCGCCGCGAGGCCGAGCAGGCCAACCGTTCCAAGACCGCCTTCCTCGCCAATATGAGCCACGAATTGCGTACGCCGCTAAATGCGATTCTGGGCTTCTCGGAATTGATCGCGAACGAAGCCTTGGGGCAGGAGGTGCCGCGGCGCTATCGCGACTATGCGCTGGACATCAACGAATCCGGCGCGCATCTGCTGTCGTTGATCAACGATCTCCTGGATGTGGCCAAAATCGAAGCGGGCAAGATGGAAATCGACCCGCATTGGCTCGACGTTTCGGATGCGGCGGAAACAGCCCGGCGCTTGATTCTGCCAAAACTGGAAGCCAAACGGCAGACGCTGACGGTCGATGTCGAATCCGGTTTGCCCCATCTTTGGGCCGACGAACGCGCTTTCAAGCAAATTCTGATCAACCTGCTGTCCAACGCCAACAAGTTTACGCCGGAAGACGGGCATATCACATTGACCTGCGCACAGATGGACGAAGGCGGCGTCCTGATCGTGGTGCAGGATACCGGCATCGGCATTCCGTCCGTGAAGCTGGACACGATCTTCGAACCCTTCGCACAAGCCGACAATCGCTACGACCGCGCGGCGGGCGGAACGGGGCTCGGCCTTGCGCTGGTGAAGGGCCTGTCCGAACTCCATGGCGGTCGCGCATGGATCGAAAGCGCCGAAGGCGAGGGCACGCAGGTATTTGTTTACTTCCCGTTATCCAACATTGGGCCGAATGCCGTGCTTTTGCAGGCTTAAGGTTTCATCGTCTCAGAAAATTTTAAGAGACGCCCCTTAGCATTCCCGCGCCTGCAAAAAGCAGGCGGGGGCTCGGGGTTTACGCCGTGGGTTATGGACAACGGCTGAAAGTGCAACACACGGCTGACGGGCGCGTCGTGAAGGCGCAGCTCGATTTCATCTGCGAGGATGTGAACTCGGCGCGGTACACAGCGCCGGTATGGGCGGGCGTGCTTGCGTTTCTCGCATCGAGCCAATTTGGCCTGGTCGGTCACGCTACCGTTTTGCAGTGCATCGCCGTGGTGGGCGTGATCGCCGCGGTGACGATCGCCATGGCCAAGCTGGTGCACAGCTACAACCGCGTCGCGCGCCGCAACCATGACTACGACGTCATGCAGTCGTGGTTCCGTCGCTTCATACTGATGCAGGCTGCGATCAGCACGGCCTGGGGCATCGTACCGTGGCTTCTCTGGGAACAAGGCCATCAACTAAACCACGTCTTCCTTGCAGGTATGATGGCGGGCGTCATCGCCACGCAGGCGGTGATGCGCATCAACCACATCGACATGTTCCTCGCGAGCTTCCTGCCCGTGGCCGGCCTCACCATGGCGCGGTTCGTATTCGGCGACACGCTGCTCGATTACACCATCGCCGCGACGCTGATTCTCTATGTGATCCAATTCAATCTGGACGGTCGCCGCCTGACACGCCGCGTGGGCGAGGATTCGCGGCTGCGGTTCCAGGTCGAAGACCTTGCGCGCGAACTTGAAGAGACCCGCGACGAAGCCTTGCGCAAACGCTTCGAGGCCGAAACAGCCAACGCCTCGAAAACGGCCTTCCTCGCGAACATGAGTCATGAGTTGCGCACGCCGTTGAACGCAATCCTCGGCTTCTCCGAAATAATCGCGCAGGAATGCTTCGGCCCCGCCGGCTCGCCGCGCTATAAGGAATATGCGGGCGATATTCATTCCTCGGGCGCGCATCTGTTGTCGCTCATCAACGATCTGCTCGACGTTGCAAAGATCGAAGCAGGCAAGATGGATATCGACCCCAACCCTCTCGAAACGCGCAAGACGCTGGAAGGCGCGCTGAAGATCATGATGCCCAAGGCGCGGGAAAAGCGTCAGCAACTCGTCATCGACGTGGAAACGGACACCCCGCCGCTTTTCGCCGACGAACGTGCGCTCAAGCAGATACTGATCAATCTCGTCTCCAACGCCAGCAAGTTCACGCCGGAAGGCGGCCGTATTTCGGTCGTCGCCGGCAAGGCGCCTGGCGGTCAGTTCCAGATCATGGTGGAAGACAACGGCCCCGGCATTCCGCGCGAAAAACTCGACCGCATCTTCACGCCGTTCAATCAGGTCGATAACCGTTACGATCGTCAGGCGGGCGGCACGGGACTTGGCCTCGCGCTTGTGCGCGGGCTAGCCGAGCTCCATGGCGGGCGTGCATGGATCGAAAGCGAATACGGCCACGGCTGCAAAGTGTTCGTCCTTCTGCCGGCAGAGCCCGTGAGCGCCCAGCGCAATTCCGAGGTGGCCGCGGCTTAAACGAAAAGGGCGCGACCGAAGCCGCGCCCTTTCCTTTTTGTGATGCGAGGTAATCAGACCGAATAGTACATCTTGAACTCGACCGGATGCGGCGTGTGTTCGAATGTGTACACTTCCTGCATCTTGAGTTCGATGTAGCTGTCGATGAAGTCGTCCGAGAAGACGCCGCCCTTCTTGAGGTAGGCGCGGTCGCGGTCGAGGTTGTCGAGCGCTTCACGAAGCGATCCGCAAACCTGCGGCACTTCCTTCAGTTCTTCCGGCGGCAGGGCATAGAGATCCTTGTCCATGGGGTCGCCCGGATGAATCTTGTTCTCGATGCCGTCGAGGCCCGCCATCAACATCGCAGCATAGGCGAGATAGGGGTTCGCGCCCGGATCGGGGAAACGAACTTCCACCCGCTTGCCCTTGGGCGATGCAGAGAACGGAATGCGGCATGAAGCCGAACGGTTGCGCGACGAATAGGCGAGCAGCACCGGCGCTTCGAAGCCGGGGATGAGACGCTTGTAGGAGTTCGTCAGCGGGTTGGTGAAGGCGTTCAGCGACTTGGCATGCTTGATGATGCCGCCGATGTAGTAGAGGCAGGTGTCCGACAGATCGGCATAACCCGAACCGGCGAACAGCGGCTTGCCGCCTTTCCAGATCGACTGGTGCACATGCATGCCGGATCCGTTGTCGCCATAGATGGGCTTCGGCATGAACGTCGCCGTCTTGCCGTAGGCCGCCGCGACCTGATGGATCACATATTTGTAGATCTGCATGTTGTCGCCGCACTTGGTCAGCGTATTGAACTTGAAGCCAAGCTCGTGCTGCGCGGTTGCGACTTCGTGGTGGTGCTTTTCCGGCTGGATGCCCATGTCGCCCATGATGGCGAGCATTTCGGAGCGGATGTCCTGGGCGCTGTCCACCGGTGGAACGGGGAAGTAGCCGCCCTTGACGGCCGGACGGTGGCCCAGGTTGCCGCCCTCATATTCGGTGCCCGTGTTATAGGCGCCTTCGGCGGAGTCGACGTAGTAATAGCCCTTGTTCATCTGCGTATCGAAACGCACGTCGTCGAAGATGAAGAATTCGGCTTCCGGGCCGAAATAGGTCGTGTCGCCGACGCCCGACGAGTTCACATATTTCTCGGCGGCCTTCGCGATGGAACGCGGGCAGCGGTTATAGGGCTGGCCCGTCGAAGGCTCGGCAACGTCGCAGAAGATCGCCAGCGTCGTCTGGGCGAAGAACGGATCGATTACCGCCGAATTGCAGTCGGGCATCAGCGTCATGTCCGATTCGTTGATGGCCTTCCAGCCGGCGATGGACGAGCCGTCGAACATCGTGCCGTTGGTCAGCAGGTCTTCATCAACCAGCGAGAGGTCGAACGTGACGTGCTGCCACTTGCCGCGCGGGTCGGTGAAGCGCAGGTCGACGAATTTGACCTCTTTTTCCTTGATCAGGTTCAGGATTGTTTTTGCGTCAGCCATGATTGGGTACACCCCTTCGATTAAAGCGTTGTGCGGTTGGATAGGCGGCAACAGGCATCAGATCGCGTCTGCGCCGGTCTCCCCCGTGCGAATGCGAATGGCCTCTTCGACATTGAGGACGAAAATCTTTCCGTCGCCGATGCGTCCCGTTCGCGCAGCCTTTTGAATGGCTTCGATGGACGCGGCGAGTTGGTCGTCCGCGATGACGATTTCGACTTTGACCTTGGGCAGGAAGTCCACGACGTATTCGGCGCCGCGATAGAGTTCGGTATGGCCCTTCTGGCGGCCAAAGCCTTTGGCTTCCGTGACCGTGATGCCCTGGACGCCGACTTCCTGCAGCGCCTCCTTCACCTCGTCGAGTTTGAATGGCTTGATGATGGCTTCGATTTTTTTCATGTGGTTGCTCCTTCGCGGACCACATACGTAGCCCGCGCCGCCCCATGAATTGCACGGCTCATGCCACGGCCGGCAGGGTTATCCCCAAGACGATTCAATGGCTTGGGTGGACTGCCCAAAATGTGATGCCTAAATATTCATCAGGACGCACAGAAATTAGCCGTTTCCGTTGCGGCGTCCGGGATAGGTGAAAAGCATGGCCGGATTTGCAAGGTTGGCCGCGATGCCGCCCATGCCCGCCTTCAACCCTGTATTTGCGAACCTGCCCACCACCATTTTCACGGTGATGTCGGCGCTCGCCTCCGAGCATGGCGCGGTGAACCTCGGCCAGGGCTTCCCCGATGAAGATGGCCCGCAGGCCATCCGCGCCGTTGCTGCCAAAGCGCTGCTCGAAGGTCCGAACCAGTACCCGCCGATGCGTGGCCGCCCTGAGTTGCGCCGTGCCATCGCCGCCCACGCCAAGAGGTTCTACGGCCTCGACTTCGATCCCGACGTCAACGTGGTTGTGACATCGGGCGCAACCGAAGCCTTGACCGCCTGCATCATGGGTCTGGTCGGGCAGGGCGGAGAGATCGTTTTGATCGACCCTGCATATGACTCGTATCGACCCATCGCCGAAGCCGTCGGCGCAAAAATCCATACCGTCGCGCTCATGCCACCGCATTGGCGGCTCACGGAAGAAGCCCTTTCCGCCGCCGTCACGCCGAACACCCGCGCGCTGGTCATCAACACGCCGATGAATCCCATCGGCCGTGTCTTCGACCGCGAGGAATTGGAAATCATCGCCCGTGTAATTTCGCGGACGAATGCGAATGTGATCTGCGACGAGGTTTACGAGCATCTCGCCTTCGATGGCCGCCAGCACATCCCGTTGATGACGTTGCCCGGCATGCGTGACCGTGTCGTGCGCTGCGGTTCCGCGGGAAAGATGTTCTCGCTCACCGGCTGGAAAGTGGGGTGGGTCACAGGCAGCGCTGCGCCCATCGACGCCATCGCCAAGACGCACCAGTTCCTCACCTTCACCACGCCGCCCGGATTGCAGCTTGGTGTGGCGCACGGCCTCGACAACGAAATAGATTTCACGCTGAACCTAACGAAGGAGCTTCAGCGCAACCGCGATTTGCTCGCCGCCGGACTTTCGCGCTTGGGTTTTGAAATACTGCCAAGCGAAGGCACCTATTTTCTCACCGCAGGCATTGCCGCCCTCACCAACGAACCGGATCGCGCCTTCTGCGAACGGCTGGTGCGCGAAGCGGGTGTCGCCGCAATCCCCTTAAGCGTGTTCTTTTCCGGCGGAAAGCCCGACAGCTTCGTGCGCTTTGCGTTTTGCAAGCGTCGTGCTGTGATCGAGGACGCGCTATCCCGACTTCAACGCAATTTCGCAAAATAAGGAACAACAATGGTCAATCCAAGGACTCCCATCCTCATATCGGGCGCCCAGTTCACCCAGCGCACGGTGAAGGAGAAGAAGATTCAGGAAAGCCTCTCGCCCATCGAAATGCTGGCGAAGGTTTCCCGTGCGGCTATCGCCGACAGCGGGGC
>Ga0070661_100000145_pt1 | contig 58346 bp, 57 predicted proteins | sample KBSC43metaG_FD_64663 | JGI IMG/M metagenome (GOLD analysis project Ga0070661, IMG submission 64663) | Corn rhizosphere microbial communities from Kellogg Biological Station, Michigan, USA - KBS C4-3 metaG | ecosystem: Host-associated > Plants > Roots > Rhizosphere > Soil ... | reverse complement strand
GAGGTCGAGATCGGTCTCGGCGCCGTCCTCGGTGACGAAGACCTCGCCGTGCTGGAACGGGCTCATCGTCCCCGGGTCGACGTTGATGTAGGGGTCGAACTTCTGCAGCTGGACCCGGTAGCCGCGGGAGACGAGGAGGCGTCCGATCGACGCCGCGGTGATCCCCTTGCCGAGGGCCGAGACGACGCCGCCAGTGACGAAAATGAACTTGGTGTCGCCTTTTATTCCCGGACTCATGCTCTGCCGAGCGAGTCTAGCCAGCGCAGGGGCGGAACCGAATCGATGGTTGCGGAAATTGAGCGAATCTCCCCGTAGATCGTCAGCGCCAGAACCGCAGCTAGCGCGATCAGGCGGGCATCCGGCCCGAGGACGGTCAGCAGCCAGACCCCGGCGATCGCCCCGATCAGGTTGGAGCCGGTGTCGCCCAGCATCGCCCGCTCGCCGAGGGTCAGCCAGGCGCCGACGATCACCGGGCCGACGAAGATCCCCAGCAGTTCGAGCGGCTCCCAGGTCCAGGCGCCGAGGCAGAGGCCGGCGGCGAGCAGTAGCAGCCCCTTCTCCGCCCGCCCCGGCCGCAGGTCGAGCAGGTTGCCGAGGTTCGTGGCGAGGACCAGCAGCGCCACGTCGGCGACGTAGCGCCAGTCTTCGAGCCCGCGGCCGGAGACGACGTAGGCGGCGAGGGCGAGGGCGCCGATCGCCTTGATCGCCCCGGTCGAGAGCGAGCCTCCGCGCAGCGCCGCCCAGTGGCCGCGCCAGCCCCGCGGCGTCGCCGTCGCTTCGCCTTGGCCGAGGGCGTCGTCGAGGAAGCCGAGGAAGGCGATGCCGAGCAGGTAGGGCAGCCAGCGCCGCAGCTCCGGCTCCAGCAGGTCGAGGTCGGCGCGGTCGTCGAGGAAGGCCAGCGGGGCCAGCGCCACCAGCGCCGCCGTCGCCAGCACCGCCCCCAGCGGGAAGGCCAGGAGCGCGCCGCGGTAGTTCTCCCGCACCAGTCCCGCGTCACGCAGCCCGCGCGCTCCCGCTGGGACGAGGAAGACCGAGATCGCCAGCGCCAGCGGCAGCCCCACCCAGTACACGCTTAGCGCATCCCCCTAGGCACTTATTCGCCCTCGGTCAGCAGGTCCGGCAGCAGCTGGTCGGCGGATCCCTTGACGCCGAAGCTGCCGTCGGCGCCGAGCATCGCGAAGACCATCGCCAGCTTCCCTTCCGTCAGGTCGACGTCGTCGACGCTGGCGAGGTCGCTGGACTGGAAGAAGGAGATCGAGGAGGAATCGTCAGTCGAGGTCTCGACCCCGACCGCGGGGACCTTGGTCTTGACGATGCCGTTCATCAGCCCGGTCTCCAGCTGGTTCGTCTTTTCGCGCTGCGCCGGCCCCATCTCTTCGGGCTGGTCGCGGACGACGATGACGCCGTCGAGGCCGCCGAAGGTGCCGCTGGTGCGCGAGAAGAGGTGGCCGCGGCCGACGTCGGGGAGGCTGCCCCCGACCACCAGCTGGCGGCCGAGCCCGGTACCCAGTTCGGTCAGCGCGTCGGGGTTCGTCCGCAGGTCGGCGAGGCGGGTCTGCGAGAGGTCTTCGGCGAGCCCGTTGACGTCGGCCGGCTCGCGCACCACCCCGACCCCGACGAGGCGCCCTCCGGTCGGCGCCAGCGCATCCTCGACTTCGCCGGTGATGTCGCTGGGCAGGTTGCCTAGCGCGAGGATCGCGAACCGTTTTTCCGCCAGCCGGTCACGGACCAGGACCGGGTAGACGCGTTCGGCGAACTCGTCGGAGCGGTTGAGGTCGGCGTTCAGGTCCTCGACCCGCGACCGTTCGTCCTGGAGGTTGCCGACGAGGCTGTGCTCGAGGTCGCGCCTCGTGTTCGTTAGGGCGTCGCCGCCGAACTCGGCGCCGACGAGGATCCCGACCGCGAGGGCGATGAAGACAGCGATCAGCGAGGTGGCGTGGTACCGCGCGGAGTACCCCATTCAGTCGATCCCGAGCGAGATCCGGACCTTCAGCCAGACCAGTTCGAAGACGTCGTTCAGCGCCGGGGAGGTGATCACGAGGATCGTCAGCAGGACCAGGAAAGCGACCGCGAAGAAGGCCAGCGGGGCCAGCGTCGAGCTCGGGTTGTAGAGGCGGCTGACGCCCTTGGCGTCGACCAGGCGCTCGCCGATCTTCAGCCGCGTGAGGAAGGTCGAGGACATGCCGCCGCGCTTGCGGTCGAGGAACTCGATCAGGTTGAAGTGGGCGCCGACGCTGACGATCAGCGCCGCCCCCTTCTCGTGCGCCATCAGCATCGCCACGTCCTCGCTGGTCCCGGCGGCGGGGGCGACCCGGTGCTCGAGGCCCGCCTCCCGCAGCCGCTCCTGGCCCGGTGCCCGCCCGTCGGGGTAGGCGTGGACGATCAGCTCGGCACCGCAGCGCAGGGCCTCGTCGCTGGCCGAGTCCATGTCGCCGAAGATCACGTCCGGCTTCATCCCCGCCTCCAGGACTCCGTTGGCGCCGCCGTCGACAGCGACGATCAGCGGCCGCACGTCGCGGATGTAGGCGCGCAGCGCTTTCAGGTCGCGACGGTGGCGATCGCCGCGGACGACGATGAGGACGTGGCGGTCGCGGAAGGACGCCTCGGTCGGCGGGAAGGCGATGTTGCCGGTGAGGATGTCGGTCTCTTCGCGGACGTGGGCGACGGTGTTTTCGGCGAATTCCCCGAGCGCCTCGTCGATCCGCTTGCGGTGCTCCTGCATCTCGCGCTCGAGCTCGGCGACGCGGAGGACGCGGCCGTGGGCGATCTCCTCCTCGCCGACGTAGATCGTCCCCTCGACGAGGCGGACCCGGTCGCCGTCTTTGAGGCGCTCAAACAGGCCCGCGCCCGGGGCGTCGATCAGGCGAATGCCCTCCCGCGCCAGCATCAGCGGCCCGGCGTTCGGGTAGCGCCCCTGCGAGGAGGAAGAGGCGTTGAGGACCGCGATCGCCCCGGCTTCGATCAGCTCCTCGGCGGCGATGCGGTCGATGTCGACGTGGTCGATGACCGCGATCTCGCCTGGGCGCAGACGCTTGACCAGGTGCTTGGTGCGGCCGCCGAGCCTGGCGACCCCCTCGATCGGCGCCTCCGGCCCCGGCGCAGCCCGCCGCCCGCGCAGGGCAGGGAAGCGACGGCGAGAAGCGGTTGCCACCCGTCCAGATTAGGCCCTCAGGAGCTCACGGGCATGCTCGGTTGCAGCGTCGTCGGAGCTTTCTCCGCCGAGCATGCGGCGGATCTCGGCGACGACGCCCTCGCCCTCGAGGCGCTCGACGGCGGCCGAGGCCTCCTCGCCGCTGACGTCCTTTTCGAGCCGGAAGTGGACGTCGGCGAGGGAGGCGACCTGCGGCAGGTGGGTGATGCAGATGACCTGGCGGTCGCGGGCGAGCGCGCGGAGGCGCTCCCCGACCACGCGGGCGGTGTTGCCGCCGATGCCGGCGTCGATCTCGTCGAAGACCATCGTCCCGGCGCTGGCGCCCTGCCCGAGACCGCTCAACGCCAGCATCACCCGCGAGAGCTCACCGCCGGAGGCGGCATCCCGGAGCGGCGCCGCCTCGATCCCCGGGTTCGGGGCGACCCGCAGCTCGACGGTCTCGCGGCCCGAAGCGCCGAACCCGTCCGGGTGGGGCTCCAGTACGACCTGGAGCGAAGCGCCGGCCATCGCCAGCTGCTCCAGCTCCGCCGCCACCCGCTGCTCGAGCGGCGCGGCTGCGGCTTCGCGGCCGGCACTCAGCCGCTCACCGAGCTCGGCGCGGCGCGCTTCGGCGGCGGCTAGGTCCGCCTCGGCCTCGGCGTTCCGCTCCTCGGCCCCCTGCAAGCGCGCGATCTCCGCGCGGCAGCGCTCGGCGTGGGCAAGGACCGCTTCGACGCTGCCGCCGTGCTTGCGCTCGAGGCGGTCGATCGCTTCCAGCCTCTCCTCGATCGCCTGTAACGCCCCGGGGTCAGCCTCAACCCCCTCGCCGTAGTCGCGCAGCTCGGCGGCGATGTCGCCCATCTCGACCGCCAGCGCCGACACCCGCTCGCCGAGCGCGTCGAGGCCCTGGTCGAGGCCGGCGACCGCCTGCAGGGAGCTTTCGGCCTCGGCGATCGCCGCGGTGGCGCCGCCGCCGTCGGCATCTGCCCCGGAGAGAGCCGCATGCGCCGCCCCGGCCGCTTCCCGCAGCCCCTCCGCGTGGCGCAGGCGCTCGCGGTCGCCCGCCATCTGCTCGCGCTCCTCGGGAACGGGCGCCACCGCCTCGATCTCGGAAAGCTCGTAGCGGTAGAGGTCGAGGTCCCGCTCCCGCGATCCCTCGCGCTCACGCAGCTCCGCCAGCTCGGCGGCGAGCCGGCCGCACTCGCGGTGGGCCTCCCGGTACTCGCGTCGCAGCTGCAGGTGCTCGGCCCCGACGAAGCCGTCGAGGATCTCCAGCTGGGCCGAGGAGATCGTCAGGCGGCGGTGCTCGTGCTGGCCGAAGAAGGCGAGCAGCCGCCCGCCGAGCAGCTTCAGGTCGGCGGCGGTGGCGGCGCGGCCGGCGACGAAGGCGCTGGTCCGCCCGCTCGCCGAGACGCGGCGGCCGAGGACCACCTCCTCGGCGCCCTCCGGCAGTCGCTCAGCCAGCTCCGCGAACTCAGGCTCCTCCAGCAGCCCCTCGGGCAGATCGAAGACGCCCTCGACCCAGGCCTCGGCAGCCCCCGGGCGGACGATCTGCGCCCGCGCCTTGCCACCCATCAATAGGTCGAGCGAATGCGCCAACACCGTCTTCCCGGCCCCGGTCTCACCGGTGATTGCGTTCAGCCCCTCCCCCAACCGCAGCTCGGCCCGCTCGATCAGCAGAAGGTTCTCGATCCGCAACTCACGCAGCATGCGGTCTGTGTAGCAACGGGCGCGGACCGACCGACGCGGTTTTCGCGCTTATAGCGGTGTTCAGCCGCCCGCGGGCTCGCTCGGGCCGTCGGTCGGCTGGACGAAGTCCTTGGACCTGACGAGGAGGAAGCCGAGCGCGGCGCCGAGGAAGGAGCCGATCGCGGCGATCAGGATGATCTCGTTGAAGGCGCCGACGAAGGCGACGTCGGCGGCGTGCACGGCTTTGTCATGGATCGCCGGCGGCAGCGGCAGTTCGGAGACCGCCCGCGAGCCGCCGGAGGCAACCGCTTCGCCGAGCCCGTCGGGCGCGTTCGGGAGCAGGGTGTGCAGCTTCGAGTCCACCCTCCCTTGGAAGACGGCGCCGAGGCCGGCGACGCCGGTGGCGATCCCGACCTGGCGGAAGGTCGTGTTGATCCCCGAGCCCATGCCCGATTTCTCCACCGGCACGACGGCGATCGCCGCCTGGCCGATCCCCGGGTTGGTCGTCCCGATCCCGATCCCGGCGAGGATGAAGCCGACCAGCAGCGTCGTCCAGGTCGAGTCGATCGAGACCCCGTGCATCAGCAGCAGGCCGATCCCGACGATCGTCAGGCCGGTGCCGAGCAGGATCCGGATCGGCACCCGGTGGGAGAGCGCGCCCGAGATCGGGGCGACGACGAAGCCGAGGACGGTCAGCGGCAGGAAGCGCAGGCCCGCCTCCAGCGGGGAGAAGTCGAGCACCCCTTGCATGTAGATGGTGAGGTAGAGGAAGAGGGCGAACATCCCCGCCGAGAGGAAGAAGGCGACGGCTGAGACCCCATTGAAGGCCGGTTTGCGGAACAGCGTCAGGTCGAGCATCGGGTGGTCGCTGCGGCGCTCGATCGCGATGAAGATCGCCAGCAGGGCGGCCGCTCCCAGCAGGCAGGCGAGGATCAGCGGGCTCCCCCAGCCCTCCGGGTTGCCCCGGATCAGCCCGAAGATCAGCAGGAAGAGGCCGCTGGAGAAGGTGACGAGGCCGGGGACGTCGATCGGCTCGGGGTCCTGGGCGGCGACGTTGACGATCTTGCGCTCGGTCAGGATCATCGCCGCGATCCCGATCGGGACGTTGACGAAGAAGATCCACTCCCAGCCGAGGTTCTCGGTGACGACGCCGCCGACCAGCGGTCCGACCGCAACCGCGCCGCCGACCGTCGCTCCCCAGACGCCGAAGGCGGTGGCCCGGTCTTTGCCGTGGAACTCCTGGCCGATCAGCGCCAGCGAGGTCGCGAACATGCCGGCGCCGCCGATCCCCTGCAGGCCGCGCGCGAGGTTCAGCACGGTCGGGTCCTGCGAGAGGCCGCAGAGCAGCGAGGCGAAGGTGAAGATGCCGAACCCGATCGTGAAGACCCGCCGCCGCCCGAGCCGGTCGCCGAGCGAGCCCGCGGTCAGCAGGAAGGCGGCGAGCATCAGCGAGTAGGCGTCGACCACCCACTGCAGGCTTGAGAGGCTGGCGTTCAGTTCCCGCTGGATGTCGGGGAGGGCGACGTTGACGACGGTGACGTCGAGCAACAGCATGAACGTCGCGATCGAGACGAGGACGAGGGTCCACCACTTGCGCTCCATGGCGCGCAACCCTAGACAAATGACTTCCCCGGCTGAGGAAGCCGCTCTAGACCGCTAAATGCCCGAACTTCTCTCTGATCCGCTGGTAGAAGCTCGTGCCCCGAAGCTGCGCCAGGCGGCTGACCGAATCGACGAAGCGGACTTCGAGCGCGGCGCCGGCATCGAGGTCGGCGATCTTGCCGCCGTCGACCGCGACTTCGACCGGCTCCCGCTCGGGCGCGTTGAGGACGTGGAGGACGTCGCCGGGGGCGACGACCAGCGCCCGCGCCGTCAGCGAGTGCGGCGAGATGTAGCTGACCACGTACCCCTTCACCCCCCAGGCGAGGATCGGGCCCTGGTTGGCGAGGTTGTAGCCGGTCGATCCGACCGGAGTCGCGGCGACGAGCCCGTCGCAGCGGACGTGGCCCACCTCCTGGCCCGTGATCCGGTAGCTGAGCTCGGCGACGCGGTCGTGGGGGCGGCGGGCGAGGGTGATGTCGTTGAGCCCGATCGCCTTCTTGCCGTCGACCGCGACCTCGACCCCGGGCAGCTGGATCGTCTCGAAGTCGCCTTCCAGCGCCCGGCGGATCCCCGCCGCCGCCTCCTCGCGCTCGACCGCGGCGAGGAAGCCGACAGTGCCGAAGTTGACGCCGAAGACGGGGACTTCGGTGTGGGCGTAGCGGCGCAGCGCGTGGAGGATCGAGCCGTCGCCGCCGAGGACCAGGCAGATCTCGGGCACGGTGTGTTCGGCGGTGACGTCGACGCCCTCGCCGGCTTCGCCGTGCTTGCGCACCTCGTCCTCGGTCGCGGCCAGCCGCCAGCCGAGATCCTGCGCGACCTCGGCCGCGATAGCCACCGCTTCCGAAGCGCTCGGCGGATGCGAGTGGGTGATCAGGGCTGCGGTCTTCATCGGTCCTCCTCGACCGCCGCGATCGCCGCCTCGAGATCGTCGATCGCGTCCCCGCCGCCCCCGCACCAGACGAAGGTCTCGCGGTTGCCCTTCGGCCCCGGCAGCCCCGAGGAGGCGAAGCCGCGAATCGGCAGGCCGAGCTCGCGGGCGGCGGTGGCGACCGCGAGGATCGCCTCGCGGCGGTCACCGGCGTCGCGGACGACGCCGCGGCCGACGCGCTCGCGGCCGAGCTCGAACTGCGGCTTCACCATCGCCAGCACCTCGCCCCCCGGCTCGAGGCAGCGGACGACCGCCGGCAGCACCTTGGTCAGGGAGATGAAAGAGACGTCGACGGTGGCCAGCGAAGGCTCGAAGGGAAGATCCGCCGGCCGCATCTCCCGCGAGTTCAGCCGCTCGATCACATGGACGCGCGGGTCCTGCCGCATCCGCACGTCGAGCTGGCCGTAGGCAACGTCGGCGGCGATCACCCGCGCCGCGCCGCGCTGCAGGAGGCAGTCGGTGAAGCCACCGGTCGAGGCGCCGACGTCGAGGCAGTCGCGATCCGCCACCTCGACCCCGAGGGCGTCGAGCGCGTTTTGCAGCTTGGTGCCGCCGCGGGAGACGTAGCGCGGCCCCTCGTCGACGATCAGGTTGGCGTCCGGCTCGACCAGCTGGCTCGGCCGCAGCGCCACCGGCCCGTCCTGTCCGATCCGGACTTCGCCTGCCCGCACCGCCCCGGCCGCCGCCGAGCGTGAGGGGAAGAGGCCGCGATCGGCCAAAACCGCATCTATCCGGGACTTCTTCACCCGCCGAAAGCTACAGCGAGGGTCCCGGAATGGCCTTTTATTCGTGCTTCAGAAACAGATGCGACATTGATCGGCGACCAGTTACCGAATTTGATCTGGTCTTCTGGATCAAATCGGGTAGAGACCCCGCAGAGTCCGTCAATTGCAGGATCTCTGTGACCCCACTCACACACAAGTCGCACATACGTTCGTACGCTGTTCAAGGATTCGCAAGAGGAAACCGACGTAAGGACTACGACAAGACTTCAAGGCTGAACCCCGCGTCGACAAAGCCTCGCTGCTTCCCACAGCGACGCACTCGACATCAACCGGGCTCACCTACCTCCCACGGATCCACACATATATAGAGATACATATCTCTCCTCCCTGTAGTAACCCCAGAAGCGCCCCGCCTCCCCGGCGGGGCGTTTTCTGTTGTGCGGAGCTCTGGCAAGCCAAGTGGGGGCCTCTCCGCTTGGGCGCCCGACCTTCGTCGCTTTCATTCTTGGCGTCGTGCGACAGTCGTCGCCACAGTCCCGCGGCCTCACCGCTTGCGACAAGTCCCTACTCGTGTAGCCGACGGTGCGCGATCTCGTAGACCGTCGGCGCGTTCGAGTCGGCGGGGTGATGGCGGACGCCGAAGGCGAGGTAGTCAAGGCGCGGCGCGTCATTGGCAACCACGAACCTGAAGACCATCCCGAAGCGCCCCACAGGCGGCGGGACGTAGAGCTTGAGGCATTGGGGAAGAACGGTTCCGTCCTGTCCCTCCGGATCGCAGGGACGGAGGTCCGTCACGGGAACGCCGCTAGCTTCGTAGTCGTGCCTGGCGAGCTCGGCGGCGCTTCGGCCGGCTGGCGTCGTTCCCGCCATGTCCGCGCGGAAGGCATCGGTATCGAAGCGAGTAGGGAACCGCAGCTTGTCGCTCAACGGCTACCCCTCGCCGTCGGGGGGGAGCATGTTGGGACCATGCTCCTGCATGAAGCTCTCCCACTCTTCCTTGGTGGCATCCCGAGCGCCGGAGCGCTCCTTGATGGCCTTCCATGAAGTATCGGGCACGAGAGTGAGGGAACCGTCGGGTCGCTCCTCGGTGACAACGTAATCACCGGCTCGCTCGCCGCTGAGGCGTACGTGGTCGCGTAGCTCCATTCCACGAATCGTAATCTACGACGCTCCCAATCGTGAAACCTCTGGCCCAGCGGCCGTCAGCCTCAAGGGCCTGGAGATTGAAGACGGCCCGGTGCCAGTCGACATGAACTGCTCGCGGAGGTGATCTACCAGTAACCGCACAGAGGCTCCCGTCGCTTTTTCCGCCGCGACTACTGCTCGGCGCGGAAGGCTCCACGCTCCCGCCGGCAGTGCCAAAACTCGGCCGCGTCGCGGTTCATGCTGAGGCCCCCAGTTCGGATCCTAGAAGGGAGCTGCGACCCTGTTGAGCATCGACTTGATTTCGGCAAAGTAGCCCTTGACTTGGACCAGCGAGATCGTGGTCGGTTCACCGTGCGCGATGCGATTCCGCTGTGAACGGATACTTCCTAACGCCTCGCGCTCCGAACTGGTTAGGGCGGACTCGAGTGAGTCCCCCCACCGTCGATCGAACGACCCAACAAGCTCGATTAGACGTTGAGAGTTCGGATTCTGGAAGCGCTTCATTTTCCAGGTCGTGTGGCTGAGCACGGGCGGACTCGCTTGGGCGCTGACGTGAGCCAGCACGATCTCTGCCACTACCTGCTCGACTAGCCCAAGGACTCGAATCGTCAAATATTTGGCGTAGTCAGACTGGACTTCCATGTCGGTCTGAGCTTCCGCCCGTGCGACGAGGCCATCAATTTCCGAGATCAACTGGGTCGCAGTCCAGGGAAGAATCAAGGCGCTTACCTGAGCAGCAATTCCCGGGCCTTCTTGAGGCGCAATTTGACGTTCTCCTCCCGGGCCGTCGCTTTCTCGATCGCGCTCCTGTATTCGGCGTTGCGAAATAGTCGGTCGTACGCTTTTTCAAGGGATTTCGGGGATCGGAGCGACTCAGCCTGGATTCCCTCGGCAACCACAGTCATCAGGGAGTCGACCACAGCTGCGTTCACAGCGCGGGCGGGCCGGAAGGCGCGATCTCCAAAGCTCTCATGGATCAGGGCGGTCGTAGCCTCAAAAATCTGGGTTAGTTTGCGGGCTGACTCTCGTTCAAGGTCGAGGTTCCAGGCCGTGTAGTCGTTGAGAAACTCCTTCATCGGAGCTTCGTATTTCCCCGACCGTGCCCGAAATGCGAAAAACCGCAAAATCAACTCTTGATCCTTGAGCCGCTTGGATCGTTTGCCGCACATATCCCGCCAATGCTCATTCTCGTTCAGACTGCGCAGTAAGCGAACAAGAGGCCCGTTGAACAAGGCCACCCGGATCTCTTGGGGCTGGAGCAGCGTTCCGCCGGTGTTTAGGCGCTCGAAGATCTTGTAAATCCCGCTCTGGTCTTCTGAGGGCCGCTCCTGCCTGACGACCGTAGCGTGGATGATGCTGTTATCGAGCCGCCTGCGCGCATCCGTCCCAAGTTCGTCATAGGCAAGCCCGCGGAAGTCCAGTTGCACATGCTGAAGACGAAAAGCCTTGTCGCGAAGGATGCCAGCGTAAAAGGCCTGAAGCGTTCGGAGGCGTTGCTGTCCATCTAGGACCAGGTACACGCCCTCAGATCCCTGAACCAGGAAGATCCCTGGAACGGGGAAGCCCAACAAAAGTGACTCAATGAACCGATCCGACTGAGGCTTGGTCCAAACAAAATCTCGCTGGAAACCGACCACGCCGATCTCGTTGTCACCGATATCTGGGTCGAAGGTGGGCACGATGATGTCGCGATTCTCCATTCGCTTCACCAGACCGTCGACTGGAAAGTCGGCACCGAAGGACGTGATCCCGTAGTGCTGAGGCGAGATCTCTTCTCTCTCGTCTACGTCCTCATAGCCTTCTTTCGCAGAGATAGCGTCAAGACCCGGTTCTGGTTCGGTACTCGCAGATTTCGCTGCCATGCCGCAAACCCTACGCAAGAATGTTCCAACGTGCTTCGCACCGTAGCGTCGAATCGAACCGAGGAGCCCGGTGGATCGCGGGACTCACCTACGTTTTCAATCTGGCGGGAGGCAGGGACGCCCCACTGCTAGCAATCTGAGTGTCTGGCGCTCTCTCCTGCCTGTAGTAACCCCAGAAGCGCCCCGCCTCCCCGCCGGGGGCGGTTTCTGTTGTGCCGCTTACTCAGCCTCTGAGGGCTCGAGGTAGAACAGCTCCGCCGCAACGTCTTTGCCGGCGTCGAGACCGCTGATGAAGGCCCTCACCTTGCGGCCGGTGGCGCGCTCGATCACTTCCAGGAACCTCTGCTCGGTCGCGTACTGGAAGTACATACGGGTGTCGCGCAAGCGCTGGTGCTCCCCCAATCCCACCAGGGCTTTCTCGGCCTGGGTGAGGCTGTGCTCCAAGGTGCAGAGGACCGCTTCGTCGCCGATGAGATCGGTTTTGGCCTTCGTCGGGCCGCGACCGAACAGCTCCTTGTAGAGATGGACCATCTCGCGCGAGATCTCCGCTCGCAGGGAGTAGCTCTCGTCATGGCCCGCAGCTCGGTGCGAGGCGCTTTGCTCACTCATGATGGGCGTCGCTAACCCCTCCTCTGGGGTTGGAGCCGCACGCAAGGAGGAGGATGATGAGAACCCGACGTCGGTGGCTGCCCATCGAGGGTAGCGGCTGTAGATCTGACAGAGGCGCAGTCAGCCGAGCATCCGCCCGCAGCACGGTGGTGACGAACTCGCGCTCCGCCGTCGGCATCCTCGCGATCTCGAGGCCGAGGGCGTCCTCCTTTTCCTGCGTCGGTCGGGCACGCAGCTCGGCGACCATCCGCCGTACTTCCGCCTCCACGCGCTTTTTGTCCTCAGGGTTCAGCTCCATAAGACAAGGATTCTGTTGCTTTTGCCCGTAACCAGCTTCTAAGGTCGTTGTGATACCTGCCGTTCTACAGAAAAGGAACTGAGATGGAGAGCAGCGCTGAGAGACGTAACAGGGTCGAGGAACGCCAGCCGACGGGTTGGACCGTCTTTGCCGGTGCCCTTCTCTTCATAGTCGGATCGCTCGACGCCCTCTGGGGGCTGGCCGGGATCCTCAACGACGAAGTAATCATCGTCGGCGGTCAGGGCGTGATCATCGCTGACGTAACGACGTGGGGTTGGATCCACTTCATCCTCGGCTCGATCATCGCGATCACCGGCATCGGCCTCTTCGCCGGCGCCACCTGGGCCCGGATGGCGGCGATCTTCTTCGTCATGGTCAACGCGATCGCCCAGATCGTCTGGTTCCCGGCGGCACCCCTCTGGGCCTTCCTGATGATCATCCTCGACGTCACGATCATCTACCAGCTGACCGCCCGCTGGGAAGACTGAGCTAGCTGCCCGCCTCCGTGGCGGGCGCGGTCCCCGGCGCCTCTGCGGAGGCGCCGGGCAGGTCCGCGGCGATCCTCACCGCGGCCGAGAGCAACGGCGCCGCCAGGACCAGGCCGACGGTGCCGAAGAGGCAGCCGCCGGCGATCGTCGCGATCAGCACCGCCAGTGGGTGCAGCTTCAGCGCCGCTCCGTAGGCAATCGGCTGGACCAGCTGCTGGAGGACGCCGTTGGCGAGGAGGACGATCACGGCCATCGCACCGGCGGAGCCGGCGCCGTCCCCGCCCAGGGCGATGAGGACGGCGAAGATCCCCGCGGTCCAGGCGCCGAGGTAGGGGACGTAGCCGCCGAGGAAGGTGACGACGGCGATCGTCCCCGCCAGCGGGACGCCGAGGATCAGCGCCCCCGCGCCGACGATCAGGGCGCTCCAGAGGGCGACGATGGTGACGCCGAGGAAGTAGCCGCGCATGCTCGAGGCGACGCGGCCCAGCACCGTATGCGCAATTGGGACCGGGATGCCGAGGTGGCGCTCGACGAAGCCGCCGATCTGCGGCGCGTCCTTGAGCAGGAAGAAGAGGCTGAGGGCGGTGAAGGAGAGGAAGACGGCGAGGGAGGCGAGGCGGTCGATCCCGCCCAGGACGCCCTTGGTGAGGGCGCCGAAGGCTTCGCTGACCGAGGAGCTGGCGTGAGCATTGGCGTCGGCGGCGGTCGGCGCCTTGACGCCGAGGCTCTGCGCCCACGACTGCAGCTCGTGCGCGCCTTCCTGCAGCCGCGCCGAGAGGCCGTCGGCCTGGCTGGCGATCCCGGTGATGACCATCAACCCGACCGCGAAGGCGGCTGCGATGATCACCAGCATGACGATGGCGGCGCCGATGCCCCGGGGAACGCCGCGCCGGTGCATGAGGTCGACGGCGGGCGAGCCGACCGAGGCGATTATCCCGGCGGTGATCACCGGCATCACGATCGTCTCGGTCAGCGAGAGCACCCAGATCACGGCGACCAGCGCGCCGCCGAAACCGAGCAGCAGCCATGAGGAGAAGCCGACGTCGCGCAGCCACCGGGGCGCGGTGAAAAGTTGCCGTTCGCTCATATGACCGCCGCAGACCGTCTCACCTGGATCGGACACTCAACGGTTCTTTTCGACCTCGACGGGACCCGCCTCCTCACCGACCCGGTGCTGCGCGGCCGCATCGGCCCGCTGGTCCGGCACGGACCGGCGCCAGCGCCCGACACCGCCGAGGCGCTCGACGCCGTCCTCGTCTCCCACCTGCACCACGATCACGCCGATCTCGGCTCGCTGCGGAAGCTGCGACACGACGTGCCGCTGCTGGTCCCGCCGCGCTCGCGGGCCTTCTTCGAGCGCCGCGGCTTCAGCGCCGTCCAAGAACTGGCACCTGGCGATTCGGCGCGCGTGGGCGCACTGACGATCACCGCGGTCGAGGCCGACCACGAGGTCGGCAGGCGCCGCCACGCCCGCCGCTCGCAGGCTGTCGGCTTCCTCGTCCGCGGCAGCCGCAGCGTCTACTTCGCCGGTGACACCGACGTCTTCGCCGGCATGGAGGGCCTGGCGCCCGGCCTCGACCTTGCCCTGCTGCCGATCTGGGGCTGGGGACCCACCGTCGGCCCTGGCCACCTCGACCCGCGGCGGGCGGCGGAGGTGGCGGCGCTCCTCTCCCCCGCCCGCGCGATCCCGATCCACTGGGGCACGCTCTACCCCCTCGGGTTGCGGCAGCTCAATCCCGGCCGGCTCTACCTGCCGCCGCGGGAATTCGTCGAGAGCGTGCGGGAGCTGGCGCCTCAGGTGAGGACGCTGGTGCTCTCGCCGGGCGAGTCGACCTCGCTCGCGTAGGCGTCCTGGCCGAGACCGGCGAGCCAGGTCCGGAAGATCCGGTGGACGCGTTCGGCGCCGACGACCTCCTCGGCGGGCCACTCGAGCTCGGCCGGATGGAGGACGAAGGGGAAGCTCTGAGGGCCGCCCATGCCGCCGTGGGAGCCGACCAGCTCCTCGAAGGCGGCGACCTCGTCGAACTCCTGCCAGTAGGTGCTGTTCAGCATCAGGTCGGCGCAGTGCGGGAAGCCGTCGGTGCGGCGCAGGTGGTCGGCGGCGTTTGGGCCGAACGGGGCCAGCGGGTCCTCGCCCTCGACCCGGTCGGAGTCGAGGAAGTGGACCCCGTCGGGGCCGAGCGCGACCGCCCCAAGCTGCTCGGAGCGGACGAGGATGAAGCCGATTCCCGGATGCGCGCGCAGGGCCGGGATCAGCCGCGGGTAGAGCTCCTCGATCCGCTCCAAGCTGACCCGTCCCGGCTCGCGCGGGAAGCTGATCAGGCCGAGGCAGCCGGAGGCCATCACCGAGAGCTCGGGGATCTCGCCGCTGCGCCCCGCTGCCACCTCCTCGCGCGACTCGGAGTCGAGGACGACCGCCCCATCGGCGAGCCGGTCCCGCGTCGCCCGCCGCACGGTCCGCGCAGCGGCGGTGTCGTCGCGGGCGAGCTCGGTGAGGCCGGCGCTCATGTAGGAGAGCGAGTCGTCGTCCCCGTCTTCGGCGGCGACGATGCTGTCGGGGTCGCAGGCCTCCCGGACCAGGTCCTCGAGGGTCAGCCCGTAGCGGTCGCGAAACGTCTCCCCCTGCGACTGGCCGTGGTCGGAGAGGACGACGAGGCGGTAGGGCCGCGGCGCCTCCTCGCAGGCCTCGGCGATGCGGCAGATCTGGCGGTCGAGGTCGCGCAGCACCGCGAGGGCGTCGTGGCGCTCGATCCCCGAGTGGTGGGCGACCTCGTCGTAGGCGAGGAAGGTGGTGTAGATGACCGGGCGGCCGCTGAGGACGTCGCCGACCACGGCGGCGACCTGGAGGTCGCGCTGCACGACCGTCCCCCAGGCGCGGGCGAAGGCATAGGAGCGGTCGCGCTCCATCCGCGGGCGGACGTCGTCGCGGACCTGGCCGCGGGCAGCGCGGCGCTCGCGGCCGATGTCGGCGAGGGCGAGGACGAAGGTGCGGGCGACGGCGTAGGGCTGGGCGAAGTAGGCGGCGTAGTCGCGGCCGATCGGGCGCCGGCGCCGCAGCGCCGTGCTCATCGTCAGCATCGAGTGCGGCGCATCGCCGGAGAGGATGTTGGCGCGGCTGGCGCCGTCGGCGTGCAGCAGGCCCTTGCCGTCGGAGTGGCGGCGCTCGAGCTCTTCGGCGTCGCGCGGGTGATTGGTGACGATCGCCGTCCCCCGCTCCTTCTCCCACCAGCGGAAGGCCGGCATGTCCTCGTTGGAACCGTGCAGGAGGCCCGCCTGACAGGCGCCGGTCTGCGAGGACCAGTCGGTTTCCCAGCGCCGCAGCCGGTGCGAGCCGCTGCGCACCCAGCGCGAAAGGTGCGGGGCGCTGCCGTCCTGCAGCGCCCGCAGGAGGACGTCGTGGGCAAGCCCGTCGATCTCGAGGAAGAGCACGCCCGGGACCTCGCTCTGGACCACCTGCTTGCGGCGACGCGCCTGCCGTCGCACCACCTGCCGGTGCCAGGAGTGGTCCTCGTCGATCGCCAGCAGCGCGTAGACCGCCGCCGTCACCGCCGCGATCACGATCGTGATCACCGTCCCCTCGAAGACGCCGGCGATGTGGGCGCCGGGCAGCAGGTCGATCGCCACCGTGACCAGGAGGCCGTTGAGGACGAGCGCGGCGAGGCCGAGGGTCATCACCGTCAGCGGCAGCGCGAAGCGGGCGAGGACCGGCCAGACGAGGGCGTTGAGGAGACCGATCGCCGCCGCCGCAGCCAGCGCCGTGGCGGCGCCGTCGAGGACGAAGCCGTCGAGGATCTCCGACAGCAGCATCAGGATCAGCGCGTCGAGCAGGAGGACGAGGACGCCTCGCCGGACCGTCTTCAGGCTCACCGGCCCTCCTCCCGCTGCACCGCGATCTCGCCGTCGGCGGCGGCCGCGCTCACCCGCCCGAAGTCGCGTTCGTTCTGGTCCGCATAGGCGACGGCGAAGCGGGCGAGGGCCTGGTCGAAGACGTCGCTCTTGCCGAGGTAGGCGGCGATCTCGACGCGCTCGCCCGAGCGGGCGTGCGCCCGCGCCAGCGTCGTCGCGCAGAGGCCGCCGTAGCCGGCGAGGTCTCGGGGGCCGAAGCGGGCCACTTCGGCCGATCCCTTGCCGTCCCAGAGCTGGCGCACGTAGAAGCTCCGCGGCGTTCCGTCGATCCCCTCGACCGTGACCCAGCCGAGGAAGACGTCGCTGGCCGCCTGCATCAGCCGCTGGCCCTCGACGACGCGGCGGCCATGGTGGCGGTAGCGGCTCGCGCCCAGGTGGGGCTCGAGGACCGAGGGCCCGGCTTCCTTGGCCTGCAGGAAGAGCGGGTCGCCGGAGTCCTTGCCCAGCAGGAGGACGATCCAGGCGCGGGTGCCGACGCTGCCGACCCCGACCACCTTGCGGGCGGCGTGGACGTAGCGGTAGGACTCGGCGAGATGGCGCCGGTCGGGGCTGAGCGACTCGCGGTAGGTCGCGATCACCCGTTGCAGCTGCTCTTCGACGTCAGCGGTGTCGGTCAGCTCCTCCACCGGCGTGATCAGCGGCGGGTCGCTGATGATCCGCAGCTCGCCGTCCTCTTCCCGGGTCAGCTTGCGCAGCGCCTTCATGCGATTCTTGGCTTCGGCCTTGGCCAGACCGCGCTCGATCTGGCGGAAGCGGCGCTCGTCGACCTGCGAGCGGATGGCAGCGATGGCGGGCTCGATGTCGATCCGCGCGTACCAGACGTCGAGGTTGCCCATCGCCGCGAACTCGCGCATCGCCGCCCGGTAGCGCCCCGCGGTCTCGAGCAGCGCCGCGCGCCGCTGCCGCTTCGGGAAGCCGCGATCGCGGCCGGCGATCTCGATGCTCGCTAGCAGCCGCTTCAGGTCCCACTCGAACGGGCCGGGGTTCGTCTCGTCGAAGTCGTTGCAGTCGAAGACGAGGCGCCGGTCGGGCGCGGCGAAGACGCCGAAGTTGGAGAGGTGGGCGTCGCCGCAGAGCTGGACCGTAAGCCCCGTCTTCGGCGCCGGCGCCAGATCTTCCGCCATCAGCCCCGCAGCGCCGCGGAAGAAGGAGAAGGGCGAGGCGAGCATGCGCCCGTAGCGGAGCGGCACCAGCTCTGCCACCCGGTCCTCGTCCTGCGCCGCCAGGATCGCCACCGGATCGCGCTCGGGCGGCTCCCATTCGCCGTGGCTCGACCGTGGCGCCTGCCGCCGGGCGGCCTTGCCGCCGGTCTCAGTAGTCGCGCCAGGCACGCCCGGAGTCTCCTCTGGCGAGGCCCGCAAAGCAAGCTTCATCTACTCACGAGGAGCGACGAAGCCCGGACGCGCCTCGCGCCCCGGCCGATGAGGCGGGCGCGAGAGATCCGATTCCCCAAGCGGATCCACACATATAGAGATGCGCGTCTCTCCTCCCCTGGTGTTTCCCCCAGAAGCGCTGGCTTCTTGACTGCCCGGCTTCTCCATCACCGGAGAGACTGGCGCAGGCTAATCGATTGCGCCAATTGAATCAATCGTCAAAATTGATTAGGTCATGCATCAACTGACTACTGGCTGACTAAGTGAGTGCCGGCTGTGCGCTGGGCAGCGAGCTGAGCACCCGGTCGGCGACCGACTCGCCGGTGAGGCCGACCTCGGCCCGCAGCAGGGCCGGCTTGCCGTGGGTGACGTAGGAGTCGGGCAGGCCGACCCGCAGCACCCGCGCCCGCTCCCCCGGCGCCTCGGCGAAAGCGTCCTCGAGGTGCTCGAGCACGGCGGCGCCGAAGCCTCCCGGGAGCACGTTCTCCTCGATCGTCACCAGCAGCTCGTGCTCGCGCGCCAGGCGATCGGCGAGGCTCGCGTCGATCGGCTTCGCGAAGCGGGCGTCGGCGACGGTCGCCTGCAGGCCGTGCTTGCCGAGGATCTCGGCCGCTTCGCGGGCGACCGTGACCCCGTAGCCGTAGCCCAGCAGCGCCACCTTCTCGCCCTCGGCGAGGATCTCGCCCTTGCCGATCGGGATCTTCTTCGGCTTCGCCGGCAGCGGCGTGCCCTCGGCCGCGCCGCGCGGGTAGCGCAGCGCGGCGGGCCCGTCGTGGGCGATCGCCGTGTGCAGCATGTGGACCAGCATCGCCTCGTCGCGCGGCGCCATCAGGACCACGTTCGGGATCGGGCGGAAGTAGGAGACGTCGAAGGCGCCGTGGTGGGTCGGCCCGTCGTCGCCGACGAGGCCGGCGCGGTCCATCGCGAAGGTGACGTCGAGGTCCTGCAGGCAGACGTCGTGGACGATCTGGTCGAAGGCCCGCTGGAGGAAGGTCGAGTAGATCGCGCAGACCGGCTTCGCCCCCTGCAGCGCCAGGCCGCTGGCCAGCAGGACGGCGTTCTGCTCGGCGATGCCGACGTCGTAGTACTGCTCGGGCCGCTCGTCGAGGAGCTTCTGCAGCCCGGTCCCCCCCGCCATCGCCGCGGTAATTCCGATCACCCGCTCGTCGGCCTCGGCCTCGGCGACCATCGCGTCGGCGAAGACCTTCGTGTACTGCGGCGGCGAGCCCGCGGCCGGCGGCTTCTCGAGGACCTCGATCCCCTCCGGCGAGTCGGTTTCGGTCACCGGGACCGGTTTCGGGGCGGCGGCGGGCTGGCCGTCGACGATCGACTTCGGCTTCGCCGCGTGCCACTCCTCCATCGTCTCCAGGCCGCCTTCTTCGGCCGGCGCAAAGCCCTTGCCCTTGACCGTGTGGATGTGGACGACGACCGGGCGGTCGGCCTCGAAGGCCTCGGTCAGCGCCTCCCGCAGGGCGTGTACGTCGTGGCCGTCGATCACGCCCATGTAAGCGAGGTCGAGCTCCTCGAAGAAGAGCCCGGGCGCCCAGTAGGCCTTGATCGCCGACTTGATCTCGGGGCCGAGGCGCTCGATCCGTTTGCCGAGGCCGAGCGGCAGCTTGGTCAGCCGGCCCTCGACCTCCTCGCGGGCGTGCCAGAGGCGCGGGTTGAGGCGGATGCGGTTGAAGTAGCGGGAGAGGGCGCCGACGTTCGGCGAGATCGACATCCCGTTGTCGTTGAGGACGATCACGACCGGCGTCTGCATGCCGCCGGCCGCGTGCAGGGCCTCGTAGGCGACGCCGCCGGTGAGGGCGCCGTCGCCGATCACCGCGGCGACTTTGCCGTCGGTCCCGATCCCCTTGCGCATCGCCTCCTTGAGGCCGACGGCGTAGCCGATCGAGGTCGAGGCGTGGCCGGCCCCCATGACATCGTGCTCTGACTCGGGGATCGAGCAGAACGGGGCGAGGCCGTCGTATTGGCGGATCGTCGGCAGGCGGTCGCGGCGGCCGGTGAGGATCTTGTGCGGGTAGGCCTGGTGGCCGACGTCCCAGAGGACCTTGTCGCGGGGCGAGTCGAGCAGGCTGTGGAGGGCGACGGCGAGCTCGCAGGTGCCGAGGTTGGCGCCGAAGTGACCGCCGATCTCCCCGATCGTGTCGATGATGTAGGTGCGCATCTCCTGCGCGACCTGCTGCAGCTGGGCGTCGTCGAGGTCGTGCAGGTCCCCGGGACCGTCGATCCCCGGCAGCAGCGGCTCCTGCATCTCGTCTTTGTCGGTTTCGTTGCCCTGGGTGGGGGGCTGTTCGCTCATTCGTTCCTCGTGAAGATGTAGTCGGCCACGCGCCTCAGGTCCTCGGTCTCGCCGCTGGCCTCGGCCAGCGCCGCCGTCGCCTTCGCGTGTGACTCGGCCGCCAGCTCGCGGGCCCGCTCGAGCCCGAAGAGGCTGACGTAGGTGAGTTTGCCATGTCTCTCGTCGCTTCCATGTGGCTTTCCGAGCTGCTCGTCCGACTCGGTGACGTCGAGGATGTCGTCGACGATCTGGAACAGCACGCCCAGCTCCTCGGCGAAACGGCGATAGGGCATTGTCTCAGGTTCGGAGGCTCCCTCGAGCAGAAGGACGACGTTGACGCTGGCGGCGATCAGCCGGCCCGTCTTCAGCGCGTGCAGGGCGCGCAGCCCCTCGGCGTCGGACTCGGCCCCGATCACGTCGACGTACTGGCCGCCGACCATGCCGTCGACGCCGGTGGCGCCGGCCAGCTCCCGCAGCGCCGCCAGCACCCGGGCCGGGTCGCCGGGCTGCTCGCAGAAGACCCGCACCGCCTCGGCGAAGAGGCCGTCGCCGGCGAGGATCGCGACGTCCTCGCCGAACTTCACGTGCGAGGTCGGCAGGCCGCGCCGCAGCTCGTCGTCGTCCATCGCCGGCAGGTCGTCGTGGATCAGCGAGTAGGTGTGGATCAGCTCGATCGCACAGGCGACCGGGAGGAAGCGCTGCGGCTCGGTGCCGAAGGCGCGGGCGGTCGCCAGGGCGAGCACCGGCCGCACCCGCTTGCCGCCGGCGAGCAGCGAGTAGCGCATCGCCTCCTCGAGCCCGGCCGTCGAGGCGGCGGCGGAGAAGCTCAGATCCTCGAGCGCGCCCTCGACCAGCGCGCGCAGGTCCTCGGGGTAGCTCAACTGCTCTCGGCGCTCGCCTGCTGCCGCGCCTCGCGGTTGGCCTCCTCGACCGCCTCGGCGCTCAGCTCGGCGGCCTCGGCCGCGAGCTGCGCCGCGACCTCGTCCCCCGTCTCCTCGCTCTGCAGCTGCGAGGTGATCTCGCGCAGGCGCTCGGAGATCTCGCGCAGGCGGGCGCTCATTTGGCCGTCTCCCGCTTGCGGGCGACGGCGCCGAGGATGCCGTTGACGAACTTCGGTGCGTCGGCGCCGCAGTACTCCTTGGCGATCTCCACCGCCTCGTTGATCGCGACCTCGGCGGGGGTCTCGGTGAACTCGATCTCGTAGAGGGCGGTCCGCATCACGTTCATGTCCAGGGGGGCGATCCGGTCGACGGTCCACCCCTTGGCGTGGGCGGCGATGATGTCATCGAGCTCTTCCCGGTGCGTGTCGACCCCCTCGGCCAGCTCCCGCGTCAGCGGTCGCGCCTCGCCCAGCAGCTCCGCCAGCGGCCGGCCGGTCACGTCCCGCTGGTAGTTGGCGAAGACGGCGTCCCGCCGCTGGTCTGACCTGCGCATAGGTGCATTCTGTCAGCAGGCGCTTTTGCCAACCGCTGGTTGCGAAAAGCGCCTCGGCACGCCCGGCGCTAGGCGCGGGAGATGTACTCGCCGCTGCGCGTGTCGACCCGGACCGATTCGCCCTCCTCGATGAAGAGCGGGACCTGGACGATGACGCCGGACTCCAGCGTCGCCGGCTTGTTGCCGCCGCCCGAGGCGGTGTCGCCTTTCAGGCCGGGGTCGGTCTGGGTGACCTTCATCTCGATCGCGCTCGGCACCTGCACGTCGCTCGGCTGCTCGTCGACGAAGAGGACGTCGACCTCGTCGTTGGCCAGGACCCACTGCATCGCGTCGCCCAGCGAGTCCTTGGCGATTTCGATCTGGTCGTAGTCGGTCGTGTCCATGAAGACCGCCGACTCGCCCGAGTCGTAGAGGTACTGCATCTTTTTCGATTCGGTCCGCACCGGGCGGAACTTCTCCCCCGCCCTGAAGGTTTTGTCGATCACCGAGCCGTCCTCGATCCGCCGCAGCTTCGTCCGCACGAAGGCGCCGCCCTTGCCCGGCTTGACGTGCTGGAAATCGAGGATCTTCCAGATCTTGCCGTCGATCTCGATATGGGTGCCGTTCTTGAACTGGTTCGTCGAAATAGTCACGGCGGCGAATCCTAGTGGGGGCCGGGTCAGGGCGAGGCGGCGAGGCGCTGGAGGGCTTCCTCGGGGTCGCGGAAGACCTCGCCGCGGACGAACTTGTCGCCTTCGAGGTCCCAGATCCAGGCGACGGGGACGTCGCGGATGCCGAGGGGGCGGCTGCGGGCGTAGGCGCGGCCGCGGACGAGGAGGGAGCTGCCGTGGCGCTCGACCACGCTGGGGGTGATCAGGAGCTCGTCCCAGGCCTGCTCGACGTCGCGCAGGTACTCGTCGAGGCCGGCGGGGCCGACGTAGGGGGCCTCGCGGCCGATCTGCTCGGCGGTGCCGACCGGGAAGAACCCCAGCCCCTGGTCGCAGAGGGCGACGATCTCCTCGAGGTCGCGGCGGTTGAAAGCCCCGTAGAGCCTCTCGACCAACTCGCGCTCGTGCTCGGGCGCCTGGGCGACGTCGGCGGTGGCCGGGGCGATGGCGACGATCGCGGCGTCGTCCTCCAGGGTGCCGCCGGCGAAGTCGTGGAGGGCCGCCTCGATCCGCTGGGCGGCGACCGCCGGCCCGGTGACCGACGCAAGATGGGCGCGCAGCCGCTCCTCGCCGAAGCGCTCGCCGTCGCCGACCGACTCAGTCACCCCGTCGGTAACGACCACCAGTTGCTGGCCCGGGGCGACCTCCGTCGCCTCCAATCGCCAGGTCTCGTCGCTGAACGCGCCGAGGACCGGGCCGGGGCTCCCCGCCTCGGTGACCGAGTCGCCGTCGACGAGGAGGGGCGGCGGGTGGCCGGCGACCGCCAGGCGGACCGGCTCGGCTGGGTCTTCGGAGACCGCCATCGCGGCGACGCTGCAGAGCGCCGTCCCCTGCCGCGCGATCAGCTCCCGGTTGAGGGTCGCGAGGGCGACCACCGGGTCTCCCGTCAGCGCCGCCGCGGTCCGCAGCGTGTAGCGGGCGTGGGCGGTGACGGCGGCGGCCTTGGCGCCGCGGCCGGTGACGTCGCCGATCACCACCATCCAGCCGCCGGAGATGCGGAAGGCGTCGTAGAAGTCGCCGCCGAGCTCGTTCTCGGCGCCGGCCGGGCGGTAGGTCGCCGCCACCGACCAGCCGGGGATGTGGGGCAGCGGCGGCGGCAGCAGGCCGCGCTGCAGCGTCTCGGCGATCTCCGCCCGTTCGCGCTCGGCGCGCTCGAGGTCGGAGAAAAGGCCGGCGTTGTCGAGCGCGAGGGCGACGCGGCCGGCGAGGACGGTGACGAAGTGGACGTCGGACTCGTCGTAGCGGCGCCCCGAGGGGCCGACGCTGACCGTCAGCACCCCGGTCGGGCGGCCCCGGGCGCGCAGCTCGATCGTGATCCCCGAGTAGATCCCGAGACTGCGGAGGAACTCGAAGTCCTCCTCGTCCTCGGCGAAGGCCCGATAGTCCTCGTCGGTCCGCATCTCGAAGTGGAACGGCTCCTGGCGCTCGCGGGCGGCATCGCTGGCGACCTGGGCCTGCATGCGCGGTCCTCGCTCCTGCAGGCGGGCGGCGATCGCCTCGGCATCGGGGCCGTCGACCTTCAGCGCCGCCCGGCGCACACGCTCGCCCTCGATCACGTCGATCGCGCAGATGTCCCCCAGCTCGGGGACGAGGATCGCCGCGATCGCCTCCAACGTCTCGTCCAGCGTCCCGCCGCCCTCGGCGACGTGGGCGATTTCGTCGAGCATGCGGAAGCGCCGGTTGACCAGGCGCACCTTTCTGCTCGAGATCGTGGCGACGATGGCGACCACGACGAGGGCCAGGGCGATGACTACGTCGCCGTAGAGGGGCATCAGCTCTGGTCCGGGGTCTGCTCGCGTTCGGCGGCCGTGCTGGTCGTGAGGGTGGATGCGGCGCCGCCGCCGAGGACGCGGCGGACGAGCCAGGGCGAGAGGATCCGCAGCGCCGCGAAGACCCCGTAGGGGCGCGGCACGTAGCGCTCGGCCCTGCCGCCCGGCCCGCATTCGTAGATCGCCTCGGCGACCTTCTCGGGCTTGGAGACGACCCAGCGGGTCAGCGCTTTCTCGCGCAGCTCGGTCGCCGGGAAGCCCTCGGTGCGGATGAACCCCGGCAGGACCATGCCGACGTGGACGCCGTTCGGCGCCTCCTCCGCGTGCAGGGCGTCGGTCCAGCCGATCAGCGCGAACTTGCTGGCGCTGTAGGAGCCGGTGCGGGCGCGGGCGACGCGGCCGGCCGTGCTGGCGACGTTGACGAGCGCGCTCGGCGCCGAGGCGCGTAGCAGCGGCAGCAGCGCCTCGGTCAGCCGCACGACCGCGTCGAAGTTGAGCTCCATGTGGCGGTGGACGTTGGCGTAGCCGCCCTCGGCGAAGCTGCCGCGCCAGGCGGCGCCAGCGTTGTTGACCAGCAGCTGCAGGGCGCCACCGTGCTCGGCCTCGAGGTGCGCGCGGACGCGCTGGGGAGCGTCGTCGTCGGTGAGGTCGACGGCGAGGTAGGTGGCGCGGCAAGGCAGCGAGTCGGCGAGCTCGCGCAGCAGCTCCTCGCGGCGGGCGACGAGGACCAGCTCGGTCCCGGGCTCGCGGGCAAGCCGGATCGCCGTCGCCTTCCCGATCCCCGTCGAAGCACCCGTCACCAGCGCAACTCCCATCTGCGCAACATATTCCACTCCGCCCAGGTGCGAGGATGGGTCGCCTTGGAGGGATCGACGGAAACTCACCACCGCCTCAATGCCACCAGGCGCAACGACGAGCGGGTGACGCCGCTGGAGCTCTTCTTCGACCTGGTCTTCGTCCTCGCGATCACCCAGTGCACGGCGCTGATGTCGCACAACCAGACCTGGGAAGGGCTGGTGCAGGGGCTGCTGGTCCTCGGCGTCGTCTGGTGGGCCTGGGTCGGCTACGCCTGGCTGACCAGCGTCATCGACCCCGAGGCCGAGGAGAGCCGGCTCGTCATCTTCGTCGCGATGGCGGCCCTGCTGATCGTCTCGCTGGCGATCCCCGAGGCCTTCGGCGAGCTCGCCCTCGTCTTCGCGCTGGCGATCGGCGTCTTCCGCAGCGCCCACATCGCCCTCTTCTGGCTCGCCGGCGCCGACGACCAGGACCTGCGCCGGTCGGTAATCGGCCTCGCGATCAGTACCGCGATCGCGGTCGGCCTGCTGGTTCTCGCCTCCTTCTTCGACGGCGTCGCCCAGGGGGCGCTCTGGGCGCTGGCGATCTTCCTCGACATGGCGGGCCCCTACTTCTTCGGCGCCGAGGGCTGGAAGCTCGTCCCCGGCCACTTCGCCGAGCGCCACGGGCTGATCGTGATCATCGCCCTCGGCGAGTCGATCGTCGCGATCGGGGTCGGCGCCTCCGGCGCCCTCGACCTCGGGATCGGCACCGCCGCCGTCCTCGGCATCTTCCTCGCCGCCGCCCTCTGGTGGGCCTACTTCGACGTCGTCGCCCTGATCTCGGCCCGGCGCCTCGGCGAGGCCGAGACCGGCCGCGTGCAGAACGAGCTGGCGCGGGACTCCTACTCCTACATCCACCTGCTGATGGTCGCCGGGATCGTCCTCATCGCCCTCGGGATGAAGGTGACGATCGGCCACTACGACGACCACCTCCACGCCGAGATCGCCTTCGCCATGCTCGGGGGGCTGGCGACCTTCCTGCTCGGCCTCGTCGCCTTCCGCTATCGCCACGTCCACAGCGTCAACCGGCGCCGCGCGGGGATGGCGATCGTCCTCCTCTTCCTGATCCCGGTCGCAACGGCGATCCCGGCTCTGCTGACCCTGGCGATCGCCGTCGTCCTCCTCTGGATCGTGATCCTCGGCGACCACCGGATGTACGGGTCGCGGCGCGACGAGCTGCGCCGGGAAGCAAGCACGGCGCACATTTAGGCATACTCCCCGAACCTTTTGAGCACTCCAGTCCTTCTCGACAAGCTGCTGCGCGCCGGTGCCCCGTCGGGGTACGAGGGTCCGGCTGCCGAGGTCTGGCGCGAGGCCGCGTCCTTCGCCGACAGCATCGAGGTCGACGGGATCGGTTCGACGATCGCCCGCGTCGGCGACGCCTCGCCGCTGCTCGCCGTCGTCGGCCACATCGACGAGATCGGGCTGATCGTCACCCACATCGACGAGAAGGGCTTTCTCTGGTTCGCCCCGATCGGCGGCTGGGACCCGCAGATCCTGGTCGGCCAGCGGGTCGAGATCCGCGGCCCGAACGGCCTTGTGCCGGGAGTCGCCGGCCGCAAGCCGATCCACCTGCTCGAGGCCGACCAGCGAAAGAAGGTCGTCGAGCTGAAGAGCATGCACATCGACATCGGCGCCGCCGACCGCGAGGAGGCCGAGACGATGGTCCGGGTCGGCGACCCGGTCGTGATCGACGCCGAGCCGATGCCGGTGGCCGGCGAGCGGCTCGTCTCGCGGTCGATGGACAACCGCCTCGGCGCCTACGTGGCATTGGAGAGCCTGCGCCGCTGCCACGAGGGCAAAGGGCCGGGCGGGTCCTTCGCCGCCGTCGCCGCCGTGCAGGAGGAGATCGGCCTCTTCGGCGCCCGCACCGCCGCCTTCCAGGTCCGCCCCGACATCGCGATCGCCGTCGACGTCACCCACGCGACCGACGCGCCGGGGGTCGACGAGAAGGAGATCGGCAGGCACCCCTTCGGCTCCGGCCCGGCGATCGGCCGCGGCTCCACCCTCTCCCCCAAGGTCTTCGAGCTGTTGGTCGAGACGGCGGAGGCGGAGGGGATCGAGTACTCGATCAGCGCCAGCGGCCGCGGCACCAGCACCGACGCCGACGTCCTCCAGATCTCTCGCGCGGGGATCCCGACCGGGGTCGTCTCGATCCCGCTGCGCTACATGCACTCGCCGGTCGAGATGGTCGACCTCGCCGACGTCGAGGCGGTCGTCAAGCTCCTTGCCGCCTTTGGCGAGCGCGTCAGCTCAGACTGGGACCTCAGCCGCTAACCGCGGCCATCTCGGGCTCGTAGTCGTCCAGATAGACGAGGTCGCGACCGGCGGCCTTGGCCGCGTAGAGGGCCGCGTCGGCGCGGGAGAGCATGTCGTCGGTGTCGACGACGCCGGGTTCGGCGACGGCGGCGCCGATGCTGAGCGAGACGGAGACGCCGACCGGGCGCCGGTCGCGAACCGCCACCCGCAGGCGCTCGGCGATTTCCAGAGCGTCCTCGTGACCGGCGCCGGGCAGCATCACCAGGATCTCCTCGCCGCCGACCCGGTAGATCGAATCGCCCGCCCGCAAGGCGGCCCGCATCGTGTAGGCGACGTCCTGGAGGACCGCGTCGCCGGCGGCGTGCCCATGCTGGTCGTTGACGCGCTTGAAGTGGTCGAGGTCGCAGAGCAGGAAGGCGTGCGACTGGCCTTCGAAGGGGTCGCAGGGCTGGCCATTCAGCTCCGAGAGCCGCTGCTCGAGCGCGTTGCGGTTGAAGAGGCCGGTCAGGGGGTCGAGAGTCGAGCGGCGGCGGTGGGCGCGGTCGGACTCGACCAGGGCGCCGCTGAGGATCACGGTGCTGATGATCAGCGCCGCGATCGCAATCAGCAGCTGGCGCTGCTCCCATGCCGCCTGCGGGTCGGGAACGATCGCGGCGAGCAGGAACATCGCCACGACGTAGACGGTGCCGGCGACGATGCCGCGGGTCTCGAAGCGGAAGCCGAGGGTGGCGGCGGGCAGGGCGAACCAGACCAGGACCGGGCTGGTGGCGCCGCCGGTCGCCATCGCGCTAGCCGCGATCAGGGCCGGCAGCGCGGCCCAGGCGCCGGCGATCCAGAGCGCCGGCCGCAGGCTCCTGCGCATGAAGCGGTCGGCCACCGCGAAGCCCGCGAGGCCGACCGCGAGGAAGACGATCCACCAGTAGCCGAGCGAGCGGCCGCCCGAGACGGCAAGCGCCAGAGCGAGGATTCCGAAGCAGGCCAGGCGGTAGCGGCGCACCCGGTCCTCCATGTCGAGGAGACGCTCGCGGCGAGCTTCCTCGTGGATGGAGACGAGCGTGTCCCGGGCCTTACCCATGGTCACGCATCGGCCTCGGCCGGGTGCGTCTTGAATTTGAATGTTTAGCGGCGGCTTGGCGGTCGCTCAGGCGACCAGCTGAAGCTCTTTTGGCAGCGAGCTGAGGTTGCGCAAACCCTCGGGGGTGACAACGACGAGGTCCTCGATGCGGACGCCGAGCTTGCCGGCCAGGTAGACACCCGGCTCGACGGTGACGACTTCGCCCGGGGCGAGGACGTCGTCGGAGCGCTGCGAGAGCCGCGGGCCCTCGTGCACCTCGAGCCCGACCCCGTGGCCGAGCGCGTGGCCGAAGTGCTCGGCGTGGCCGGCGTCGTCGATCACCTGGCGGGCGGCGGTGTCGACGTCCTCCCCTTTGACGCTCGCGCGGATCGCATCCAGACCGGCCTGCTGGGCCTGCCGCACCACCTCGTAGACGGCGCGCGCCTCCTCCCCCGGCTCTCCGGTGGCGAAGGTGCGGGTGCCGTCGGAGCAGTAGCCGTCGAGCTGCGAGCCCATGTCGAAGACGACCAGCTCGCCGTCCCCGATCACCCGCTCGCCGGGCTCGGCGTGCGGAAGGGCGCCGTTCGGGCCGGCGGCGACGATCGCCGGGAACGAGGGCTCGGCGCCGAGCTCGCGGATCCGCGCTTCGGTCGCGCGGGCGACATCGCGCTCGCTGCGTCCGGCCATCCCCTGTTCGAGCGCCCAGCCCCAAATCTCGTCGGTCAGCTTCGAGGCCTCGGCGATCTTCGCCAGCTCCTCGTCGTCCTTGACCCGCCGCAGCTCCTCGACCCGGCCGCCGGCGGCGACCAGCTCGACGCCGTCGGCGAGTTTCTCCTTCAGTTTCTCCAGCACCCGCACGGCCATCTGGTCGTCCTCGAAGCCGACCCGGCCCTCGAGGTGCCCGGCGATCCCGGCCAGCCAGTCGTTGCCGATCGTCAGCGATTCCCAGCCCTCGACCTCGGCGGCGGCGCGCTCGGTGTAGCGGAAGTCGGTGAAGAAGAGGCGCAGCCCGGGACCGCAGACGCAGGCGCCGTTGGTGCCGGTGAAGCCGGTCAGGTAGCGGACGTTGGTGAGGTCGGTGACCAGCATCCGGTCGAGCTCGCGCTCGGCCATGAGCTGCTCGAGACGGTCGCCGCGGCCGCGCATCAGGAGCCCACGCCGAGCTCGCCGGCCAGCCGCTCCAGCGCCTCGCGGTAGCCGTCGGCCCCCTTGCCGGAGATCTTGGCGAGGACGAGGCCGTCGAAGACCGAGAGCTTGCGCCACTCGTCGCGTGCCTCGACATCGGAGAGGTGGACCTCGACCGCCGGCAGCCCGGTCAGCTGCAGCGCGTCGGCGATCGCGCGGCTGTAGTGGGTCCAGGCGCCGGCGTTGACGACCACAGCATCGGCGAGGTCGATCGAGCGGTGCAGGTATTCGCAGAACTCGCCCTCGGAGTTGGTCTGGAAGAAGATCGGTTCCAGCTCGAACTCGTGCGCCCAGCCGGAGATCCTCGCCTCCAGCTGCGACAGCGAGAGCCCGCCGTAGATCGAAACGTCACGCCGCTCCAGGACGTCGAAGTTGACCCCGTGCAGGACGGCGACGCGGTTGGCGACACTGGGCATCAGTAGAGCTCCTCCACGGCCTCACGGACCTTAGCCGGGTCGACGATTTCCCCGGTCCGGGGCTTGCCCGGCTCGGAGAGGAGGACGAAGCCGACGCCGGCGGCGGTCCGCTTCTTGTCGAGTTGGAGAGTCTCAAGAACCTCCTCAATGTCGATCTTCGATTCGAGGCAGACAGGAAGGTCATGACGAACAAGAATTGCTTTGACCTCTTCGCGCAGCTCGGTTGCGTCGGAAAGACGAAGCGCCGCTAAAAGGCCGAGGCCGATTGCTTCCCCATGTAGATAGTCAAATTCGGAGACGCCCTCAATCGCGTGGCCGATGGTGTGGCCGAGGTTGAGAACATGGCGCAGCCCGCTATCGCGCTCATCCGCCGCGACGACCGAGCACTTGTAGCGGGCGCAGGCGAAGACAACATCGTTGAGGCTTTCCGTATCGATCTCTTCGATGTCACGAACGCGCTCCCACAACGGACCACCGGCCAAGAGTCCGGTCTTGATCACCTCAACAAACCCCGCTGACAGCTCTTTTGGTGGCAATGACGAAAGGGTGGAAGTGTCCGCAATAACCGCTGCGGGCTGGTGATAAGCGCCCGCGTAGTTCTTCAGACGCTGGAGGTCAACACCCGTCTTTCCCCCATAAGCCGAATCGACCTGAGCAACCAGAGTGGTCGGCACCTGCACGACGGGCACGCCACGCTGAAAGATGTGAGCACAGAATCCGGCTAGATCACCAATGACCCCCCCGCCCAGGGCGATGAGGTGATCGTCTCGACGCATTTCTGCAAATGCGAGTGCTTCGATCGTCTCCCCCACAGTGCCAAGCGTCTTTGATCTCTCTCCAGGAGAAACAAGGATGGGCGGAACCGCTAACGGCTCGAGTTCATCTGCATAACGGAGAGCGTTGTCGTCAGTGATGCAGTAGCGCCGCCCATCCACGGGCCACCAACCAGTCTCAGCAAGAGCTTGGAAGAACCTCGATCCGACAAACACCGGATAATCGCCCGACTTGGTAGTCGCCCAGAGCAACTTCGCTCGCGCGGGCATTTCCTCGACGGTTTGGATCGCCGGCAGCGCCCGCTCGAGCACTCGGCGGTCGGCCATCGGCACCACCGCGTCGGCCAGCTCCTCGTAGTACGGCGTCCGCTCCGCCAGCAGCCTCGCGACGTCCTCTTCGCTCGTCGCCAGCGGGCGATCGGTGCCCTCGATGCGCTTCCAGGCCGTCGCCGCGTCGATCTCCAGGAGGACGACGATGTGGCGGTCGAGAGCGTTGCGGACCCGCTCGGAGAGAATGCTGCCGCCGCCGAGGGCGATTGCGCCGCCGTCGGCTTTCTCCAGCAGCGAGCCGACGACCTCGGCCTCGCGGGCGCGGAATGCCTCCTCCCCGTCCTCCTCGAAGGCCTGGCGGATCGGCTTGCCGAGCTCGGCTTCCATCAGCTCGTCGATCTCGGTCGTCTCCAGCCCCGCCTTGCGGGCAGCTTCGAGCGCGGTGCTCTTGCCGGCACCCATGAAGCCGATGAAGACGATCGCCGGCTTCGCCACCTGGCTCAGTCCCGGAAGTCGATCCGCTGCTTGTAGGCCTCGATCGCGCCGACGACGTCGTCGATGTGATCGCCGCCGAACTTCTCGCGGTAGGCACGGGCGAGGGTCAAGGCCACCATCGCCTCGCCGACGATCGCCGCCGCCGGGACCACGGTCGAGTCGGTGCGCTCCCGCAGCGCCTGCGCCGGCTGCTTGGTCTCGGTGTCGACCGAGCGCAGCGGCTTGGTCAGGGTCGAGATCGGCTTGATCGCCGCCCGCACCGAGAGCGGCTGGCCGTTGGTCATCCCGCCCTCGAGGCCGCCGGCGTGGTTGGTTTCGCGGAAGTAGCCGTCCTTCTCCGACCAGAAGATCTCGTCGTGCGCCTCCGAGCCGGGGCGGCCGGCGACGTCCCAGGCTTCGCCGATCGCGACGCCCTTGATCGACTGGATCGAGGCGACGGCGCCGGCGAGGCGGCCGTCGAGCCGGTCTTCCCAGGAGATGTGGGAGCCGATCCCCGGCACGAGACCGAAGACCAGCACCTCGAAGGTGCCGCCGAGGCTCTCGTTTGCCTTCCGCAGGCGGTTGATCTCGGCGACCATCTCCTTGCTCGCCTCCGGGTCGAGGCAGCGCACGGGGTCCTCGTCGACGGCGGCGAAGTCGGCGGGCGCCAGGTCGGGCCGCTCGGCGGCCTTCACCGAGGCGATCTGCAGGACATGGCTGTGGATCTCGACGCCGAGCTTGGCGAGGAAGGCGCGGGCGATCGTCCCGGCGGCGACGCGGGCCGCGGTCTCGCGCGCGCTCGCCCGCTCGAGCACGTTGCGGATGTCCTCGTGGCCGTATTTCTGGGCGCCGACGAGGTCGGCGTGGCCGGGCCGCGGCAGGTGCACCTCGTCGGGCTCGAAGCCCTCGACCGGCCACGGGTTCATCCGCTCTTCCCAGTTCTTGTAATCGCGGTTGGCTACCAGGAGGGCGATCGGGCTGCCGAGCGTGCGGCCGTGACGGACGCCGCTGCGGACCTCGACCGTGTCGGTCTCGATCTTCATCCGGCCGCCGCGGCCGTGGCCGAGCTGGCGCCGCGCCATGTCACGGTCGAGCGCCTCGCGGTCGAGCTCGAGGCCCGCCGGCAGGCCCTCGACGATCGCCACGAGCCCAGGCCCGTGCGACTCCCCCGCGGTCGTGAAACGGAACGTCGTCATCGCGGCAAGGCTATCGGCGCCGCGCCGCCTCGCGCATCACGTCGAGGTCCGGGGTCAGTCCCGTCCAGATTTCCAGCGACCGCGCCCCCTGCTGGACGAGGATCTCGAGCCCGTCGACGGCGGCGGCGCGGGCCCCTTCGGCGGCTTTGAGGAGGTGGCTGTGGCGCTCGCCGTAGACCATGTCCACCACCGTCTGGTGGTCGGTGAACTCGCCGCGCTCCAGCGGCAGGTGATCGAAGGGGTCTTCGCCGCGGAGCCCGGCGGCGCTAGTGTTGACGATCAGGTCGTACTCGCTCTGCCGCGGCACCGTCACGGCCTTCCCCCCCAGCTCGGCGCAGATCTCTTCCGCCCGCTCCGGCGTGCGGTTCCAAACCTCGACCTTCGCCCCTTCCCAGAGCAGCGCCCAGATCGCCGCCCGGGCGGCCCCTCCGGCCCCGAGGACGAGCGTCCGGTGGCCCCGCGGCGGGTCGGGCAGCGCCGCCAGCAGCCCGTCGGCGTCGGTGTTGTGGGCCTCGATCCGGCCCTCGGCGAAGGCGAGGGTGTTGGCGGCGCCGATCTGCTGCGAGGCTTCGCTCGCCTCGCCGGCCAGGGCCAGCGCCGCCTGCTTGTGCGGCACGGTCACGTTGACGCCCGCGTAGCCGACTTCGGCCAGCTCCTTGACGGTCATCTCGAAGGCCTCGGGGGCGGCGTCGATCGCCGTGTAGCTCCAGTCCTCCAGTCCCAGCGCCGCCAGCGCCGCGTTCTGCATCGCCGGCGAGCGCGAGTGCGAGACGGGATGGCCGAGCACCGCGAGCTTCGCCACGGCTATTCCCCGCAGCTGTCCGGCGAGTTGCCGCCGGCCGCTTCGCGAGCGGAGTTGTACTTGTCGACCGCGGCTTCGAATTCGGCTTCGGTCTTGGCGAAGGTGAGCTTGCCGCAGGCCCCCGGCGTCGTCACGTAGAAGAGGTAGTCGGTCTTCGGCGGGTGCGCCGCCGCTTTCAGCGATTCCAGCCCCGGGTTGCTGATCGGGCCCGGCGGCAGGCCGGCGTTGGTGCGGCTGTTGTAGGGCGAGTCGATCGCCAGTTCGGATTCGGTCAGCGGCTCGGTGTAGTTGCCGGTCGCGAAGCGGATCGTCGCGTCGATCCCCAGCGGCATCCCTTCGTGCAGGCGGTTGTAGATCACCGAGGCGACGAGGCCGCGCTGCGAGTCGACCCCCGCCTCGTCCTCGACCATCGAGGCGATCGTGACGACGTCGAAGACGGTCAGGTTCTTCGACTTCGCGTAGCTCATGTCGACGCCCTTGATCCGCCGCTTGAAGTCCTGCAGCTGCAGCTGGACGAGGTCGTCGACCGGCGCCTTCGGCTTCAGTTCGAAGGTGTCGGGAAAGAGGAAGCCTTCGAGGTCCTTCGCGTTCTTGCCGCCGTATTCGGCGGGGTCGAGGTACTTCGATTTGACCGTCGCCTTCGTGTAGTCGCCGGGGACGCCGGCTTCTTCGGCGACCTGGGCGGCCTGCGAGCGGGTGTAGCCCTCGGGGATCGTCACCGTCAGGGTGCGCTTGACCGGCGGCGTCGAGAGGGCGTCGATCGCGGCGCCGTAGCTCATGTCGTGGGCGAGGGTGAAGTGGCCGGAGTAGATCTCCGAGCGCTTGCCGGCGAGGGTGACGCGGACCTGGAAGAGGGTCGAGTTGGAGATCATGCCGCGGTCGGAGAGCAGGTCGCCGACTTCGGCGACGCTCGAGCCCTTCGGGATCGTCACCTGCACCTGGCCGCTGCCGTCGCCGTGGAAGGGCTGGAAGAGCGCGTTCAGGAAGACGAGGACGAAGAGGGCGGCGATCACCGCGAAGAGGCGGAAGGGGTGGCGCCCGATCGCCCCGAGGAAGCCGAGGTTCGGTTTCGGGCGGCGATTGGAGCTGCCGTTGCCGGCGACCACGGGCGGGGGCGGCGGCTCCTCGTCCCAGAACTCCTCCTCGGGCGTCCGCGGCGGCAGAGGGTCGACAGGTGGCGGTGGCGGTGGCGGTGGCTCGGCTGGCGGGGGCGCCGCGGCGGGCGCAGCCGCCGGCGGGGGTGGCGCCGCCTTCCGCTCGGCCTCGGCCTTCTTCCCGGCCTTCTTGGCGCGCTTCTCTTCGCGTTCGAGCCGGCGCTGCTCGCGCTCGCGGGCCGCCGGGTCGTCAGGGTCGGCGAAGGCGTCGTCCTTCAGCCAGTCGTCGCTCACTGCCGGCTCTCCAGGTAGGACTCGAGCAGGTGCGCGGCGGCGAGCGAGTCACGCGCCGCGCCGGCGCCGGCGCGGCGGCTGGCGTCGGCCATCCGCGAGGTCAGGCGCTCGTCGTAGGTCTCCACCGGCACCGAGAGCATCGCCTCCAGTTCCCGGCAGAAGCTGCGGGCCAAACCTGCCTGGCTGCCCTCTTCGCCGCTCAGGTGCAGCGGCAGCCCGACGACGACCACTTCCACCCCGTGCTCGTCGACCAGCTCGGCGACGGCGCGGGCCTCCGGCGGCTCGATCACCGGCAGCGGCGTCGCCAGCGTCCCGCTCGGGTCGGAGAGGGCGCAGCCGATGCGGACGGTCCCATGGTCGAGAGCGAGCACCCGCATCCTCAGGCGAGATCCCGCTCGATCGCGGCGCGGGCGGCGGCCAGCGCCTCGTCGAGCTTCGAGGGGTCCTTGCCCCCGGCCTGGGCCATGTCCTCGCGGCCGCCACCGCCACCGCCGACGATCGGCGCGATCTCGCGGATGATCGAGCCGGCGGAGACGCCGCGCTCGACAAGCTCCTTGGGGACCAGGGCCACCAGCCCGGCTTTGCCGCCGAAGGCGCCGCCGAGGACGACCGCCGAAGGCTGCCCCAGCTTCGACTGCACCCGGTTGGCGAGGTCGAGCAGCTGCTTCGGGTTCGCCTGCAGGCTCTCCTCGACCACTGCGATGACCGCGCGAACGCCGCCCGGCAGCTCCTCCGCTTTTGCGGCGAGCCCGTCGGCTTCGCCTCCCATCTGCTCGCGCTGGGCCTTCTCGGCCCCGGCGCTTGCCTCCTTCAGCTGTCCGGCGGCGCGGCGGGCGGCGGCGAGGGGGTCCTGCGGGTTGCCCAGCAGCTCGCCGGCCTCGCGCAGCTCGGCCTCGCGCTCGCGGAAGTAGTCGATCGCGGCCGGGCCGGTGATCGCCTCGACCCGGCGCACGTTGGCGGCGCTCGAGCCCTCGCTGCTGATCTTGAAGATGCCGACCTCGGCGGTGTTGGCGACGTGGGTGCCGCCGCAGAGCTCGCGGGAGACGCCGTCGACCTCGACCACCCGCACCCACTCGCCGTATTTCTCGCCGAACAGGGCCATCGCGCCCAGCTCTTCGGCCTCGGCGCGGTTCATGTTCAACCAGCGGACCGGGCGGCTCGACTTCACCCACTCGTTGACCCGCTCCTCGACGTCGCGCAGCTCCTCGGGGCTGAGCGCCTGGCCGTGGGTGAAGTCGAAGCGCAGCTTGTCGGGGCGGACGGCCGAGCCGGCCTGGCGGACGTGGGTGCCGAGTCGCTCGCGCAGCGCCGCGTGCAGGAGGTGCGTCGCCGTGTGGTTGCGCATCGTCGCGTGGCGGGTCTCGGCGTCGACTTCGGCTTCGACCGGGACGCCGGGCTCGATCGCCGCGCCGCCGGGCTCGACCTCGAGCGCCTGGTCCTCGCCGAGGCGGTACACGTCGACGACGCGCGCCTCCGCCTCACCCCAGCGCAGGACGCCGGAGTCGGCGACCTGGCCGCCGCCCTCGGCGTAGAAGGGGCTCTCCTCGAGCTTGACCAGCGCCTTGCCGTCTGCGGCCTCGACCGCGGCGAGGCCGGTGGTCGCGCGCAGGGTTTCGTAGCCGACGAACTGGGTCGGCGGCGCCCCTTCGGCAAAGGCGAGGACGCGCTCGTGGGTGTTCTCGGAGCCGTGCGCGGTGGCGCTCGCCATCCGGGCGCGCTGACGCTGCTCCTCCATCAGCTCCTGGAAGCCCTGGTCGTCTACCGAGAGGCCGGCCTCGGCGAGGAGCTCCTTGGTCAGGTCGTAAGGGAAGCCGTAGGTGTCGTGGAGCTTGAAGGCGTCGGCGGCGTCGATCCACGAGGTCTCCCGCTCCTTTGCTTCGGCGACGAGCCGCTCCAGCAGCTCGCTGCCGCGCTCGAGGGTGCGACCGAAGCTCTCCTCCTCGTCGCCGACCCAGCGCTCGATCGTCGCCCGCTCGGCGACCAGCTCGGGGTAGGCGTCGCCCATCAGCTCGATCGTCCGCTCGGCGAAGCGGCCGAGCCACGGCGCCTCCAGGCCGAGCGTCCGGCCCTGCTGGATCGCCCGCCGCATGATCCGCCGCAGGATGTAGCCGCGGTCCTCGTTGGAGGGGACGACGCCGTCGGCGATCAGGAAGGCGGCGCCGCGGCTGTGGTCGGCGACGATCCGCATCGCCCTCATCACTGCCCCGCCCTCCTCGTAGCGGCGGCCGGAGAGCTCTTCGGCGAGGTCGATCAGCGGCCGCACGTGGTCGGTCTCGAAGACCGAGGGGACGTCCTGGAGGATCGCCGCTATCCGGTCGAGCCCCATGCCGGTGTCGATGTTCTTCATCGGCAGCGGGGTGAGGCTGCCGTCCTCGGCGAGGTCGTAGCTCATGAAGACGTGGTTCCAGAACTCGAGGAAGCGGTCGGTGTCGTCGCCGGGCCGCTCGCCCTCGGCGCCGAACTCGGGGCCGCGGTCGAGGTAGAGCTCCGAGCAGGGGCCGCAGGGGCCGGTCGGGCCGGCCTGCCAGAAGTTGTCCTCGCGGCCGAGGCGGACGATCCGCTCCTCCGGGACGCCGGTGGCGCGCCAGATCTCGATCGCCTCCTCGTCCGGCCCGAGGCCGAGCTCCTCGTCGCCGCCGAAAACGGTCACCCAGATCCGCTCGGGGTCCATCCCGAAGCCCTGCGTCGAGAGCTCCCAGCCCCAGGAGATCGACTCGGCCTTGAAGTAGTCGCCGAAGCTCCAGTTGCCGAGCATCTCGAAGAAGGTCATGTGGCGGGCGGTGTTGCCGACCTCCTCGATGTCGGTGGTGCGGAAGCATTTCTGCACGTCGGTGAGGCGCGGCGCGGGCGGCTGTTCGCGGCCCAGGAAGTAGGGCTTGAAGGGCTGCATCCCGGCCGTGGTCAGGAGCACGGAGGGGTCGTGGACGGAGGGCACGAGCGAGGCCGAGGGCACGATCTTGTGCTCCCGCTGCGCAAAAAAAGACAGGTAGGTCTCCCGGATCTCCTTCGCCCTCATATTAGGAAGCCTAAATATTTGTCAGCTCGGACACCTGTCCGGTCAGGCATGCCAAATCGCCCACTCCAGAGATGTTTGCCCTTACAGACATGCCCCGAGGACCGTTTCAGCCTTGAACTGAATCGTTCGTTCGACCACTGTCGAAGGAGGCAACCATGAAGCTGCGCACCATGTTCGTGATGGCGCTTGCGGTGCTCTCGCTGGCCGCGATGCCGGCGGTCGGCGTCGCCGACGGGCCCGATTACCAGCCGGAAGGCCCGAATTACCACCCCGAACACCCCGAAACCCCGCAAGGGCCGAAGTCGGCTCCCAAAGGCCATGCCTACGGCTACTACTGCCGCGGCCAGGTCAAGAAACACGTCAAAGGCGAGAAAGGCACTGCCTTCAGCCGCTGCGTGAAGGCGATGGCTCAGGCTGACAAGAACGACAACCTGAACGCAAAGAAAGCGTGCAAGACGCTGAGCAAGAAGCACGTCAAAGGCGTCAAGGGAACCGCGTTCAGCAACTGCGTCAAAGGCGTCAACCAGATGCGCCAGGAAGAGGACGCCGCGGTTGCGACCAGCTCGGCGGTCTGACCTGGGTCTTTGACCCCGGTTCTCTGAGCTAAGCCGCGATGGTGCCGTGGCCGACGATTCGCTCGCCGGCCATCAGCACCGCCGTCTGGCCGGGGGCCACGCCAGGGAAGGCCTCCCCCAGCTCCACATCCAGGTTCGGATGCAGCCCCTTCCCCGCCGCCGAGACGGTGGCGGGGAGGGCGCGGGAGCGGTAGCGCAGCTTCACCGAGTCGACGGTGAAGCCCTCGCGGTGCAGAACTGCGTCGCGGACGCGGACGTTGCGCTTCTCTAGCTCGGCCCGGGTGCCGACCGTGATCGTGTTGGCGGCGGCGTCGGTGGCGAGCACGTAGAGCGCCTCCGGCGCGGAGACGCCGATGCCCTGGCGCTGGCCGACGGTGAAGTCGTGGTGGCCGCGGTGGCGGCCGAGGGTGCGGCCGGCCGAGTCGACGATCGCGCCGTCACGCTCGCGGAGGCCGCCGTGGCGGCGGAGGAAGCCGCGCTTGCCCTGGCCGGCGAGGAAACAGAGGTCCTGGCTCTCAGCCTTGCGGGCGACGGCGAGGCCGTGGCGGGCGGCGATCTCCCGCACTTCGGGCTTGGTCAGCTCGGTGAGCGGGAAATCGAGCCGCCCGAGCAGCTCCGTCGGCAGCGCCGCCAGCATGTAGCTCTGGTCCTTGGCCGTGTCGGCGGCGGTGGCGAGCAGCGGCCCCTCGCCGTCCTCGACGATCCGGGCGTAGTGGCCGGTCAGCAGCCGCTCGGCGCCGAGCCGGTCGGCGAGGTCGACCATCGCCGCCAGCCGGACCTCGCCGTTGCAGAGGATGCAGGGGTTCGGCGTGCTTCCCTCCGCGTAGCCGCCGATGAAGCGATCGACGACCCGGCGGCGGAAGTCCTCCTCGAGGTCCAGGGTGAAGTGCGGAATCCCGAGCTGATGCGCGAGCCCCCGGGCCCCCAGCACCGCCTCGGGCGAGCAGCAGGCCTTGGCCCCGTCAGTCTCAGGGTCGCTCCAGAGCTTGACCGTGATCCCGACCACCTCGGCGCCTTCCTCGCGGGCGAGCAGAGCGGCGACGGCGCTGTCGACGCCGCCGGACATGGCTACTGCGAGGCGCTTTGGGGAGGAGGAGGTCCCCCTCCGTCCCAGATTTTGGGGAGGCTCCTCCGGGGGACCTCCTCCTCCCACCCAGTCCGCAATCAGGTCCAGCGACGAGGACGCTGCGCCTTGAAGGGCGCGATGGAGAGCATCCGTGGCGAGCTGAGCGGCGTGGCGCTTGGCGGGGGTGAGGCCGCCGATGGCGGCGTCGACGGTTTCGATGTCGATCAGAGCGGCGTCGAGCACAGGAGCCCCATCGACCATCTCGGCGACGGCAGCGGTTGCGGCCTTAGTTGCCCCACAGCCCTCGGCGTCGAAGGAGACCTCTCGAATGCGGCCGCCCTCCACGAGGAACGAGACGCGGGAGAGATCCCCACAGGCAGCTCCCCCCGCAGCGCCGGTGAAAGCGCCATCGACAGCCGGCCCACGCCGGCTCTCGTCAGTCAGGTAGTGCTCGAAGAGCTCTCGTTCCACACCCTCAAGGGTAAAGCGCAACCGTCCTGCCCACCCCAACCAGCGCCAGCAGGGCCGTCACCCACACCTACCAGCCATGTGGGTGTGGGTGACGGCCCTGCTCAAGCGCCTTCCGCAGATCCGCGACGATCTCCTCCGGTTCCTTCTGAAGCTGCCGCCAGGTGACATGCACAGTCCGGTAGCCCTCGGCGACCAGGATCCGATCCCGCTGGCGATCGGACTCGAAGCGCTTCTTCGTGCCGTGGACGCTGCGGCTGTCCAGCTCGACCGTGACCCGCTCCTCCTCCCAAAGCGCGTCGATCTGGAAGATGCGCCCACGGAGAGCCAAGTCTGCGTTCATCCGAGGCCGCGGATGAATGCCGTGGTCGGCAATCAGGAGCCGAAACGCCTCCTCGAAGTCGTTGCGCGTGAACCCGACCGGCTCCGGGTCCTCCAGCAGCGCGCGCACGTTCCGAGCCCCGCGCCGCCCCGGATACCGCTCCAACAGCATCGGCAGCGAGACCCGGTCGCGCAGCTCCCGCACTTCCGCCTCGTGCCAAACCCGCTCCAGCTCCCGTAGCTTCAACACGGAAGCGAGGTCGAAGACGGTCCGGAACGGCGAGGTCACCGGAATTTCGTCGACCCTCTGCCACTCGTCGTCGGCGATCTCGCCGTAGTGGGTGACGATCCCGTCCCTCCGGACCCTTCGGCTCGATGCGGTCACGTCAACCCATTCGCTCGCAGGCGGCATCAGCCCCCACAGGCGCGCGGCCGAGCGATGACTTAGAACCGCTCCGGCTCCGCAGGCCAAGACGGCTGCCATCCACCGCCCGCGTCGCGAGATGCGGCGGACGCCGACCACGTAGACGCCGCGATGTCGCTCGTGCAGCCGCCCTTGCTCCAGACGGCGAGCGACCGCCCTCCTCCCCAAGCCGAGGTCGATTAGCTGCTGCCGCCCCACCACTCCGTGCTGACGCCGAGCCAGCCGCTCCATCTCCCGCTCAAGAAATCCAGTTGGCAGTTGAGCACCCATAGGGTGCTCAAGTGACATCTCGTGACTCACGCGATCGATGCTGAGGCAACGCGGCGCAACTGTGGCGCGCTGTTTGTGCCGACTTCGTGACGGCATCCGCGACGAAAAGAGAAAAGGCCCCAACCCGCCGTTGCCGCCTCTGGCTTTGATCCCTTCAAATGAAGGTGGGTGCCTGCTCCTGCCCCCAAGAGGACCGGAGACTTGTCAGCTCCCGCGCCGTTTGTGTTGGGTCAAACGGTGAGACGGCTCTCGAACGGGTTCGAGCCTGCGTCAAAGCTACCACCGGAACACCTCACCTAAACAACGAGAACCGCCGCGAGGGAGTCGGGGAGGACCCGGAGGAACCTCCCCAAATCGTGACGGAGGGTCCTCCCCGACTCCCTCAATCCAGGTTCGACAAATGCCACTCGGCCTCGCTCCACTGGTCGGGCGGGACGCGGAGGGAGATGTCGCCGCGGCCGAAGCGGTCGATCGGCCAGTCGGAGGTGAGGACGGCCTCGAAGCCGGCCTCGATCAGGGACTGGTGCCAGGCGCGGGCGGTGCGGACGTCGCCGAAGTCCCGCACCACCTCCCAGCTGTCGAAGCCGGGGTCGTCGACGTGGATGGGGGTCTGCCCGGGACCCGGCCCGGGGCGCCACCTGCGGGGGATCCAGTCCCGCAGGCCCATCTCAGTGTCCGGCGAGTTTGGATTTGTGGATGCCGATTCCGAGCTCGCGCATCTGCAACTCGTCGACCGGGGCCGGGGCGCCGGTCAGGAGGTCGAAGCCGGAGGCGGTCTTCGGGAAGGCGATCACGTCGCGGATCGTCTCGGCGCCGAAGAGGCGCTGGACGATGCGGTCGACGCCGTAGGCGATACCGCCGTGCGGCGGGGCCCCGTAGCGCAGCGCCTCGAGCAGAAACCCGAAGCGGTCGCGCGCCGTCTCGGGGTCGATCCCGAGGGCACCGAAGACGGCCTCCTGCATCTCGGCGTCGTGGATACGGATCGAGCCGCCGCCCAGCTCCTGCCCATTCCAGACGACGTCGTAGGCCTGGGCGCGGGCGGCGCCGGGGTTGTCGGGGTCGAACTCGCCCGCGGGCGCGGTGAACGGGTGGTGCAGCGCGTCCCATCGCTTCTCGTCCTCGTTCCACTCCATCAGCGGCCAGTCGACGATCCAGACGAGCCGGTCGTCGCCCTCGGCGATCAGGTCGAAGCGCTCGGCGAGGTCGAGCCGCAGCTGGCCGAGGACGGCATTGTCCACCGTCGGCTTGTCGGCGACGACGAGCAGCAGGTCGCCCTCCTCGGCGCCGAGGCGCTGGTTGAGGTCGGCAAGCTCGGCCTCGCTGAGGAACTTGGCGGTCGGCGAGCGCCACCCCTCGCCCTCGCGGAAGGCCCAGACGAGCCCTTTCGCCCCCAGCTCCTGGGCGCGGGAGATCAGGCCGTCGAGCTCGGAGCGCGGCATCTCGCGGCGGCCGGCGTTGATGCCGCGGATCGCGCCGCCCCCCTCGAGGACCGAGCGGAAGACCTTGAACTGGGTCTCGCGCAGGGCCTCGCCGAGGTCGACGAGCTCGAGGCCGAAGCGGAGGTCGGGCCGGTCGGTGCCGAAGCGGTCCATCGCCTCGTCGTAACCCATCCGCTCCATCTTTCCCTCGATCGCCGGGCCGCCGGCCCGCTCGAAGACGTGGGCCAGCAGCCGTTCGTTGACCGCGATCACGTCGTCGACGCCGACGAACGACATCTCGATGTCGAGCTGGGTGAACTCGGCCTGGCGGTCGGCCCGGGTCGCCTCGTCGCGGAAGCAGCGCGCCACCTGGTAGTAACGCTCGTAGCCGGAGATCATCAGCAGCTGCTTGAACAGCTGCGGCGACTGCGGCAGGGCGTAGAAGGAGCCGGGCTGCTGGCGGCTGGGGACGAGGAAGTCACGGGCGCCCTCGGGGGTCGAGCGGGTGAGGACCGGCGTCTCGATGTCGAGGAAGCCCTCGTCGCCGAGGAACTCGCGCATCGCGGTGACGACGCGGTGGCGCAGCTGCAGCGCCTTCTGCATCTGCTCGCGGCGGAGATCGAGGTAGCGGTAGCGCAGGCGGGTGTCCTCGCCGACCTCGCCGCTGAAGCCCTCGATCTGGAAGGGCGGCGTCTCGGCCTTCGCCAGCCGCTCCGCGGCGGTCACCTGGACCTCGAACTCGCCGGTCGGCAGCTCCGGGTTGACGGTGTCCTCGGCGCGGCGGACGACGCCGCCGGTCACGGTCAGCACGTCCTCGGGCCGCAGCTCGTGGCCGAGCCCGAAGGCCCCACCGGAGCTGTCGGGATGGAAGACGAGCTGGACGATCCCGGTGCGGTCGCGGAGGTCGATGAAGACGAGGCCGCCGTGGTCGCGCCGCCGGTGGACCCAGCCGGCGACGGTCACCTCGGAATCGACCTGGTCCGCCATGACCTCGCCGCACCAGACGGTGCGGTAGGCGCCGATCGCCTCGCTCACGATTCCCCTCCCGTCATCTCGTCGACAAGGTTGCCGGGATCGACGGCGCGCTGCTCTCCGGTCTCCATGTCACGAAGCTGGGCGCCGCCCCCCTCCTCGAGGATGAGGACGCGGCGGGCGCCGACACGGTCGGCGTGCTTGAGCTGCCCCTTGAGGCCGCGGCCGGCGAGGTCGACCTCGGCCGAGAGGCCGGCGTGGCGCAGCTCCACCGCCAGGACCACCGCCCGCTCGCGCTGGCCCGGGTCGGCGACGGCGACGAAGGCGTCGCGCCCGGCCGCCGGCACCTCTTCGTCGAGCGCGAGCAGGATCCGCTCGATCCCGGCGGCGAAGCCGACCGCCGGCGTCGCCGGGCCGCCGAGCTGCTCGATCAGGCCGTCGTAGCGGCCGCCGCCGCCGATCTCCGACTGCGCCCCGAGCCGGTCGCAGACGAAGGAGAAGATCGTCCGCGTGTAGTAGTCGAGGCCACGGACCAGGGTCGGGTCGATGACGTAGGCGACGCCGGCGGCGTCGAGCAGGGCGCGGACGCCCTCGAAGTGCTCGGCATCCTCGCCCTCGAGCCGCTCGACGATCGTCGGCGCGCTCGCCATTACCCCGCGCGTCCCCTCGTCGTCGGCATCGAAGGCGCGCAGCGGGTTGATGTCGATCCGCTCGCGCACGTCTCTGGAGAGGTCGGCCTCGTGCGCGTGCAGGTGCGCTTTCAGGTCCTCGAGGTAGGCACGCCGCAAAGCGAAGGAGCCGAGGCTGCCGAGCCGCAGCTCCACGCCGGGCACGCCGAGCTCCCCCAGCAGGTCGGAGAGGAGCATGATCACCTCGGCGTCCGCGGCCGGCGAGTCGGTGCCGATGCACTCGATCCCGAGCTGGTGGAACTGGCGGTAGCGACCGGCCTGCGGTCGCTCGTGGCGGAAGAAGGGTCCGAGATAGGAGAGCTTCACCGGCTGCGCCAGTTTGTGCATCCCGTGCTCGAGGTAGGCGCGGCAGATCGAGGCGGTCCCCTCCGGGCGCAGGGTGAGGCTGCGCTCGCCCTTGTCCTCGAAGGTGAACATCTCCTTGCGGACGATGTCGGTCGACTGGCCGACGCCGCGCTCGAACAGCGCCGTGTCCTCGAAGGCCGGCGTCGCGATCGGCTCGTAGCCGGCGCGGGCGAAGATCGCCGCCGCGGCCGCTTCCAGCCGCGCCCGTTCCCGCGCCGCCGCGGGCAGGATGTCGAAGGTCCCCCGCGGGGCCTGGAACTTGCTCGCCATCGTGCGGCCGACCTTACGCCAGCGAGCCTAGAAAGGGGTTGGTGGCGCGCTCGGCTCCGAGCGTCGTCAGCCCCATGTGGCCGGGGTGGACGACGGTCTCGTCCGGGAAGGTCTCGAGCAGCGTCCCCAGCGAGGCGAGCAGGGTCGGACCATCGGCGCCCGGCAGGTCGACCCGCCCGACCGAGCCCTGGAAGAGGACGTCGCCGGAGAAGATCGCCTCCTCGCCGCGGACCGCGTAGGTGACGTGGCCCGGGCTGTGGCCCGGGGTGAAGACGACGTCGATCTCCAGCCCCGCCAGCTCCAGGGTCTCGCCGCCATGGACGACCTCGTCGGCGTCGTAGCTCTCGAAGGGGCCGAAGCCCTCCCAGGGGACGAAGCGCATGATGTCGGCGAGGATCGGCACCTCGATCTCGGGGCAGTAGACCGGCGCACCGGTCGCCGCCGCCACCGGCGCCACCGCGCCGATGTGGTCGAAGTGGCAGTGGGTGAGGAGGATCGCCTCCGCCTTCGCCCCGCTCGCCTCGATCGCCGCCAGGATCCGCTCCGCCTCCTCGCCCGGGTCGACGACGAGCAGCCGGTCGGAGCCCTGCCGCCGCAGCAGGAAGCAGTTCTCGGCCACCGGGCCGACGGTCAGCATCTCGACCGCGAGGGCCATCAGCCCGCCGCTACTCGCTCCGGGCGCGGATCCGGGCTCGCTCCCGCCGTCGCCACATCGCCATGTCGATGTAGTAGCCGGCGGGGACGTAGAAGGCCAGCATGAAGCCGCCGAAGAGGAGCGAGCCGGCGAGCGGCTTTTTGAAGACCAGGATCAGCGAGACGGCGAAGATCACGGCGGCGACGAGGCCGCGGACGAAGGAGCTGCGCCAGGTCGGCGGCAGGTCCTGTTTCGGCGCCGGTTTGCGTTTTTGCCGGGCTCGCGCCTTCGCTTCCTCGCGGCTGCGTGGGCGGCCGCTGCGCGGGTTGGCGTCGATCCGGCCGCCCTGGGTGCCGCGGCGCTTGCGCCGGCGCTTTTTCTTCGTCTGGGCCATGAGCGAAATCTAGTCGGTCGCCTCGGCGAGCCGCGCCTCGATCGTATGGCGGGCGGGGTCGAAGCCCCGCATCGGCACGTCCTCGGGGTATCCGGCGAGCGCCGAGGAAGGGATCAGCCCGACCAGCTCTGCCTCGACCGGCCGCGCCCCCAGCGGCGCCGCCAGCGCCCGCACCCGCTCGACGATCTCGCCGAGGGGGACGGCGATCGGGTCGTGGACGTTGGTCGAGACCTGGGCGCGGCCGCTGGAGAGCAGGAGGCCGATCGCGCGGACGCCGGCGGGCCCTCCCCCCGCCTCCCGCAGGCCGGCGGCGACCGCGCGGGCGACCTCGACGTCGCCGCTGTCGAGCTCGACGTTGAAGGCGGCCAGGGGAGGGCGGGCGGTGACCAGGGTGGCGCCGGCGGTCCGGTGCGGCAGCCGCGGGCCGAAGTCCGGCCGCAGCTCGCCGGACTCCATCCGCAGCCAGAGCTCGGCGAGGCCGCCGTTGCGGAAGTAGGCGCGCTCGGCCCGGCCGGGGTCGCGGGCCAGCTCGCCGTAGAGGAAGACCGGGATGCCGAGGCCGCCGATCTGGGCGGCGACTGCGGCCGCCTCGGTTCGCGCCGCCTCGGCGTCGTCGCGGTGGAACCAGACGACCGGGCAGACGTCGAGCGCCCCGATCGCCGGGTGGGCGCCGCGGTAGGCGTGCATGTCGATCGTCTCCAGCGCCTCCTCGGCGCCGGCCGTGAGCGCCTCGGTCAGGCCCCCACCCGCGCCGGCGAGGGTGAAGACGCTGCGCCCGTGGTCGGCGTCGGTGTGGCGATCGAGCAGGCGGGCGCCGCGGGTGAAGGCGCTCTGCAGGCGGTCGAGCAGCCCCTGGTCGCTGCCCTCGGAGACGTTGGGGGCGGCGAGGAGGGACGGCATGCCCTCAGCCTCTCAGACGAGCAGATCGCCGCCGCTGACGATCGTCTCGCCGTCGATTTCGACGGTCGGTTCGAGGACGACGCAGTCGAGGTGGACCGGGACCTGAACGGTGCCGCCGATCGCCGCCGAGGCTCCGAAGGCGACGTGGCAGGTGCCGAGGATCTTCTCGTCCTCGAGGATGTTGCCGGTGAGGATCGCCTCTTCGTTGGTGCCGATCCCGAGCTCGGCGACGTTGGTGCCGTCTTCGCCGTGGGCGGTGAGCAGCTCCATCAACCGGCCGCCGTCGTTGCCGGTGGCCTCGACCAGGTTGCCCTCGCGGACGGTCAGCGAGACGGGCGTGTCGAGGAGTCCGATGCTGGCGATCGAGCCGTCGACGACCAGGGTGCCCTCGGTCGTTCCCTCGACCGGGGCGATGAAGCCCTCGCCGCAGGGGAGGTTGCCGAAGGCGCCCTTGTTGCCGAGTTCGCCGGCGTCGACGATCCCCAGCCGGCCCTCCAGCCCGATCCGCAGGTCGCTGCCGTGGGGGCAGGTGATCCGCGCCTCGGTGCCGCGGTTGAGCGCGGTGACGACGGCCCAGCCGCGGCGCCTGATCTCGTCCAGGTCGCCGGTCATCAGCCGGCCCAGCATCTCTTCGGTGACGCCTGGCAGGGTGCCGATCCGGACCCCGGCGTCGCTGGCGGCTTTGCGGGCCGCGGTGTGGGAGAGCGACTGGATCGTCGGTGCCAGGACGACGTCGGCGGCTGCCATCGCAGCGGCGACCGCGTGCGGAGGCTCGGCGGCGGCTGACTCGCGCTCGGAGATCACCGCCAAGGTCGCGTCGGCGCCGTCCCCCTGCGCCTCGATCCGCATCAGCGCGCCGATCTCTTCCGTGACCGGGTTGCAGACGACCAGAACCTCCTCGCCCGGGGAGATTCCCATGCACTGCCGGACGACCGTCTTCACTGCCCTGTCCAGTTCCGCGGTCACCCGCCAACCCTACCCGTCAGCCACCTTCGCTGCGTCGTTTCCCCTGCAACCTCCGGAACTGCAGCGGAAATGCATAAGCCGTCTTCTCCAATCAGCGCCGCTCGTCGTCCCGCCGGTGTCTAATCGCCCAGACCTCCAAGGCCACCATCCCGACCAAGACCACGCCGAAGCCAAGAAAAGGAGCAAACCAATTCGGCGGCCGCACGATCGCCAGGGAGACCACGGCAAAGGCATCGGCGACGATCACGAACCCCACCAGCACCGGCCGAATCGCCGACCACCCGGTCTGACTAGCTCCCCCCTTCGGCACCGCTACCATCCCCCTCCCCGCCGGAGTAGCTCAGCTGGTTAGAGCAGCGGAATCATAATCCGCGTGTCGGGGGTTCGAGTCCCTCCTCCGGCATCAGCAGATCGCCCTGGATAAGGAAACGCCCGCCCCGGTCGGCGAATGCGCGGAACCGCGCACGCGTTGATCTGTCGCTGGGAGCTTGCAGGGCAATGCCGCGGGGGGAGCAGAGTGCGCGCCCTCGTTCGCCTCGGTCGGTTGACGAGGGAATGCGGTCGAGTTATCTGACCTTTCGCACATAAACCCATTCATCCACCGGGCAGGGGGTGGCGCCTCGAAAGGACAAGCGATGGCCCCCATTCTCAAGAGATTCTGCATCGCGGCATTTGCCCTTCTCGCAATCAGCGCGGGGATCGCATCGACCGCATTGGCTGCGGAATATCACTCGGAAATCACCAACACGACGATCAAAGGCGAACAGATCGGAGAAGAAGCGCTCACCTTCAACGCCGGAACCGTCAAATGTAAAAAAGTGACGGAAACCGGCACGGTCTCGCCGGCGACAGCTAGCGAAATCGAACTCGAACCTGAATTCTCGGAATGCACTGCATTCGGGTTCGTCAACACGCTGATCGACCGCAACGGCTGCAAGTTCAAGTGGACATGGCTGCCGCCGACCCTGCATCTCGTCTGCCCTGCCGGCAAGACCATCCACATCACAGCGTTCAACTGCTGGGTGAAGATCGGCCCGCAGACAATCAGCGGCTTGGCAATCGTCAAGGCCGGAATCGGGATCGCTCGCATCATCAAGCTCATCAAGAGCTTCTCGGGCCTTTTGTACACCCAGGAATCGAAGTCCTTCCCGGGCTGCACCAACGGCTCGTTTACGAACGGGACCTGGTCTGGGGAATCCGAACTCAAAGGGTTCAACTCAGAAGGCAAACAAGTAGGGATCTGGTCTGAATAAGGCGGAATCGCCCACGGTCGCCGTTGAAGGCGGCCGTGGGTAATTCCCCTTGAGGGCGATGCCATACGGCATCCGGCCGGCGAAAATACGGCAACTTCACTGATGCGCCGCCCCGTTTCCGGGCGTAGCTTGGTTCTGCAAGCTGGAAACAAGCGAAACAGGAGGCATCTCAATGCAGCTGTACGGAATTCTTCGTCGCAACGGTTGGCGGACTCCGCAGGATCTGGAAGTCGCCGGCAAGAAATCGGCGGAAGTTGGTGACGAACCGGATTCGGGCGTCCGCTGGATCCGCAGCTACGCGCTCGCCGAGGAGAGCGGGGAGATCGGGACGTTCTGCGTCTACGAAGGCGAGAGCCCGGAGACGATCCGCGCCCACGCCGAGGCCGCGGGCCTGCCCTGTGACGAGATCGTGCCGATCCTCGACACGATCGTCGTCCGGCCCGATCCGGCCCCTGCCACCAACTAGGCGGACCGGATGGCGCTGCGCGGGGCGCTTTTGCCAACCAATGGTTTGCAAAAGCGCCCCGCCTTGCCGCGCCTAGACTCTTGATCGCGATGACTGCGCAGACTCCTCTGGTCGGACGGGCGGACGAGCTCGCCCGCTTGAGCGAGGCTGTGGAGCGCGCCCGGGACGGCCACGGCTCGCTGCTGCTGCTGGCCGGCGAGGCGGGAGTCGGCAAGAGCCGGCTCGCCCGCGAGGCGGCCACGGATGCCGGCGTCGTCCTCTATGGCGCCGCCTCGAACGGGGTCGCGACCGCCTACGGGCCGATCGTCGCCGCCCTGCGCTCCCGCCTGCGCGCCGATCCCGACGCCCTCGCCGATTGCGGCGCCCTCGTCTCCCACCTCGCCCTGCTCCTGCCCGAGCTCGGGCCGGCAGCCGCGGAGAGCGAACGGGCGACGATCTTCGAGGCCGTCCGCTGCGCCTTCGCCCACCTCGGCGCCGAACAGGCGGCGGTGATCGTCCTCGACGACCTGCAGTGGTCCGACGACACGACGCTGGAGCTGCTGGCTGCGCTGGCGGCGCCGCTGCGGGAGATGCCGGTCCTCGTCATCGGCACCTACCGCTCCGACGGCCTCCCGCGCGAACACCGGCTGCGCTGGCTGCGCAACGAGCTGCGCCGCTCCGGCCAGCTCGACGAGCTGGCGCTGGAGCCGCTCGACGCGGCCGGCGTCGAGGAGTTGCTGGCAGAGTTGCTGCCCGAGGAGCCCTCTCCGGCCCTGACGCGGACGATCCAGGACCGCACCCTGGGCTCGCCCTTCTTCGTCGAGGAGCTCGTCGCCGCCCTACAGGCTCGCGACTCGCTGCGCTCGGGGAGCCGCGGCCTCGAGCTGGTCGAGCGTGACGAGGTCCCGATCCCCGACTCGGTCCGTGAGGCGGTCCTGGTCGGGATCGGCGACGCCTCCGGGGAGGCGCGAGAGGCAGCCGAGGCGGCGGCCGTGCTCGGCCAGCGGTTCGACCTCGCCCTCGCCGCCGAGCTCTCTGCTCCGGACGGGTTCGCCGAGCTCTTCGAAACCGGGCTGCTGGAGGAGCGCGGCCCCGGCGAGGGGGGCTTCCGGCATGCCCTCGCCCAGGAAGCGCTCTACGCCGAGGTGCCCTGGGCGCGCCGCCGTGACCTCCACCGCCGGCTCGCCCTTGCTCTGGAGCAGAGCAACGGCTCCAGCCTTGAGATCGCCACCCACTGGCGCGGCGCCGGCGAGGAGCCGCGGGCGCGCCAGGCGCTGGTCGAGGCGGCGCGGCAGTCGGAGGCCGTCTGCGCCCACCGCGACACCTTGCGCGCCGCCCGCGAGGGGCTGGAGCTCTGGCCCGAGGACGCGGAAGTCGAGCTGCGGCTGGAGACGCTGGCCCGCTACGGGCGCAGCGCCGAGCTGGTCGGCGAGCTCGGCGAAGCGGCGAAAGCGTGGCGCGAGCTGGCTGCCGCCCACGAGCGCCGCGACGACCGCGCCGGATACGCGGAGGCGCAGCGGCGGCTCGCCGCGATCCACGAACTGGGCGGCGAGCGCGAGAAGGCCTTCGCCGCCCGCCGCCTCGCCGCCGAGTCCTTCGCCGCTGCCGGGCAGCCGGCCGAGGCGGCGCTGGAGCATCTCGGGATGGCCGACTACCACCGGCGCGGCGCCCGCTACGGCGAGGCGATCGAGCTGGCGAGGCTGGCCGCTGCGGAGGCGAAGCAGGCGAGTCGGGTCGACATCGGCGCCCGCATCCTCGGCCTCCAGGGCGTCGTCGAGGCCAAGGGGGGCGACTTCGACCAGGGGCTGGACTCGGTCCGCAGCGGCCTCGCCCTGGCGCTGGACCACGACCTGACGCCGGTCGCCGCCGAGCTATACCAGCGGCTCAGCCTCGTCCTCTACGACGGCGCCGACTACCGCCAGGCCGAGGAGGCGCTCGACACCGCGCTCGGCCTCTGCCGCACCGGCGAGGACGCCGGCACCGAGGTCGCCTGTGTCACCTGCCTCGTCTACGTGCTCCGCGAGCGCGGCGAATGGTCGCGGGCGGCCGAGCTGGGCCGCGAGCTGATCGACGCCGGCACCGCCGTCTGGGTCGCCGAGGGGCTGGTCGGCGCGATCCACGCCTTCGAAGGCAAGCTGAGCTCGGCGCGGCGGCTGCTGAGCTCCTCGCGCGCGGTCTCCACCGAGGTCGGCCACTACAACATGTACTGCGACTCGACCACGGCGCTGGCGATCGTCGCCGCCGCCGAAGGGCACGACGACGAGGCGGCGACCCGGATCCGCGAGCTGCTCGCCCGCTGGGAGGAAAGCGACGACCACCACTACGCCGTCTGGGGAATCCGCTGGGCGGCGAGCTGGCTTGCCCGCAACGGCCGCCGCAAGGAAGCCCAGCTCTGTGCCTCGGCGCTGGGACAGATGGCCGCGGCCGGCGGCCACGACGATGCCGTCGCCGCCCTCGCCCAGGCGGTCGGCGAGCTGGCCCTGCTCGAGGGCGACGCCGAAGCCGCCGCCGAGAGCCTCTCCCGCGCCGTCGAGCTGCACCGCAGCCTCGCGATCCCGCACGAGCGAGCCCAGGTCGAACTCCGCGCCGGCGTCGCCCTCGCCGCCGCCGGGGAGCGCGAGGCCGCGCTCGAGCGCCTCTGCGACGCCTACCGCTGCGCGACCAAGCTGGGAGCGCGACCGGTCGCCGCCGAGGCGGCGAAGGAAGTGGCCGCGCTCGGCGAGTCGGTCGCGCAGCGGCTCGGCAGCCGTGCCGCCGCCGCGACCGACGGCACCCAGCTGACCCGGCGCGAGCTCGAGGTCCTGCGCCACGTCGCCGTCGGCCGCACCAACCGTGAGATCGCCCAGGAGCTCTTCATCAGCCAGCGCACCGTCGACATGCACGTCCGCAACCTGCTCGGCAAGCTCGACTGCCGCTCCCGCGTCGAGGCCAGCCACCGCGCCGGCGAGCTGGGATTGCTTACCTAGCTGGCGTTGACCGTCCGGCTCACCTTCACCGCGATCGTCGTCCTCGCAGCGCTCGCCGGCTGCGGGTCCGGCTCGGAAACCTCGTCAACCTCCTCCGGCCCCGACGGCAAGCGCTACTTCGGCGACCATCCTGGGCAGGAGGAAACGAAGGCGGCGATCGGCGCCAGAGACTGCGCGGCGCTACGTCGGCTGACGGAACGCCAGATCGGCCGCTCGCTCACTGCTCATTCCGAGCCCTCTCCCCCTTCTTCGCGCTGCCTGCTGCGCGGTCGCGGCGTCACCGTCTCGGTCTACCTCGACGCCGCCTACGCCGCCCGCCAGCGCTACTACAACCGGATGGTCGAGCAGAGCCAGTTCTACGGCACTGAACCGGCGAAACGACCACACCCGGTCCCCGGCGTCGGCGACCCCGGCGCCTACGGTCACACCGCCAGCTGGATCCCCGCGCTCAGCACCCTCTACGCCGTCCGCGGCAACCGCTGGCTGACCGTCGGCTACTCCGCCGCCGGTCTCTCGCCGCCCCAGCAGGAAGCGATGGCCGCGGCGCTGGCGCGGCGGGCGTTCAGGCTGACGGCTCGCCGGCCGGGGGAATCTCCAGCATCACGGTGACCGGCCCGTCGTTGATCAGGGCCACGCCCATGCACGCCCCGAAGACGCCCTTCTTCGCCCCCAGCCGCTCGCAGAAGCGGTCGTAGAGTGGCTCGGCGACCTCGGGCCGGGCGGCCTCGACGTAGCTGGGGCGGTTGCCGCGCCGGGTGTCGCCGTAGAGCGTGAACTGGCTGACGCAGAGGACCTCGCGCTCGCCCAGCGGCTCGTTCATCCGCCCCTCGGCGTCGTCGAAGATCCGCAGCTTCCGCACCTTCTCGGCCAGCCGGTCGGCCTCGTCCTCGGTATCGCCCACCCCGACCCCGAGCAGGACCAGCATCCCGGGCCCGATCTGGGCGACGCGGTCGCCCTCGACGTCGACAGCGGCCTGGCTGACCCGCTGGACGAGGGCCTTCAACGCGACCCTCTACTCGCCTTCCAGCGCCTCGACCAGCGAGCCGGCGTCGTAGGCGCCGTAGAGGCGCTTGCCGTTGACGAAGAAGGTCGGGGTGCCGGTGGCGCCGCTGGCTTCGGCGGAGGCGACGTCGCGGGCGATGCGGTCGCGATGGGCGTCGGCGTCGATATCGGCGGTGAAGCGCTCGACATCGAGGCCGTGCTCCCCCGCCAGCTCGATCATCGTCTCGCGCGAGAGCCGCGGCTGGTTCGCGTAGAGGGCGTCGTGGTACTCCCAGAAGCGGCCCTGGGCCGCCGCCGCCTCGCTGGCCTCGGCGGCGAGCGGCGCCAGCGGGTGGCGCTCGGGGATCGGCAGGTGACGGAAGGCGAAGAGGAGGCGGTCGTCGAGGCGCTCGCGGACGCGGCGCAGGACCGACTGGGCGCCGAGGCAGAAGGGGCACTGGAAGTCGCCGAACATGACCAGATGCAGCGGCGCCTCGCGATCGCCGCGGAGGTGGTCGACGTCTTCGATCGGAGGTGAGAGCAGTTCGTCCATCGCAGCCCTGATGTTATGTGCGCGTGCACGACATCGAGTCGATCCTCGTCCTCGTCCTCGCCGCGACCCTCCTCGTCCGCCTCGCCGACCTCGGCAAGATCCCGTCGCCGATCGCCCTCGTCCTCGGCGGCCTCGCGATCGCCTTCATCCCCGGCCTCCCGGACGTCGAACTGGAGCCGGACACGGTCTTCCTCATCTTCCTGCCGCCGCTCGTCTACGCCGCCGCCTGGCGCACCTCGCCGCTGGAGCTGCGGGCGCTGACGCGGCCGCTGGCCCTGCTCTCGGTCGGCCTCGTCTTCCTCACCGCCGGCGTCGTCGCCCTCGTCGCCCACGCCCTCGTGCCCGAGCTGACCTGGGCCGAGGCGGCGATCCTCGGCGCCGTCCTCGCCCCCACCGACACGATCGCCGCGACCTCGATCTTCCGCCGCCTCGGCGCACCGGAGCGGGTGCGGCTGCTGGTCGAAGGCGAGTCGATGATCAACGACGGCACCGCCCTCGTCATCTACCGGATCGCCGTCGGGGTGGCGACCGGCAGCGCCTTCAGCTTCGGCGGCGCCGCCGTCGACTTCGTCGCCATCGCCGCCGGCGGCATCGTCGTCGGGCTCGTCGTCGGCGTGCTCTCCGACCTCGTCGTCCGTCGCCTCAGCGACAACGACGTGACGATCATGCTCACCCTCCTCACCGCCTACGCCGCCTACATCGGCGCCGAGGAGCTGCACGTGTCGGGCATCCTCGCCGCCGTCGTCGCCGGCGTCTACGCCGGCTACCGCTCCCCCTTCTCGCTCGACGCCGACATCCGCCTCAACGCCGTCGCCTTCTGGCAGGTCCTCGTCTTCGGGCTCGAGATCACCCTCTTCATCCTCCTCGGCCTGCAGCTGCCCGACATCGTCGACACTCTCGAAACGAGCTCCGCGGGGATCAGCGAGCTGTGGCTGCCGATCGCGGCGATCGCCGCCGCCTCGATCGCCGTCCGCCTCGCCTTCGTCTTCGCGATGCGGGGCGACGCCGGGGACACCCTTGGCGAGCGCTTCGCGGTCGGCTGGAGCGGGATGCGCGGCGCCGTCTCCCTGGCCGCCGCCCTGGCGGTGCCCCTGAGCGTCGAGGGCCGGCCGCAGATCATCTTCCTCACCTTCGCCCTGATCCTCGTCACGATCGTCGGCCAGGGGCTCTCGCTGCCCTTCATCGTCCGCGCCCTCGACCTCGAGCACCCCCGCCGCTGGTCAGACGAAGAGGCGGTGGCGCGGATGGAGGCGGCGCAGTCGGCGCTCGACCGCCTCAACGAGATGGAGGGTGAGGGGCGGGCCTCCGAGGCGCAGCTGAAGCGCCTCCGCGACCTCTACCGGGCCCGCTTCCGGATGTGCCAGGCGGTGCTCGGCGGCGAGGACCCCGAGGCGGTCGCCCGCGAGCAGAAGATCGCCGACTACGGCGTCTTGCGGCGCGAGCTGATCGGGGTCGAGCGCGAGGAACTGCTGTCGCTGCGAGGCGCCGGGCGGCTGCGCCACCAGACGCTGCGGATGATCGAGCACGACCTCGACCTCGAAGAGGCCCGGATCAGGACCTAGGCGAAGAACTCGCGCGCCCGCTCGGCGACCAGGTCCGGGCGCTCGTCGGCGATGAAGTGGCCGCAGCCCTCGACTTTCTCGACGGTCATATCGTCGGCGTGGCGCTCGTAGCCGCCGAGGAGGTTGTGGTTCAGCGCCTGGTCGCCGGTGCCGAAGAGAAGTTTCGTCGGCACGGTCAAACGGGCCTTGGCGTACAGGCCCCGGCCGATCTCGGGCACCTCGCGGAGATTGAAGACCCGGTACATCTGCACCGCCGCCCGCGCCCGGTCCGGCTCTTCGAAGGTGTCGGCGAAGGCGTGGAGGGTGGCGCCGTCCCAGGCCCCCTTGTCGACCGAGGCCCCGACCAGAACCTTCGGGACGAACCTGCCGCTGGTGTGCAGCCGGTAGCCGATCCCCGGGCTGAGGATCAGCCACTGGTACCAGAAGCGCCAGAGGTGCGGGGCCATCGCCCGCATCGAGGTCCACGGCGGCAGGATGTTCAGCGACAGGTAGCGCTCGATCCGCTCGGGCCGGCGCAGCGCCATCAGAAAGCCGATCCAGCCGCCCCAGTCGTGGCCGACCAGCTTCACCCGCTCGAGCCCGAGGGCGTCGAGGACGGCGAAGACGTCGTCGGCCATGTTCTCCTTCTCGTAGCCCGCGGCGGGCGCGTCTGACCAGCCGAAGCCGCGGAGGTCGAGGGCGATCACCCGGTGGCGGTCGGCGAGGGCCGGCATCAGGTGCCGCCACTCGTACCAGTGCTGGGGCCAGCCGTGGAGGCAGAGGACGACGTCCTCGCCCGAGCCCGCTTCGGCGTAGTGGAAGCGCAGCCCGCGGGCCTCGACCCAGTGGTGGCTGACGCCCTCGATGTCGGGTGGCTGGCTCACCGGCCAAACAGGCTAGTGGTCCCGGGACCGCGACGGGTCAGGGAGCAGGGCGACCGGCTGCGCGCCGGGAGTCGCGCCGATCGCCCACCCCCTTTCGCTCAGCGCAGCGCGGCCGTCGCTGCTGCTTGGCGAAAGTCGTTCAGGATCTCCTCCATCGCCCCGACCTCGCAGGGAACCCCTTCCGGCCAGGTCTTCTCCGGGTGCTCGTGGAGGGTCTTCAGCCCGTTGCCGCTGATCACCGCGACGACCGTCTCGTCGGCGCCGATCTTCCCTTCCTGGGCGAGCCGGGCCGTGCAGGCGATCGTCGTCCCCCCGGCCGGCTCGGTGAGGATGCCCTCCGTCTCCCCGAGCAGGTCGATCGCGGCGAAGATCTCCTCGTCCGAAGCGGTGGCGCCGGAACCGCCGCGCGAGACCACCGCGTCGACGACGAGGGCGCCGTCGCCCGGCGCCCCGATCGCGATCGAGTGCGCGGCCGTCTCCGGCGTCTGCGCCTCGATCTTCGCCCCGCCGGCGGAGATAGCGGTGGAGATCGGCGAGCAGCCGCTGGCCTGGGCGATGTTGATCTTCGAGCCGGCGGTCTCGGCGAGGCCGACCGTCTCCAGCTCGACGAGCCCCTTGTGGACGCGGGAGGAGAGGGTGCCGCCGGCGGCCGGGATGACGAAGTGGTCCGGCGGCTGCCAGCCCATCTCCTCGACGATCTCGAAGGCCATCGTCTTCGCCCCCTCGGCGTAGAACGGCCGCAGGGTGATGTTGGCGAACTCCATCCCGGTCTGCAGCGCCAGCTCGCGACAGGCGCGGTTGGCGCCGTCGTAGTTGGCGTCGAGCTGGATCACCTGCGCGCCCATCGCCCGGCAGGCCTTCGCCTTCCCCTTCTCCATGTTGCCCGGGTAGAAGATGTAGGGCTTGGCGCCGGCCTGGGCGGCGAGGGAAGCGACGGCGGTGCCGACGTTGCCGGTGGAGACGCAGCCGACCTCGTCCTTGCCGAGCTCGAGCAGGCGGGCGATCGCCATCCCGACGACGCGGTCCTTGTAGGAGAGCGAGGGGCGGTTGGTCGAGTCGTCCTTGATGTAGAGGTTGCTGAGCCCGAGCTCGGCGCCGAGCCGCTCGGCGTGGATCAGCGGCGTTTTGCCGGCGAACTGGGCGACCCGCTGCTGGGCGCGGCGGTTGAGGATCGGCAGCAGCTCCTCGAAGCGCCAGATGTTCCAGGGGCGCTCCGCGGTAGAGCGCTCGGCGATCCGCTCCTTCGCGAGGTCGTAGTCGTAGTCGATATCGAGCCCTTCGCCGCAGGCGGGGCACTTGAAGGCTTTGTCCAGGAGCGGCGTCCGGTAGCCGCACTCCCGGCAGGTGAGTTCGGTGGCGCAGGAACGGGTCCGGAGCCCGTAGGGCTCGGTGCGATGCGGGTCTACCGCGTCACTCATGACTCCTCCTTTGCCGCCGATCCCTCGGCGCTGGTCCGGTTGATCGACCGGGTATAACACACCCGCCGCCACTGCTCAACGGTTCCTGCGCAAATGCGCATGCGTGCTCTGGCCCGGTTCACTTCCAGCAAGGTAGCGGACCTGGGAGCGGGCGCAAGCGGTATGTATGCTTCTGTCTGTAGAGGTTCTGTCAGCAGTTGAGGAGGATCGCGGTGATGACCCCCCAGGAGCGCTTCGCGATCAACCTCCGCAAGGCCCGCGCCGAGGCCGGTATCTCCCAGGAAGAGCTGGGCTACATGTGCGATCTCCACCGCACCGAGGTCTCGCTGCTCGAGCGCGCCGGCCGCGAGCCGCGCCTGGCGACGATCGTCAAACTCGCCGGCGCCCTGAAGACGACGCCGCGGGAGCTCTGCACCGGGATCTCCTGGCTGCCGAAAGCGAAGCGGTTCGAGGTCAAGAAAGCGCCGAAAGGCTGACGCCGCTCGGGCACGGGGCTTGCTTTCGCTGCCCCGGTACCCCTGAGAAGTAAGTGAAGGGAGGCGGGGCGACGCCGGCCGAGCCGACGTGACCAGGATCCGTCATGACGATTGATCCTGGCTCAGGATTGGTCCTCCTTTGCCACCCCAAGGCGGTTTCCCAGATCCGAGAGCCCCGCCTCCTTCACCGGTTGATCGCCCGGCAGTTGCATTCATAACAGACCTCGCCAAAGCAATCAAGGCCTTTTGCTTAATGGTCCCTATTTTTGTTCAGGGCGCAGGCGCGATCTGCGGCGAGACCGGGATCCCGGCCGTCTCCGGCCAGGCCTCCAGCGCCTCGGCGGTGTCCTCCACCCCGCCGGCGACGAGCAGCTCCTCGGCGACGTGGGGGGCGAACGGGACCAGCGTCCGCGCCAGCAGGACGAGGGCGGCGAGCTGGGCCTCGGCATCGGCCCGGCCGAGGGCGCCGCGGCGCTGGACGACGCGCTTCTCGTAGTCCTGGATCCGCTCGAAGAGGCGGGTCACGTTGCGCACCGCCTTGTGCATCTGCAGCTCGGC
>Ga0070661_100000144_pt1 | contig 58378 bp, 45 predicted proteins | sample KBSC43metaG_FD_64663 | JGI IMG/M metagenome (GOLD analysis project Ga0070661, IMG submission 64663) | Corn rhizosphere microbial communities from Kellogg Biological Station, Michigan, USA - KBS C4-3 metaG | ecosystem: Host-associated > Plants > Roots > Rhizosphere > Soil ... | reverse complement strand
ACTGGCTCGCGCCCTGAACGCTCGCCACGAGACCGCGCAAGGCCAGCACGCTGCGGCCCGGATCGGATATGCCGAGATCCGAAAGATCGAAATAGGTCGCTCCGGACGCCTGCAGGATGAGGAAGTTGCTCGACGGTTTGCCGAACGCATGTGTCGGGGTCGCCGAAAGCGCGGCGCGAAGCCCGTGCGTCGGATCGAGCAGGGGATCGGCCAATCCAGTGCTGTCATATGTGGCGGTCAGGGGAACGGCGACAAGCTGATAGTCGCGCGCGACACCTTCCTGGGAAATCCGTTCCTGCGTCCCCGTCAGCCCCACGCTTCCCGTCCATAGCTTGGAGAATTTGCGCCGCACATAGGCGCCCACGGTGAACGCCGTCTGGTCGTAGGCATCGAGATCCTGCTTCACCGCGCCGAGATCGAGTTCCAGGATCTGGTCGTTCTGAAAGAACATGGGCTCGATATATTGCGCCGTAAGATTGTAGCCGAGCGAGTTGGTGGCGCTGCCGCCAAGCCCGTTGCCCGCCGCCGACAGATTGAGCTGTTCCGCATGGCCGAACAGGTTGCGATGCGACCAGCTTGCGGAAAGACTGATGCCCAGGTCGGTCGAATAGGCCGCGCTCAATGCCACGGAACGCATCTTGCGTTCCTGCATGTCGAACGTGATCGCGATTGTGCCGTCGGGATCGAGATGATCCGCCGCGCGCGCCTCTATGCCCGAAAACACATTCGTCGCGATCAGCGCCTGCCGCGCCGCTTCGATTCTGGCCGGGCTGTAGAGTTCGCCCGAATGCACCGTCAGCGCCTTGCGCACGAAGGTTTCATCGACCGTCTTCAATCCGTCGAGATGTATCACGCCGATTTTCGCGCGCGGCCCGGCGTCGGCCTTGAAGATCACGTCGAGCACATGCGCGTCGTCGTCGGCCCATGCGATGGGCGCCTCGACCTTGGCAAGCGGATAGCCGCTGTCCTGCAGGGCCGACTGGAGTTTGGTGCCCGCGAACAGAACATCCGCCGCGATGGCGGGCTGGCCCGCTCTGAGGTCGATCTTCGAACCCTCCGGCGCGTTTCCTTCCAGCGTGATCCGCCGCAAGCGATATTGCGGCCCGAGTTCCGCCGAAACCTTCACTTCCGCGGTTGAACCTTTCGGCATCGCCTCCAACACATTCGGCAGATCGGCGTCGTCCAGCTTGCGATCCGCAATCCGGATCGAGATGTGCCCCTGGTAAAATCCATAGGCGTGCAGCGCCGTTTCCAGCCGTTCCACGTCGCCCTTGGCGCGCGCCACCAGCGCGAAGGGGGCGGTGGGTGCTTTCTCGGCCAGGGTGACGAGCAGCGAAGAGTCGTGCATCGCCTGGTCCAGCGCGTCATCGCCGGTGGATTGGATGTCGACACTATAGCCCTGCGGATCTGCGGCAAGAGCCGGTCCCGCAAAGGCGATCAGGGCCGCAAGAAGGCCCGAAAGCCGTACGGCGCGCGTGGCGAAGAAAGCCGCGAAACGGATTAAAAGAACCATGCCCGCAAACAACTAGCGGCCCATCTGCCTCCGGTCCAGCCGGACCCGCCCAACCCGCCAAAAGTGAGGCAGGGCAGGCATTTACGCCGCTTTTTGTCCGCTCACGGACGAATACATAAAGCCGAAGCCAAACTGCAACACGCCTGTCACGTGAATCCCTCACATCTCCCGCCGCAAGCCGCATAAGGAGTGTGTAGTGTCCGCGTATCCGTTCAAGGCCTTGCCGGGTTCGGCATCGAAACTGCTCGCGAAATCCACGCCGGTTTCTTCCCTGGCTCTGAGCCGCATCCGCCGTCACCGCACGATCTTCATTTCGGACACGCACCTGGGCACGCGCGGCTGCAAGGCCGACAGGCTCGCCGATTTCCTTGCTCACAACGATTGCACCACGCTTTATCTGATCGGCGACATCGTCGACGGCTGGGCGTTGAAGCGGAACTGGTATTGGCCCGAGGCGCACAATCGCGTGGTGGCCGAGATCCTGCGCAAAGTGGAATCGGGCACGCGCGTGATCTATGTCCCCGGCAATCATGATGAAGCTCTGCGCGACTACACCGGCATCTCGCTTGCAGGCGTCGAACTGCAGCCCGAGGCGATCCACAAGACGGCTGACGGCAAGCAATTGCTCGTCATCCATGGCGACCAGTTCGACGGCATCGTCGCTTATGCCCGCTGGCTCGCTTATCTCGGCGACCGTGCCTACGGACTGGCGCTCAGGGTCAACACGGTGTTCAACGCCGCGCGCAAATGGCTGGGTATGCCCTATTGGTCGCTTTCCGCCTATCTCAAGTTCAAGGTAAAGAACGCCGCGAAATTCGTTTCAGATTTCGAGACCGCGCTGGCCCGCGAGGCGAAATTACGCGGTGTCGACGGCGTCGTCTGCGGACACATCCATCACGCTGAGGTGCGCGACATTGCCGGCGTTCTTTATTGCAACGATGGCGATTGGGTCGAAAGCTGCACCGCGCTCACCGAAGATGCCGTCGGCCGCCTGCGCATCGTCGCTTGGGCCGATGCGGCCGAAGCGCCCACTCGCGTGTTCGCACCGCGTCCGATGGTGCCGCAAGCAGCCTAATCTGCCGCCACATGCGCGCCGCCGCCGCTGATCGAGCGGCGTGCGAGCCACACCACGCCGATCATCGCCACCGCGAACCAACCCGAAATCCAGAACAGGTCGAGCGAGGCAAGCAGATAAGCCTGCTGCGCCATATTATGCGCCAGCACCGCATAGCTCTGCGGGTCGGTGAAACCGAAATGGTGAAGCCCCGACATCGCGTGCTGCATCGCCGGATCGTAGATGCTCGACGTTTCCGAAAGCCTGCTCTGGTGCAAAGCCTCGCGCCGGTCCCACACGGTCGTGACGATCGAAGCGGCAAACCCACCCGCCGTAATGCGCGAAAAGTTCGAGATACCGGAAGCCGACGGAATGCGCTCAGGCTCCACGCCGTCGAGCGATATGGTAAGCAGCGCCACGAAGAAGGTGCTCATCGCGATGCCTTGCACCAGCATCGGCATCACGAAATCCCAGAAGCTCGCATAGGTCGTGTAACCCGCGCGCATGAAATAGGAGACGGCGAACGCCGCGAACGCAACCGTTGCAAGCCAGCGCGCATCCACCCGCGACATGAAGCGCGCCGCAATCGGCGTCACCAGCACCGCCACAACGCCGGAGGGCGCCGCCACCAACCCCGCCCAGGTCGCCGTGTAGCCGATGCTCGTCTGCAGCCACAGCGGCAACAACAGCACATTGGCGAAGAAGATCGCGTAACCCAGGCAGAAGGCGATGGTGCCGAGCGCAAAGTTGCGCTTCTTGAACAACGACAGATCGACGACCGGATGCTCGTCGGTCAATTCCCAGATCACCCAGGCAACGCATGCCACCGCTGCCACGACCGCTTCCACGACGATGGCGGGTGAGGAAAACCAGTCCGCATCCTTGCCCGTGTCGAGCATGATCTGCAGCGAACCCACCCACAGCACCAGCAGTCCCAGTCCCACCCGGTCGATGGGAAGCTTGCGCGTCGGCGTCTCGCGCGCCGTGAGATTGCGCCAACACAATGTCGCCGCCAGCAATCCCACCGGCACGTTGATCAGGAATATCCAACTCCAGTGATAATTGTCGGAGATATAGCCGCCCATGATCGGTCCGCAGATCGGCGCGACCAGCGTGGTGATCGACCATATACCGAGTGCGGTCGCGCGTTTGTTCGACGGGAAGATGGAAATCAAAAGCGCCTGCGAGCCGGGTATCATCGGCCCCGACACCGCACCCTGAAAGATGCGGAAGAGGATAAGTGAGGACAGACTCCACGCGATACCGCAGAGAAACGAAGCCAGGGTGAACAGCAGCACCGACATCACGAAGGTCCGCACCACGCCATAGCGGCCCATCAGCCATCCCGTCAGTGGCACTGACACGCCGTTCGATACCGCGAACGAAGTGATAACCCAGGTACCCTGCTCGGTGGATGCGCCCAGATTGCCCGCGATGGTCGGCAGCGAGACGTTGGCAATCGTATTGTCCAGCACCTGCATGAAGGTGCCGAGCGCCAGCGCGATGGAGGTGATAGCCAGTACCGCACCTTTCAGGGGTGCGGCCTGCGGTGCTGCTCCCGCAGCGCTCATTGTTACGCTCCGTTCTCGGCCAGAATGCGCGCCACGATACGGTCCGCTTCCGCATCCGTATCCACGGCCTGTCCGCGCATATCTCCACTTAATGTCCGCGACGAAACCACCGGCCCCGATGTGTCGTGCACATCCACAGATGCGCTCACCGAAAGCCCCACGCGCAACGGGTGCTCGCGCAGTTCCTTCGGATCGAGCGCGATGCGCACCGGCACGCGCTGCACGATCTTGATCCAGTTGCCCGAGGCGTTCTGCGGCGGCAGAAGCGAGAACGCAGCCCCGCTGCCAGCACCTAGCCCCGCCACGCGCCCGTGATAGGTCACGCTGCCGCCATAGATGTCGGCTTTCACCTCCACCGGCTGACCCACGCGCATGTCTTCGAGTTGGCCTTCCTTGAAATTCGCGTCGATCCAAACCTGGTCGAGCGGCACCACCGCCATCAGCGGCGTACCCGCCGCCACCTGCTGGCCCACCTGCACGGTGCGCTGCGCCACCACGCCGTTCACCGGCGAGACAAGGCTCATATGCGAGAGTGTGATCGCCGCATTGCGCACCCGCGCGATGGCCGCCAGCACGTTCGGGTTGTTGGCGACGGAGGTATTGTCCACCGCGGCTTTTGCTTGTGCCTGCGAACTTTCCGCCACCTTCAGGGCGGCCTCAGCGGAAGCCACGGCGTCACGCGCATGCGCCACTTCCTCGCCCGAAACAGATCCGTCGGCCGCGCCTTCCTTGCGGCGACGATAATCGCCTTGCGCCTGCGCAAGCTGCACTTTGGCGGCGGCAATCTGGGAATCGAATTGATGCACCTTGGAAAAATCCGAACGCACGGAGCGAATGGTGCGGGCAAGGTCGGCTTGTGCCGATTGCATCGTCACTTTCGCGGTTGCCGGATCGAGTTCGATCAGCAATTGCCCGCGTCTGACGGCCTGCGTGTTGTCCGCGTGCAGCGCCAGCACCGTGGCCGGTTCGCGACTGGTGATCGAAACGATATCGCCCGCCACATAGGCATCGTCCGTGCTTTCGAAGAAGCGCGCATAGGCAAACCAGTAGATGCCCCACAGCACCACGCCCACAACGACCACAAGGCCCAGGATGATCAACAGGCGTTTGCGCTTTGCGCCGTTTCCGTTGGCCGGCTTTGAAGCGTCACTCATGGCTCATGTCCTGATTTGCGGAAGAGATTTTCGTTTCGGAACCGAAGCCGCCGCCCAGCGCCATCAAAAGCGTCACGCGCTGCGCGGCAAGATCGGAGTCGATGGTCGCCTGCTGGCGGCGCGCCTGAAGCAGCGTGTTCTCGGCGTCCAACACGTTGAGCTGCGGATTGAGTCCGTTGCGGTAGCGCGATTGCGCCAGCCGGAAACTGTCTTCGGATGCGGCCAGCGCCGCGCGCTGTTCCCCCGCTTGGTCCTGCAACGAGCGCAACTGTGTCAGCGCATCGGCGGCTTCCTTCACGGCGCCCACCACGCTCGCATTGTAATCGGCGACGGCCGCGTCGAGTTCCGCCGTCGCGCCCGCATAGTCGGCGCGCAATTTGCCCGCATCGAAGATGGGAAGGTGGATCGCGGGGCCCGCGCCATAGGTCAGCGATTGCGCGCTGAACATGGGTGAAAGCCCGATGGCCGCGAAGCCCGCAAACGCCATCAGATTGATGTCGGGATAGAACGCCTTGCGCGCCACTTCGCGCCCCGCCATCGCGGCCGTGATGCGCGCTCTTGCCGCCTCGATGTCCGCGCGCCGCGACAACAGGTCGGCGGGCAACGTGTCGGGCAGGGCAAGCGCATTCTCCGCCAATTGCGGCCGCGCAATATGTCCGTAAACGTCCGCGCCGCGCCCGATCAGAGAAGCGATCTGGTGCTCGGCCAGATCGACATTGGCCTTGGCGCGCACCAGATCCTCGCGCTCCATGGCCAGCAGCGCTTCGGATTGTTTCTCCGAAGCCTTGTTCTCCAGCCCGCTTTTCACGCGACTGGCGGTGAGGTTGAAGACACTTTCGCGTTGCTTCACGGCGTCATCCGCCACGTCGCGCAACACATAGGCCCGCCACAGCGAGATATAGGCCTGCGTCACCGACCCCGCGAGGGCGAGCCGCGCAGCCGTCGCGTCAAGTGCCGCCGCTTCGGCTTCGGAGCGCGCCTTGTCCACCTGCGATTGCTGCTTGCCCCAGAAATCGAGCGACCAGGAAAGATTGGCCTGTGCGGTGCCGATCCATTGCGTGGTGCCGCCGTAAGGCGGAGGAATGATGTAGCTCTTGCTGAAATACTGGCGCTGCTCCTGCGCGTCGCCCGTGATCTGCGGATAGGTGCCAGCACGCACGGACGACAATTCGGATTGCGCTTGCCGCATCCGTGCCAGCGCAACCTGCAAACTCGGATTGCCCGAAAGCGCTTGCGCCACCAGATCGTCCAGTTGCTTATCGCTGAACGCCGTCCACCACGTGTCGGAAATCGCAGGCGTTTGCGTGCCGCTCAACCCAAGCGAGCCGGACTTTATTTCCACCTGGCTCGGTGTGGTGGGGGGCGCCGAAACGCAAGCCGCGACCGAAACGCTCGCGAGCAGAATGACAAGAAACCGCCTCACCGTACCTTCTCCGGCTGTATCTCCTCCAAACGCGAAATAAGCCGCTTGAGATTGGAGAGAAGCGCGTCGACCTCGGCGGTGGACATTCCTTCGAGCGCGTGGTTGCACACATTCATCACGCGCGGCGTCAGCGCCTTGGCCACCAGCTTTCCCGCCGGGGTCAGCGCCAGATTGATCACGCGGCGGTCGGTTTTGCTGCGCTGGCGTGCGAGAAGCCCACGTTCCTCAAGCTGGTCGACCAGCCGGGTGGTGGCCCCGCTGTCATGGTTCATGTGGCGGGCGATATCGGCACAGGTATGGGTGAGCCCGTCGCGCAGCGAAACAAGCGCCACCCAATGCGAAAAGGTGAGTTCCTCGCCAGCGAACTGCGCCTCGGCGCAGGGCACCATCAGGGTATGCAGCCGCCGTACGAGATAGCCCAGCGCGTTCGGCCCCGTGAAATTCGCCAGCGTATAGTAGGGTTTTGTCATGATCGGGCAGGGATAGACTGCCGGAACAATGTCTGCCTAGGCAGCTATATTGTCAACGAGAGGGCACATATGCGATTGGCGCATGCTTTAAATGGCCTCCCTCTCCCCCTTGGGGGAGAGGGCCGGGGTGAGCGGGAGATGCTTCAACAAACTCGAAAGAAAATCGCTGCACTCGCTCGTTCAACATTCGAAAACGGGCTCGTATGCACGATCACCCCCTCACCCTAACCCTCTCCCCCAAGGGGGAGAGGGAATCTTTTTGAACATGAACGAAAAATCCGTCTCAACATCTTCAGTCTCGCAGGATGCAATACACAATTGCATCGCCCCACTTTTCGATTTTTCAATCGTTTAACCCCCTGCAGCGTTACGCTGTTGTTTTTCTGCACGGTCCTTTGAAAACGCCATGCGCCCGCTTGCAGCGCAACGCTGCTTCGTGCACACTCTCTACATCCCGACAATTGCATTTTTTCAATCGGAGGCGTCGCAGCCTTCGGCTTCCGTGGACGTTTTCGCGTTCCACAGGATGGCGATGCCTGCGAGCGCCGAAAGAATGGACGCCCCGAACACCGCAACCTTGGCGGCATCGAAATCCGCCGCAACAGGAAAGGACTGACCTGCAATGAACAACGACATGGTGAAACCAATGCCCGCAAGCGCGCCTGCGCCGATCAACTGGCGCCAGCTATAGGCCTTTGGCTTCTCGGCTAGCTTGAGAGTCACCGCGAGGAAGGACAGCACCGCATAACCAAGCGGCTTTCCGAATATCAAGCCGGCGGCGATTGCCGCCACCAGCTTCTCATGCCCGCCCAGCATGTGCGGGCCGATCACCACGCCCGCATTGGCAAGCGCGAAGATCGGCAACACGAAATAACTCGAACGCGGCGCCGCATTGCGCAGCATCCGGTCTGCCGGAGATTCCAGCCGGTCGTGAATAGCATCGAGCGCCTGCATCGCGGGTTCCGAAGGCCCGCGCCGGTATTGTTCGCCGCGATGGCGCGCTTCTTCGAGCAGGATGGATTCGGCCTGTAGCGCCAGCGTCTTGTAATCCGGCGGCGGCCGCGTCGGAATGAACGCCGCCAAAATCACGCCCGCAAGCGTGGGATGCAATCCGCTGGCCTGCACGCAAATCCAAAGGCCGATACCCAGAATAACGTAAGGAGATACGCGATAGACCGAAGACCTGTTCAACAGCCAAAGCGCGGCGATCAACGCCACGCCGCCAAGCAGCCATTCCAGATGCAACGTCCCGGAATAGAAGATCGCCACCACGACGATGGAGCCGATATCGTCCACGATGGAGGCCGCGGTCAGGAATATCCGCAACTCCACCGGCACGCGCGATCCCATCATCGCGATGATGGCGACGGCGAACGCCGTATCCGTCGCCGTCGGCACGCCCCATCCGGCGCCCCATGGCCCCTGATGGATCACGGCAAGATAGAGGAGTGCCGGAAATCCCATGCCGCCGATGGCCGCGGCGATCGGCAGGGCTGCCTGTTTCCATCCGGCCAGCGTGCCCACGGTGAATTCGCGCTTGATCTCCAGTCCCACGACGAAGAAGAAGATCGTGAGCAGCGCATCGTTCACCCAATGCAGCAACGACATCGGGTAGACGAGGTCGCCGAAGTTCAATCCCAGTTCGGTGTGCCAGAACGATTCGAACGCGCGCCCCAGCGGCGAATTGACGATCAGGATCGCGACGATGGACGCCAGCAGCAAAAGAATGCCGGTCGAAGGCGCCCAGCTGGCAAACCCCAGCGCCGCCGTGCGCACGCGATGGCCGAGCGATCCCAGCATCGCATCGGTGAACGATCCGGTGTCCCAGGGCCCGTCATAGCGCCGCGAATTGATGAAGAAGGTCGGCGTGAAGCGAACCCCGCTCGCCCTTGCGCTCGCCATGTCTTCTTCGACACGGGCATGCGCGCGTTCCGCCGCGTCCTGCGCAGCGGCTTCGTCTTCCTGCAAGACGTGAAGCTGCTCGGCCACCGCGCGCAGGTCGTCTTCCGTCAGCGTGCGCGAGCGCGTCATCAGCGAGACATGCGCGTCCCAGAACGCCTCGGGCGTTGCTGCGTATTCGACAAGTTCCGCCGCGCGCTTGGCAATGTCGCTGCCGGTGATGGGGCGGTGGCGGAACACATAGCGCAGCCGCTCGCCGAACTCGCTCCTCACTTCGGTGATGCGCTCGTTCGCGGCGCGGCAATGGGGGCAGTCGTAGCTGCCGTATTCGACAAGGGTGATGGGTGCGGCCGCGGATCCCAGCACATGGTCGCGCGTCTCGTCGACCGGCCGGTCCAACCGGTTGCTGAGCACCTCATCGGACATGAAAAATCCCGCGCGTTATGCGGGGATCATCGTAGGAAAGAGGGTTTCAAAATGCAAAAAGCACGGGCGAAGCAGGAAGTGCACTCTGCTCCGCCCGTGACCCGCGCGAGGTGGGGCTATTGCGACTTGCGCGAGGTGTGCCGCGTGTGGCCTGTCGGGCCTTGCGCGTTGCTCTGTTTCTGCGAAGACACCGGGGACGACGCAGTCTTGGAAGCGTTGCTGCTGCCGGAGGTGCCCGCCGAAGCGTTGCCGTTGGCGTTCGCATTGGCATTGACGTTCACACCGTTCGCCGTATCGGTGGCCGTTCCAAGCGCATCGTTGGCTTTGGATTCGACGCTCGATGTTGCGCTGTCCGCCGTGCCGACAGCCTTGGACATCGCACCGCTCGCGGTGTTGCCAACCGTGCTCGTGGCGCCGCTCAGATCAGGTCCGGTCGCATTGCCGTTGGCGCTGCCGGAGCCCGACAGGCTGCCGACATTCGGCACGCTCACGCCGCCCGACGCGCTGCCGTTGGCGCTTCCGGCGCTCGCGGCATTGTTGAGCGTCGAACTCGTCGTGCCGATCGCGTTGCCGGCCGCCGATTGCGTGCGCGACGTGGCGCTCGAAGCGGCGTTGTTGATCTTGCCTTCGGCCGTGCCCGTCGTGTCCGTCACCTTCTTGGTGACGGGCGAAATGTCGGGCGAAGCATTCACATTCCCGTTGCCGGTAATGTTGCCGGTCGCGCCTGCCGTGGGACGGATCACCGTCGGACCCACACCGCCGAGCGTACCGCCAATGTTGCCCATCCCGCCGATGCCGCCCATGCCGCCGACGCCGCCGAGCATTCCGCCGCCGCCCAGCATGCCGCCGCCGCCGATGGCACCGCCGCCACCCAGAAGACCACCGGCCAGCGCCGGGGTCGCCACCGCCATCGCGCCGCCCAGAAGTGCGGCCGTCAGGCTCTTGCGAAGATTGAACGTCATAGCCGTGTTCCTTTCCGTTGTTCCTGTGGGGAGGCCGGAAATCCAGGCAAAAAGCCGGGTTTCTCGCGTCCCTCAGCCCAACAACGGATGGTGCGGATTTTTCTTCCCGGAATTTTCCAGGAACTTCGCAGGCCTATTTCCAGCCGCGGTCGCGGGCCTGGCGTTCGGCGGCGGCATCGAAGGGCGCACCCTCGATCATGTTCGCCGCCGCATTGCGGATCACGTCGGGCAGGCCGCTTCCCGCCATATGATAAGTGCCGGACGTTTCAACCGGCGCAGAAGCGAGCGCCGCCACGTTCCAGTTCGCATCTCCACGGCACGCGATACCGGCAACGCCGTTCGTGGCGAATGTCCGGCAATCGCGCCCATCCTTCGCGCGGAAGCTGATGCCGATATGCGGCCCATTCGCTTGTGTCGTGTCGGAAGCAAGGCGCGTGTTCAACGCATCGGCAAGCGCGCCTTGCGCCACCAGCGTTCCGTTCTTGGTTCCAACCGGTCCCATATTGGAGGGATTAACAGCAATGCCGATCACCAGCCCCATCGCGAGAGCGCCCGCTGCGGGCAGTCCCGTCCATATCCAAGCGTTGCGCCGCGAAAATTTCTGTCCCATCCGCCAGCGCCACGATACCGGTGTGTTTGCCACGGCAGCCGTCAGCCGGTCGGGAATCCGTTCTTCCATAACGGGCGAAAATGCAGCCTGAAACTGCTGGCGAAGCGCGGTCTGGGTTTCCACAAAAGCGCGTGCTTGCGCATCGTTCGCGATTTCCGCTTCGATGCGCGATGCCTCTTGCGGTGCCAGTTCGCCGTCGACGAACTGCATCAGGATCTCTTTGGAAAGCGTCATCAGAATGCCTCCGCCTTCTTGCCGAACACGCGCATGGCCAATGCCTCGCGCGCGCGTGCCAGCCTGCTTGTCACGGTTCCGATCGGCACGCCCAGAATCTCAGCCGCCTCGCGATACGCCATGCCGTCCACCAGCACCAGCGACACCACCACGCGCTGTTCTTCCGGCAGGGTGGCAAGCGCCGCAGCCGTGTCGGCAAAGGTCAGCCGCGCTTCCGCATCACGTGCGCCGTCGCTCGCCCCGCCATGGTGGTCTTCCAGCGGTACCGAGCTACGCACCCGTTTCGACCGCACATGGTCGATCCAGCAATTCTGCGCAATGCGAAACATCCAGCTGTCCAACCGCGTACCTTCTTCCCAGCGATGGAGATTTCTCAGCGCCTTCTCGACCGTGTCCTGCACCAGATCGTCCGCGTCTGCCGCGTTGCCGGTGAGCGACAACGCAAAGCGGCGCAACCGCGGCAAAAGCGCGGTCATCTGGCTGCGGATCGTGTCGATCGAGGCACCCATCGCTGGGATCACAACGGCTGGTTACGAGATTTCTTCCATGGGCCGGATAGTGGGAACTTATCCGGTTATCCAAGATTTACACTGGCGACGGACTATGTGTGCACTTCCGCTCGTTGGGCAAGAGTGGGCGCGGGGCGCCAAGGGACAAGGACGTGAATAAGGTAAAGCGTATCCTGCAAAGTCTCGCCGCGGCAGCGATGTTCGCCGTGTCGCCCGTGCAAGCGGGGGGCCTGGGTCTGCCGGTCGGCGTCGGCCCTATCGGCCCGGTGAACCTTCCGCGCGTGCCCATTGTTCCAGGCGTTCTCAACACGGCCACCGGCACGCTCGATTCCACACTCGGCATCGTGCGCGACACGGTGGGCCGCCCGCAGCGCACCATTTCCTTCGATCGCGACACGCAGGGCTTCAAGGTATTGCGCCAGACGGTCCTTGCCCTTTCGCCCAACGACCAGAGTCTTTCCATTGCACGCGGCTTGAGCTTCCAGATTGTGCGCGAACAGCCCATCGCGTCGTTGGGCCTGACGGTGGTGCAACTGCGCGCGCCGGAGAGCATGAACGCGACCGAAGCGTTATCGGAATTGCGTCGCGCCGATCCAGCCGGCACCTATGACTATGACCATATCTACAATCCGTCCGGCGAAATGCAGGCTTCCACAACCGCCACGCCCACGACACCGGCCGTACGAACGAACACCAAACTCCGCATCGGCATGATCGACGGCGGCATCGACAGCCGTCACGGTGATTTCGCCGATGCCACCATCGTCGCAAAAAATTTCGCGAGCGATAAAAAGAGTGTCGAAACCGTGCACGGTACCGCCGTCGCTTCACTTCTCGTTGGAAAAGGTATCGAAGGCTCGCTTCCCGCCGCCGATCTTTATGCCGCCGACGTTTACGGCGGCGAAGCCTCCGGCGGTGCGGCAGACGCAATCGCCCGTGCGCTCGGCTGGCTCGCTGAGAACAACGTGCCGGTAGCCAATATCAGCCTCGCGGGCCCGCCCAACATCGTTCTTGAAGCAGCCGTCAAAGCTTTTCTGAAGCGCGGCCATGTCATCGTTGCCGCCGCGGGAAACGAAGGCCCCACCTCGCCGCCCGAATATCCCGCCGCCTATGAAGGTGTTGCCGCTGTGACCTCTGTGGACGAAGACCGCAAAATCCAGCTCGACGCCAACCAGGGCGCGCACATCGCATTTGCCGGTCTGGGTGTGGATCGCCGTGTCGCCGCGATGAAAGGCGGACATGCGAAAGTGACGGGAACATCCTACGCTGCGCCGGAAGTCGCGGTGCGTTTCGCGATTTTGCTGAGACAATCCGATGCGATGGCCGCAAAATCGGCCTGGGCCACGCTCGAACATGAGGCCGTCGATCTCGGCGCGCCCGGCCGCGATCCCGTTTTCGGTTACGGCTTCCTCGCGCCGTTCAACACGAGCCGCGCCGTCGCCTCTCAATGATCACGACATCGCCGGTGCTGGCGGCGGCGGATCGCCCGGAAGCGGGATGAACTCCTTGTTGTCCAGATCGGGCAGTTTCATGCGTCCCGCGCGCCAATCGGCTTTCGCCTGTTCGATGCGCTCTTTCGATGACGAGACGAAATTCCATTCGACGAAGCGCTCGCCCAAAGGCTCGCCGCCCAGCAGCATCACGACGGCATCGGTCGCAGCAGTGAACGCAACGGTTTCGCCCGGCGCGAACACCAGCATTTGCCCTGCTTCGAACGTCCTGCCATCCAGCTCCACCGATCCCGTCGCGATATACGCCGCGCGCTCCGGATATTCCGCGGGCAAACCCGCCTTCGTGCCCGCCTTGAGATTCCAGTGCGCATAGAACATCGGCGAATGCGTTTTCACTTTCGCTTCCGCGCCGAATGCCTTTCCCGCCACCAGCCGCGCCCACAATCCGCCGTTCTCATAGGTCGGCAGGTCGGCCGCGCCGTGATGGAAGAACGCCGGATCGGTTTCCTCCAATTCCTTCGGCAGCGCCACCCAGGCCTGGATGCCGTGCATGTTGTCGCCTTGCGCACGCGCTTTCTCAAAGCGTTCGGAATGGGTGATGCCGCGACCCGCCGTCATCCAGTTCACTTCGCCGGGGCGGATTGGCTGTTCGGTGCCGAGGCTGTCGCGGTGCATGATCTCGCCTTCGAACAGATAGGTCACCGTCGAAAGTCCGATATGCGGATGCGGCCGCACGTCCACTGTCTTGGGAATCCCCGCCGGAAAATTCACCGGCCCCATGTGATCGAAGAACACGAACGGTCCCACCATGCGCCGATGCGCGAAGGGCAGCACGCGGCCCACCTCGAACCCGCCCAGGTCGCGCCGCCGCTGATCGATCACCAGTTCAATCATCGAACCCTCCATGGTGTGCCGCAAGCTTCATGCTACTCTCACTCCCACGTCGGATGCGAGAGTGGACTTTATGCGTGTCATCCTTGCCGTTTCGCTGTGCGCAGTGCTCGCGGCTTGCGCGTCCCCGCGCGGCGAAAGCTGCAGACCGCCGGCCCATCACATGAACCGCGTCGAACTTTTCTTCGGTGCCGCGTTCAACGACGGCAAGCCCATTGGCAATGTGGAGTGGCGGGTTTTCCTCGACAAGGAAGTGACGCCGCGCTTCCCCGCGGGCCTGACGGCGTACGAGGCTTATGGCCAATGGCAACGCCCCGACGGCCGGATCGAGAAAAGCCCGTCGCGCGTGCTGGTGATCTGGTATGAGGGCGATCAATCCTCGCGCATCGATGCCATCCGCGAAGCCTACAAGAAGCGCTTCCGGCAAATGTCCGTGATGCGCGTAGACAGCGCGGATTGCGTTTCGTTCTAACGCGGCAGGTCGCTCGTACCCATCAGTGCTTCGTCGACAGCACGCGCGCATTGGCGGCCTTCGCGGATCGCCCACACCACAAGCGATTGCCCGCGCCGCATGTCGCCGCAGGAAAACACATTGGGCACGCTCGTCTTGTAATCGAGCACATTGGCTTTCACGTTGCCGCGCCCGTCGCGCTCGACGGCCGCCTGTTCCACAAGTCCCGCCTTGCGTGGCCCCACGAAACCCATCGCCAGCAGAACGAGATCGGCCTTCAGGTCGAACGTGCTGTTCGGCACTTCGACCATTTGCATGCGGCCATCATCGCCCTTCTGCCATTCGACGCGCACGCATTCGAGCGCTTCGATCCTGCCGCCCGTGCCCTTCGCGCGCCTGGTGAGAACCGACCAGTCGCGGTCGCAGCCTTCTTCGTGCGAGGAAGACGTGCGCAGCTTCAGCGGCCAATCCGGCCAGGTCAGCGCTTTTTGCTCGCGGTCCGGGGGACGCGAAAGGATTTCGAGCTGCGTGATCGATGCAGCGCCCTGCCGGTTCGAAGTGCCGATACAGTCCGATCCCGTGTCGCCGCCGCCGATCACCACCACATGCTTGCCCTTGGCGCTGATCGTGCCCTGTGGCGCGGCCTTGGCCTCGTCGTCTCCCGCGACACGCTTGTTCTGTTGCGTGAGGAAATCCATCGCGAAATGAATGCCGTCGAGTTCGCGGCCTATCACATCCAGATTGCGCGGATATTCCGCCCCGCCGGACATCACCAGCGCGTCGTAATCCTTCAGCAGCATGGAAACCGAAACCGACGTGCCCACCTCGACACCGGTGCGGAAGGAAACGCCTTCGGCCTCCATCTGGCGCATCCGGCGGTCGATCAGGTGCTTTTCCATCTTGAAGTCGGGAATGCCGTAGCGCAGAAGCCCGCCGATGCGGTCGCTCTTTTCGAACACGGTCACGCTGTGGCCCGCGCGCGCCAATTGCTGCGCGCAGGCAAGGCCCGCAGGTCCCGAGCCCACCACCGCGATGTTCTTGCCGGTTTTGGTCTTTGGCGTCAGCGGCTTGATCCAGCCTTCTTCCCAGCCGCGATCCACGATCTGGCATTCGATGGTTTTGATGGTGACGGGATTGTCCTGGATATTCAGCGTGCAGGACGCTTCGCACGGCGCTGGGCACACGCGCCCTGTGAACTCCGGGAAATTGTTGGTCGAATGCAGCGTGTCGAGTGCCGTGCGCCACTGGTCCCGATAGATCAGGTTGTTCCAGTCCGGGATCATGTTGTTGACCGGACAGCCCGTATGGCAGAACGGAATGCCGCAATCCATGCAGCGTGCCGCCTGCTGGCTCACTTCCGCGTACGGCAGGGGCGTGACGAATTCGCGCCAATTCTTCAGCCGCGAATCCGGCTTCTCATAGCCGCGGTCGTGCCGTTCGATCTCCAGAAAGCCCGTGGGTTTTCCCATGGCCCAAACTCCAATCCGAAAAGATTATTCCGCGGCAACCGCCGCCGATTTCGCCCGCTCGTTCTTCATGTCGGTCAACGCACGCGCGTAATCGACCGGCATGACCTTCACGAATTTCGAAATCGTCGCCTCCCAATCGGCCAGCATCGCCTTGGCGCGAGCGCTGCCGGTGTGCAGCAGGTGCCGTTCGACCAGGATACGGATGCGTTCCGCATCGAAGCGCAGCATGTCGCCCATGCCGCTGTTTTCGACGCTCACCGAGCGCTGGCGCGGAGCCTCGGGGTCGTCGCCGCCACTCGCCGGTTCGACGCGCGAAAGCGTCACCATCGCCGAATTGCACAGCGTTTCGAATTCGCCGTTCGGGTCGTAAACATACGCCACGCCGCCCGACATGCCGGCCGCGAAATTGCGCCCCGTCTTGCCGAGCACCACCACAACGCCGCCCGTCATATATTCGCAGCCATGATCGCCCGTGCCTTCGACGACGGCGACAGCGCCCGAATTGCGCACGGCGAACCGCTCGCCCGCCACGCCCTCGAAATAGGCCTCGCCCGCAATCGCGCCATAGAGCACGGTGTTGCCGACGATGATGTTCTCGGTCGGATCCCGCCGCGTGTTCGCGGGCTGCTTCACCACGATACGCCCGCCGGAAAGACCCTTGCCGACATAGTCGTTGCCGTCGCCCACCAGTTCCAGCGAAACGCCGCGCGACAGGAACGCGCCGAAGCTCTGTCCCGCCGTACCCTGGAACGTCACCGAAATCGTATCTTCCGGCAGTCCGGCATGGCCATGGCGTTTGGCGATCTCGCCCGAAAGCATCGCGCCCGTCGTGCGGTTGACATTGTTGATCCTGCGCTCGATCCGCACCGACTGGCCGCTTTCGATAGCCGGTTGTGCCGTCTTGATCAGGTCGTGATCGAGCGCGGTATCCAGACCATGGTCCTGCCGCTCGGAATTCCAGATCTTCACGCCTTCGGCCGGCTTCACTTGATGCAGGATGCGCGAAAGGTCCACACCCTTGGCCTTCCAGTGCGAAAGCGCCTTTCTCATGTCGAGCAGGTCCACGCGGCCGATCATCTCGTTGAGTGTGCGCACGCCCAGCTTCGCCATGATCTCGCGCAGTTCTTCGGCCACGAAGAAGAAATAGTTGATGACGTGTTCGGGTTGTCCCGTGAACCGCGCGCGCAGCACTGGGTTCTGCGTCGCCACGCCCACCGGGCAGGTGTTGAGATGACATTTGCGCATCATGATGCAGCCCGATGCGATCAGCGGCGCAGTGGCAAAGCCGAATTCATCGGCACCCAGCAGCGCACCAATCGCCACGTCGCGGCCGGTGCGCAATCCGCCGTCCACCTGAACCGCGATGCGTCCGCGCAGGCTGTTCAGCACCAACGTCTGCTGCGTCTCCGAAAGCCCGATCTCCCACGGCGATCCCGCATGGGTCAGCGAGGTCAGCGGAGAGGCACCTGTGCCGCCTTCGAAGCCCGAGATCGTCACATGATCGGCGCGCGCTTTCGCGACACCGGCGGCAACCGTGCCCACGCCCACTTCGGAAACGAGCTTGACCGAAATGCGCGCTTTCGGATTGGCGTTCTTCAGGTCGTGGATGAGCTGCGCCAGATCTTCGATGGAATAGATGTCGTGATGCGGCGGCGGCGAGATCAATCCCACGCCCGGCGTCGAATGGCGCACGCGCGCGATGTTCTTGTCCACCTTGTGACCCGGCAATTGTCCGCCTTCGCCGGGTTTGGCGCCTTGCGCCATCTTGATCTGGATGTCGTCGGCATTGACGAGATATTCCGTCGTCACGCCGAACCGGCCCGAAGCCACCTGCTTGATGGCGGAACGCATGGAATCGCCATTGGGGAGCGGCTTGAAACGGTCCGATTCCTCGCCGCCTTCGCCGGTGTTGGAACGCCCCCCGATCCGGTTCATCGCGATTGCCAAATTGGTGTGCGCCTCGCGGCTGATCGAGCCAAAGCTCATCGCGCCTGTCGCGAACCGCTTCACGATCTCCGCGGCCGGTTCCACCTCCTCCAATGGAATGGGCTTGTCGGCGAATTTGAACTGCATCAACCCGCGAATGGTGAGCAACCGCTCGCTCTGCTCGTTGATGGTCGCCGCGAACGCGCGATATTCCTCCGGCAGGTTGCCGCGCACCGCGTGCTGCAGCTTGGCGACCGATTCCGGCGTCCAGGCGTGATCCTCGCCGCGGATGCGGAACGCATAGTCGCCGCCCACGTCGAGCATGTTCTGATAGATCGGGTTGTCGCCATAAGCGTCAAGATGCCGCCGCACGCATTCTTCCGCGATCTCGCGGACGCCGACGCCTTCGATGGTGGTGGCGGTGCCGGTGAAATATTTCTCGATGAAATGCGAGGAGAGACCCACCGCATCGAAGATCTGCGCGCCGCAATAGGATTGATAAGTGGAGATGCCCATCTTGGACATCACCTTCAAAATCCCCTTGCCGACCGCCTTGATGTAGTTCTTCTGGATCTCATAGGCCTTGAGCGAAAGCCCGCGCTGCACGCGGATCTGCTCAAGCGTTTCGAAAGCCATGTACGGATTGACCGCTTCCGCGCCGTAGCCCGCCAGCACGCAGAAATGATGCACTTCGCGCGCCTCGCCGGTCTCGACAACGAGGCCCGTCTGCATGCGCAAACCTTGACGGATCAGGTGATGATGTACGGCGGCGATCGCCAGCAGCGCCGGAATCGGAATGCGCTCGGCGGAAACCGCACGGTCCGAAAGGATCAGGATGTTGTTGTCCTGCAGAACCGCGTCTGTCGCTTCCGAACAGATGCGCGAGACCGCCTTCTCCAACCCATCCGCGCCCTCGCGAGCGTCCCAGGTGCAGTCGATGGTCGAGGTGCGGAACGCGCCGTCCAGCAATTCCGAGATCGAACGGATCTTCTCGACGTCGGCGTTGGTGAGAACGGGCTGCGCCACTTCCAGCCGCTTGTGCGTGCCGGCTTCATGCCCCAGCAGGTTGGGCCGCGGTCCGATCATCGAAACAAGCGACATCACAAGTTCTTCGCGGATCGGATCGATCGGCGGATTGGTGACCTGCGCGAAGTTCTGCTTGAAATAGTTGTAGAGCAGCTTGGGCTTCTTGGAGAGCACCGCAATCGGCGTGTCCGAACCCATCGAACCGATCGGGTCATCGCCCGCCACCGCCATCGGCTCAAGGAAGAACTGCAGATCTTCCTGCGTGTAGCCGAAGGCCTGTTGCCTGTCGAGCAAGGTGGAAGGATCGTTGGCGGCGACAGGCTGTTCGCCCGGCGAATCCGAAAGCTCTTCCAGCTTGTACTGCGCTTCCTTCAGCCATTCCTCGTAAGGTTCTGCATCGGCGAGTTTGCGCTTGATCTCGTCGTCTTCGACGATGCGCCCCTCTTCGAGGTCGATCAGCAGCATCTTGCCGGGCTGCAACCGCCATTTGCGCACGATCTTCTCTTCCGGCACCGGCAGCACGCCTGCTTCCGAAGCAAGAATGACGAGATCGTCGTCGGTGACGATGAAGCGGGCAGGGCGCAGGCCGTTGCGGTCGAGCGTGGCTCCGATCTGGCGCCCGTCGGTGAACGCGATCGCCGCCGGGCCGTCCCACGGTTCGATCAGCGCCGCGTGATATTCGTAGAAAGCCTTGCGCCTGGCATCCATCATCCTGTTGCCGGCCCAGGCTTCCGGGATCAGCATCATCATCGCATGCGCCAGCGGATAGCCGCCCGCGAGCAACAATTCGAGCGCGTTGTCGAGACACGCCGTATCGGATTGTCCATGCGGGATCAGCGGCCACATCTTGTCGAGGTCCGGCCCGATCAATTCGGATTCCATCGTGCGGCGGCGCGCATTCATCCAGTTGACGTTGCCGCGCACGGTGTTGATCTCGCCGTTGTGCGCGATGAAGCGGTAGGGATGGGCCAGCTTCCACGAGGGGAACGTGTTGGTCGAAAACCGCTGATGCACCATCGCAATCGCCGATTGCGTCAACGGATTGCGCAGATCGTCATAGAATTTTCCGACATAGGGCGCGAGCAGCAGCCCCTTGTAGACCACCGTGCGCGTCGAGAACGACGGCATGTAGAAATCGGTGATGGTCGGCTGCTTGTGCTTCTTGGCAAGGGCTGCCAGCGGATTCTGCGTCTGCTTGCGGATCGCGAGGATCTTCCGCTCGAACGCATCCTGGCTCTTGATGTTCGACCCGCGTCCGATAATCGCCTGACGGATCAGCGGCATCTGCGCCAGAACGGTCTTGCCCAAGCCCTCCGTCGTCACCGGCACGTCGCGCCAGCCGATCAGCACCTGCTTTTCGACTTTGATGAAATGCTCGAACTGCTTGACGATCACGTCGCGCGCCTTGGCTTCCTGCGGCAGGAAGCACATCGCGACCGCATAATGTCCCGGCTCCGGCAGGGTGACGCCCGTCTTCTCGGCCCATTCGCGCAACAGCAGGTCGGGGATCTGGATCAGGCAGCCCGCGCCATCGCCCACCGTCGGGTCCGCGCCGACCGCACCGCGGTGATCGAGGTTGATCAGGAGCTGAAGCCCTTGAGAGATGATCTCGTGGGACTTTTTCCCCTTGATATTGGCGACGAACCCCACGCCGCAGGCGTCGTGCTCGTTCGCGGGGTCGTAGAGCCCCTGCTTTTCGGGCGGCGTGATGCCGGAATATGTCATGTTCTTATACCCCATCCCGCCGGCAATATTATTTGCGCGGCCGGGCTTGGCTAGAGCGTATATTGCCACCGTCTATGGGGCTGAAAACACAGCGCAATGCAATAGTTTTTGTGCAGTGCACAGTGAGACCAATGTACACTGTGGGACAGGTGGCCTCAGGTCTGGCTCAGAGCGTCCGCGATCCGCCCCTGGAACCATGCCACGGCGCCCTCATGACGGGGTGAAAGCCGCCCCGTGTCGTAGATCCCCGCGTCCAGATTCCGCTGCACAGCCTCGGTGATGCCGATGTCTTCGCTTGTGGTCGCTTCCGACGCCTCGATGGAACGCCGCACGTCGGACTCGGCCAAATCGCGCGCGAAGAAATAGAGATAGTCGAGCCGCGTGCGCCCATGGCCGGCGGGCGACATGCGTTCCATCATCATCCCATCCGCATAGACGTTGACGCCGAGGCATGGCCACAGCCACGCCCACAATCCGGCTACGGGCGCGTTCCCCTTTGGCGGCGCGCGATGAAAGACGACGGGCGGTTCGACCTCCACTTCGTAGCGTGTGGCGTCGATGGCGGCGTTCAATCCGGGATGCACATTTGCGATGTGATACCCCTCGAGATAGTTCTCGACATAAGTTTTCCAGTTGCAGCCGATCTCGTGTGCCGAGTGATGCGCGAATGCGAATCGTTCAATGTTCATCGCACTTGCCGCGCGTTCGAGAGGCGCAACGGCTTCGGACAACGGCTTGGCATTCGCATCCATGGTGGCGAACAGAAAGCCGCGCCACGCCTCGCAGCGAAGCGCGAACAATCCATATTCGCGCGGGTCGAAATTGGCCGCCGGTCCGAAATCGCGCGCCGACGCCAGCCGCCCGTCCAGCGCATACCGCCAGCCGTGATAGCGGCAGGTGATCGCCTCGCCGCAACCGCCCGCGCCATCTTCCACCAGCGGCCCCGCGCGGTGGCGGCACACATTGTGGAACGCGCGGATGACGCCGTCCCCGCCACGCACCGCCATCAGCGGATAACCCGCAACCGTCAACGCGATGTAATCGCCCGTGTTCGCAAGCTGGCTTTCATGGCCGAGGAAAAGCCACGAATGTCCGAACACCGCGCGGCGTTCGGTTTCGTAGACCGCGGGATCGCGATAGAGCGCGGCCGGAAGGGTTCTCGCCGCTTCGTTCGGCATGGCGTCCGAAGGGTTAATGTCCGCAGCCGCGATGGTCGCACGCAGGTTTGCCGCACGTCCAGCACGCGTGGGCCGTAGCGAAATTCTGTTGCGCAAAGTAGGCTGAGGCATGGCTGCAAAAAGCAAATCCGCGACGCCAAAACGCCTGATCGTCGGCATTTCCGGCGCCTCGGGCGTGATCTACGGCGTGCGCCTGCTGGAGACGCTGCGCGAGCGCGATATTGAAACCCATCTCGTCATTAGCAAGGCGGCCGAGATGGCGTTCGCCTATGAAACCGATCTCAAGCCCGCACAGGTCCGCAGGCTCGCCTACAAATCCTATGCGGTGGGCGATGTGGGCGCTGCGGTCTCCTCGGGCTCGTTCAAGACCATGGGGATGATCGTACTGCCGTGCTCGATCAAGACGATGAGCGAGATCGCCACCGGCGTCACCGGCACGCTTCTGTCGCGCGCAGCCGACGTGGTGTTGAAGGAGCGCCGCCGCCTGGTGATCGCCCTGCGCGAAACCCCGCTGCACGCGGGTCACCTGCGCAGCCTTGCGACACTTTCCGATCTCGGTGCCATTGTCGCCCCGCTTGTGCCCGCCTTCTATCCGCGGCCAAATTCGGTCGACGACATCATCAATCACTCGGTCGGCCGCTTGCTCGACCTGTTCGATGTTGAAACCGGTCTGGTAGACCGTTGGCAGGGAAAACCGCGATGACGCGCATGAGGGCTTTTGCGATTGCAGGGGTATGTTTGGTGTTGGCCAATCCGGCTTTTGCCGATACCGATACGCCACAGCCGGAGAGCCCGGCCACGTCAACGACGACTTACGCGGCGCTGATCGAGAAGGCAGAAAGCGGCGTCGGCGATATTGACTACACGGCGTTGCGGCTGTCCTATCCGCAATCATCGACCTACGATCCCTATGGTGCCGTAACGCGCGCTGCGTTTAATGACGCATGGAACGCCTTTCAAAAGAACGATTGCGATACGGCCCTCGCCAAGACCGATGAAATACAGAAAACCAACTATACCATTGTTGCGATACATGCCGTTCGAGGCGAGTGTTTCGAACGAGCGGGCGATAGCGTGCGTTCCGCTCGCGAATTGGCGATAGCCAAAGGACTTGCGCAATCGGAATTGGCCAGCGGCGACGGAAAGTCTCCTGCGACGGCTTACCATGTGGTCACGATGAACGAAGAAAACTTCATTCTGACTGCTCTTGGGGTGACGTCGACCAAGCAGGCGCTCCTGTCCAAGAACGGCCATTCGTATGATCTGATGAGCGGCACTTACACCAAGACCGGCGAGCCCGCGGGCGTTTTGTTTCTGGTCGACGATATCATGGCGGGTGAGCTGCGGATTCTGAAAAATCGATCCGCGAACTGACGTAGAAAAATCTCAAGCTTACTTTTGACGGAACGAAAACGCGCAGCGGTCGGCACCGCGCGCCATGCATTTGCGATGTTCGACCGTGGTGCCGGTGCTCGCGCCCATCATCGCCAGATCGAAACGGCAGACCTCGGGCCGCTTGACCGCGAGTTTGTGGAACACGCAATTCTGCGCCTCGATGGCGGGGCCGCTTTCGTCGGTTGTCGCGCGCGCATCGTAACCGAGGCCCGCCATCAATGCGGCAAGTGCCGCGATGCGTGCTTCGTTGTCCGCAGCGCCGCCGATCTGCGCCTGCAACGATTTGCCCACCGCCTCGCCCATGCGTTCGAGTTCGTCGCCGAGATCGTTTTCCGACCTGTTCTCCAACGCCTGCAGCAGCAATTCGGAGATCCAGGAATATTGCCGGGGAAATTGTTCGTGGCCTCCCGCCGTCAGCACATAGAGCTGCTCGGGCCGCCCGCCGGAGGGCTGGCGCGCACCTTTCGCCACCAGCCCGTCGCGCTCAAGCGCCGTCAGGTGCTGGCGGACCGCGTTGCGGCTGATAGCCAGCTTGTGCGCCAGCCCGTCGACGGTCTCGCCCAGCTTGTTGTGCAGCAGCGTCCGCATGAGGACTTGCTGGGTTCCCTTGGCAGCTTCTTGCGTCATCGCCTATTCCACGTTGCCGCCTATGGAAATTAGCGGCTGCAACCAACTCACACAAGATTAAAATGTTTTGGCATGATAATATGGACTAAGTGCTGAACATCTGCCAGAACCTCCTTCTCAACGAGGGAGACCACTATGAAAACCACCGCACTTGCCTTGGCCACCAGCATGGCCGCACTACTTTTCATCAGTCCGCCTGCCGTCGCCGCCGAGGCGGCCCATAGCCATGCCGCCGCTGCCGAAGCGCCCGCTTCGGCCCAGCTGCAAGCCACCCGCGCCGCCCTTCGCAAATTATGGCGCGGCCACGCCGAAGCCGTCCGCAAAGTCGTGGTGGCCAAAATCGCCAACGACCAGGCGGGCGAGAAGACGGCGGAAGCCGGCGTCGTCGCCAATGCGCATGACATCGCCAATGCGATCTCGCCGTTCTATGGCCAGGCCGCCAGCGACAAGCTGTTCACCCTGCTTGCGGGCCATTACGGCGCGGTCAAAGCCTATCTCGACGCCTCGGTCGCCAAGGACGCGAAGGCCCAGAGCGTCGCCACCGCCAACCTCACCGCCAACGCCGAACAGATCGCGACCTTCCTGAGCACCGCCAATCCGCATCTTCCCAAAGACACGCTGATGGAATTGCTGCAGGTCCATGCCGGCCATCACATCTCCCAGATTCAGCAACTGATCGCCAAGGAAGCCGCGGCAGAGGCCAAGACGCGCTCGGAAATGCTGGCGCATATGGACGTCGTGGGCGATGCGCTCGCCAACGGCATCGCTGCCCAGTTCCCTGCAAAGTTCTGAACGAAGCGAGACTGGCCAAGGCGGTGCGCGTCATCCGGCGCGCACCGTTTTCTTTGAGCCATTTGCTCACCGCGCACGGTCTGCCTAAGACTGCGGCCGGAAACAGGGGCATGGCAGGACATGAGCGATACGGCAGCGGCCAATCCGGACCTTCAACGGCTCAGGCAGTCGATCGACAACATCGACGCCGCATTGATTCATCTTCTGGCCGAACGGTTCAAATGCACCAAGGCGGTGGGCGAATACAAAGCCACCCACGGCCTGCCGCCAGCCGATCCAAGCCGCGAAGCCGTGCAGATCGCGCGCCTGCGCAAGCTGGCCGAAACCGCGCATCTCGATCCCGATTTCGCCGAGAAATTCCTCGCCTTCATCGTGAAGGAAGTGATCCGCCACCACGAGGCGATCCGCCGCGAACGCGGTTGATCCGGAAAGCGGCAATTAGCCCCCACAGCCTGCTTGCAGCCCGGCTCTCCCGCCCGGTATCATAATGAACTGACAATTTGTCGGGATTGGGAGAACGCCATGGACGTCAGCTTTTCGCCCGAGGAAGAAGCCTTCCGCCAGGAAGTCCGCAGCTTCATCGAACGCACTTTCACCCCTGAAATGCGCGATGCGATGGGCGAAGATGTCCGTTCGAAGGACTCCTATCTCGCCTGGCACAAGGCGCTCTACAAGCAGGGCTGGGTGGCGCCGCATTGGCCCAAGCAATATGGCGGCACCGGCTGGAACGTGACCCAGCGCTACATCTTCAACGAAGAAAACGCGCGCGCCGAGACCACGCCGATCCTTCCCTTCGGCGTGTCGATGGTCGGCCCGGTGATCTTCACCTTCGGCAACGACGAGCAGAAGAAGAAATATCTGCCGCGCATCCTCTCCGGCGAGGACTGGTGGTGCCAGGGTTATTCCGAACCCGGTTCGGGCTCCGATCTTGCCTCGCTTCGCACCCGCGCGGTGCGCGAAGGCGACCACTACATCGTCAACGGCCAGAAGACGTGGACGACGCTCGCCCAATATGCCGACTGGATTTTCTGCCTCGTCCGCACCGATCCGAATGCGAAACAACAGGAAGGCATCTCGTTCCTCTTGATCGACATGAAGACGCCGGGCATCACCGTGAAGCCCATCATCGTGCTCGACGGCGCGCATGAAGTGAATGAAGTCTTCTTCGACAATGTGAAAGTGCCGGTCGAAAACCGCATCGGCGAAGAGAACAAGGGCTGGACCTACGCCAAATTCCTGCTGGTCAACGAACGCTCGGGCATCGCGGGTGTGGCGCGCTCCAAGAAGGCCATCGAACGCTTGAAGGAAATCTCCAAGGCCGAAACGCTCGACGGCAAGCCGCTCATCAAGACCGACGAGTTCGCGGGCAAGATCGCCGAACTCGAAATCGACCTGACAGCGCTCGAATACACCGAACTGCGCACGCTCGCCCAGGAATCCAAGGGCCAGATGGCCGGGCCGGAAAGCTCGATCCTCAAGATCAAGGGCACCGAGGTCCAGCAGCGCATCACCGAACTGACGCTCGAGGCGGTCGGTTATTACGGCTATCCCGACGACAGGAAGCTCGGCGACAACGAATATATCGGCCCGGACTACGCCCATGGCGCGGCGGGACGCTATTTCAACATGCGCAAGGCTTCCATCTATGGCGGCTCGAACGAGATTCAGCGCAACATCATCGCCAAGGCCGTTCTGGGCCTCTAAGCCCGGCCCACTACGACAGGACAAACGCTCATGGATTTCTCCTTCAGCGAAGAGCAGACGCTGCTCCGCAATTCGGTCGCGAAATTCCTCGCCGACAACTACACTTTCGAGAACTGGCGCAAATTCACCCGCGCCGAACCCGGCCGCGACGTTGCCAATTGGCAGCATTTCGCCGAGCTCGGTCTTCTTGCGGCAAGCCTGCCCGAGGATTTCGGCGGCCTTGGCGGCGGGCCGGTCGACAACATGATCGTGATGGAAGAGTTCGGCAAAGCGCTGGTGGTCGAGCCGTTCGTTTCGACGGTGGTTATCGGCGCTGGCATGATCGCGCGCGACGGGTCGAAGGAATTGAAGGATGAAGTGCTGCCCAAGATCGCGGGCGGCGAATCCATCGTCGCGTTCGCCTTTGCCGAACCCAAAAGCCGCTTCAATCTCGCTGACATCTCCACCACGGCGAAGAAACAGGGTTCCGGCTATGTGCTGAACGGCCACAAGGCCGTCGTGATCGGCGCGCCCTGGGCCGACGCGCTGGTCGTCACCGCGCGCACCGCGGGCAATCAGCGTGACGAGACCGGCGTCAGCGTTTTCCTGGTCGACAAGAAGACCAAGGGCGTCACCACACGCGATTATCCCACCGTCGACGGCCTGCGCGCATCGGAAGTGACATTCGAGAATGTCGAGGTGCCTGCTTCGCGCGTGATCGGTCAGATCGACAATGGTCTGGCGCTGGTCGAACGCGCCGCCGACGAAGCCATTGCCGCCCATTGCGCGGAAGCCACCGGCGCCATGAAGGTGCTGGTCGATACCACGGTCGAATATTCAAAAACCCGCAAGCAGTTCGGCGTGCCGATCGGCAAGTTCCAGGCGCTGCAGCACCGCATGGTCGACATGTTCACCAGCTATCAGCAGTCCATGTCGATGACCCTGATGGTGACGCTGCATCTGGATGAAGACCCCGCCGCCCGCAAGAAGGCCGCTTCCGCTGCCAAGGTGCAGATCGGCCGCGCGGGCCGTTATGTTGGGCAGGAAGCCGTTCAAATCCACGGCGGTATCGGCATGACCGACGAGTTGAACGTCGGCCATTATTTCAAGCGCGTGACCATGATCGACACGCTGTTCGGCAATGTCGATCATCACCTGAAGCGTTATGCGTCGCTGAGCTAGTTTGTCGGGTTAGCCCGCAGCCCTGAGCGGCTCGCTGCGCGTGCGCACGCGCGTCGTCGGCAACAGGATCGTCACAGTCGTTCCCACGCCGGGTGTGCTTTCCAGCAGCACGCTGCCGCCATGGGCTTCCGCCAATCCCTTCACGATGGGAAGACCAAGGCCCGTGCTCTTGTCGGCCTGCACCGCGTCGTGACGGCCCTGGCCGAAGCTTTCGAACACGCGGCGGTGATCTTCCGGAGAGATGCCGATGCCGGTGTCGGTGACGCCGAACGACGGCCGCTCGTCGGCCATGCGCCGCGCGAACACCGTCACCGTGCCGCTGGCCTGCGTGAACTTGATCGAATTGGACAGCAGGTTGACCACGATCTGCCTCAGTGCGCGTTCGTCGGCATAGACCAGCGGAAATCCGCTTTCGGCTTCGACCGCCAGGTTCACGCCCGCCTGCTGCGCCTTGACGTTCATCATCTCGACGCAGTCTTCGATCAGGCGGACGATATCCAGTTCTTCCTCGCGCAAGGTCATGCGCCCCGCCTCGATCTTGGCGAGATCGAGGATGTCGTTGATGAGCGTGAGCAGGTGCTGGCCCGACCCGTGGATGTAATTGCCGTATTCGGAATATTGCTCGATCGAATTGCCGAACGCGCGTGTCTTGATGATCTCCGAAAATCCCAGAATCGCATTCAGCGGCGTGCGCAATTCGTGGCTCATATTGGCGAGGAAGGTCGATTTCGCGCGGGATGCCGCTTCGGCGCGTTCGCGCGCACGGTCGGATGTTTCCTTCGCCCGCTGTAGGTCTTCGATCAGCAGCACGCGCTCGTCTTCGAGCTTCAGCTTCTTGGTGCTGGTCTCGTAGTTGATCGAGGCCTGTGCCGCCATCATCACCCAGAAGCCGATGCACAGCCAGCCGAGGATCGCGTCGATCATGTCGCCCGCCACCATCGGCACCACCGTCATGGCGACGAGATAGATCGGCAGGGTCACATAAAGCATCGGCAAATAGACCGCGCCCGACGTCGCCCATCCCGAAAGCGATGCGCACAGCAGGAACAGGATCAGCAGATGATTGCCCGGCACGCCCGGTACCCAGATGACGAACACCATCGAGCACCACGCCGCCACCAGCACGCCGCCCATGATCACCGCCATCTTGGCGCGGTAACGGACCGATTGCGGTGAACGATCGTCGTATTTGAGGAAGTGCTGGTATTTGATCTCCGCAATCGCGCTCAGCAAGACGACCGCGAGCGGCCACAGGAGCAGACGAATCGTCGGTACCCAGAAGAAATTGGTGGCCGACACCACGATGGCGGTGAAGGGGAGCGTATAGGTGGTGGGCGCGGTCTGCTTGCGCGAGATCTCGAGCTGGGCTTCGACGAGGCGCAGATCGGCTTCGGTTTGCGGGAACATCGCGCGAGAAAAGTTCTCGCGCATGTGCCGCGCAATCGCGCGCACCCGGCCCAAACGGCCCGGCTCGGTTTTGGCCGCTTTACTTTCTTGTCGCACGATGTCTACGGGTGCCTTGCCTTCTTCACCTAAGAATGCCCCACCGAGCGTTAATGGAGCTTTTCGCAAACGCCCACTTAAGTGGTAAATTCCCGTTCACCATAATTTTCCGGAGGAAACCTTGTCCGCGCTTCTGTTCGAAAAAAACGGCCCCGTGGTCCAGCTCACGATCAACCGCCCCGACACCCGCAACCCGCTTGGAGAAGAGGGTGACGGCGAATTATTCGCCGAGGCCTGCGCCCGCATTAACGCGGATCGCGAGGTGCGCTGCGTGATCCTGACTGGAGCGGGTTCTGCCTTCTCGGCGGGTGGAAACGTAAAAGCGATGCGCGAGCGATCGGGCTCGTTTGCGGGTGCCGGTGTTCACATCCGCGAGCGGTACAGGAACGGCATCCACCGTATCGTGCGTTCGCTGTGGGGCGTCGAAGTGCCGATGATCGCAGCGGTGAATGGGCCCGCCATCGGTCTGGGCAACGACGTCGCGTGCCTTGCCGACATGCGCATCGCAGCGGACAACGCGATCTTCGGTGCCACTTTCTTGCGTATCGGCCTCGTCCCGGGCGATGGGGGTGCGTGGATATTGCCGCGCACTATCGGTCATGCGCGCGCAGCGGAATTGTTCTTCACCGGCGACACCATCGACGCCCAAACGGCATTGTCATGGGGTCTGGTTTCGCGCGTGGTACCCGCCGCCCAGTTGATGGATGATGCCGACGCACTTGCCGCCCGCATCTGTCGCCAGCCGCCGGACGTGTTGCGCATGACCAAACGCATGATGCGCGAAAGCCAGAGCGTGAGCTTCGACACAATCATGGAAATGAGCGCCGCCATGCAATCGCTCGCCCATCTGACGGAAGATCATCACGAAGCCGTCGCCGCCTTCTTTGAGAAGCGGCCGGGCGATTTCAAGGGCAGATAATCCGGTATTGAAGGATCGGGCGAGGCCGTCTAGCGTCCCGCCCGGCACTATCAGGAGGAAAAGATGGCCATTGGGATTGTTGCGACGATCAAGATTCAACCCGGCAAGAACGCAGAACTCGAAAGCGTGGCAAAGGAATTGATGGCCGCGGTGCGCAAGAACGAGCCGGGAAACAAATACTACCAATTCTTCAAGTCGAAGGCCGACGAGAACACCTATGTCGTGATGGAAATGTACGAAGACGCGGCCGCGGTCGAAGCGCACCGCAATTCCGATCATTTCAAGACCATCGGCCCCAAGATGGGCCCCGCCATGGCGGGCCGCCCGGACGTTCAGCTGTTCGACGCGATCTAGAACTTCAAGAACGGCACCAGCATGGGAACGCGGCGGCTGTAATCGTCATAGGCCGCCGCGCCCAATTCCTCGCGCAGGAAGCGTTCTTCCAGACGCGCCTTCAGCCAGATACTCAGGGTGATGAGTGCGGCACCCGCGATGCCGTAGACGGTCCCCTTCGCCCACAACGTGGCAAAAGTCGAAATCAGCAATCCGGTGTAGATCGGGTGGCGCACCCATCCGTAAGGCCCGCTTTCCACGACACGATGGTCGGCCTTTTTCGTGATGTTGCCCGACCACAATCGGCCCAGATGAATCCGCGCCCACCACGCGAATACGAACCCGAACGCGGTGAGCGCGGTCGCGATCCACGCTTGCGTCCAGTTCACACATGCCAAAGCCGCAATGGCCCGTAATAGCCATGCGCCAGAATGAAAAAAGATGACCGCGCCCGCGATCATCAGCACGCGGTACCGCACTTCCGCCCCCAGGCTCACGCGCTTTTCCGCAGGATCGCTCCAGAACGATGCCAACGCCCACGAAATCGCCCACGCAGCCCACAGCACGATGATCGCGACAGCTGGATGCATCTTCAACCTCGGACGGGAAGGAAGGGCACAAGCATCGGAACGCGCCGGCTATAGGCGTCGTAATCAGCAGCCCCCAGTTCTTCACGCAGCCAGCGTTCTTCCAATCGCCCCTTGATTAGATAGGCGACGATCAGCGAAAGGCATCCGAGGATTGCGAGCAACGAGCCTTTCACCGCAGCCATCGCAATTGCAGACGTGATCAGGCCGGTATAGATCGGGTGGCGCACGATCCGGTAGGGGCCGGTATCGACGACGCGGTGACCTTCCTTGTGCGTGATATAACCCGACCACAAGCGTCCAAGATGGATACGTGCCCACCATGCGAACGCGATGCCGTCTGCGCACAACACAACGAACATCCATTGCAGCGTAACGGGCAAATGCCAATACGGCGAAAGCCAAGCCAGTGGTTTCAGTCCGTTACCGGTTTGGACGAATCCCAGAAGCAGCGCGTAACCCGCGAGCTCAGGCAGTTGATACGACCATTGCCGCGCGGCGGAAGGCCGGGCGACGGTGCGGTTGGTCCAAACCGAGGCCGCGACCCATGAGATCACCCAGCCGATCCAGAGCGCGTAACAGGCCACCAAAGCTGTCGTGACACCCTCCTGTCTCCGACAGCGAAGAAGTGGTCACCCGCAGTTTAGAATGCAAGCCCCTTGGCGAGTTTCACCAACGGCAACTTTGCAATATCGCCCAGCACCTTGTCGGAAACGCCGCCGTCCACTTCGACAAGTGCGATGGCCTCGTCACCCGGCGCGCTGCGGCCCAGTGCAAATGACGCAATGTTAACTTTGGCGTCACCCAGCAGGCTTCCCAACTTGCCGATGAAACCCGGCTTGTCCTCGTTCACGACGTAAAGCATGTGCGGCGCGAATTCGGCGTCGAGATTGATATCCTTCACCTGGATCAGCCGCGGCCGTCCGTCGGAGAACACCGTTCCCGCCACGCGCCGCGTCGAACCGTCGAGAACCGCGGTGATCTTGATATAGCCTTCATAGGCGCCCTGGCGCGGACGGCGCGTCTCGCTGATCTTGATGCCGCGCTCCTTGGCGACGACAGGCGCATTGACCATGTTCACGTCGGACAGAGCGGGTTTCAAAAGCCCCGCGATGGCCGCTTGCGTCAGCGCGCGCTGGTTAAGGTCGGCCGCTGTTCCTTCATAGAGTATCTCCACCGTCTGCAGGCTCGTATCGGTAAGCTGGCCCACGAACGCACCCAGCTTTTCGGCCAGCACGATCCACGGCTTCACCTTCTGCGCCTCTTCGGCGTTGATCGAAGGCATGTTGAGTGCATTGGTGATCGCGCCCGTCAGCAGATAGTCGGAAATCTGTTCGGCCACCTGCAGGGCCACGTTTTCCTGTGCTTCCTCGGTGGAGGCGCCCAGATGCGGCGTGGCGATGACCTTTTCATTGCCGAACAATATGTTCGATTTGGCCGGTTCTTCCTCGAACACGTCGAGGGCCGCACCCGCCAGGTGGCCGGAATCGAGCGCCGCCTTGAGTGCTGCTTCATCCACCAGCCCGCCACGCGCGCAATTGATGACGCGCGCGCCCTTCTTCATCCTGTTGATCGCATCCGCCGAGATGATGTTGCGCGTCTCATTGGTGAGCGGCGTGTGCAGCGTGATGAAATCGGCCCGTGCCAGAAGTTCGTTCAGTTCCACCTTCTCGATGCCGAGCGAAGAGGCGCGCTCCGGCGACAGATAGGGATCGAACGCCACGACATGCATCTTCAGGCCCTTGGCGCGATCGGCAACGATGGAACCGATATTGCCTGCGCCGATCAGGCCCAGCGTCTTGCCGTAGACCTCTGTGCCCATGAAGCGGTTCTTTTCCCACTTGCCGGCCTGCGTGGAGGCATTGGCGGCGGGAAGATCGCGGGCGAGTGCCATCATCATCGCAATCGCGTGTTCGGCTGTGGTGATGGAATTGCCGAACGGCGTGTTCATCACGATCACGCCCGCTGCCGTCGCCGCCGGAATATCGACGTTGTCGACGCCTATCCCTGCTCGCCCCACGACCTTCAGCTTCTTCGCGGCCTTGATGACATCCGCCGTCACCTTTGTCGCGGAACGGATGGCCATACCGTCATATTGATCGACGATCTTGAGCAATTCTTCCTTGCTCAATCCGGTCTTCACATCGGCTTCGATCCCGCGTTCCTTGAAGATCGCAACGGCGGCGGGAGAAAGCTTGTCGGCAATCAGAACCTTCGGCATGGGATCAACCCTTCACTTGCGCCCAGGCCCAATCGAGCCAGGGCATCAATGCTTCCAAATCGGCGCGCTCCACGGTGGCGCCGCACCAGATGCGAAGACCGGATGGCGCGCTGCGATAGGCGGCTACGTCATAGGCGACTTTCTCTTTTTCAAGCACGCTTGCGATTTTCTTCGCGGCATCGGCTTGCGCATCCGCCGAAAGTCCGGCGAACCACGGGTCGACGATTTTGAGACAGACCGACGTATTGGAACGCACGGTCTTGTCTTCCGCCAGGAACGCGGCCCACGAGCTTTCGCGCACAAAAGCGTCGAGCACCGCAAGATTGCTGTCGGCGCGTGCAACAAGCCCGTCGAGACCGCCCACGCCTTCCGCCCATTTCAGCGCGTCGAGATAATCTTCCAGCGCGAGCATCGACGGCGTGTTGATCGTCTCGCCCTCGAAAATGCCTTCGGCGATCTTTCCGCCCTTGGTCATGCGGAAGATCTTCGGCAGCGGCCATGGCGGCGAATAGGATTCCAGCCGCGCGACCGCGCGGGGCGAAAGCACCAGCATTCCGTGCGCCGCTTCGCCGCCCAGAACTTTCTGCCAGGAGAAGGTCGTCACATCGAGCTTGTCCCACGGCAGTTTCATCGCGAACGCGGCACTCGTCGCGTCGCAGATCGTGATGCCTTCGCGGGTATTCGAGATCCAGTCGCCGTTCGGCACGCGCACGCCCGATGTGGTGCCGTTCCACAGGAACACGATATCGTGCGTGGGATCGGCCTGTTTCAGGTCGGGCAATTCGCCGTAACCGGCTTTGATGATGCGCGCGTCTTTCAGCTTCAGCTGCTTGGCGACATCGGTCACCCAGTCTTCGCCAAAGCTTTCCCAAGCGAACATGTCGACGGGGCGCGGCCCCAGCATCGACCACATCGCCATTTCGACGGCGCCCGTATCGGACGCAGGAACGATGCCCACGCGATAATCGGCGGGAATGCCGAGTACTTGCCTGGTGCGGTCGATGGCTTCCTTGAGCTTCGCCTTGCCCGGCTTGGAGCGGTGCGAGCGGCTCAGAAGTGCGTCATTGAGAGCTTGTGGGGTCCATCCGGGGCGCTTGGCGCAGGGGCCGGAGGAAAAAAAAGGCCGCGCAGGACGCACGGCGGGAGCATTTGCAGTCATCGCTGATCATTCCTTCCAGAATGAAGCACCTCGTTGGGGAGGTGTGGCCCGCCGCCGATATACGGATTCCCAGGTTAAAGGTCAATTGACGCCCGCTCGCGCGATTGACGCATATCAAGGCCAAGGGAACGCGCCGGCTGAACAATCGTTTGTCTTTCATCACAGGAAAGGAAAGCGTCATGCCGCTTGTCACACAGGAAAACTCGGATGACCTGCCGGAGCTCGGCGTCGCCCCCGAAAAGGTCCGGTTTGTGATCGTCAAGGCGCGCCAGTTCGACGCGAAAGAAGCCGATTCCGATCCGAACGAAGGCTCCGATGCCGTTGATGACAAGATGAGCGATGTGCTGGAGGACAAGCCCTCCGAAGATTCGGTCCAGCAGGAACTCATCTCGTTCATCAATGGCCTCGACGAAGAAGAACAGATCAACCTTGTGGCGCTTGCTTGGCTCGGTCGCGGCACCTTTGACATTGCTGAATGGGCCGATGCGATCGATACCGCGCGCAACGAACACAACAATCGGACGGCGCAATATCTCCTCAGCCTGCCGCTTCTGGGCGACTATCTCGCCGACGGCCTTGCCGCCTTCGGCGAGAACTTCGACGACGAAACGGACGAGGAATTCGAAGCGGAAACCGGAGGGGAAGAAACCGACGAGACGTGAGTCACACCTCGATCTCGCCTTTCATATAAAGCGCGCACGGACCCGAGAGCACTGTGCGCTCTCCCTCGTCGGTGCAAACCAGATCGCCACCACGAGGTGACACCTGCCGCGCCTTCAACGTCTTCTTGCCGAGCCGTTTTGCCCAGAACGGCGTCAGCGCACAATGCGCCGACCCGGTCACCGGGTCTTCCGGCACCGCCTTATCGGGTGCAAAGAAACGCGAAACGAAATCATATCCCTGATCGCCCTTCGCCGTCGCGATCAATCCCCAAAACCCGGCTTTGCGCAGCACGCGCGCGATTTCGCCCGGCCCTTCGAGATTGCGCACATGCGCAGCATCGTCCCACACCGCAACGAGATAACGCCCCTTGAACAATTCCGTTGGCGGCGCTGAACCGAGCGCTTCGCCAATTTCCGCCGCCAAACCGTCAACCTGGAGCGGCGCGATAAGGTCAGACGGCAATCTCATCACATGCCGTTCGTCGCGCCCGCGATCCACCGTGAGCGTGCCCGACCGCGTCTCGAACGAAACCGTCCTCAATTCCGGATCGAGCGTGTTGAAGAGAAGCCACGCGCTTGCCAGCGTCGCATGTCCGCAAAGCTCCACCTCTGCCGCCGGCGTGAACCAGCGCAGCGCGTATTTCCCCGGCTCCGTCTTCACGAAGAACGCGGTTTCCGCGAGATTGTTTTCATTGGCGATCTTCTGCATCAGCGCATCGTCGATCCACGCCGAAAGCGGAACGATGGCCGCCGGGTTGCCGCCCAGCGCCTTTTCCGAAAACGCATCGACCTGCCAGAGTTTCAGCTTCATCGCACTCTCCCGAAACGGCGGAAACGATAAAGCCGCCCGCGTGCTCCATGGAACGCGCGTTTGCGCATGGCGGTATTGCGGAAAATCCTAGTGCGCGGCTTCCAGCGTCTGGCTGCGCTTGTCGGCCAAAGCAGCCTTCATCGCGGCCTGCAGCTTGTCGAAAGCCCGCATCTCGATCTGGCGCACGCGCTCGCGGCTCACATCGTATTTCTTGGACAGTTCTTCCAGCGTCACCGGCTCGTCGCGCAAGCGGCGGGCCTCGATGATGTCGCGTTCGCGCTCGGTCAGTTCGCCCAGCGCGGTCGACAGCAATTCCTGCCGTTCGCCCAACTCCTCGCGCTCGGCAAGGCGGGTTTCCTGGTCCAGCGTGTCGTCCTGCAGCCAGTCCTGCCATTCGGATTCCGAATCCGAACGCAGAGGCATGTTGAGCGATGAGTCGGGCGCCGAAAGCCGGCGGTTCATATCCACCACTTCGTCTTCGCGCACGCCAAGCTTGGTCGCGATCTGCGTCACATGTTCGGGATGCAGATCGCCTTCCTCGATGGCATCGATCTTGCTCTTGGCCTTGCGCAGGTTGAAGAACAGCTTCTTCTGCGCCGCCGTGGTGCCCATCTTCACGAGGCTCCACGAGCGCAGGATGTATTCCTGGATCGAAGCCCTGATCCACCACATGGCATAGGTCGCCAGACGGAATCCCTTGTCGGGCTCGAAGCGTTTGACCGCCTGCATCAGCCCCACATTGCCTTCCGCGATGATCTCCGAAACCGGCAGGCCATAACCGCGATAACCCATCGCTATCTTCGCCACGAGGCGCAGATGGCTCGTCACCAGTTTCTTCGCCGCGGCCGGATCCTCATGTTCCTTCCAGCGCTTGGCGAGCATGTACTCCTCGCCCGGATCCAGAAGCGGAAACTTCCGGATTTCGGAGAGATAGCGGGAAAGCCCGCCTTCGCCCTGCAATGCTGGAACGCCACGACCGCTCAAAACCCAAGCTCCTCATCGCCGACGGGGGATCGACCCACCCATTAGACAACATCGGGAATGCGGGAAGACAGTGAATTTTTGAAGAGAACGCATGCCCCGGGATGACGATGTGGTGATGGATCAGCCGCTTTTCAACCCGCGCAAAGCCTCCACAAGTCCCGAAAAATCGGCCGGCCAGGCGGATTCAAAGCGTATTTCCTTATGGGTTGTAGGGTGTTGAAACCCCAGCAGCCAGGCATGAAGCGCCTGCCGGGGAAACTCGTTGGCGGCGGCATAAGCCTTGGCCTCGGCGTCGGTCTTGGCCCGGGGTGCCACCCGCGCCTTGCCATAGGACGGGTCGCCGATCAGCGGATGGCCCAGATGGGTCAGATGCACCCGGATCTGATGCGTACGCCCCGTCTCCAACCGGCACTCGATCAAACTGGCAAGCGGTTTCCCAGGGGGGCCAAACCGCTCTATCACGCGATAGCGCGTGCGCGCAGGCTTGCCTGCATTCCTCACCACCGCCATGCGTTTGCGGTCGAACGGATTGCGCCCGATATCGCCTTCGATCATCCCGTCGCCCAGACGCGGGCTTCCCCAGACAACGGCGTTATATGCCCGCTGCACCACATGCGCCGCGAATTGCTTGGCCAAACTCGCCATCGCGCGATCGTTCTTCGCCGCCACCAGCAAACCGCTGGTATCCTTGTCGAGACGGTGCACGATGCCCGGCCGCGCCACGCCGCCGACGCCTTTGAGCGATGATCCGCAATGGGCGATCAGTGCGTTCACCAATGTCCCGTCGGGATTTCCTGCCGCCGGATGCACCACCAGCCCCGGCTGCTTGTCGATCACGATCAAATCGTCGTCCTCATAGACGATGTTGAGCGGAATATCCTGTCCCAGAGGCTCGGCAGGCGCGGGCTCCGGCACGCGCACTTCATAGATTTCACCGGGTTTGACCCTGGTATTGCCGTCTCTTATGGTCGCGCCCGCCCGAAAAACCGCGCCTTCGTCGATCAACGCCTGCAACCGCGAGCGGCTGAGACCGGCAAAGCTCGCGGCGAGAAAACGGTCCAGGCGAAATCCCGCCTGATCGGCTTCGACGGCGGCCGTCCGCATCGTTCCGTCCCCGGAGGAATTGTCCTTGTCCGATCTATCGTCTGCCACCACTGCTCCCGAAGACGTGAAAAATACCGCAAGCTATCGCGGGCTGAAGGCTGTCGTCATCCTTCTGGGCGCTCTTATCATCATTGCCTTCGGATTGCTTGTGGTGGGTGCGCTCACCCGTTTTCACGCCAAATCCGCGCCCAATGCGTCGGCCCTCGAAAACACCATCGCGCTGCCCGCGGGCGCTGCGATCGTTTCGAGCGAAGTCCAGTCCGACCGCCTGATCCTGCGCGTGAAAGCGCAAGGCGGCGAAAGCATCTACATCATCGACACCGGCACCGGCCATCTCGTCGGCCGGGTGCAGACACAAGGTCGATGATCGCCACGCTGTTCCTGCCCAAAACCTTGCGCGACCAGATCGCCCGCGAAGCCCTGGCCGCTCACCCTTCCGAATGCTGCGGCCTGATCGAGGGCACATATAATAAGGACGAGGCCACCGCACTCGCCTGCCATCCCACCCGCAACCTGGCCACCGACAGCGACAGTTTCGAGATCGACCCCGCCCGCCATATCGAATTGCTGCGATCCTTGCGCGGCACGGGCCGCGAAATCCTGGGCTGTTACCACTCCCATCCGGCCGGCCGCGCCGAACCCTCGCCCCGCGACCTCGCGCGCGCCACAGACGAAAATTTCCTCTGGCTGATCGCCGCCGGGCCCGAACTGCAGGCCTTCGTCCACGCGGGCCACGCCTTCCACCCCGTCCGCCTCGCTTGAGGCAAGCCGACCCCGCCGGTATAAGCAGGCCCTACGCTCCCATCGTCTAGCGGTTAGGACGCGGCCCTCTCAAGGCTGAAACACGGGTTCGATTCCCGTTGGGAGCGCCAAATGTGACGGCAATCGCCCTAGCGCGGATCGTTGTTGGGGCTCATACTTTGCCCCGAGACCGGCGACCCGGAAGCTCTGCTCCATGTCGATCGTTCATCACAGATTGCAGCTTGCCAGGACGTTTGCGCGGACCGCGCCGTTGACGTCTCGCCTTTGAGAGCTGCGCCGCGAATGAGCGGATCCGACGCCAGCAAGGTCGTTGCAAACCGCGACATCGGTGCCGCGGCGGACCTGGCTAAGGCACATCCCCACTTGGCTCCCCTCATCGAAAACGCCGCCATTTCGCAAGCCTTTTCCCGTCGTGAGCACGCCGCAGTCCGGTGGAAGCGTCTCTATGAAGCGTTCGGGCGGCTGGGATTGGTATGCGTGCTGTTGGCCATGGTGGCCTTCGACTATCAGATCACCATTCATCCCAGGCCGCGAGAGACTGCCTGGCTTGCGATTGCAAGCGCAGTCCTGGGCGCTGCAGGTCTGGCAAGTCAGATATTCATAGTGATCACAGGAGCGAAGGAAAAGTGGAATACGGAGCGCTTCTTCGCCGAGCGTATCCGCTGTTTGAAATTTCAGGCGTTCGGACTCGTTGGTCGCGTTGCCTCGCCGGCGGAACTCAAGACCACGGTTGAAAGCTGGACGCGCGGCGCGCTTGCGTCGCTGCAACAGGAGTCGATGGGCGGCCGGGCAGCGGTTCTCGATTTTTCTCCGTCGGAAGTCGCGATCCCGATTTCGGAAATTACGGCGCGCACGGACATGAGCCTGCTGGAAGAAGCCTCGTCAATCTACGATGCGCTTCGCCTCGAAGTTCAGGCCCAGCATTTCTCGGCCAAGTATCACCGCGATATCGAGCGCGCGCGATGGCCCGAGGTCCTCAGTCAGCTTTGCTTCGCCGGTGGCGCAATATTGGCGACGGTCGAATTCCTGCTAGCCGTGTGGTCGAATTCTTCCTTGTCCGCCAAGTCGGGAAGCTGGCAGGATTGGCTGTCTTTCTCCACCCTGTTGCTGTTCATTTTGAGCGCCATCGTCGCGGTGTATGAGCGCGGCGCGGCCTATCAACCCGAGGCGGAGCGTTATCTTTCCTACTTGCGCGAGGTTCGCCGAATCCGATTGAAACACGCCGAGACGAGAGCGTTCATGATCAGGATAAAGGAAATGGAAGAGGTCGCATTGCGCGAATTGCGCGACTTCACGCGCGATTCGCTCCGCTCCAATTACATTTTCTGATTTTTGCGGAACTGTTGAAGCCGCCAGATTGCGTTACGGCATTTCGTCTTAGCTTCGATTGGAGTGCAACGGGCACGAGTATTTGTTGTGCGACTTCTCCGGGCCAGGGAGGCGGGAATGACTTCCGAACTCAGATATCGCGCCTTTATCAGCTACAGCCACAGGGACAAGCCCTGGGCGGATTGGCTGCATCGCGCGCTGGAAAGCTATTCGGTTCCCAAAGCGCTGGTCGGTACGCAGGGGCGAGTTGGGCCGATACCCAGGCGGCTGTTTCCGATCTACCGCGATCGGGATGAAACTCCGGCGATTTCCGATCTGCAGGACTACATAAAAAAGGCGCTGGCCGATTCAGCCGCGTTGATTGTCATCTGCTCGCCAAGTTCAAGGCAAAGCGCATGGGTGAGCGAAGAGATCCTCACATTCAAGCGGCTTGGCCGCGAGGACCGGATTTTTGCGATCATAGTCGAAGGCGAGCCCCACGACAGCGACATCACGGGCGATGCGTCCCCATCCGAGTGCTTTCCGAAGGCGCTTCTCTACCGGATCGGTCCAGACGGAGAATTGACAAACCAGCGGCTGGAACCGGCGGCTGCCGACGCGCGCAGTCACGCGGACGGCAAGGAAAACGCCAAACTCAAACTCATCGCAGGACTGCTCGGAACGGACTTCGGCAATTTGAAGCAGCGCGATCTCGAAGCGGCGCGGCGGCGCACGCGGATTTATGGCGGGATTGCCGTTGCAATGGCGGGGCTCGCGGTGGTGGCCACGGTGGCCGGCATACTGGCCTATCAAAATGCGCTGCGGGCAGAAAAGGCGACAAAGGCGGCGGTTACTCAGGCCAGGACGGCCGAACGCACGTCTGATTTCATGGTCGATCTGTTTTCGATCGCAGATCCCGAGAAGAACCGGGGACAGACGATAACCGCCAGGGAGATGCTCGACCGCGGCGTGATCAAACTCAGGTCCGGACTCTCTGGAGAGGACGTTGTGCGTTCAAACCTTCTGCGCGCAATGGGCCAGGCTTATAGCGGACTTGGATTGTATCCCAAGGCGGACACTTTGCTTCAGGCCGCGGCTTCGGCCGCGCAACGCGGAGGTTCGCCGGACGCGCATTTGAAAGCCCTTCTGGCGCTTGCTTCGAACACCTATATCGACGGCCACTACGCGAAAGCCGTCGAGCTGTACAAGCGCGCGTTGAACGAAGCGCAGCACGGCCCCGCCGCAAACGAAGAGGCCGTCGCCAGCGCGTATCTGGGGCTCGGCGATTCTGTTTCCGAACTCAATCAGGCTCGGGACGCGGAGGCGTATTACCGCAAGGCGCTGGCGATCGATCTTCGTCTGCATGGAGCCGGCGGTGCTGCAACGGCGGATGCGTACAACGCGCTCGGTACGCAGTTGTTTCTCGAATCGAAGCTCGGCGAAGCTGAACCGCTGTTCCGGCGCGCGCTTGCCATCAGGGTGTCGCTGTACGGCTACAGGCATGCCGATGTCGCGGCCAGCCTGAGCAATCTGGGCACGCTCGAATATGACGCCGGGCGATACTCCGAAGCCGAGGCCACCTGGACGAAGGCGTATCCGATCTACCAGGCCGTCTACGGGAAAGAGCATCCCGAGGTCGCGACGATTTTGAACAATATCGGACGAGTTCAGCTCGTCAGGGGAGAGATCGTTTCGGCCAAGGAAAGCCTGACGGGCACGCTCGCGCTGGACCGCAAGTTCAGAGATCCCGATGACGACGATCTCATCCTGCCGTTGAACAGCCTCGCGATGATCGCGATCGCGCAAGGCGACTATCCCAATGCCGCCATTCTCTTGTCCGAAGCGCTTAGGATCGCCCGATTGCGCCATCACTGGATGCTCAATCAAGTCCTCGGCAACCTGGCCGACCTGAACGAGAGGACCGGCGACAAAGCCTCGGCGCGAATGAATCTGGATCTCGCAAAGGTCGAATTGAAAACGCAATACGGCGCGTTGCTGGCCGGAAAGGAGCGTTGGCGAGCGGCAGTCCTCGATCTCGTCGAGGCGGCACTCATGCGAGACGCGGGCCAGCTTGAACCGGCCCAACGCAGCCTTCTTGCCTCGCTCGCGGTGCTGCAAGAACGGTTTGGCCCGCAGGGTTTGTTCACCCATCGGGCCGAGGAGCTCCTGCTCGAAATAGCAAGGTCACGGCGCGATCTTGCCGGTCAGAAAAAATACGGGACATTGCTCGCGGCAAATCCGTTGCGTTAGGACAGCCCCGTTTTGGCGCGGCCGTCCGCCCGGCGCGCGCATTAAAATTGCCGTGTCATCCGAGGAACGGCACATCAGTCAGACTTGTGAAACGATTGAATAATTTTTGTTGCGCCGCGCGAAAACAATTTTGTGACAAGATGTTTTCTTGCGCGCATAGCGGGAATTTCGCGCGGCAGTCTAACCCAGAGTTTACAATTCGAGAATTCGCGCTCAAGCTACTTCGGCATCCGCACATGTGGAGGACCCGATGGCGAGGCTCCATACAGCGACACTCATCGTATTTGCGACATTGATTGGCCCGATCGGCGCGGCCCAGGCGACCCGCACGATCCGCGCCGACCAAAGCATGGACGAACTATCGACCATCGGAGAGAAGTGGGGCGATGCCACTACGTTCGACCCAGTGGTGGGCACGGGATGGCTTGCCAGCACGCCGCTCAAATTGAACGTCGGAGCCGGGGCGCAGGACTACAACGTCTGCTTTTCGCAGAACGGTTTTGCATCGCTTTTTTCGGGCGCCTGCGAGGGCGACGGTCTTACGCCGGATTCCGGCAACGAAATCACGCCCGGCGCGAACGATAATTTTGGAGCCAGCGGCAATCTGAAAACCGGGATTGTCGAGCCGTATTTTCCGACCGACACCACGCAGTACGCTGCAACCGCGTTCACCTGGAACTTCCAAACGCAGCTGATCTTCCTGCTTGTCGGATCGAACGGCGACTTCAATATCGAGTTCAATTACGATGCGCTGCCGCTGTCGCCGGATTTCGGAAATCAGATATTCAGTTTCGGAGCGACGAATATCGACAAGGCCGTGCCGGGGGCGCCCGACGGCCTTGAGGACATCTGCTTTCGATCCGGCGTCGCCACTGCCTGTGAAACCGTAACAAGGACGCCGGAGCCCTCGACTTGGGCGTTTCTTCTGTCCGGACTCACCATCTTGGCTGGAATGACATCGCTGCATCGCCGCAGGTCCGATTGCATCGCTTGACGTTCCCTTGAATGTGGCTTTGGAACCGCGCCAAAGCTTCATCGGCGCCCCTCAGCAATAGCGCATGCCGGGCGAGGGCACCTTTCGACGTCGCGCCAGGCGGGTAAACTCGAAAAATCGTACAACGGCATTGGGGGATCGGCGGGCATTGTTCGTCGGACCTTATAGGTACAACCCTCGATAACGTCAGGAGCGGGCGGGGGATGGGCGACGAGCCGGAAGCTGGGCAGGAGCGGACGAGGCTCGGCCGGACGGAGGCAGGCATGTCTCAGTCCGAGGTCGACGCATGGTTCGTGCGCGAAGTTCTGCCGCTGGAGGCTTCGCTGATGCAATATCTCGCCCATAACTGGGAAAACAAAAGCGAAATTCCCGATCTCCGGCAGGAGATCTATGCGCGCGTTTGCGAAGCGGCACGCCATCAGTTTCCCCATTCGGCGAGGTCTTTCCTTTTCGCCACGGCGCGCAATTTCCTGATCGACCTCGTGCGCCACAGCCGCGTGGTGCAGATCGAGGCGATGGCCGATCTCGAAACGCTCGACATCGCCAGCGACCAGCCCGGCCCCGAGCGCGAGGTTTCCGCGCGCGAGGAATTGCGCGCCGTCCACGCCGCCATCCGCCGCCTGCCGCCGCGCTGTCAGGAAACGGTGGTGCTGCGCAAGGTGGAGGGCCTTTCGCTGCGCGAGATCAGCGTGCGCATGAACATCAGCGAAAAGACCGTGGAGCGTCACCTGACGGAGGGCCTGCGCTCGCTCGCGGACGTGCTGTTCGGCGAAACCAAGCCGAGGGCCGGGCAATGAGCGGAAAGGTCGCGGTCACCGACACGCGCGAGATCGAGGAAACGGCCTCGCGCTTCGTCATCGCCCGGAAGGACGGCGCGCAATGGAGCGATGAACAGCAAAGCGTGCTCGACGCATGGCTCGCACAGTCGCCGCTGCACCGCGTGGCTTACTTAAGGCTCGACGCCGCATGGTCGCGCACCGATCGCGTGCGCGCGCTGCGCCCGACGCCGCCCAGGCCCGCAGGTGAAAACCGCCTGCGTAAATTCTCCGTTCGCATGGCCGCGGGTGTTGTGCTGCTCGCCGGCATCGGGTTCGGCCTGAAAGAACTCGCGCCCGCGCCCGCCGTTTCAACCTACGAAACAGCGGTCGGCGGGCGCGAAACGCTCCGGCTGGCCGACGGCAGCGAGATCGAACTCAACACCAACACGCGCCTGCGCACCGCCGTCACGCGCGAACGCCGCATGGTGTGGCTGGACAAGGGCGAGGCCTATTTCCGCATCGCGCACGATCCGGCCCATCCCTTCGTGGTGAACGCGGGCGAGCGCAGCGTCACGGTTCTGGGCACCCGCTTCACGGTGCGGCGCGATCCGCGCGCGCTCGAAGTCTCGCTGATCGAAGGCCGTATCCGCTTCGATGCGAAAGACGAACCCGCCCACATGCCGATCGATCTCGCCCCCGGCGACACGGTCACGGCTACGCGCAATGCCGTAACGCTCGCGCACGTTTCCAAGGACACGTTGGATACAAGCCTGTCATGGCGGCGCGGCGTTCTCGTGTTCGACCGTACGCCGCTCTACGAAGCCGTTCGGGAATTGAACCGCTACAACACCGAGAAAGTCGTCATCGCCGATCCGCAAACGGCGCAGACGACCATCGGCGGCACATTCGAAGCCACCAACGTCGCGGGCTTCGTGCGCGTAGCACACGCCGTCCTGGGCCTTCGCGTTCAATACCGGCCGGGAGAAACCGTGATCTCGCAATGACACGCGATTGGGGGAGCCATCGAATTCTTTCGTCTCCATCCATAGGAGCCTCACGCTCCTTCAAGGGGGGACAATGAATACGCTGCGCTTTTCACGCTATCTCGCATCCGCCAGCTTCCTGTTCGCGACGGGCTTTGCCGCAACCGCAACCGCCCAGGATTTCAACGTCCCCAGCGGCGACCTCAAATCCGCCCTCGACGCCTACGCCACGCAATCCGGCACGCAACTGATGTATGGCGACCGCCTAGTGGAAGGCGTGCAGACCAAGGGCGTGCACGGCGCGCTTTCGCCCGATGCAGCCCTCATCCGCATCCTCAAAGGCACCGGCTTCGAAATGCGCCGCGATGCATCGGGCGCGATTGCGATCGTGCGGGCGGAGTCGAACAACATACAGCTCGAACCGTCATTGCAGATTGCGCAAGCTTCGCCATCTCGCGTCGCCGTCGAAACCGTTACCGTCACATCGTCGAAGCTTGGTGGCGCCGATGTGCAGAGCATTCCCATCGCAATCACGGCTCTCAGCCAAGAACAGCTCACCACAACACAAACGGCCGGCGGTCCCGACCTCGTCAAAAACGTTCCAAACCTCACATTCACCAAAACAAACTTTACCGGCTACAACATTCAGATCCGCGGCATTGGCACACAGGCGATCTCGGTGACCACCGATCCTGCGGTCGCAGTCGCATTTAACGATATTCCCTTCATTCGCAATCATTTTTTCGAACAGGAATTCTACGACGTGAACAACGTCGAGGTGCTACGCGGCCCCCAAGGAACGCTGTATGGGCGCAACGCGACGGCAGGCGTCGTGAACTTGATATCAGCAAAGCCGACCGATCAATGGGAAGCCATGGCCTCCGTCGATGTCGGAAACTACAACAACCGCCGCCTTGAAGGCATACTCAACGTGCCAATTATTGGGGACAAGCTCGGAATTCGTGTCGCTGGTGAATGGACCAAGCGCGATGGCTATGAGTTCAATGAGACCACTGACAAATCCATTGACGGACGCGATCTGTGGTCTTCGCGGGTGACGGCCGGGTTCAAGCCGATCGAACGGCTTCAAGTTTACGCGGTCTGGGAGCATTTCCAAGAAAACGACGACCGGCAACGCTCAACCAAGCAACTTTGCAAGAAAGATCCAGGGCCAACCTCAGTTGATGGCTATGACATCAGCAATTTGGGCCCGAGTCCTTATGGCTATTCCTTGACGACAGCCTATCGTTCGCTCTTGAGCCAAGGATGTCTCCCTACTTCGCTTTACTCGCCAAGCGCTTTTGAGACGCCCAACGGTCAGGCCAACCCGTTGGTTGAGATCGACGAATTTGGTTTTGTGGACAAAGGCAATGCGTTGCTTAATCCTATTGATCCATACGCAAGCATTACGCAGCCTAGAAATCTTCGGGTAATCCAGTCTGAAATCAGTCCCACTTATCGCGCAAAGAACGACACGTTCGAGTTGAATGCCGACATCAGCGTCACACCGGAACTGACGTTGACGAGCCAGACGGGTTACAACAAAGATTCGCTGGGTTCTACTGAGGATTTCAACCGATTTAACACGAGTCCGAACCTGTTCAATGGGCTGGGTATCTCGCCTGAGGAATTTCTGGCCGACCCTTCCACCGAGACATACGCTCCGGTGACCGAAAACGGCGTCTATTGCGATCCGCAGGTTGGTTGCTCTAGCAAGATGGTCGGCGAAGACCTCTCGATAGAACGTGCCTGGCAATTCAATCAGGAAGTACGCTTAGCGTCGAAATTCAGTGGTCCATTCAATTTCAGTGTGGGTGCCAATTACACGCACTATCAGACGTTGGAAGATTACTATGTGTTTCTTAATTTGATTTCGGCCACTGCTCAATTTTTCAACAAATCATTGCCTGGCGATTTTACGCATTGTTATCCTCAGGCACGGTATGCCAGCGCTGCAGCTTACTATGCAGCTCAGACAACGATACCGATTACGCCCTACTATCTTGATTTGGGGATTCCGGGCTATCCGCCCGTTGCTTTGACTTCGAATTGGGGATGTCAGTCTGGATACGATTCAGCCGGCACCTACATTGACCCGAATCCGATCACGCATCTTGACGGCCAGGGCCACAATTATTTCCGCAGTCAAAATCCGTATCGCCTAAATTCATTTGCTAGCTTTGGCGAGGCCTACTACCAGGTAACGCCGGAGGTGAAATTGACTGCGGGCCTGCGCTGGACAGACGACAACAAGCGCTTCTGGAACATACCGAGTTGGGTGTTTCTTGAGGGCGGCGGCTACCCTGTGCAAGGCATCGTAAATCAAGAATGGAAAGAGTGGACCGGGCGCTTTGTAGCGAACTGGACCCCTAAGCTTGATTTCACTGATCAGACGATGATCTATGGGTCGTATTCACGAGGCTACAAAGGAGGCGGTGCCAATCCGCCGGGACCGGAGGGGCAGCTCTATTCGGCTGCTTCACTTGTTACGCATCCGTTGACCTTCGAACCGGAATTCGTCAACGCTTTTGAGCTGGGTACAAAGAACGCGTTGCTCGATGGCTCCCTCACGCTCAATGGAGACGTGTTCTTTTACGACTACAAAAACTATCAAATCTCACAGATTGTGGATCGAACTTCGATCAATCTCAACTTTGATGCTCACGTCAAAGGCGCTGAGATTGAGGCCACCTGGGAGCCGGTCCCCGGCCTAAGGTTCAATTTCGCGGGCGGTCTTGAGGACAGTTCCGTTAACAAGGGACAATCCGCCGTCGATCTGATGGATCGCACAGCCGGGCACACCGATTGGATGGTGGTCAAGCCGAGTTCGGCTTCTACATCGAATTGCATCTTGCCTGCTTCCGTCATGAGAGAAATCCTTCAGAACCCAAGCGCGCCATACCTCGTCGGCCAGATGTTCCTGTTCTTCAATCCTTGCGAAGTGGCTTATAACAATCCAGGCAATCCGGTGTTCGATTTCGCCACTTTGCCAAGCATATATGGCATATCGAACTCCGAATTCGATCCGACCACCGCTCCAAATGGAGGTGCTGGCTTTTCAAAGGATTTGAGCGGCAACAAATTGCCCAACACGCCGCCGTTCACATTGTCCTTTGGCGCCCAGTATTCTCGGCCGATCAGCGAGGATTGGGCAGCGACCCTGCGGGGTGACTTCTACTGGCAGGGTAATTCCTTCGCCCGCATCTTCAATGATAAGCCCTACGATCAATTGCACGGGTATACGAACGTGAATCTCGCACTGATCTTTACCAACCAGGATGGTTGGCAAGCGATGCTCTACGCCAAAAATGTGTTCGACACGACAGCCATCACGGGAGCCTTCCTTAATTCCGACGATACGTGGCTCACCACCAACGTCTTCGTCACCGATCCGCGCCTGTTCGGCATCCGCGTCACCAAGAATTGGTAATCCGAACGCAAACAGTCTGCAAAAAGGCGGCGGAGAAATCCGCCGCCTTTTTCTTTTTTGAACGCGCGATTCCGCGTCACAGGCCGCGTCTGATCCACGGTTAGCTTGACGTTTTCCGCTTCCGCACTTCAGTATTACCGAAAGTGGAGCGGACGCGGCTATGAGGTGTTGGGGAAATTTCCTGGCCGCGGCCGTTGCGGCTCTTCTATTTTCCGGCGCGGCCAAAAAGCCCCAGCCGCCCAAGAACCTCTTCAACCCGCTCGAAACCTTCGCCCCGCTCACGCTGCCCGATCCCGTCAACGCCTATCGTTCCGGCGATGGCACGCCCGGCCCGGATTATTGGCAGAACCGCGCCGATTACGAAATCCACGCCAACCTCGACACGGCGTCGAACACGCTCTCCGCCGACGAGACCATCACCTACACCAACAACAGCCCCACCGATCTCGACAGCGTGTGGCTGCAACTGGAGCAGAACGCCTACCGCAAGGATTCGCGCGGCCGTTATGCCACCGGCCGAGACGTCACGCAGTTTACCGAAGGCTTCGTCTTCGACAGCGTGGAGATCGACGCGCCCGGCGGCATGACCAAAGCCGAAACCTTCGTCAACGACACGCGCATGCAGATCAGGCTGCCGCGCCCGCTTTCAGCACGCGGCGGCAAACTGAAGATTCATATCCGCTATCACTACACGCTGCCCGGCAAGTTCGGCGGCCGCACCGCGCACGACGCCTCGCCGGATGGCGAGATTTATGACATCGCGCAATGGTATCCGCGCATGGCGGTCTATGACGATCTGCGCGGCTGGAACACGCGGCCCTATGTCGGTTCCGAATTCTATCTCGACTATGGCGACATCGCTTACGACATCACCGTGCCGTCCGACATGCTGGTTGCCGGTTCGGGCGAACTCGTCAATCCCGAAGACCTGCTCACCGAAGCCGAGCGTGCGCGCCTCATGGAAGCGGCCTCCAGCGACAAGACGGTGATGATCCGCGATGCGAAGGAGATCGCCGATGCCGCCTCGCGCCCCTCCAAAACGCCCACGCTCACCTGGCGCTTCCGCATGGCCAACACGCGCGACGTGGCGTTGAGTGCCTCCAAAGCCTTCGTGTGGGATGCCGCGCGCATCAACCTGCCCGAAGGCAAGACCGCGCTCGCCATGTCGTTCTATCCGGCGGAAAGCGCCGGCGTCGAAGGCTGGGGCCGCTCCACCGAATATCTGAAAGACTCTGTCGAGAATTTCTCCAGGCGCTGGTTCGTCTATCCCTGGCCCACGGCGGTCAATGTCGCCGGTCCCGTCGCCGCGATGGAATATCCCGCGCTCACGTTCAACGATCCCAAGGTCAAGAACAAAGATCTGTTCTACATCACCGCGCACGAAATCGGTCACAGCTGGTTTCCCATGATCGTGGGAACGGACGAGAACCGCAATCCGTGGATGGACGAAGGCTTCAACACCTTCATGGATATCTACGAGCACGAAGATTTCCAGAACGGAATCTATGCGCCCAAGCGTGATGCCGAATATGCGCAAGCCGGCGGCAACCCGGCCGATGCGATCCTGCCGATCCTGAACGATCCGGACGCCCCCATCGTCGTCACCGGCGCCGACCGGGTGACCGAGAAATATCGCCACGCGGTCTCCTATTTCAAATCGGCGTTCGGGCTGGTGCTGTTGCGCGAACAGATCCTGGGCAAGGAGCGTTTCGATTGGGCGTTCCGCAAATTCATCCGCGACTGGGCCTACAAGCACCCGTCGCCGTCCGATTTCTTCCGCGCCATGAACTCGGCCGCCGGCGAAGACCTCTCCTGGTTCTGGCGCGGCTGGTATTTCAACAATTGGACGCTCGATCTCGCCGTCACCGGCGTGGCCTATGTCGACAAGGACCCCAAGAAGGGCAGCGTCGTCACCATCGCCAATCTCGACCGCCTGCCGATGCCCGCGATCGTCGTCGTCGAATATGCCGACGGCAGCACCACTGCCTTCCGCCTGCCGGTCGAAACCTGGTTCAAGAAGAAAAGCATCGACCTCAAGTTCGACAGCACCGCCGAAGTAACAAAAGTCACCATCGACCCCGACCGCGCCCTGCCGGACAAGGATCGCGCCAACAACATATTCCCGCGGGAGGCACGCTAACTTACCTCCCCCTACGCGGGGAGGTCGGCGTCGTGCATCGGCACGACGGCGGGTGGGGCCTTCACGCATGGAGTTTGTTGCAGCGATATTATCTCACGCGGAGGTCGCGGAGTTCGAGAATCCTCCGCGACCTCCGCGTCTCCGCGTGCCCCAACGCAGGCTTCGTCCCATTCTGCCGCAAAGGGGCAAGGCAAGGTAGCGCTCCCCAATCCATCGCTATAGATTAAGTAACCAGCTTAGCGGTCTTCTTTTGTCGAACCTTCAACCTCTCCTGCAGCAAGCCACCGCCGCCCTTGCGCGCAACGATCTGCCGCGCGGCGAAGCCTTGCTGCAGCAGGCACGAACCGCCGATCCCGAAAATCCCGCCATACTCTTCTTCCTCGGCCATATCCGCCGCGCCCAGGGCCGCGTGCAGGAGGCTGTCGACTTTTATAAGCACGCCATCCGCATCGAACCCGGAAAGCCGGAAGCCTATCTTCATTTGTCCCAGCTTTTGCGCGGCGCGGGCCGCGCCGACGAAGCTATTCAGGTTTTGCAGGACGCACTCCCACTCGCGCCCACCGACGCCCGCATCCGTCTCGAACTTGGATTGGCTTTCGCGGCGAAACAGGATTTCGAACAGGCCAAGACGCAATATCGCGAAGCGCTGCGCCTCCAACCCGATCTCGTGCAGGCAAGCCAGGCATTGAGCGCCGCCCTCATCGCCCAGGAACGCCCCGAGGATGTGGAAGCGGTTGTCGAAGCCGCGCTGAACCGCCCCACGCTGGCGCCTCGCGAACGCGCCGGATTGAAACTGAACCTCAGCATCGCGCGCGTGCAACAGAACCGCGCCGCCGAAAGCCTCGCGCTTGTCGACGAAGCGCAAAGCCTCGCGCCCAACCTGCCCCAGGCCGATTACGCGCGCGCCAACACGTTGCAGATGCTAGGCCGCATGGAAGAAGCCGAGCGTGCTTATCTCACGGCGCTGAATCGCAATCCGCTGGATTTGCGCGCTCATCTCGGTCTCAACCAGCTTCTCTATCGCATGGCGAGCCCGAATTTCCTGCGCTCCTATGACGAAGCCGCGCGCCTTCATCCGCAAGCCGGAGCACTTTATGGAGAGAAGGCAAAACTCCTCTTCCTCGCCGGGCGCTATGACGATGCGAAGGCCGCGTTCATCCGTGCGCGCGACCGCGATCCCGCCAACATCGCCTGGCGCGAAGGCTTGGGCGGCGTCCTCACACGCCTGAACGATTTCGCCGCCGCCGCCAGCGAATACGAACGCATCCTGCAATCGGGCGGGGCAACGCTCGACACACGCTGCGGTTATGCCGAATGCTTGCTGCGTGCGGGCGACCCCGAAAGGGCATTGCCCATCGCCGAAGAAACCATCGCGCGCCATCCCGACGATCAACTGGCGCTCGCGCTCTGGGGCGTCGCGTTGCGCCAACTCTCCGACGACCGGGAACACGAATTGAACGACTACCAAAATTTCGTCCGCGTCTACGATCTCGACCCGCCGGAAGGTTTCTCCGACATGGTGTCGTTCAACGCCGCTCTCAACGCAGCCCTCGATCCGCTCCACACCGACCGCCGCGAACACATCAACCAGACCTTGCGGCTCGGCACCAAGACGCTCGGCAATCTCTTCGGCACCGGCAACGAAATGGTCGACCGCCTGCAAACCCGCATCGATCAGGCCATCGCCGATTACATCGCGCAGATGAAACCGCACGCCGCCCACCCGCTGCTGCGCCGCAGCGGCCGGGGCTTCGCCTATGCCGGTTCGTGGTCGGTGCGCCTCGCCGATTGCGGCTTCCACACCAACCACGTCCATCCCAAGGGTTGGATCAGCTCCGCTTATTATGTGGACGTGCCGGAAGTGACCGCCGATCGGGACGCCCGCCAGGGCTGGATTAAATTCGGCGAACCCAATTTCGATGCCGGTTTCGCGGACCCCCTCCGCCGCGCGGTCCAGCCCGTGCCCGGACGCCTCGTTTTATTCCCGTCCTACACCTGGCACGGCACCATCCCGTTCCACTCGCACTCCACGCGCACCACCATCGCTTTCGACGTACTGCCCCGCGCAAGATAGTTGCCCGAAATTTTTTGCGCCGCCCTACGCGGGTTTCCCCGCGCCGTCCGACTTATGATGCAAGGACGTGTTCGAGCCCTGTCGTGAGGCCGGGGGATGGCAGAAACACCGGACAACAGTTTTGACCGCGCCGAAGCCCTGGAGACTTCATCCGTGGCCTCGCGCGTAGACGACTGGTTTGTCCGCGAGGTTCTGCCTCTCGAAACGTCCCTTCGGAAATTCCTGCGCCGGGGATGGCGCAACGAAGCCGACATCCGCGATCTGTGTCAGGACGTCTATGTCGCCGTCTACGAAGCAGCCCTCAAGGAAATTCCCGCCTCCGCGCGGGCATTCACCTTCGTCGTCGCGCGCAACGTGCTCGCCGACCGTGTGCGCCGCGCGCAGATCGTCCCCATCGAGGCGGTCGCCGATCTCGAAGCGCTGGGCGTCAGCGTCGACGAACCCGGCCCGGAACGCGCGGCCATCGCGCGACAGGATCTGCGCAAGCTGCAGGCCGCTCTCGAACGCCTGCCGTCGCGTTGGCGGGAGGTCGTGGTGATGCGCAAAGTCCAGGGCCTTTCGCTCGCCGAAATCGTCACGCGGCTCGGCATCGCCGAACGCACGGTCTCGCAGCATCTCACCTCCGGCATCACGGCACTTGCCAATCTGTTCCACGACGATCCCTCCGATCAGGGAGATCAATCGTGACCCGCGCCGACGAGATCGACACCATCGCCGCCCAATGGATCGTGCGCCGCGAAAAAGGCGGCTGGAACGCAACCGACCAGATCGAATTCGACAGCTGGCTCGCCGAAGCGCCCGGCAATCGCATCGCCTATCTCCGCCTCACCGATGTCTGGAACCGCGCCGGCCGCCTAAAGGCGCTCGATCAGCCCGCGCGCCGGCGCTTCTTCGGTTTCCGCCGCGGCGACCTTCTCAAACCGCTGGCCCGTGTCGCAGCCCTTTTCATTCTCGCCGCCGCCATTGGCGCGGGCGGTTACGCCTGGCTCTCGCGCAGCACCGACACGCGCTACGCCACCGGCATCGGCGAGCGCGAGATCATCTCGCTGGCCGATGGCTCCCGCATCGAACTCAACACCCAGACGGTCCTGCGCCTCAGCCACGAAGCGGGCAAACGTATCGTCAAGCTCGAAAGCGGCCAGGCCTATTTCGACATCAAACACGACGCGGCCCATCCCTTCGTCGTGCTCACCGGCCAGCACCGCGTCACCGACATCGGCACCAAATTCGAAGTCCGCACCGACGCGAGCCATGTGCAGGTCACGCTGTTCGAAGGCTCCGCCCAGTTCGAATCCGACAACGCCTCCCTCACGCGCCAGAACGCGATCCTCGTTCCGGGCGACGTGGCGGTCGCCACCGCCCAATCCATGCGCATCGTGCGCAAGCCCACGCAGAAGCTGATGGCCGAACTCGGCTGGCGCCACGGCGTGATCGTGTTCGATCACACCACGCTTGCGGACGCCGCGTCCGAATTCAACCGCTACAACCGCAAAAAGCTCATCGTCACCGATCCGAGAATCGCAAAGCTCAAGATCGGCGGCACCTTCCAGACCACCAACACCCAACAACTGACGCAACTCGCCCGCGACATCTTCGGTCTCACCATCGAAGACCGCGGCGCAGAAATCGTCATCTCGCGCTGAACGACCAAGGGGGGAATATGAACCGCAACGCACTGAAGCTCGGCGCCGCGATCGCGGCGCTGACATGGACGGCAACGCCCGTTCTCGCCGAGAACTTCAACGTCTCGCCCGGCGATCTCAAATCTGCATTGGACGCGTATGCGCGCCAGGCCGGGGTCACGCTTGCCTATAGCGAAGACGCGATCAAAGGCGTGCGGACCAGGGGCGCCAACGGCGATCTGTCGCCTCAAGCCGCCTTGTCCAGAATTCTCAACGGCACGGGGTTTTCCACGCGCATACATGACGGCGCCGTCGGCATCGTGAAAGACCCGATGAAATCGAGCGAGGCGTTGGAGTTGCCGCCCATGCAGCTCGCGCAGGCAGCACCTTCGCGTCCGGCGGTCGAAACGGTCACCGTCACCTCGTCCAAATTGGGCGGCGCGGATGTTCAAAGCATTCCGATTGCGATCACTGCGCTCAGCCAGGAAGAACTGACCTCGCGCCAGGTGTCCGGCGGCCCGGACCTCATCAAGGAAGTCCCCAACCTCACTTTCACCAAGACCAATTTCACCGGCTATTCGATACAAATCCGGGGTATCGGAACACAGGCCATTTCCGTCACCACCGATCCCGCCGTCGCCGTGGCGTTCAACGACACGCCGTTCATCCGCAACCATTTCTTCGAACAGGAATTCTACGACGTCGCCCAAGTGGAAGTGCTTCGCGGCCCGCAAGGTACGCTCTACGGACGCAATGCGACCGCCGGCGTGGTCAATGTCACCTCCGCCAAGCCGACGGACCAGTTCGAAGCAATGCTGTCCGCGGACCTCGGCAACTTCAAGAACCGTCGTTTCGAAGCGATGCTCAACCTGCCTGTTATTGGCGACAAGTTGGATTTGCGTCTCGCAGGCGAATGGACCAAGCGCGACGGCTACAGTTTCAACACGCTCACGAATTCACCCATCGATGGCCGCGATCTCTGGTCGGGCCGCGCAAGCCTGCGCTGGAAGCCGGTCGAAAGCCTCACGGCCGATTTCGTCTGGGAACATTTCTCGGAAAACGATGATCGCTTGCGTAGTTCCAAGCAGCTTTGCAAGCGCGACAACGGGCCGAGCGAGATACTCGGCGTTTCGACCGCGGCGGGCTCTGACGGTCAGATAGGCGTGGAGTTTCTGGGCCAGGGTTGCGTTCCAACATCCATGTACAGCCCCGATGCGTTCCAGGTGCCGAATGCGTTGTCGCTGCCATACTACGGGGGCCTCATCGGCGCGGGTTTCGGTCTTTCGATCTTCAACCCGCTTAACATCCTTCCTGGCACCGTCGATCCGTATTCGGATACCACGCAATCCCGCAATCTGCGCGATATCCAATCGACGCTGAATCCGACCTATAATTCAAAAAACGACACGCTGGAGCTCAATGTAGAATGGCGCGTTGCGCCGTCCCTGACGGTGAATTCGGCGACCGGCTATAACCAGGACTTCCTGCGGTCAACGGAAGATTTCAATCGCTTCAATACGAGACCTGGAATTTTCGGCGACCAGACCGCGGTATATCCATTCCCGCAATATCCCTTGGCGTCCGTAAGAGACGGCAATTATGCCTGCGATGACGGATATGTAGCGATCGGCACGACCTGCGATGCTGCAGGCCACGGGACCGACACCGGCCTGCCAACCGCATATTTCTGCGATCCGCAACTCGGTTGCAGCGACAGGTTGGTCGGCGAAGATTTGTCGGATGAACATGCCTGGCAATTCAGTCAAGAGCTACGACTGACGTCCAATTTCTCGGGCCCGTTCAACTTCAGTGCAGGGGGCAATTATCTGCATTATGAAACGGAAGAGAACTATTACGTCTTCTTCAACACATTCACGATGTACGCGGCGGGCGATGGTCTTTACGGCCGGCGGCAGCCTTGGGTGCCGTTTTCCGACATCAATGCGCAATGCGTCCCCTACGGCCATCAATACGCAGATCCCAACGTCCCGACCAGCGTGGAAGATTGCCTGGGCTATATCGATCCCAATCCCATTTCGCAGCTGGACAATGCGGGCCATAACTATTTCCTGAGCCAGAATCCCTACACGCTGAATTCCTATGCCATGTTCGGCGAAGCGTACTACAACGTCACCGACGATCTGAAACTCACGGCGGGTTTGCGCTGGACGGATGACCAGAAGCACTTCGTGGAAATACCCAGCGAATTGCTCACGCGTGGTTATGGCTATCCCATAACCGGGGCTCTCGACCAGCAATGGAAGGAGTGGACCGGCCGCTTCGTTGCCAACTGGTCCCCCAAGCTCGACTTCACCGATCAGAGCATGTTCTACGCATCCTATGCGCATGGTTACAAAGCGGGCGGCGCCAATCCGCCGCCCGCTGTGTTGACCGTGTATGCGGGCGGCGGGATCAGTAATCCGACGCATCCCAAGACGTTCGAACCCGAATTCAACGATGCTTTCGAACTGGGCACAAAGAACACCGCGCTCGACGGCGCCGTGACGCTGAACGGCAACGTCTTCTTCTATAACTACAAGGGCTATCAGATTTCATATATCGTGGATCGAACCGCGGTAAATCTGAATTTCGATGCCACGGTGAAGGGCGCTGAACTTCAGGCGACTTGGGAGCCATTGCCCGGCCTGAAGTTCGGGTTCGCGGGCGGCTACGAAGATACCAGAATCGACAATGGCCAAAAAGCGATCGATCTGATGGATCGCGTGGCGGGCAATCCCAATTGGCACCTTGTTAAGCCGTTTCCCGGCCAGGCGTCGAATTGCGTGTTGCCGAATTACTTGATCGCCTATGAGCTTGCGCATGCTGCGAGCTCGCTCGCCTTTGCCTGCACCGAGGCCTACAACCTCGGCGTCGATCCTGTGACTTACACCCTGTCCGGTCCTACGCCGCTGCCGCCAGGCTATCCGGGCTTCGATCCGCGCGCCGGAAACGATCCAAGCGATCCTTATACAGGTCAGAACACATACAATGGCGTCGATTACGGTCCCGCGCCGAACGGCGGTTCCGGTTTCTACAAGAATGTGAGCGGCAACGAACTTCCCAACGCGCCGCATTACACCGCTTCGCTCACGGCCGATTACACCGTTCCGTTGTCGCCGAATTGGGCCGCGACCTTGCACAGCGATTTCTATTGGCAAGCGCAATCCTGGGCACGCGTGTTCAACGCCGACATGGATAAGATCGAAGGCTACAAGACCGTGAACCTGGCCCTTATCCTGACCGATACGTCGGGCTGGCAGGCGATGGCCTATGTGAAAAACGTGTTCGACGTCACGGCCATCACCGGCACCTTCCTCAATAGCGACGACACCGGATTGACGACCAACATCTTCCTTACCGATCCGCGCCTCTTCGGTGTGCGTGTCACCAAGCAGTTCGATGGCGGCAACTCCGGTGGCGATATCTTTGGCAGCATCGCGGGCAAACACCCGACAGCTTGGATAACGCTCGGTGGAAACTTCGCACAGTTTCAAGCCGATTGGCAGAAGTTCGATCCCGCCTTCGCATCCGCGATGCCGGCCGGCCTGCCCAATCCTACGATGACGGAAAAAGCGCCTGGCGCTTCCTTCGACTGGGAAGGCAAGATCAGCATTCAACCTGAAGATTCCGATTGGGTGCTGAAAGCCGGCGTCCGCTATGGCCGTTCGTCGCGCAAAGAGAATTTGCACAAGAGCCTGCCTGTGGTGACGGCCGACAAGTTGGTTTTCCCGACTTATTTCACTCAAGTGCTCGGCGTACCGAAGACCGTCACCTGCGAGTTCCTGAAATCCAACTTCGGCATTTCTCAGGACTGTCCGTTCGCCGCACTCGATCCGGAATTCGTCGATTCGCAGGCAAGGGAAACCGAGCAACACGTGATGCTCGATTTCACGCTTGGCAAGGATGTGGGGATTGGTCTCTTTGGTCAGGGTGGAAAGGCCACCGTTAGCGCGGGCGTGCGCATGGCGCAGTTTACGTCAAGCATTCGCGCTGAACTCAATTCGGATCCCGAATATCATTTCCCATCGCCGCTTCATTTCGGCCAATTAACCCCCAAGTATGGCGAGGTTTATGACGCGACAACCGATGAACATCGCACCTTCCGTGGCGTAGGCCCCGAAATAACCTGGGATGCGAGCCAGCCGCTTTTGGG